>Ga0129306_1001817_pt1 | contig 21784 bp, 27 predicted proteins | sample P827metagenome_FD_94438 | JGI IMG/M metagenome (GOLD analysis project Ga0129306, IMG submission 94438) | Capybara group fecal microbial communities from Wisconsin, USA - P827 metagenome | ecosystem: Host-associated > Mammals > Digestive system > Large intestine > Fecal | place: USA: Wisconsin... | reverse complement strand
TTATGGGGCGTCGGGGACGCCGCCCCCTTCGCACGGTTTACAATATGGCTTCGTAGGGGGCGGCCTCTGGACGCCCCGCCCGTAGGGCGGCCCCTTGGGGCCGCCGCCAAAATGGCAGCCGTCGGACGGCGGGGGCAAGCCCTCACCCTACATGAAACGATAAACTAAAATTTATATTCCAATCAACCCGAAGGGAGAACACCCACATGCTCCGTATCCGAGAGGCCATCGTGGTCGAGGGCCGCTACGACAAAAACACCCTGTCCCAGGTAGTGGACACCCTGATCCTGGAGACCTCCGGCTTCGGCATCTTCAAAAACCCGGAGCAGATGGCCCTGCTGCGGCGAGCGGCGGAAAAACGGGGGCTGATCGTCCTTACCGACTCCGACGGGGCGGGCTTCGTCATCCGGAACCGGATCAAGGGCGCTATCCCCCGGCAATCTGTCAAGCACGCCTACATCCCTGACGTCTACGGCAAGGAGAAGCGGAAAAAGCAGGCGGGCAAGGAGGGCAAACTGGGGGTGGAGGGAATGCCGCCCCAGGTGCTGGAGCGGGTCCTCCGCCAGGCGGGAGCTACCTTCCTGGACGAAGAAAACCCGGAAGTCGAGAGCGCCCCGCCCTTGACCAAGGCCGACCTGTTTGCCGCCGGGCTGACAGGCGGGCCGGACAGCGCCGCCCGCCGGCTGGCCCTGCTGAAGGAGCTGTCCCTTCCGGAACACATGAGTGCCAACGCCCTGCTGGCTGTCCTCAACGGGTGTTACTCCCGGCAGGAGGCCAGAGCGCTTTTGAAGCTGACATGACAAAGCTGTGACCTTTTCAGGTCACAGCTTTGTCATTTATCAGGATCGAACCATGGCGGCGATCTCGTCCAGATGGTCGGCCAATTCCCCGTGGCCGGTGTACCGCACCACGACCACTTTGTCTCCGCTGGCAGCAGCTGCCGCCTGGAAGGGGGTGCCTGTCCGGCGGGCCACCGCCAGAAAATCGGTCCCCGTCCCCGGAAGATAGTCTGTGGTCCATGGACCGGGCTGCTGGGAGGTCCACCAAATGCCGTCGTCCAGTTCCATGGCCGCGCCCAACTGCTCCCGGGCCAGGGGGACGGCCAGCAGGGAGCCGGGCAGATCGTACCACATGATCTCCATCCGCACCCAGATACCGTCCGACAGGTCCTGCTCCCCCGTCTGGACCACCTGCCACTGATTGGGGCACAGCAGGTGCCGCTCCCGGCGGCAGAAATTTCCGTAGTCTACATACCGGGTTTCAGAACGGGGCAGGACCTGGGACTGACTGCTCTGATACTCTGGGCTGACCCGAGTGGCGGATTGAAATTCTTCTCCCTCCAGCGCGGCCAGGGACAGAGGCGTGAAGGAATCCAGCCGGTCCAGCGGCTCCATCTGTCCCCCGGCCAGGGGAAGGATCCAGTCGGCGGCGATCATCAGCGTGAGCAGGACCGCCGGCGCCAGAACGGCAATCACCGTCTGAGGCCGCCGTTTGGGATAGACCGTGCGGTGGTCCAAGGGGATGCCTGCCTCCAACTGCCGGGTGATGGCGGTGAGATGCCGAAGGTCGGTGAAGCTGTCCGGCAGAAGAAAAAGGAAGCTGCAGAGGGCGAACAGTCCCAGCACAGGGGCGGTGGTGGTGGCCAGGGCCAGCACCGGACTGCCGCTGCCGAACTCGGCATACAGGAACAGGGCCAGAAGGGCCAGCGTGAGGATCACGTTCATCCAGCAGGACCAAAGGGCCGACCGCCGCAGCTTGTTCCACTGCTCTCCCTGGAGTTCCAGATCGGAGTGGAGCTCCGGGGCAGCCGGGTCCTGGGTGGAGAAAATGAGCATGGAATTGGAGATCTCATCCACATAGCCCCAGCCAAAGTCCCGGTACAGCTCCAGCATGGACTGGGGCAGATCCTCGTCCAGAATGCGCTTGTGGGGCTCCACCCGGTAGCGGGTCGGCCGGGGCGTCCCCTTGACAAAGGTGCAGAACAGGGGGCGGAACTTTTTTAAAAAGAGTCCCCGGCGTGCCATGTCCTCCAGCCAGCTCTCCAGGGCGGGAATATCATATCTGTTGACCGGAGTGACCCGGAAGTACAGCTTGCTCATCGTGCTTCCTCCTCTCCGTCAGCCACGCAGGCGCGCAGCCGGTCCAGCTCCTCGCGATAGGCCGCCTGGCCCTTTCCGGTAAGCCGGTAGGTCCGCTTCCGTCCGTCCACCTTGGTTTCCTCGATGAGTCCTTCGTCCTGAAACTTGGCCAGCAGGGTATAGAGCGTCCCCGGGCCGAGCCGCACCCGCCCCCGGGTCTTTTGCTCCACGAATTCGGTGATCTCGGTGCCGCACATGTCCCGCCGCAGGAAGGACATGAGGACGTAAAACATGGGCTCGGTCAGGGGACCGCGTTCTTTGCTTCCCATGGCTGCACCATCCTTCCTGATATATCGCGACACGATATCGAGTAATGATATGATAGGATGAGACGGGGCTGTTGTCAAGAGGGGGGGAGGGGGCCTGCCCAAAACTCCCCGTCCGCCGCCGCCGAATCTGACTTCTTTTTCCCGTCCAAGCCCCTATAATGAGGACTGCCGAATCGGACGTGAAGGAGCTTGCCGGCGGGCGTTGTTTTGGAACACGGGGACTGCGGAAGGAGGAACAGGCTGTGGTGATTTACGCGGATACCCTGTTTCTCCTCAACGCACTGGTGGACTATCTGCTGCTGTTGGCGGCGGCGCGGCTGGCGGGGGAGCCCCTGCGGCGGCTGCGGTTTGGGTTGGGGGCGGTTCTGGGAGGGCTGTACGCCGTGGTCATCTTCCTGCCCCGGCTGGCTTTCCTGGCCCATCCCCTGTGCCGGGCAGCCGCCGGGGTTCTTATGCTGCTGACAGCCTACGGCGGGAGCAGGCGGCTGCTGCGGCAGGGGATCATTTTTTTGGCCCTGACCTGCGCCTTCGGCGGCGGAGTGGTGGCCATTGGTCTGCTGGGGGGACAGGGGCTGGCCCTGGGAGACCGGGGAGTGTTCTATTCTCCCTTGGATCTGAAGATCGTCCTGCTGTCGGCGGCGGTCTGCTACGGGGTGCTGACCCTGGCCTTCCAGCGGATGGGGAAGCACACCGCGCTGTCCGGAGAACTGGTGTCTGCCCGGCTGACTCTTGGGGAGCGGACGGCGGAGCTGACCGCTCTGGTGGACACGGGAAACACCCTGTCCGACCCGGTCACCGGGCGGCCTGTCATGGTAGCTGAGGGGGACAGCGTGAAGGAGCTTCTCCCACAGGACTGCCGCCCCGGGCCGGAGGATCTGCGGGACCCGGCGGGGGCGGTGGCCAGGCTGAGCGCCGGGAGCTGCAAGGGGCGCTTTCACCTGCTGCCCTACCGGGCTGTGGGGGTGGACCGGGGGCTGCTGCTGGCCCTGCGGGTGGACCGGCTGGAGCTGGATGGGGCGGACCAGGGACCGCTGCTGGTGGCCCTGTCCCCCACGCCGGTGTCGGACGGCGGAGGATACCGGGCGCTGATCGGCGGCGTTCCAAGGCGCTAGGACGGAAAGGGCGGAGAGGTACATGAAGAATATTTGGGTGACCATAGGGGAACAGGTGGGCCGGGTCCTGGCATGGCTGGAACTGGGTCTGCCGGGAAAGGTGATGTACATCGGCGGCAGCGACACGCTCCCCGCGCCTCTGACCCGGGAGGAGGAGGCCGCGCTCATCGCCCGTCTGGAGCAGGGGGACAGCCAGGCCCGGAACCTGCTCATCGAGCACAACCTGCGTCTGGTGGCCTACATTGCCCGGCGCTTTGAGAACACGGGCATCAATATTGAGGACCTGATCTCCATCGGCACCATCGGCCTGATCAAGGCGGTGGGCACCTATCAGCCGGCCAAAAGCATCAAGCTGGCCACCTACGCCAGCCGGTGTATCGAAAACGAGATCCTCATGTATCTGCGTAAGACGGCCAGCCTGAAGACGGAGCTGTCCTTCGACGAGCCGCTGAACACAGACTGGGACGGCAACGAGCTGCTGCTGTCCGATGTGCTGGGCACCGACGGGGATCTGGTCATGCGGCCCATCGAGGCCGACGTGGACCGGCAGCTCCTTCGCCGGGCTATGGACCGGCTGGAGGAGCGGGAACGGACCATCATCACCATGCGCTTCGGCCTGGACGGCCGCCGGGAGCGGACCCAGAAGGAGGTGGCCGACCGGCTGGGCATCTCCCAATCCTACATTTCCCGGCTGGAAAAGCGGATCATCGCCCGCCTGAAGAAGGAGATCGTCCGCATGATGTAGCAGCACTGTAGCGCAGTACAGCGCTGTACTTGTCGTTTCTTGCCCATTTTGCTGAAGTAAGACAGGAATTCTGGTCAATTCGGTAAAAATATGCTATTCTTATATCAAGACGCGAAGAAAGGGAGCACAGGCAAGACGGAGGCTTGGGCTCCTGTTTTTTGCGGATGACCGGAGAGAACAGCAAGAAGAGGAAAAGAGAAGAAGAGAGAGGAGTTTTCGACATGTTTGCAGAATTGATTGGAGCAATCAACAACGCACTGTACAGCTACATCCTGATCATTCTCCTGCTGGCCGTGGGACTTTACTTCAGCCTGCGGACCAAATTTGTCCAGTTCCGTCTGCTGGGCGAGTCCATCCGAGTGGTGGGAGAGAAGAGCGGGGACAAAAATTCCGTTTCCGCCTTTGAGGCGCTGATGGTGTCCACGGCCAGCCGTGTGGGCACCGGCAACATTGTGGGCGTGGCCAACGCCATCGCCATCGGCGGCTACGGCTCGGTGTTCTGGATGTGGATCATCGCCCTGGTGGGCGGCGCTTCCGCCTTTGTGGAGAGCACCCTGGCCCAGGTCTACAAGAAGAAGGCACCCGACGGCTCCAGCTACGGCGGCCCGTCCTACTACATCCAGGCGGCCCTGAACAGCCGCGTCCTGGGCGTGGTGTTCGCGCTGGCGCTGATCGCCACCTACGCCGGCGGCTTCAATATGCTGGCTTCCTTCAACCTGATCGACAGCATGTCCGGCTACGGCTTCCATGAGACCGCCGGCTATGTCAGCATCATGGGCGGAACATACAGTGTGGTGGCCCTGGTGGGCGGCGCTCTGCTGGCCATTCTGGTGGGTGTGTGCATCATGGGCGGCGGCAAGCGCATCGTCAAGGTCACCGGCGTGCTGGTCCCCGTCATGGGCGTGCTGTACATCCTCATGGCCCTGGTGGTCATGGTGCTGAACATCGGCATGGTGCCCGTGGTCCTGGGTAAGATCTTCTCCGCCGCCTTCGACTTCAAGGCCATTTTCGGCGGCTTCGCCGGTTCCGCCATGATGCAGGGCATCAAGCGCGGTCTGTATTCCAACGAGGCCGGTGTGGGCTCCGCACCCAACGCCGCCGCCGCGGCCAACGTGTCCCACCCTGTGAAGCAGGGCCTGGTCCAGATGCTGTCTGTGTTTATCGACACCATCCTCATCTGTACCGCCACCGCCATGATGGCTCTGTGTACCGGCATCATCCCCTCCGACAGTCTGAAGGGCGCTCCCTTTGTCCAGCAGTCTCTGGCCACCACCTTCGGCAGCTTCGGCCCCTACTTCATCACCTTCGCCCTGCTGCTGTTCGCCTTCACCACCTTGCTGGGCAATCTGTTCTACTGTGAAGGCTGCCTGAACTATGTGGCCGGCCACACTGTGGGCAAGACCGGCATGACCATCTTCCGCCTGATCGCCGTGGTCATCGTGTTCGTGGGCGCCCAGCTGGAGTTCGGCATGGCCTGGGACATTGCCGACGTGCTGATGGGTATTATGGCCCTTATCAACCTGCCCGTCATCGTCATCCTGGGCAAGACCGCCCTGAAGGCTCTGGACGACTATCAGCGCCAGCGCAGAGCTGGCAAGGACCCGGTGTTCAAGGCTTCCTCCATTGGACTGAAGCAGGAGACGGACTTCTGGAACTAAGCACCGCGTAAGAATGTGCGGAAAACCAACGGGGAGCCGGTCTGATGACCGGCTCCCCGTTACGCTGCGCAAAGGGTTTGATGGCTTACAACGCCTGACGAAACAGCCCGTGCCGGGTGCAGTACCAGAACAGCATCCCGTGCCCCCGCCGGGGCAGGCGGACCTGAAAATCCCACTCGGGCCACCGCTTGACCACCGTGACCTGATCTCCGGAGACCAGGGCGGCGAAAGAGAGGTGGTGGTCCTTCTCCATGGGGTGGGGGGCGGTGAGGTACCAATCGTCCTCCACCTGCTCCACGGTCAGCCGGTGGTCCTCGTCGGGCTTTTGGAACGCAAGGGCCTCCAGCTTTCTGCCGCAGCAGGAGAGGGAGGCGGGTCCCGTGGCGGTCATCAGATTGCCGCACTGGGGACAGACATAGAATTTCAGTTGACGCATACTTCCTCCATCCGGCTCCCGCTCCTCCAACTCCCCGGCCAGCAGCCCCTCCATGGGGATGCCAAGGGCCTGGGCCAGCATGGGCAGGAGGGACACATCGGGGCAGCCCAGGCCCCGTTCCCATTTGCTGACCGCCTGGTCGGTGACGCCCAGCGTTTCGGCCAGGTCCTTTTGGGTCATATGCCGCTCTGTGCGCAGGGCGCGGATGAGCGAGCCGGTTTTTTGCTGATCCATAGTTCATCCCTCCAAACGCATTATGCCAGAGAGAGGAAAAAATTGCAACCAACGCTCCGTTGAGCGCAAGGGAAAAGCGTTTGACACGGCGGGGGAGATAGAGTAAACTAGAATGCGTCATCTTCCGACCACATGGGGAGCAATACATATGAAACGAAATTCCAAAGTATCCACGGCGGTGATCCGCCGTTTGCCCCGGTATTACCGGCATTTGTCCGAGCTGCAGGAGGCCGGTGTGGTCCGGATCTCCTCCAGTGCCCTGGGAAAATCCATGGGTCTTACCGCCTCCCAGATCCGGCAGGATCTGTTTTGCTTCGGCGGTTTCGGACAGCAGGGGTACGGGTATAAGGTGGACAGCCTGAAGGAGGAGATCGGCGAGATCCTGGGCATCAACCAGGGCCACACCATCGTGGTGCTGGGCACCGGCAATCTGGGCCGCGCGCTGATCCGAAATTTCAAATTTTCCAGCAATGGATTCCGGCTGCTGGCGGCTTTCGACGTCAGCCCCCAGGTGGTGAACACCAAGATCGCCGGGGTGCCCGTCTACCACACCGACGCTCTGGAGTCCTTTCTGGCGGAGCATCCGGTGGACGTGGGCCTGCTCACCGTGCCCATCGCGGCGGCCCAGGAGATGGGCGACCGGCTGGTAGCGGCGGGGGTCCGGGGAATCTGGAACTTTACCAACTGCGAGATATCCTTTGAGCGCCCGGAAGTGGTGGTGGAGTCTGTCCATTTTTCCGATAGCCTTCTGGCCTTGAGCTATATGATCTCTCGGAGTGAGATGCCCGATGAGGAGAAGGAGAAGCTGCCATGAAACGACCTGTCTTTCGGCTGACCTGCGCCCTGGCCGTCCTGGCGCTGATGGCCTGCGGGGCCTATGCCCTGTCCTCGGGGGACAGCCTGATCTCTTTGAGCTATTTGAAAAACACGTTCCTGCCCCAGGCGGTAAGCCGGGGGGAACAGGCTGCGGACGAGAAGCTTCAGCAGACCTATGACAGCGCAAAAGATACCCTGGACCAGCTCCAGAAGGGCTATCTGGCCCAGATGACCGGGGACGAGGAGGGCGGCACATACAGCGCCGACCTCCAGGCCCGGGACTGGACCGAGGGGGACCGGGTGGAGGTGCCCACCGGCTCCGGTGTGCTGATGCTGGAGGGGACGGCTTCCGTGGTCCACAGCGGGGCCTTCATTGACGTAACCACCGGCGGTGAGGTGCCCTCCGGCGGCAGACTGACACCCTATCACCGCTATCTGGCGGGGGAGGATACTCTGGCGGAGATCACCGTCCTGTCCGGCGCCGCCCAGATGGGGGTCCAGGGTTTTTATGACTATGTCGATGGAGGCGTGAAGGCCACCCCCTTCTATGATGTGTGTACGGCCGACTGGTACTATGCCCCGGTAAATTATGTCTACCATAATGAGCTGTTTTCCGGCATGGACGATCACCACTTCGGGCCCCAGGCGGCCATGAACCGGGCCATGCTGATGACAGTGCTCTACCGGATGGCGGGGGCTCCGGCGGACCAGATGGCTTCCGCCGACGTGAGCTTTACAGATGTGCCCGCCTCCGCCTGGTACGCACCCTATGTGAAGTGGGGAGCCGCCCAGGGGATCACCGCCGGCACCGGCGAGGGCAGGTTCAGCCCGGAGCAGCAGGTCACCCGCCAGCAGGTGGTGGTGCTGCTGTACAGCTTTGCCACCAACTACCTGGGGCTGGAGCTGTCGCCGGGGGCCGACCTGTCCGGCTACCAGGACCTGTCCCAGCTCAGCGGCTGGGCTCAGGAGGCCATGTCCTGGGCGGTGGCTGAGGGGATCATCAGCAGCAGCTCCTCCGGGGCCCTGACCCTCAGTCCCCAGAAGAACGCCAACCGGGCCGAGGTGGCGGCCATGCTGCGGGCCTTCGCGGAAGAAATCCTCTGACCGGCAGAACCCATTTTCCTTCCGCGCATAAGATGAGATTGAGAGCGGCAGATGTCTCTCTCAAGACTTCATAAAATTAGGAGGTACTCAAATGGGGTGCTGCAATAACAATTGGGGCGGCGGGGGCTGCCTGTGGATCATCATCCTCATCATCATCCTGTTCTGCTGCTGCGGCGGCGGGAACTGGGGCGGCTGCGGCAACAATAACTGCGGCTGCAACAACGGCTGTGGCTGCAACAACGGCTGCGGCTGCTGAGCCGGCAGATCGGAGCGAGCTTCGCGGGCGCGGACCTACGGGTCCGCGCCCCTTTTTTGGGCTGCGGCCCCCTTCCGGAAAATAATCCCGGGGACCCGGACGGGGAGACTTTTGGAGGGATGTCCGGGATGCCTTGGGCGGCAAGAGCTGGGGCCTGAAAACCTGTGAAAAACCGGGATGTTTTTTGACTCGGAACGGGCCGGGGAGAGGCGGCTTTTTTCCATTTCAATCTTGAAATATATTGTGGAAGGGTGTATCATAACCCCTGTAAACAAAGCCGACGGTCCCCCCTGACTTTACAATGTAAAACGGGAGAAGGGGATCGGCGGGTTTTGTCGTGCGACAACTGGACAAGCGCAAGCGGGATGCGGTTTGATTCATTTTAGGGAGAGCAAGTCGTTTGAGACCGGTCCCCGCTCCGGCAGGGAAGTGGGATTCTGAACGTATGTTAAGAATGAAACATGTATCCAATGTTCCAGCGATTGCAGTATTAGGGAGGTCGAAATCTGAATGAGTAAATTTCTCAAACGTTCCGCGCAGGGCGCGGGAGTCCCCCATGAGAAGCGGACTTCCAGCCTCGAGACGGTAGTGATGCCGCTGCCGTCGAAGATCGTCCTGTCCATGGCCCAGCACATCGGTGCTCCGGCTGCGCCCACTGTGGCCAAGGGCGACCAGGTCTATGTGGGTACCGTGGTGGGCAAGGCCGGCGGCTTTGTCTCCTCCGACATCCACTCCGGCGTGTCCGGCGTCGTGGACGGCATCACCACCATCACCGCCCCCAACGGCGCGGTGCAGACCGCCGTGGTCATCATCCCGGACGGCGAGCAGAAGGTGGACCCCTCTATCGCTCCCCCTGTGGTCACCGACCTGAAGTCCTTCCAGGACGCGGTCCGGGCCAGCGGCCTGGTGGGTCTGGGCGGCGCCGGCTTCCCCGCCGCGGTAAAGCTGGCCCCCAAGAATCTGGACGAGATCGACACGCTGCTCATCAACGGCGCCGAGTGCGAGCCCTATATCACCTCGGATAACCGCTGCCTGCTGGAGGACACCCACTTCATCCTCAGCGGCATCAAGGCCGTGATGAAGTATCTGGAGATCCCCAAGTGCGTCATCGGCATCGAGGGCAACAAGCCCAAGGCCATTGCCAAGATGAAGGACGCCATCGACGTCCCCGGCATTGAGGTCAAGACCCTGGAGTGCCGCTACCCCCAGGGCGCTGAGAAAGTCCTCATTGAGAACTGCACCGGCCGCGAGGTACCCTTCCCCGGCCTGCCCTCCGACGTGGGCGTTATCGTCATGAACGTGACCTCCGTGGCTTTCGTGGGCAAGTATCTGGAGACCGGCATGCCTCTGGTCACCAAGCGCCTCACCGTGGACGGCGACATTGTCAAGGAGCCCAAGAACGTGGAAGTGGTCATCGGCACCCCCGTTCAGGAGCTGCTGGACTTCTGCGGCGGCCTGACGGACGAGCCCGGCAAGGTGCTCTACGGCGGTCCCATGATGGGCAACTGTCTCGCCGACCTGTCCCAGCCCGTCCTGAAGAACAACAACGCCGTGCTGGCCTTCTCCAAGAAGTGGGCCCATCTCCCCAAGGAGACCAACTGTATCCACTGCGGGCGCTGCACCAACGCCTGCCCCCTGGGCCTGTCCGCCAAGGAGATCGTCCAGGCCTATCACGACGGCAACGTGGATCTGCTGAAGGAGCTGAACGCCGACCTGTGCATGAGCTGCGGCACCTGCTCCTTCGTCTGCCCCGCCAAGCGGCCTTTGGCCCCCTCCATTGCCCAGGCCAAGATCATGATGAAGAATGGAGGTAAGAAGTAATGGCAAACAAGCTGATCGTTACAGCCGCGCCCCATATCACCAGCCCTGACTCCACCCAGAAGATCATGCAGCGGGTCTGCATCGCGCTGGTCCCCACGCTGATCGCTTCCGTGTTCATTTTCGGGATCAATTCTCTGATCCTTACCGCCGTCACCGTGGCCGCCTGCGTTTTCTTCGAGTGGGCCTACTGCAAGCTGATGGGCCGGGAGATCCCCGTGTCCGATTTCTCCGCCGTAGTCACCGGTATGCTGCTGGCGTTCAACCTGCCCGCCACCCTCCCTTGGTGGATGGCCATTGTGGGCGCGTTCATCGCCATTGTCATCGTCAAGCAGCTCTTCGGCGGCCTGGGCTATAACTTTGCCAACCCCGCCATTGTGGCCCGTATCGCCCTGGCCGTTGGCTTTGCCAGCCGCATGGCCAACTACCCCAAGCCCGCCAACGGCATCGACGCGCTGGCCTCCGCCACTCCTCTGGCTGTTTCCGGCCAGCTGGGCGCCGGCCAGTATGTGACCCTGCTGCTGGGCAACCACGGCGGCGTTCTGGGCGAGACCTGCGCCATCACCATCCTGCTGGGCGGCATCTACCTGATCGTCACCAAGGTCATCAGCCCCATGATCCCCGTTACTTATCTGGCCACTGTGGCCGTTCTGTCCCTGCTGGCCGGCAAGGACCCCATCGTTCAGTTGCTGTCCGGCGGCCTGATGCTGGGCGCCTTCTTCATGGCCACCGACTATGTCACCTCTCCCACCACCGATAAGGGCAAGCTGATCTTCGGCATCGGCCTGGGCGTCATCACCTGCGCCATCCGGTTCCTGGGCACCATGAACGAGGGCGTGTCCTTCGCCATCCTGCTGATGAACCTGCTGGTGCCTTACATTGATGTGCTGACCCGCCAGGACAAGCTGGGCATCGCCAAGGCCAAGAAGGAAAAGGAGGCGGCAGCGAAATGAGTAACTGGAACAAGGTATTCAAGCCCATCGTGGTGCTGTGCGTCATCTGCGTCGTCATTACCGGCGCGCTGGCCGTCACCAACAGCGCCACCGCTCCCATCATCGAAGCGGCTACCATCGCCGCCCAGAACGCGGCCCGGTTCGAGCTGCTGCCCGACGCCGACGACTTTTCCAAGGTGGAAGGTGTCGCTGTGGACAACGTCTCCGACGTGTACGCGGCCAATAACGGCGCGGGCACTGTGATCACCAGCGCCGCCAAGGGCTACGGCGGTACCATGACTGTTATGGTGGCCTTCACCCCTGAGGGCAATATCAAGCAGATCAAGGTCACCGAGGCCGCCGAGACCAAGGGCATCGGCAGCAACGTGGCTGACAGCGCCTCCTATTGGGAGAATTACGCCGGCCTGCCCGGCGACAAGGCCCTGGTGCTGGGCACCGACGTGGATGCCTACTCCGGCGCCACCATCTCCAGTAAGGCTCTGAACGCGGCCGTCAACGCCGCCATCGAAGCCTACAACATGATCCCTTGAAAGGCGGGTGAGTCAAGATGAGTAATAGCAAAATGAAGATTTTAACCAACGGCATTCTGAACGAGAACCCGGTTCTGCGGCTTGTCCTGGGCACCTGCCCCACTCTGGCTGTCACCACCATGGCTTCCAACGGTATCGGCATGGGCCTGGCGGCCACCTTCGTGCTGATCTGTTCCAACATCGTCATCTCCGCCCTGCGGAAGATCATTCCCGACCAGGTCCGCATCCCCTGCTACATCACCGTCATCGCCGGCTTCGTGACCTTGGTGCAGATGATCGTCAAGGCCTATGTGCCCTCTCTGGATAAGGCTCTGGGCGTGTACCTGCCACTGATCGTGGTCAACTGCATCATCCTGGGCCGTGCCGAGATGTTTGCCTCCAAGAACGGCGTCCTGGATTCCGCTCTGGACGGTCTGGGCATGGGCATCGGCTTCACCATCACTCTGACCATCATGGGCTCCATCCGTGAGATCCTGGGCTCCGGCACCTGGATGGCCGGCCTGGGCGGCCTGATCCCCGCTCTGGGTTCCGACTTCGCCATCCGCGTCATCCCCGAGTCCATCGACTCCTTCTCCCTGATGACCAGCGCCCCCGGCGGTTTCTTCGTGTTCGGCGTCCTGATGGCCGGCGCTACCTGGCTCACCACCCGTCCCAAGAAGGAAAAGGCCGCCGCGCCGGCCGAGACTGCGGAAGGAGGTAACGCATAATGGCACTGAAACTCGCCAGTATCTTCTTTACCATGATCTTGGTGGACAACTACGTCCTTGCCAAGTTCCTGGGTATCTGTCCCTTCCTGGGCGTGTCCAAGAAGCTGGACAGCGCCGTGGGCATGTCCCTGGCCGTCACCTTCGTTATGGTCATGGCCACCGCCGCCACCTGGCCCATCTACACCCTGATCCTGGCCCCTGAGTGGGCCGTAGGCACCGCCCGTGACCTGGGCTATCTCCAGACCATCGTGTTCATCCTGATCATCGCCATTCTGGTCCAGCTGCTGGAGAACTTCCTGAAGAAGTTCATCCCCGCGCTGTACAAGGCTCTGGGCGTGTATCTGCCCCTGATCACCACCAACTGCACCATTCTGGGCGTGACCATTCTGAACCTGGACAACGGCTATAACTTCATCGAGTCCATCGTCTGCGCCGCCGGCGCCGGCATCGGCTTCCTGGTAGCCATGGTCCTGTTCTCCGGCGTCCGCCGCCGCGTGGAGCAGGCCATCGTCCCCGAGTGCTTCAAGGGCCTGCCCATCACTCTGGTGGCCGCCGCGATGACGTCCCTGTCCTTCATGGGCTTCGGCGGCATTGTGACCGCCATCTTCGGTGTATGATAGGAGGGGGAGAGTAGTATGAATCCGATTTTAATGGCTGTTATCGTTGTCACCGTCATCGGCCTCATCGGCGCGGTGATCCTGGTGGCCGCCTCCATCTTCATGTATGTCCCCGTGGATGAGCGTGTGGAAAAGATCACCGCCGTTCTGGCCGGCGCCAACTGCGGCGCCTGCGGCTGCGCCGGCTGCGCCGACTACGCCAAGAGCATCGTGGAGGAGGGCAACGCCGTCAACAAGTGCACCCCCGGCGGCGCCAAGACTGCCGCCGCCATCGCCGAGATCATGGGCGTGGAGGCCGGCTCCTCCGTCCCCATGAAGGCCGTGGTGGCCTGCTCCGGCACCTGCGAAAAGACCTCCAAGCGCTTTGAGTTCGAGGGTATCCAGACCTGCCAGTCCGTCAAGGGCCTCTACGGCGGCGACGGTATGTGCAAGTACGGCTGTCTGGGCTACGGCGACTGTACCCGGGCCTGCCCCTTTGACGCCATCCACATTGTGGACGGCATCGCCAAGGTGGACCGGGAGAAGTGCGTGGGCTGCGGCGCCTGTGCCGCCGCCTGTCCCAATGCCATCATTTCCATCGTGCCCGAGCACAAGCGCAAGCCCGTGGTCCTGTGCCAGAACAAGGACAAGGGCGGCGAAACCCGGAAGGCCTGCACCGCCGGCTGTATCGGCTGCATGAAGTGTACCAAGGTCTGCCACTTCGAGGCCATCACCGTGGAGAACAACCTGGCCCGCATCGACCAGGACAAGTGCAAGGGCTGCCAGCTCTGCGTCAAGGAGTGCCCCGTGGGCGTCATCCATGTCCCCGCCAACGAGTAAGGCTTACATCCGTAAAAAAACCCGCCGCACAGCTGTGCGGCGGGTTTTTTGAAAAATATACTTCGTAGGGACGCTTCATGAAGCGTCCCTACATCCATTGAAGCACAGGGGAGGAGACAAGTTCAGACTTGACCCCGGTCCCGTAGCCAGCTGGGCAAGGCCTTTGCCTTTACACTGGAGACGATGCCCATGGCGGCGAACAGCGTAATGATGGAGGAACCGCCGTAGCTGATGAAGGGGAGGGTCAGGCCCATGACGGGCAAGACATAAAGGCACATGCCTACGTTGAAGGCCACCTGGGCCAGCAGCATCCCGGCCATGCCCATGCACACATAGGCGGAGAAGGGAGAGCTGGCGTGGCGGCTCACCCACACGCAGCGAAGCACAATGAGCGACAGGAGGAGGAGAAGCAGCACGCAGCCTACCAGTCCGAACTCCTCGCCGCAGACGGAGAAAATGAAGTCGGTGCTTCGGGCGGGGAGGGCGTCGTCGTTGGAGGCCTGAGTCTGGATGCCCTTCAGATAGCCCTGGCCGAAGAGACGGCCCGATCCGATGGCCAGAATGGAGCGGCTCTGCTGGAAGCCCTTGCCCAGAGGGTCCAGATCGTGGTCAAAGACCACCCGGAAGCGCATAATACGGTAATCGGTCCAGAAATGGGTCTCGGGAAGGATGAACAGCCATAGAATCACAAGGGCCAGCGTAATGCCGCCGCCTACCAGGACGAACCACCGAAGCTTGACCCCGGATACCCAGGCCATGGAGACGAAGATCATCGAATAAATGACGCACATGCCCATGTCGCCGCAGACGGCGGCGATCAGGCCCAGCATGAACACCGTGAAGCCGCCGATCTGGATCACGGAGGGGATGGAGCTGATGTCGTGGCCCCGGTCCTGGATCTTGGTGATCTGGAGCGCCAGCAGCAGGATGAAGGGGAGCTTGACGATCTCGTTGGGCTGGAGATTCATGGGGAATCCGGGAATGATCCGGTCCAGAGCCAGCCAGTTCCGGTTTCCGCCCACCGATTTTCCCAGAGGCGTGAGGAGCAGGAGGATCAAAATTATGCTGAGACCAAGCAGCAGCTTCCAGTTTTTTTCCGTAAACAGCTGAAAATCCACAAAAGTGAGCAGCATGTAGGCGATCACGCCCAGGCAGATGCCGATCACCTGGACCAGGACCGCCTTGATGCCGCCTTCATAGCGGGTGGCGGAGTAGATCAGGACCAGTCCGAAACCGCTGGCCATCAGACACAGGGACAGCAGGATCAGATCGCCCTTTCGGAAGAACTCACGAATGGGAGAAAACAGGGTGACCAAGGCGTCACCTCCTTGAGGTTGGAATCTAACGACATATTTTATCACATTTTAGTAGAAACGCAAACTGCGGCTGTGGTATAATCCTACCCGTAAGTGAAAATTTTTTGTTAACAAGGGGAAAAGACCGTATGACCGTGGACTATATCACCAACGGAGAAGGGGAGACCGAGGCTCTGGGCTGCCGGCTGGGCCGGGTCCTGGAGCCGGGAACAGTCATCGCCTATACCGGCGACCTGGGGGCGGGGAAGACCGCCTTCACCCGGGGACTGGCCCGGGGGCTGGGTATCCCGGACCGGGTGACCAGCCCGACTTTCACCATCGTCAACGAGTACGAGGGGGGACGGCTGCCGTTGTTCCACTTTGATATGTACCGCCTGGGCTCCTCGGAGGAGCTGTTTGATATCGGCTGGGAGGACTACCTGGCCCGGGGCGGGGTCTGCGCCGTGGAGTGGAGCGAGAACGTGGACGACGCGCTGGAGGGCGATGTCATCCGGGTGGATATCCGTCGAGGGGACCGGGAGGATCAGCGCCGGATCACCGTCTCCAACGGCCCTGACCTGGAGGACCGGGCCGACTGATGGCCCATCGGAACCGGAAAGCATCGACGAGTAAAATTTACCGCTCATAACACCACCCTCCATTTGCCAGCCTAATGTCAAAGAGACAAAAGGAGGCTGGCCTATGGACGAGCAGGGGTTGTGGAGACTGTTTTTTGCCACCGGGCTGCCGGAAGCGTATCTGGCCCTCCGCGGGGAGCGGAGAGGGGAGACGGACCTTCCGCAGCTGCCGGCCAAGACGGCCTTTGGGGGGGCGGAGGGCAGGGCCGGGAAGGTCTGAGGGGCCGGCCGGCCCCGGTACATCAATGGGAGGAGTTTCATGCATACCACCACCAAGGCGCTGGTCCTTCGGTCCGTGGACTATAAGGAGACGGATAAGATCCTGACTCTGTTGACCCAGGACCTGGGCAAGGTCACGGCCTCGGCCCGAGGCTGCCGGAAGAAGGGCAGCCCCCTTGCCGCGGGCTGCCAGCTGCTGTGCTGGTCGGAACTGGTGCTCTATGACTACCAGGGACGCTGGACGGTAAAGGAGGCCTCTACCCAGCGGCAGTTCCGGGGCGTCCGTGACGATCTGGACAAACTGGCTCTGGCCTGCTACTTTGCCGAGGTCACCGAGCTGTTGGCGGTGGAGGACATGCCCAGTCCCGAGCTGCTGTCCCTGATCCTGAACAGCCTCCACGCCCTGGAGAAGCTGAACAAGCCCCTGCCCCTGGTGAAGGCGGCCTTTGAGCTGAAGGCTATGTGTCTGGCAGGATACGAGCCCCTGCTGGACGGCTGCGCCGTCTGCGGGACGGAGCCGCCGGAGGAGCCCCGGTTCCATTTGCGGGAAGGAGTGCTCCACTGCGCCCGCTGCCGGGGTGAGGTGGGGGAGGGCATCTCCATGCCCCTGAACGGTCAGGCCCTGGAGGCCATGCGGCATATCGCCTACGGCGACCCCAAGCGGCTGTTCTCTTTCCGTGCGGAGGGGGAGGGACTTCAACAGCTGGCCGATCTGACCGAGGCATACCTCCACACCCAGTTGGAGCGGGGCTTTCGGACGCTGGACTTTTATAAACAGATGCGGGCAGGGAGCGAAGGAGAAGGGGAGAGGATCAGATGAATCAGATCGAAGAGATGATCAAACGAGCATGCCTCAGCGCCCGGACAGGGGACCCCCTGGAGCTGGCCGTGGAGATCATGCACAACAGCGAGATTCCCATTCATGGCCCAGTGCACCACATATTGGACGGCGCCTGTTTTCTGACCGCGCTGCACCATGCAGGGCTGCCCTTTGATCTGGACGCCGCCTTGGACGAGATGATCCTGCGCGGGCAAAAGATGCCGGGAGCCACCTGCGGACAGTGGGGCGTCTGTGGATCTGCTGCCTCGGTGGGTGCGGCGCTGGCCATCGTCCACGAGACGGGGCCCTTGAGCAGCAATGAATACTATAAGGACAACCTGCGCTGTGTGGCCCGGGCCCTCGAAGGGATCGCGGAGGTCGGAGGGCCCAGATGCTGCAAGAGAAACGCCTATCTCTCTATTATGACGGCTGCGGAGTTTGTGAAGGAGCGCTATGGGCTGGAGCTGCCGGTGCATGACGCGGCCTGTGAGTTTTCCAAAGAAAATATGCAGTGTATCGGTGCGAATTGTCCCTTTTTTAAAGAAACTACATAACCGAATCAAGAGATCACGGCACGGACGCGGCGCTTTTTCGGTTTGTAAACAGTCTGATGAACGTAAAAAAGTTCCCTGTGGATCATTCCACAGGGAACTTTTTTCATGCCAAAGGAAATTACTGGGCCTCGACCTGGCCAAAGGTGTGGCCGTTGTAGGTCAGGCAATTTTTGCACATCCGGTGAGGCAGCCGGTAAGCCCCGCACTTGGGGCAGGTCACGATACCGGGAGTCTCCAGCTTCCAAACGGAGCTGCGCCGCTTATCGCGCCGGGCCTTAGACACTTTTCTCTTAGGAACCGCCATGGGTGACACCTCCTTCGGTTTTCGTGCCGATCAAGGCACTTCGACTACTCACTCAGTTTCTTTATCCAACAGCTGCGCCAGGGCCGCCAGTCTTGGATCTACTTCAGGTTTGCACCGGCAGGGTTCCTCATTGAGGTTGACTCCGCACCCGGCGCACAGCCCTTTGCAGTCGTCTGAGCAAAGGTTTTTGGTATCCATCGCGAGGACAAAGGCTGTGGTCACGACCTCGTCCAGATCCAGCTCGGTCCCGTCCAGCAGGATGATCTCGTCATTCTCGTCATCCTCCAGGGTCTGAGCCACCAGACTGTCCAGTTGGACCACCTTTTCCCGGGAAAATTCCTTCCCGCAGCGGTCGCAGGCCAAGTCCAGCACGGAACGGGCCGTCCCCTCCAAAACCAGAGCGCCGGCGTGGTTGGTCACGCTGCCCTCGGCCAGGATGGGCCGGGTGATGGGCCGTCTTCCGTAGAAATCCAGGTCGGACAGGTCCACCTGAAGCCGGAAGGTTTTTTGCGCGTCCGGGACGTGAATAATATCTCGCAGATCCAGACGCATAACGTTCCTCCCCGGGTTTTGCCCCATACTCGCATAATGGTACGAAGAGTATTATAAAGAAGTTCCACGAACTTGTCAAACCTTTTTTTCATATATTGACAAAAACATTTTTTTGTGTTGGAATCATGGTAGTTGATTATTTTGACCAAAGGACGGTTGGCGGGGATGAAGGAATTTACCATTGGAAAAAATGACGCTGGACAGCGGCTGGACCGCTGGCTGGCCAAAACGCTGCCCCTGCTGCCCGCCCCGTTGGCCCAGAAATATATCCGACTGAAGCGGGTGAAGGTGAACGGAAAAGGTTCCAAGCGGGATGTGCGCCTCAACGTGGGGGACGTGCTGCAATTATATATCAACGACGAGTTTTTTGACAAGCCCACTCCGGAAAACGCCTTTCTGTCCCTGTACCAGCCCAAGCTGAACATCCTCTATGAGGACGAGCATATCATGCTTCTGGACAAGCGGCCCGGTTTGGTGGTCCACCCCGACGAGAACGAGCGGGTGAACACCCTGCTCACCCACATTCAGGCCTACCTGTACCAGAAGAAGGAGTGGTCCCCCTATTGGGAGAACTCCTTCGCCCCGGCCCTGTGCAACCGGATCGACCGGAATACCGGGGGCATCGTCATCGCGGCCAAGACCGCCGAGGGTCTGCGGGTGATGAACCAGAAGATCAAGGACCGGGAGCTGAACAAATATTATCTGTGCGCCGTCCGCGGGAGGATGGAGCCCCGGGAGGGGAAGCTGGAGGGCTATCTGTTCAAGGATGAGGTAAAAAAGCAGGTCTATGTCCGGTCCCGGCCTGAGCCGGGGGCCAAGACCGCCGTTACCTTATATAAGACCTTGGCGGTGAAAAACGGCCTGTCCCTGGTGGAGTGCGACCTCATCACCGGCCGGACCCATCAGATCCGGGCCCAGTTCGCCGCCGCCGGCCACCCCCTCATCGGGGACGGCAAGTACGGCAGCGAGCGGGAGAACCGGAAGTACGGCCGTCACGGACAGGCCCTGTACTCCTATAAGCTGACCTTCCGCTTCACCACCGACGCCGGGCCGCTGGAGCACCTGAACGGCCGGACCTTCCAGGTGGAGGATGTGGACTTTGTGGAGGAATATTTCGGCGCCCTGCCGGGATTGGGCGGGAGCAAAGAGGGGAGAGAGAACCATGGATCATGAGATCCTGTTTGACGCGGACGTGGAGGTCCCGGAGGGGCTGACCGGGCGGATGGAGGCGGTGATCTCCGCAGCCCTGGAGGCGGAGGGAGTGGGCCTGCCCTGCGAGATCAACGTCCTGCTCACCGACGACGAGGGCATTCACCAGGTCAATCTGGACATGCGGGAGGTGGACCGGGCCACCGACGTGCTGTCTTTCCCCATGTTTGAGCTGGAGCCCGGCGTGCCCCCCGAGGGGGAAGAGTACCTGGACCCGGCCACGGAGCTGTGCCCTCTGGGGGATATGTGTATCTCGCTGGAGCGGGCAGAGGCCCAGGCCAAGGAATTTGGCCACTCCCTGGAGCGGGAAGTCTGCTACCTCACCGTCCACTCGGTGCTCCACCTGCTGGGCTATGACCACCTGGACGAGGGCCCTATGAAGGCCCAGATGCGGACGCGGGAAGAAGCTATCCTGGGAAAGCTGGGCATCACCCGGGAATAGAGGAGAAAGACGATGAAATTTAAAAATCCTTTGTTAGTGGTGACCGACCTGGAGCGCTCCAAACAATTTTACCGGGAGATACTGGGCCTGCGGGTGATCCAGGACTTCGGGGCCAACGTCACCCTGACCGGGGGCGTCTGCCTCCAGACTTTGGACAGCTGGCAGGGATTTCTTGGTGTGGAGCCCAATGACATCCGGTTTGGAGGACGGGCGGCGGAGTTATACTTTGAGGAGGACGACTTCGACGGCTTCCTGGCCAAACTGGAGTCGCACCCGGAGATCTCTTACGTCCACCCGCCGCTGGAGCACCGCTGGGGCCAGCGGGTGGTCCGCCTGTACGATCCGGACGGGCATATCATCGAGGTGGGAGAGAATATGAAAACCGTGTGCCGTCGATTCCTGGACAGCGGCATGACCATTGAGGAGACCGCTCAGCGCATGGATGTGCCCGAGAAATTCATCAGGGCCTGTATGCGCTGAGAGAAAAACGCTCAAAGAAAGTTGAGGATCATCTGTTATGTCAATCATTAAAAAATCTGGGATCATTACCATCTGCGGCCGACCCAACGTGGGCAAGTCCACCCTGACCAACGCCCTGGTTGGGGAGAAGGTGGCCATCGTCACCAATAAGCCCCAGACCACCCGGAACCGCATCTGCGGCATCAAAAACCGGGGAGAGAGCCAGTTCGTCTTTGTGGACACACCGGGGCTCCACAAGGCCCGTACCCGGCTGGGCGACTATATGGTCAATGTGGTCAAGGAGTCTGTGGCCGATGTGGACGGCGTCATGCTGCTGGTGGAGCCCATCCCCAATATCGGCGCCCCGGAGCAGCAGCTCATCAACCGGATCAAGACCTTGAACTGCCCTTCCGTGCTGGTGGTCAACAAGGTGGACACCCTGGAGCAGAAGGAAAAACTGCTGGAGGTCATTGCCCTGTACCAGCAGGCCTGCGACTTTACCGCCGTGGTCCCCATCTCCGCCAAGACCGGCGAGGGGGTGGAGGAGCTGCTGGACGTGCTGGATGGCTTTCTGCCTGAGGGCCCTCAGCTGTTCCCCGAGGATATGACCTCCGACCAGCCTGAGCGGCAGATGATGGCGGAGATCCTGCGGGAAAAGCTGCTGCTCTGTCTGGACAAGGAGATCCCCCACGGCACCGCCGTGGAGATCGTCCGCTTTGCCGAGCGGGACGACGAAGTGGTAGAGGTGGAGGCTACCATCTACTGCGAGAAGAACAGCCATAAGGGCATCATCATCGGCAAAGGGGGCGCCATGCTGAAAAAGGTGTCCACCCTGGCCCGTCAGGATATGGAGCGGTTCATGGGGACCAAGGTGTATCTCCAGACCTGGGTGAAGGTCAAGGAGAATTGGCGGGACAACCCGGCGGCCATCCAGAATTTCGGATACCGCGGGGAGGAGTAAATTTTAGTTTATGGATGTATTATGGGGCGTCGGGGACGCCGCCCCCTACGCACGGTTTACAATATGGCTTCGCAGGGGGCGGCCTCTGGACGCCCCGCCCGTAGGGCGGCCCCTTGGGG
>Ga0129306_1001816_pt1 | contig 21811 bp, 18 predicted proteins | sample P827metagenome_FD_94438 | JGI IMG/M metagenome (GOLD analysis project Ga0129306, IMG submission 94438) | Capybara group fecal microbial communities from Wisconsin, USA - P827 metagenome | ecosystem: Host-associated > Mammals > Digestive system > Large intestine > Fecal | place: USA: Wisconsin... | reverse complement strand
TTTTGTGCAAAAAAAACTTTTAGGAAATTCAGGTGCCTTTTTTTGTTCAAAAGGCTTGATTTTATGCCGTTTTCAGGCTGTTTTTTAGGAAAAATGTTCCACACTTAGCTCAGAAGAGCCATACAAATCAAGATTTATTCTGACCGTATCTGGATGTGGAACCCGGGCAACATGCCGGAAGAAGTGAAGGTGAAGGACCTTTTCAAAAAGCATGTTTCTAAACCGCGTAACCCCAATATTGCCAATGTATTTTTTAAGAGCGGTTATGTGGAAAGCTGGGGACGCGGCTATTACAATATCGAATTGGCTTGCGAAGAAACTGATTCCAAGCTCCCTAAGCCAAAGGCCGAATTTGGCGGGCTTACGGTTGAATGCCGTGCAAGCGACCAGTATAAGGAACTTGCTAATAAATGGAATATAGGTGGGGCGAATCCGCCTATAAATCCGCCTATAAATCTGCCTATAAATCTGCCTATAAACCTGCCTATAAATAGCACCCAAAAAGCATTGCTGAATTTGTTGCAAGAGAATAATTCTTACACTTATGACAAGTTAGCCGATAAGATGCAGAAAACTCGAGAAACCATACGTGAGAACTTGAAAAAACTTCAGGAACTCGGCCTCATCCGTAGAGTCGGCGCGCGCAAGAACGGCCATTGGGAAATTGTTGAGAAATAAAATCCAAGTGTGGCCCCATGAAATATGGGAAGACGAAGACCTTCGCAAAAATCGCGGATGGAAAGCCGTCGAAGAATAGCGCGGGTGTTGACTTCCCGCTGGTCTCTTTGTATATTTATCCCCGTATTACGACAATCCCTGCGACAGTCGGCATAGGCCTCTGGCCCGTACGTGCATCCGCGGTGGGGCTCATCAACCTTCTTGTTGATGTTGTTGGATAGCTGATAGGAACACGACCTATTCGAGTGTGTGGCGAAAGCCGCGCCAGGTAACGCCGAGGAAAGCCCTCGCCAACAGCACCGCAAGAGCATCCCAAAACATAAAGAAACCCTAATTGCGCCTGCAGTGCAGACGCAATAAAAACCGTTTTTAACGTTCGCTCATGCCGAGCGGGCTAGAGGATTATTATGGCAAGAAAAACTAAAAATACCGATGTTGTGGCGGCCAGTCCACTTGTCGCAACAGGTGTAGAGAAAATGATTTTGGTCATCCGCGGTAAGCAAGTGTTGCTGGACCGCGATTTGGCGACACTCTATGGTGTCGCGACGAAAGTGCTGAACCAGGCTGTCAAGCGAAACGCCGAAAGATTCCCTGAAAGGTACTGTTTCCAGTTAAGACCCCAGGAGTACATGTTTTTGAGGTCACAATCTGTGACCTCAAAAAAGGAAACTAGGGGAGGACGTCAGTATCTGCCCTATGTATTTACGGAACAAGGAATTGCTATGCTTTCTGCAGTCCTTCGAAGTGAAACTGCCGTTCGAGTGAGCATTGCAATTATGGATGCTTTTGTCGCAATGCGTCGCTATATGCTTGAAAATGGCGATGTTTCCAGCCGTCTTGTGCGTGTGGAAGGCAAGGAAATTGAGCAAGATCGTCGGCTTCTTGAACATGACCATAAAATAGACTCGCTTTTCGAGGCCATGGACCGCAGGGAATCCGACTTAAAAAAAGTCATGGAAAACATCATCGACCCGAGTACCTATAGGCACTTCCTGATTCTGAACGGGCGCAAGCTGGAGGCGGATGTCGCTTACGCGCAGATCTACGGCATGGCGAAGAAGTCGGTGCTGATTGTGGACAACTATGTCGACATCAAGACGCTGAATTTGCTGCGGAATGTACACGAGGGCGTCTCTATACTGATTGCGAGCGACCTGTACGGCAGAACAAGTGTGACAGACGACATGCTCAACGATTTTCGGGCCGCGATGCCGGGCGTTTTGATTGACAAAGTTTCTGCCGCGCACAAGTTCCACGACCGCTACATTCTTGTCGACTTCAAGACCAAAAGCGAAAAACTATACCATTGCGGGGCTTCGAGCAAGGATGCGGGCAACAAGATTACGACCATCGTCCGGCTCGACGATATTGATGCATACCGGAACATGTTTGAGGAATTGTTGGAGCAACCAAGAGGATAAAATAGCTCATCAAATTTGACAGGCAGTGATTGTCAAATTGGGGCAACAGTGTTGCCCAAAATTTCTAGTTACAAATGAAGGTCGCAAATTGCGGCCTCATAGAGGCTATATGACTAAAAATAAAGAGAACGTCCAAATTCAAGATAGGGCAGTATATAGTCGAAGATGAACAGAAAGGCAAGAACCGAGCAGCATATGGAAAATAAGTGCTCATCCACCTGTCAGCCAGACTGATAGAAAAACATGGGGAGGGCTGGTCTGTTGAAACATTGACTCTCTGTAGAAAATTTTTCAATGTGTACTCGAATTTCGTAAACAGTGTTTACGAAATTGAGGGCGAATATAAATTCACCCTTTCGTGGTCCCATTACCTGGTGCTCATGCGTATCAAGAATCCGGTGACGCTTGAATTTGTTGGCTTGAAGCCGGACGCTTCGTATTCGGAATCGAAACTGGAATCTGCTATCATCGGTAAATTGCAAGATTTCCTGCTTGAATTGGGGAAAGGATTCCTGTTCGAAGCGCGTCAGAAGCGTTTCTCCTTTGACGAGGACAACTACTATGTGGACTTGGTCTTGTACAATCGTCTGCTGCAGTGCTATGTGCTCGTTGACTTGAAGGTCGACAAGTTGACGCACCAGGATCTCGGCCAGATGCAGATGTACGTAAACTATTACGACCGCTATGTAAAGCAGGATTTTGAAAAACCGACTATTGGCATTCTGCTTTGCAAGGAGAAGAAGGATACCCTTGTGAAGCTGACTTTGCCCGAAGATGCGAATATTTACGCCTCCGCCTATGAGCTGTACCTGCCGGACAAGAAACTATTGCAGGCGAAGGTCAAGGAATGGGTAAATGAATTTGAAAATGCAAGATAAGAGTATTGTGAAGATGCGCCCTTCAAGCAACTAATGGAGAAATACGATGAAGAAAAAATCAGAAGAAGAGAACAAGAAAGATAATACTGGATGGAATGCCTTCTTGGAATTGCGCAGGCAGGCCCAGCGTGGCCCTGCTGCAGGCATGACCCTCGACGAAATCAACGCCGAGATTGCCGCAGCCAGGAGCGAGAAGTAACGCGCAGGTGTTGACTTCCTGCTGACCTCTTTGTATATTTATCCCTGTATTACGACAATCCCTGCGACAGTCGGCATAGGCCTTGCGGCCCGTACGTGCATCCGCGGTGGGGCTCATCAACCTTCTTGTTGATGTTGTTGGATAGCTGGCAGGAACACGACCTGCTCGAGTGTGTGGCGAAAGCCACGCCAAGTAACGCCGAGGAAAGCCCTCGCCAACAATATTGCAAGAGCATCCCAAAACATAAATAAACCCTAATTGTGCCTGCAGTGCAGACGCAATATGTGACGCCGCGTTCGCGGCTACATGGAGGCTATAATGAAGTCTAAAGAAGTTATCTCTACGAAGCTGATCCAAGATGCCAAGCAAATCATCGAGACTGCGCGGGAAAATGCGGTCAGGAGCGTCGATTTCTGTCGTGTCCAGATGTACTGGAAGCTTGGTAAGCGTATTTTTGAAGAAGAACAGCATGGTAAGAAGCGTGCCGATTACGGGGCGTATATCGTGAAATCGCTTGCTGAAAAGCTGGAAGCGGAGTATGGTAGTGGATTTTCTAAGCGTCAATTGGAATTTTGCCGCCAATTTTTCATTACCTATCCAATTGCGAATACAGTGTGTTCGCAATTGAACTGGTCTCAATATAAGCTTCTTCTTGCTATACATGATAAAGATAAAAGGGAATATTATCAACACGAATCGGTAAATAACGCATGGACTAAACGCGAACTCGAACGCCAAATCAACAGCCAGCTATACGAGCGCCTTTTGCTCAGCAACGACAAGGAATCCGTACTGGCGGTCGCTCGCAAGGAACGCATCCCTGAAATCCCGCAAGAGGTCATCAAGGATCCGATGATTTTGGAATTTGTTGGGTTGAAAATGAATTCGGCCTTTTATGAAACCGATTTGGAAGGCGCGATTATTTCGCACATTACTGATTTTCTACTCGAACTGGGAAAGGGATTCTCCTTTGTTGCTCGGCAGAAGCGGATTATGCTCGAAGACGATGAATTTTTCATCGACCTCGTTCTTTACAACAGGCTGCTTCGCTGTTTTGTGGTTATTGAAATCAAAACGGGCAAAATCACGCATCAGGATATAGGCCAACTCCAGATGTACGTGAATTACCACGACCGCATTGAAAAACTTCCCGATGAAAATCCTACCATCGGCATTCTTTTGTGCGCGGGCAAGAATGATTCTGCTGTGAAAATGACTTTGCCCGAAGACAACAAGACTATCCTTGCTAGTGAGTACAAGTTGTATCTGCCCACCACCGAGCAACTGGTCGGTGAAATCAACGAGGCCAAGGAACTCGTGAAAAAACGAAAAGCCCGGCGCGGGAAGTAACGCACAGGTGTTGACTTCCCGTTTTTCAAAAAATTGAAAAACGGCGGGCTTCGAGCCGTCTTTATCCGCTTTTTTCCGTGCCCGCAGGCCACTTGCCCCTAGCCTCTAGCCCCTATTTTTCTATCTTTGGCCTCGGAATTTTTTAACAGGACTAAGGTCATGAGCTACAATCCTCTCGCAGAACAGGCCAACGCGGAACTTTCCGCAAACGGCTGCAGCGTACTTTCCATGCTTTCCGAAAGGGGCAAGGCAATCTTCTTCCCCCGCAAGGGCATCTTGGGCCAGGGCGCCGAAGCCAAGGGAAAAGAAATCAACGCCACCATCGGCACAGCCCTGGAAGACGACGGTAGCCCCCTGGTTCTCGACTGCGTGCTCAAGAGCCTGAACCTGCCCAAGCAGGCCTTCCTCTACGCCCCCAGTTTCGGAAACCCCGACCTGCGCAAAGCCTGGAAAGAGCAGATTGTCCGCAAGAACCCGAGCCTCGCAGGCAAGGCCTTCAGCAACCCGGTTGTGACCTGCGCCCTGACCCACGCCATCAGCTGCGCGGGCTACCTTTTCTTGGATCCGGGCGACGAGGTGATTATCCCCGACCTTTACTGGGACAACTACGAACTGGTGTTCGTGAACAGCTGCGGTGCAAAGATCAAGACTTTCAACACCTTCAAGGACGGCGGTTTCGACACGGAAGCCCTGAAGAAGGCCCTCTCCGAGAGCAAGAGCCAGAAGAAGGTGGTGTTGTTGAACTTCCCCAACAACCCCACGGGCTATACCGCCACCGAAAAGGAAGCGGTAGAAATCGCGAAGATCCTCACGGACTGCGCCAACGCGGGCAACAAGGTGGTGGCCCTGCTGGACGACGCCTACTTTGGACTGGTCTATGAGGACGGCGTGACCAAGGAATCCCTGTTCAGTAAGGTGCTGGACGCAAGCGAGAACCTGCTGGCCGTGAAGCTGGACGGCCCCACCAAGGAAGACTACGTGTGGGGTTTCCGCGTCGGGTTCATGAGCTTTGGTTTCAAGGGCGCCACGGAAGCCCAGCTCAAGGCCCTCGAGGACAAGGCCGCTGGTACGGTCCGCGGCAACATCTCTAACGCCCCGAGCATCAGCCAGAAGATTCTGCTGGCCGCCTTCCAGAGTCCGGAATACCTGCAGCAGAAGGCCGAGAAGTTCGCCATTCTCAAAAAACGCTACGACATCATCAAGCTGGTGCTGGCCGACCACCCCGAATACAAGGAGGCCTTCGAGGCCATGCCTTGCAACAGTGGCTACTTCATGTGTGTAAAACCCAAGGGCGTAGATGCCGAACTGCTCCGCCAGAAGCTCATCAGCGACTACAGCACGGGAACCATCATGCTTTCGGGCCTTATCCGCGTGGCATTCAGCGCCGTGCCTACCGACAAGCTGGGCGAGCTGTTCGAAAATATTTATAATTGTGTTTTAGAGATTAGAGGCTAGGATTTAGAGGCTAGTGTGAATGAATAGCTACAAGGACTTCCTAGTCTCTAGATCCTAGCCCCTACTGGAGGAATCATGTCCGATAAAGCGACCTTGAATTACAACGGAAAGAGTTACGAACTCCCCGTGGTTGAAGGCACCGAAAACGAACACGGTCTCGACATCAGCACTTTGCGCAAGAGTTCCGGCCTGGTGACCCTGGACTACGGTTACCTGAACACGGGCAGCACCAAGAGTTCCATTACCTACGTGGACGGCGAGAAGGGGATTCTCCGTTACCGCGGCTACTCCATCGAGGACCTGGCCGAAAAGGCCACCTTCCCCGAAACCGCATGGCTCCTGATTTACGGCGAGCTGCCTAACCCCGAACAGCTGGGGCATTTCCGCACGCTGCTTACCGAAAACGCACTGCTCCACGAAAACCTGCTGCATTTTTTCCGTGAGATGCCGCCCAGTGCCCACCCCATGGGCATTCTCAGTTCCATCGTGAACGCCGTGGGCCTTTTCACCCCCCGCTTCTACGACGACGAAAACATCGCCAGCGCTTTCGAGCTGACTACCGCGGGCCTTATCTCCAAGATCCGCACCATCGCAGCATTCTCATACAAGGCAAGCATCGGTGAACCCTTTGTTTACCCCGAAGCGGAACGCAGCTACTGCAGCAACTTCTTGAACATGATGTTCAGCAGCAAGGCCAGGCCCTACCACCTGGACCCCATCATGGAAAAGGCGCTGAACACCCTGTTGATTGTGCACGCCGACCACGAGCAGAACTGCTCCACCTCCACCGTGCGTATGGTGGGCAGCTCCCAGGCGAACCTTTACGCCAGCATTTGCGCCGGCATCTGCGCCCTGTGGGGCCCGCTTCACGGCGGCGCCAACCAGGCCGTTCTGGAAACGCTTCTCCGTATCCAGAACAGCGGCATGACCATCGAACAGGTGATGGAAAAGGCCAAGGACAAGAACGACCCCTTCCGTCTTTCTGGATTCGGCCACCGGGTGTACAAGAGTTATGACCCCCGTGCCAAAGTTTTGAAGAAGCTCATGGGCCAGGTGTTCGAGCACGAGCACATCAACGACCCGTTGCTGGAAATCGCGCTCAAGCTAGAAGAAGCCGCCCTGAAGGACGACTACTTTATCGCCCGCAAGCTCTACCCCAACGTAGACTTCTATTCGGGCATTCTCTACCGCGCCATGGGTATCCCCACCAACATGCTCACGGTGATGTTTGCCATCGGCCGCTTGCCCGGCTGGATTGCCCACTGGAAAGAGATGCACGACGACCCGAATTCCAAGATCAACAGGCCCCGCCAGATATACGTGGGCGAAACGGCCCGCCCCTGGATCGACAGAAACAAGCGATAATAAAATTAGGGAAGGTGTTATGCGACTAGGGAAGGCTTACGCCCGCCCTATTCATTATTGCATACGCTTGCGTATGCACACGAAAATAACCCGCTCCATCAGGCCGATCCTTCAAGTTTGCGGGTTATTGAGTGTCGGGAGGGTATTAGGGAGGGTTATACCCTCCCTATTCGTTTTATGCATACGCTTGCGTATGCACACGAAAATAACCCGCTCCGTCAGGTTGATCCTTCAGGTTTGCGGGTTATTGAGTGTCGGGAGGGTATTAGGGAGGGTTATACCCTCCCTAGTCGCTTAACCGCTTAAACTTTTTCAAGTGCCTGCGTCAAGTCCGCGATGATGTCTTCGACATTCTCGATGCCCACGCTGAAGCGGATTAGGTCCGGCGCGACGCCTGCCTCAATCAACTGTTCGTCGCTGAGCTGACGGTGCGTGTGGCTTGCCGGGTGCAGCACGCAGCTGCGGGCGTCGGCCACGTGGGTCACGATGCAAATCATCTTGAGGTTGTCCATGAACTGGATGCTCTTTTCGCGGCCACCCTTGATACCGAAGGTGAGCACGCCGCAGGGGAGCCCGCCCTTGAACTGCTTCTTGGCAAGTTCGTGGTACTTGTTGCCCTCGAGGCCCGCGTAATCGACCCAGGCCACCTTCGGGTGGTTCTGCAGGAACTTCGCACAGGCGAGAGCGTTTTCGCAGTGGCGCGGCATGCGCAGGTGAAGCGTTTCAAGACCCACGTTCAGGAGGAACGCGTTCTGCGGAGCCTGGATGCTGCCGAGGTCGCGCATGAGCTGTGCCGTAGCCTTCGTGATAAAGGCGCCCTTGCCGAAAGCCTTCGTGTAGGCAAGGCCGTGGTAGCTCGGATCCGGTTCGGTTAAGCCCTTGAACTTGTCGTGATGGGCTTCCCAGTCGAAGTTTCCGCTATCCACGATGCAGCCACCCACGGCCATGGCGTGACCGTCCATGTACTTGGTGGTGGAATGCGTCACGATGTCAACGCCGAATTCAATCGGGCGGCAGAGAATCGGAGTCGGGAACGTGTTGTCCACAATCATCGGCACGCCATGCTTGTGGGCAAGCTTCGCGAAACGTTCCAGGTCGAGAATCTTGCCGGCGGGGTTTGCCACCGTCTCGCCGAAGAAGCACTTGGTGTTCGGGCGGAAAGCCTTCTCAATTTCCTCGTCGCTAGCGTCCTGGTCCACGAACGTGCATTCGATGCCGAGCTTCTTCATCGTCACGGAGAAGAGGTTGCTGGTACCGCCGTAGATGGCGGAAGTGCTGATGAAGTGGTCGCCCGCCTCGCAAATGTTGAACACGGCGAAGAAGTTCGCCGCCTGACCGGAGCTGGTGAGCATCGCAGCGACACCGCCTTCCATGGCCGCAATCTTGGATGCCACGGCATCGTTGGTGGGGTTCTGCAGGCGCGTGTAGAAGTAGCCGCTGGCCTTCAGGTCGAACAGGTCGGCCATGGCGTTGCTGGACTCGTACTTGAAAGTGGTGCTCTGGTAGATGGGGAGGACGCGGGGTTCGCCGTTTTTTGGCTGCCAGCCGCCCTGTACGCACAAAGTTTCGATCTTGGACATTTTTGCCTCTTGTTTGTTATCGGTTTCAAATATAGCAAAAGGGGACAGAAAACGCTATTGCGCTTATGCAAATATCTGCATAAAACAAAGGCCCGCCTTGCGACGGGTTTGAATGTCCAATTGATTAAATTCTTCAGTCTATTCCGACATCACGCAGCGGACGTTGTAGGCTCTTTTTTCCGTCTGGTCATCTGCTGTCACATACTTTGGAGTTTCCCAGCTGCCATAATCCTGGAATCGTATCGCCACTTCGTTGGCACTACTCTTCTGGATCCAAAGGTGCCCCTGTCCGTTATTGTTTCCAAAAAGCCACTTGGAGCCTTCTTGTTTGAAGCGACCGCCAAGAACCCACCATTCGTCCAATTCCTTTCTAGTTTTTTCCTCCATCGAAGCAAGAGCGGCATCCACCTCGTCCTTCGTAGGCAGGCGCCATCCTGATGGACAAACAACATCCCTTGCGCTGTAGGTGTAATAGATACCATAGTGGTCACAGACATTCACGGTTTCCTTAGTCGCTTCCGGGCCGGGTTCGGTTTCTATTTCTACCGTTGCATCACATTGATACCCTGTATTCGGCTTATAGGTCAAATTGCTTTCCATCCAATATACGGAGCCGATCTTGAGCAAGCTGTAGGTCTGATTGTTTCTGACATCCGTGAGCTTCAATCCTTCTCTATCAAAATTAGGCGCGCGGGAATCCACACTAACCGCAGGCGCTTGCGAACTGGAGGACTGTTTTACCGAAGAACTAGAATTACCCTTGGAACTGGACGAGCCGCCCGAAACATTCGCCCCAGAAGATGCGGGTTTTGTTGCAGAGGACGAACTAGGTGCAAAGTTTTTTTCGCAGCCTTCGGTCCAGCAAAAAACGCCACTGCTGTAATAGAGGCTTCCTTCGGCATCGGCCACATAAATGGTGTCCTTGCCACCGTTAATGACAATTTTATCGCCTGGCTTTGAGGAGGAGCCGCTCTTCGCGGTTGGATTTGAGCCCTCGGGCTTTGAACCATCATCGTCCGAAGAGGAAGAATCGACATCGCCAAGTTCGTCGACACTTACTTTACTAGGACTACCATCGTCCGAACACGCAGCAAACAAAAATGCTGCACAAAAAAACAGAATCCACGTTTTCAATGCACTCATAGCCTAAATATAACCTCTGGAGTCTAAAAAAGCACGTAAAATTATACTATCTTTTGGCCACTATGAGCAATGTAGAGGTTTTTGACACTACTTTCGCCGTGACCATTCTGGTCATTATGGCGGTTTGCATCCCCACGGCCCTTTTGCTGGCCAACTGGTTCTTGCACCCGGGCAAAATCAAGGATACCGCCATCAAGGGCACGTCCTACGAGTGCGGTCTCGCCCACGTTTCAGGTACGGCCAACGAGCGCTATCCGGTCAAGTACTACCTGGTGGCCATGCTGTTCTTGGTGTTCGACCTGGAAGTAGCGTTCCTGTACCCCTGGGCCGTGCAGTTCCTGGCCGGCGGCTGGGAGCTTTTGCTGGTGCTACTAGGCTTCCTGGTCATCCTGGAAGCGGGCTACCTCTACGTGTTCCGCAAGGGCGTGCTGGACTGGGCAACCCTCAAGGACTAAGTTTCTAGAGTATTCTATCTCAAAATAAAGAACGCAGGATTTCGGTCCTGCGTTCTATTTTTTTATTTGAATTTCTACTACTTGAAGTAGCGGCCCAGCAAGCCCTGGAAGGCAGAGCCATGACGGGCCTCGTCCTTGCACATCTCGTGAACAGTGTCGTGGATGGCGTCGTAGCCCAGTTCCTTGGCGCGCTTGGCCAGGGCGAGCTTGCCTTCGGTGGCACCGGCTTCGGCGGCAACCCTGAGTTCCAGGTTCTTCTTGGTATCGGGATAGACCACCTCGCCCAGCAGTTCGGCGAACTTGGCGGCGTGTTCGGCCTCTTCAAAGGCGATACGCTTGTAGGCCTCGGCCACTTCGGGGTAACCTTCGCGGTCGGCCTGGCGGCTCATGGCCAGGTACATGCCTACCTCGGTACATTCCCCTGCAAAGTTTTCCCTGAGACCCTGAACCACCTCGGCGTCCAGCCCCTGGGCAACGCCAATCTTGTGTTCGTCGGCCCAGACAATCTTGCCACCGGCGCTCTGTTCTACCTTTTCGAAGAACTTGCTCTTGGGGGCCTTGCACTGGGGGCATTCATCCGGGGCTTCCGGTCCCATGTGCACGTAGCCGCAAACCTTACAAACCCATACTTTCATACTGTGTCTCCTCTCCGCTCCTAGGCGGGGCTGATGTGTGAATTTTAATGCGAGCGCTAGGCCTTGAAACTGTCCAGGGCCTCGTTGGGGCCGATCAAGAACAGCACGTCGTTTTCTTTGAGCACGTAGTCGGCAATGTTACCGATCTTGGGCTTGGATTCCAGCGGGTCGCGGATGGCAATCACCTGGATGCCGTACTTGTGGGTCAGGGACAAATCCTTAAGAGTCTTGCCCTGGAACTTTTCAGGGCACACGATCTCGATAATGGAGAAGCCTTCCATGAAGGGCAAGAAGTCCAACATGTTGGGGCGGTTGAGCCGCTCGGCCAGACTGATGGCGGAATCCCTTTCCGGGTGGAAAATGTCGGACACCCCCAGCTTCTCGAGGATGCTGGTATGGGCGGCACTGCTGGACTTGGCAATGATATGCTTTACGCCCAACTCCTTCAGGTTCAGCACCGTAAGGAGCGAGGCCTGCAGGTTCTCGCCTATACAGACGATAACGGAATCCGCTTTTTGCAGCGGGATAGACGAAAGCTGCTTGAGGCGGGTACTGTCCGCCACAATCGCCTGAGAAACAGAACTGGAAATGTCCTGCACCTTGTCGGGGTGGCAGTCGATGACCATCACGTCGTGACCCAGGGAGGTCAGGTGCTTGGCCAAAAAAATGGCCGAGTTCCCGAGTCCGATAATTACAAATTGTTTAGAAGCCATGGATTACCTCTTGCTTTGCAAGGTAGAAAAAAGGACGGACCCTAGCCTCTAAATCCTAGCCTCTAGCCCCTATTATCCCACCATGATATCTTCTTCGGCGAACCAGGTGGTGTTCTGGACACGACCCGCCACGGCAGAAATCAAGAAGAGGGGGCCCATACGGCCAATGAACATCACGCAGCAGATAACCACACGGCCAACGGTAGAAAGCTCACTCGTTAGTCCCATAGAAAGACCGCAAGTGCTGTAGGCGCTCACCACCTCGAACAGCACCTTGAGGAAAGAAGACTGTCCGGCACCAGACACCCCTCCGGGAATTTCGGTACAGAGCAGAATCAAGGTCGCAAGCACAATGACCACGATGGCCACCACAAAAATCCGCACCGCCTTATCTACGGTGGTTTCGGGAATGGTGCGACCAAGAACCTGGGTCTTTTCGCGCCCCAGCAGGCGGTTGAACCCCAAAAGCCCAATCACTGCAGCGGTAGTCACCTTCACGCCACCACCGCAGCTGCCGGGGTTTGCACCAATGAACATGATGACGATAAAGAAGAACAGGGAGCTGGCACACAGGCCGGGCACATCCACCGTGTTGAGCCCAGCGGTGCGGCTGGTAAAGGCCATGAACAGGGTGGATTCAAACTTCTGCCCAACGCTCAGGTCACCAAGGGTGTTGTTCCATTCCGTAAGCGAGAACACCAGCACGCTGGCTGCCACCACGAACAGGGTGCCGAAGGTCGCGATGCGGGTATGGAGCGAAATTTTCCGGACCTTGCGCTGCTTAAAGTCAAACACATACTGGAGTTCCGTCACGGCCAAGAAACCAAATCCCCCCGCCAGGGCAAGCACGCAGGTGGAAATGTTCACCAGGGGGTTCAGCTGGAACTGCACCAGGGAATCCGGGAACAGGGTAAAGCCCACATTACAGAAAGAACTTACCGCCTGGAACACCGAAACGAATATGCGGTCGTAGAGCGTGGCGCCAGAGAACTGAGTAAAATAGACAGCCGCCCCGATAAGCTCCAGAATAAAGGTGAAGGGCAAGACCGCTTTCAGAATTTTCGAAGGGTCGATGTTTCCCTCTTGAGAGAAAGCCGATAGCAGCACGGACTGGTGGTTAAAGCCAGGGTGCATGCCCGCCAAAAGAATCAAGGTGGTAGAAACCGTCATGATTCCAAGACCGCCCAGCTGCATCAGCACCAGCAGGACCCAGTCGCCAAAGTGGGTAAACGTACTGCTGATATCCAGCACAGAAAGTCCAGTGACGCACACGGCAGAAGTGGCGGTAAACAGGGCTTCCAAGAAGGAGATGGGCGTCCGGAGCGATACCGGAAGTTGAAGCAAAATAGCGCCAACAAGAATAAGCAACAAGTAGCCTAGCACCACCAGCGTGATGGGGTTGGTCTGTTTCTTCTTGGCAACGGGGCCGTCGGCAAAACGCAGGCCCTGGTACTTGGAACGCAACATGGGGAGGAATATAGCAAATAGTTGTCAGTTATGAGTTGAGAGTTGTTCTATTGATGGAAACCAGCCTTCGACTAAAAAGCTAAATTTGGCGCCGTCATGAAAAACTTGCGCGCCATCCTGATGCCCGTGGCCATTTTACTCGGAATTTTGATTCCCCAGGCCCATGTACTGTCGCCCCTGATGCCTTTTTTGATCGGGACTATGATGTTCCTCACCTTCGTGACGAAAATCCCGCCCCAGACCCACGGATACACCTTCAAGATTGAGATTCGCGCCTTCGTGGCAAGCCTGATTCTCATCGGAATCTTGTGGGCCATCGTTACGGCGTTCAACCTCCCGCGGGAAGTCCTCCTGGGCGGGGCCATCATCGCCCTGTGCCCGCCTGCAAACGCGGCTCCCGCCATGGCAAAAATGCTGGGCGGTTCGGCATCTCTGGCCCTGAAAATATTCCTGAGCGGCAACCTGATCGCCTGTTTTTCTATCCCGCTGATTTTTGGCTACCTGACCGGAGCGGACGCGAGTCTCTCTGAAATAGCCTGGAAAATTTTCAACACCATCCAGCCCATCATCAGTATTCCGCTAGCTTTTGCGCTTGGGCTTCGGGCCTTTTATCCGGAGCTTGCCGACAGGGCGGCCAAGTTCCAGAAGTATACCATGTTCGTGTGGACATTTTCCGTATTCGTGATTCTTGCAAAGGCCAGCTACGACATTCGCGAAATGGGATTTATGGATTTGTGGAAAAGCGGAAAACTCCCGTGGATGGCGGGAATTTCGCTGGTGCTTTGCATTTTACTGTTCTGGCTTGGCTGGTTCTGCGAAAGGAATCGTAGACCCATCGAAGGTTCCCAGAGCATGGGCCAAAAGAACACCACGCTGGTCATCTGGATATCGACGCTTTACGCAGGCCCGGTGGTGGCCCTTGCCCCCACCTGCTACGTGGTCTGGCAAAACCTGGTGCTCAGCTGGATGAGCCGCAAGAAGCTTTAACGGATGCGGGCCTGGCGGACCACTCCGTTTACCCGCACCACGTAATTCCCAGGAACAAGACCGGTCACCCTAAACCCGGTAGAACCGGCGACACCTTTCCGAACCAAGCGTCCCTGCATATCCATCACGGACACGATGGCGCCAGATTTCACATTGGTAATTTCCAGCCCGCGGTTTTGGACCACAATGCCGAAACTGTGAATCCTCACGGAGGCGAAGTCTCTTATAGAAGAGGGGTCTTTTTTATATGTCGGGTCTTCTACCCAATAAGGGTATAGGGTCAAGGTGCTGTTCTGCTTGTAGACGGCATCCAGCTCATAAACCTTGGAGCCTCCATTCTTGGTGGACCAGCCGTCCTGAAGGTATCCTTCCCTAGTATAGGAGGCCCCCCTCAGATTGATGGGAACGTCGTACTGCTTTACATCCGACGGCACCACCTCTACACCATAGGAGCCTGCCATGTAGACAATGGGGAATGTCTTGACGGACCATTTGGCAAACAAAGCCTTGTCTCCCGTAGAGCCCTTGGTTATCTGTACCGCAGGCATGGAGAATTTTTTATCGTAATACCAGCCTTCAAATGCATAACCTGTCTTTGAGGGGTTCTTCAGTTCAATACTTTCACTCTTGATATTGTACGAGGCGGGATTCTTGGAATTGTTTTTTCCACCGTTCAATTCGTATGTAATGGTATAGTCTACAGGAGACCACTTGGCATGAATTACCGTATCCCCTGTTATAATCGTACTGAAGTCAAATGCATCGTCGCCATCCTCAAGACCGAACCACCCTTCAAATTCATAACCTGTAGCCTCAGGGTTTTCGGGCTGAGCCACAGTCTGGTCATTCCGGGCATTTTCCTGAACATAGACCTCTGTCGTACCGAACCCGTGGGTGTTGAAAGTTACCACATAAGTGGGCGCCGCAACCCAGACGGCATAGAATGTCTTTTGTTCCGAAGCCGCGCCAAAATCGTTCAAGGCCTCGGTAGCATCTTCAGTGGCGGCCCAACCGGCAAAGTAGTATACCGTTCCATCTTTAGCATACCGCGGTACTCCAATTTCATCCACATCAATTTTGTCACCCGCGGCAACCAGCTTTTTCTTTAAATTCGACGGTGCTTCTCCATCTGCATCAAAGACTCCCTTAGTCGTAGCATCAAAGGTAATCAGATACATGGTTTTCCAATAAGCATAAATCGTCTGGGGCCCCTTCACCGTGCCCAAATTCTCGGTAGGTTGCGCCGCATCGGAGGTCAAAGCCCAGCCGCCAAAGACAGTATCGCCATGGACGGGAGTCGATATTTCGTCAGCTGTAATCAAGTCTCCCGCCTTAAGGAACTTGGTATACTTGGCTCCGCTTGTAAACGCCCCCTCGTTGGCATTAAAACTAATCTGGTAAACCACATTCCCATTGGCATCCAGTGATATGCCGTTGAGGGTTATATGGGCAGCACCAATACCCCACGAGCCTTCCTTAGAACAAGCATTATTTGCCCACTGACCGCCATTCAGATCGCAAACCACCTTGCCTATGTTGATGTTCTTGGCACTGGAAATAGTACCTTCCATGGTCAAGCCATCGGCAATCTTTCCTAACCCGTCTTCAATAATGTCCGTGTCGAAATAGGACCTAGAAACAGATAGCGCCCCCTTCTCATAATAGCCTACAACGCCACCGGCAGTGCCGTTCCCGCTATTGATAATGATACTCCCATCGTACACGCAGGCATCGACAGAAACACCTCCCGTAACACCTTCTCCTTCACGGATAGAGCCCACAACGCCTCCCACATAGGATTCGTCGCCGCTTACCCAGACATCAACCGTACTCAGGCTGTTATTAATGCTTCCTTTCCATGCGTTACCCACAAGGCCGCCAATACTGTTGCCCTTGCCACTCGTGAGAATTTCTCCCGTTACAAAGCAATTTTCAACGGTTCCGCCCCTTTGGAATCCTACAAAAGGTCCCACTGAAATCGGGTTGTCCTTGCCACCGGATACACCCTTGTTAGTTGCCGCCAGAATATCCACATCTTGTAGATTCAGGTTCTTGATGGTTCCGCCATTAAGAACACCGACAAGGCCTACATTCTGGGCATTGCACTTGGGATATTTCGCTGGGCAGAAGGCTCCGGGAATCTCGCCCAATTCCTCAGAATTCAGATACAGGTTTGAAATAGTCTGGTTGTTTCCATCAAAGACTCCGCCAAACATTATGGCTCCAGAACCGGAGGCTATGGGCATAAACAGCTTGTGCCCCATATCCAGCGGAGCCATCAGCTTGGCATTAATGTTGATTGTCCCAGAAGTTGAATTCACGGAATCGGCAAACCAGGCTAGATTCGCTTCATTCTCAATGAGAAAAAATTTCTGCTTGTCTATGGTTTCTGTTTTGGAGGGCTTCGTTTTGGTTTTCCCATCCCATGCAGCAAATGACAAACCGACCCCCACCACAAAAAGCAGCAGGGTAAAAAATATTACCGCGCGAGGTTTTTGCACAAATCACTCCTTGATACTGACCCAAACTCGCAATACAGCGTATTGCAAAACTCTACAAGTTGAAAATAAACAAAAAAAACATGAAAAATCCCGACAAAATGATAAAAGGGCAAAAAATATGCCCTTTGTCACATTTTCAGAACGTAAGCCGCGTTATTCTAACCTGGAATAATGCCAACAGATGCCCAGGTTTCAATTTTTTGCGGATTCGACAATCTGTTTCTTCTTGAGCCAAGAACCACACAGGTACATCGTAAAGATGATGCTTGTGACAAGGAACATGGCGATGCTGATGCAGGCCAGGTCGCCGATGCCCTTGAGGCCGCGGTGAGTCGTGAACAGGAACCCGACAAAGCCCGCGATGGTGGTGGTGGAACTTGCCATCACGTTGCGGCCGGTGGTATCCATCAGTTGACGGAGCGTCAGATTCTTGTCGCTCATCCACGAGGTAATCATGTGAATCGTGGAGTCGATTCCGATACCGAGCGCCATCGGGATAACAATCACGTTGTAAATGCTGATCTTGCCGAATTCAAACATGTCGGTGAGGAACCCGAGAAGCCCGAGGGTGAGGAGTGTTCCCATACCAAAGGAAATGCAGCCTGCCAAGAAGAGTTTCGGCTTGCGGAAAGAAATGACCAGCGTGCCGAAAATCACGAGGATGATGACCAGCGCAAGCCTGAAGCTATCCTTCTTCACGGAGTCGATCACGTCGGAAAGAATGAACTGCGAAGAGAATGTGCGCAGGTCTTCGCCGTCAAAGTTCCAATGGCCGTAGCGTTCCTGGAATCGGTGCAGGGCGTGGGCGTCCCAGCTCGGGAAGTCGCCGTAGATAAAGCCGATTTTTCCATAGCTGCCGTCCTTTTCTCGCAACAGGTCAAGAGTCCAGCTCGGGACATCTTCGGCGGTAAAGGTTTTCTCTACAGAGGATAGCTTGCGCAGGTTCGCAATATTCACGGAATCTTCGCCCTCGGCACGATCAAACACGCGGGCCTCTACAAGGTCGCGGATTTCTTCGATGATTTCGAGGCGGGCTTCCTGGGAATCTTTTGGCGGAACGAAACTCTTGAGGGTGAGGAAACTTCCGAGGGTTGAATCGTGTTCCACGTGCAGGCGCACCATCAGCGTGTCATAAAGTTTGTCCAGCTGTTCGGGCTTGCTTCCCATCACGGCGGCCGGTGTCGACGTTACCGCCTTACCTGTAGCACGCGTCACCTTCGTAGAAATCTTGTTCTTCGAGGCCGATACGTTCGTCGAGACGCGACGCAGGTTACGGAGGTTGTGTTCGAAGTCCACATCCTGTGCAAACCAAATGGAAACTGCACCGAGCGCAAAGCTCGCAAAGGCCGCATACTTGAAGAACTTGAGGATTTTCGCCTCGTCCCAGGACTTGGGCAACAGGGAATTTTCCGGAGCCTTCGGAATTCCGCCCATGCACTTGATAAAGACGGGGAGCACAAGCACAGAGGTAAGCATGCTGAAGAATACGCCTACGGAGGCCACCACGCCGAACTCATAGAACCCGCGGAAGTGTGCGGCAAGGAGCGTAAGGAAGGCGGCAATTGTCGTGAAGCTTGCGAGCAAGAAGGGCTTGAGCATCTTCCTCTGGGCGTGTTCCAGCACTTCTTCTAAGGTCGCGTACTTGTGCAATAGTTTCTGCGAAGTGCCCAAAATGTGAATCGAGTAGTCGATGCCGATGCCCAGAATGATGGAGGCGACAAACACCGTGAACGGATTCAGCTTTCCGTAGAAGAGGGCCGTAAACGCAAGCGTCGGGAGGCAGGCGTACAGCACCGAAGCAGTCACCAGAATCGGGCCCTTTACGCTCCTGAAGAAGAATATGGTGAGGAAGATGATAAGCACCAGACTGATGGCGAAGGAGAAGACGGAATCGTTGGCCACTTCATCCACTTCCTTGAGGCCCTCGTAGGTGCCTTCCACCGTAAAGCGTGTGGGAACGGGATAGGTCTTGCTGCTGAAATAGGCCAGCAGGGAATCGGTGCGGGCCAAGATGTGGGTCACGAATTCATAATCCGTAGAGGGCTTGATGAGCTTGGCGTTTACCACGCCGTTATAGAGAATCTTTCCGGTGCTGTCCGGGCGGGGGGAACCGATGAGGCGGTTCTTGAGTTCAGAAGGAATCGTCGACTTGGAATCCCATTCCACTTCTTCGTTCGAGGCGGCTTTCGCATCGATTGTGTCGCCCTTGGATTTCTTGAAGAATGCGTCAAAGGCGCTTACCGCTTCGTCGGGGAGACCCAGTTCCTGCGGCAGGTTTTCGTCGATCCAGACTCGTTCTTTTTTCGCGGGCTCGGCTGTTGTCGCACTATCGGTCCCTGAATTTGTCGAAGGGTCGCCCAAAAGGTCAACTACCAGGGGGCCATTCTTGCGGCCTATTTCAAGCTGCAGCTCTTCCAGGTTGTCGCGAATATGCTCCAGGTGCTTGATGGGCAAGTAGAGAAGAGCGTTATCCTTGAAGAACTGGTTGTCGTTATCTACCTGTGTGGAGACGAAGTCGCCTTCCCAATTCTTGTGGATGTAATCGGCGATGGAATCCTGCAGGGCCACCACCAGGTTCACGTCTTCGCTTTGGATGGCAATCATGAACTTGTCGGTAGACCCGAAACGCTGGTAAGATTCCTCGAGAGCCTTTACGCTGGGAGTGCCCTCGGGCAGCAAGTGGGAAAGGTCGGCATCTAGCTTGAGTCCCGGCTTGAATAAAATGGGAATCGCAAAAAGTAGCGCCAAAATCAGGTAAAAGGCGAGGGCCTTGTACTGGTGCTTGCAAATCAGGGGGATGTACCAGTTGGAAAATTTTTCAGGAAGTGATTTTTTGTTAGCCATAGGGAGCAATATAATAAAAAGGGTCGCAGACGGCACAATATGCGGCCCAAGTTGTTGATATTCGGTCAAATAGGGCGATAGAGGGGTCTGCCCTACGGCATCATGATGTCGTTGCGGAGCACGGAACGCACGGCCCTCGCAGCCCCCACCGCCTTCTCTTTCCAAGCAAGGTCGGCTGCATCTGTCGTGAGCGCATACGGGGATTCGCCACCTGGGGCGGCGCGGTATATGTCTTCGTTCTCGAGGCCCCCTGCAAGCACGTGGTCGCGGAAGCCTAGGTAATAGGCATTCTGCGAGAAGAAAACCGACGGCTGTTCTGCAGGGCGCTCCTGCGTAAGCAAGTCATAACCCCAGAAATGGTTCGGTTCACGGACCTGAGCCAAGTCAAAAATCGTGGGCCCTAAATCCAGCTGCGAGGCCACATCCTCGCGAACGGTAAGCTCGTTAAGGAGCGCCGTGTCAGCCGAGAAAATCCCGATGAAAATTTGCGATGCCGAAAGTCCAAGCGGTTGCGGGACCATATAATCCACGGAATCCACGGGCGTGTCGTGGTCGCCTAAAATAATAATTACCGTATTTTTGAAATCGGGGCGTGTGGATAGTGCTTCGAAGAATCGCCCGAGCTGCTGGTCGGTATAGCGTATCGCATTGCGGTAGCGAATCATGGCGTCTTCGGGTTTTTCGGCATAAGCATCGGGGTAGCCGTAGAACGGAATATGCGAAGAAATGGTGTTGAACGAAAGTTCCCAGGAGCTGTCCGCAGGCATCTTGTTGAGCAAATCAATGGCGAGATCCACTCCCAGGCTGTCTGCAGTACCTTCGATTTTTTCTTCGCCAATCAGGTGCCAGTTTTTTTTGAAGAACTTTTCGATAAAGGGAAGCGTATGGTCAAAAATCGGGTTCGAAACGGTCGCATAGGCGCGCTGATAATTTGTCAAGAATTCGGGCCAGCCCTTGAACTTGTTCGCCGCATAGAAACTGGGTACGTCGCGGTTGGGGTGAGAGGGGAACCCCATGTAGGTGGCCATGGTGCCGCGCACGGTGGGGTAGCCGCCGCTAAAAGCGTTCTTGAACCAGAGGGCTCCACCCAGCGCATTGCCGGCGGAATCCTTGGCGTAATAGCCGCCATTTGCCAGTTTCCAGATATTCGGAGCTACGGTGGTGTCGCCGTTGAGCATCTTGTTGAAGATGCGGCCCTTGAACGATTCGCCCATGATGAACACGATGTTGTACGGCTTTTTCGCCTTGTATTCATGAGTCGGCGCACTGCGGTACATCGGAAGTTCCAGGGCATCGTTGCGACCTGCCGCAAAGTCCTTCGGCAAGAAGGCGTCCAAATCACTCACCAGTTCTTCGGTGATTTTAGCGTTGTCGTGAATGAACTCAAAGGTTTCAACAGCGGCAATATGCAGGATGGGCGCCGTAAGCGTGTGCTTGCCCAACGTAAAGCGCATATCCACCTTCGTGTGGGTCACGGGGATTTCAATCCAGCCGCGAGTGCCCGTAAGGAAGAGCACGAGCGGCGTTAGCGATAGAGCCATGCCAATGGCGAACATCGCGCCGGGAATTTTACGGGAGGCGCTCTTCCAAGCGCCGCCCGCATTATTCAACACGAGCGTGTGGCGCTGTTTACGGAGCCTGAGCGAGTATGCGATTACATAAGCGATGGCGCCAGAAAAGCAAAGCACGACCATCGAAACCCACAGCACTGTCCCGAGCAAATCACCGCCTAATGTGGAAACCGTCGTGGCATCGGTGATGTTTGAAATGTGAAAATACGTGCGCAAAAACGAATAAGAAAGCCGTTGATGTGAAAAACGGAAAACATCATAGTCCGCGATGGCAATAAAGAAGTAGAGAGCATAAAAGACGGCAAGCCCGCGGGGAGCCCGTGCAAACCCGAAAAGGGCGGCCATTACGAGAATGGCTCCAAACGCCATGAAAATCTGCCAGAGGGTCTTGCCCTCGAACATATCGGACATCGAAAGTCCCAAGGGATCAGGCAAGCTGTAGAAAAATACCAGTAAAACGCTCTGTACCACAAGGGCAATGAGTGCCATTGTGAGGAAGGGGTTCTTTAGGGCAGAAAACCCACAAAAAGATCTTGCAAGCAGGATGTGCTTTAACGACCGTTTGTTTT
>Ga0129306_1001815_pt1 | contig 21818 bp, 19 predicted proteins | sample P827metagenome_FD_94438 | JGI IMG/M metagenome (GOLD analysis project Ga0129306, IMG submission 94438) | Capybara group fecal microbial communities from Wisconsin, USA - P827 metagenome | ecosystem: Host-associated > Mammals > Digestive system > Large intestine > Fecal | place: USA: Wisconsin... | reverse complement strand
CAAAAAAATTGATTGACGATTTTATTTATTACTACAATAATGAGCGTATCCAGAAAAATCTTGGCTGGAAAACTCCAAACGAGATAGCTGCTTAAACTGTCCTAGAATTTGGGGTCAGTTCATTCAATCCCTTGCGCGTCTTTTTGCCCCCCCCCGCTCAATGAAACTTGAGAAAAGAACGCCGTGCCGCCGTCACTCCCCGTCAGTTTCACTCGCACCGAATCGCTTGTAGTAACTGCGCAATCCGTCTATATGCTCGATGAGGTTGTCATTTATTTTCATGCCCATAGAATCAACGATGAAATCAATGCCCTCAACACGGGCAAGTTTTGCAGCAGGAACAAAATCGCTGTCACCTGAAATCAAAACGATTTGGTCAGCGAGTTTTTTATATGCCAAAGAAGCGATGTCAAGCCCGATTTTCATATCAACGCCTTTCTGCCGCATATTCAAAACCAAATCAGACTCGGACAAATCTTCGATTTTCAGGCTTCCTTTGCAGAGTTTTTTGACGGTATCAGAGGAAAAAATGTAGTTCATCTCTTCGTCCGCAAAAAATCCCATCCGCAGGGCAACTTTTCTCCTCTGCTTGAGATTATTCAGAAAAGTATTCATCCACACGAAAGTCGGCGACTTGGCAAAATCAAAATTCTTTTGGGTCAGAGGATTGTAAACGGTCTTTTTCAGCGGCTCGCAGTCGTAATAAAAATAGGCTGCGTAATCTGGACACTTCCCCTATAGCGGGAGGTCTTTTCATTACCAGCCTGTTCAATCATAGATTAACTATGTAATTTTAATATACAAGTATTTTGAATCGTTGTCAAGCATATTCCCCGCCGTCAAGCCGACATTGCCCCCCGCCGCTTCGAGCGCGGCGTTCACCCATTCCCACGCGGGGTGTCCTATTTGTTTGTGAGTTTGGTCACGAACGCAAAAAAAAGGCAACTTCCCGCGGGGGAAATTGCCCTTTCTTTGCGAAAAAAATTCGCGACCCTATTCCGCTCCCTTGTTAAAAAGCACGAACTGTACAAACCGATTTGGTGTAGTACTTGTAGCCGCTGCTCAAGTAGCCGTCGTTGAACCACACATTCCAGGCACAGTTAATGCCGGAAGCGACCTGACTAGACGACCAATAGTCTGCGTCAGCGATTTTCATTCCGCCGGCTTTTTCAAGCGCGCTGTTCACGGTGTCTTTTACCCGGTACAGCATAGAAAGTTCTGCCACCGTGGGAAGATACCAGCCGTTTGCATAACTGCCCGCAAGCAAATTTTCCCTAGCGTAGGCGTTCACCCACTCCCATGCAGGATAGTTTCCGCTTGTTTCTTCGTCGCTTACCGCATCACAGAGAGCCTGCCAGTTGTCGCTTCCGTCTGTGTCGACCGTGAATGTCGCTGTCGCCGCTTTTCCGCTTCCCGATTCGCTTGGCGTACACTGAATCGCGGTGATGTTCGTGCTGTAGCCTTCGGCTTTATCGGTATTGCTTGTATATCGCGCCCATGCGAGCGTGTTGGCGTTTTTTAAGCCCACGCCAAGTGTTTTTACCCCAAGCACATCCTCCGCACTTCCCGCATAGTAAATCACTGCGACGGCAGCCTCTTTCTGTGCGTCTGAAAGCGTCAAATCCGTGCTGTACGCCGTCGCCGAGCCGTCCGAGAACACGATGTCGCCTACAGCTTTTGCCGTTGTCGGATTTTTTGTGCCTATCCATTTCCATGTACAGTGTGCGTAGAGCGTTTTATTACCCGTGCTACCTTTTGGTATGCTTGTAACCTTGTTTCCTCCGGTTTCAGCATCGAACCATCCTTCAAATGTGTAATCATCGTGGCTAAAATCCTGCAAAGTGATTGTTTCAGTTTCAACAGTGTAGCTTGTTACATTCGGGTTTGTCACGCCATTTGGCAAAACATAAGTAATTTCATAGCTGATTGCAGTCCATTGTGCGTAGAGCGTCTTTGCTTCCGTTGAGCCTTTCGCGATGCTTTCTACTTTGTTTCCGCCAGTTTCCGCGTCATACCAGCCAGTGAAGGTGTAACCGGTTCTTGTCGGATTCTGCAAGGTGATTGTCTCGCTTTCAACCGTGTAGCTTGTGATTGTATTGGGATTTTCGACTCCGTTAAGTCCTTCGTAGGTGATTGTGTATGTTATGAGCGTCCACTGGGCATAAAGTGTTTTTGCTCCGGTTGTGCCCTGTGCAATGCTTTCTACCTTGTTTCCGCCTGTCTCCGCGTCATACCATCCGGTGAATGTGTAGCCTTCTTTTTCAAGGTTCGCCAGCATTACAGTTTCTTCGCCGGTGTAGATTTCGGGGTTCGTATTCTGCACATCCTTTGTGTTTTTATATGTGATGGAGTAGCCCCATGCCGCATAGAGGGTGGTGTCCTCGGTAAGGTTCCATGCTGTGATTCCCTTTCCGTCCTTGTCTATGAATTTTGTTCCCTTGGCATACTCTTCCGTGTAATAGCCGCCGAATGTGCTTCCTTCAAGAGTCGGTATGGCTTCAAGGTCCGGCAGGGGCTTTCCGTAAGTTGCAGTAATTGCGACTGTTGAGCCGTTGCTGTTCAGCGTTACGGTATAGCTGTTTGCCGTCCACTTTGCCGTGAGGGTGACATCTTTAGTTACTTTGTAGCCGGCTTCAGCTTTTGTCTCGCCGTCATACCAGCCGCCGAAAGTGTAGCCTTCCGCAGTGAGTGCGGGCAGCTGCTCTGCCGTAAGGGCTGTGCCGTCTGCTACCGTGAGTTTTTCGGGTGCGGTGGCGTGCTCCGTGCTGTAGGTGACGGTGCGGTAAACTGTTTCTTCCTCCGACTCTGTTTTACACGAAGCGAAGGTGAATACAAGGGCAAGCGCCATAAGAAGGGCGGCAAGTCCTTTTGCCATGCGTGACACGGCAATCTCTCTCTTACTTTTCATTTTTGCCTCCAAATGAAATGATTAAAAAATAAAAAGACCGCCCCTGTTGCCGAGAATGCGGCAATAGAAGGCGGTCTTATGGTTACAAGAAAACGGTGTGTATGTGTGTGATTTTGCGTTTAGGGCAGACTTTGCCCCTACAGCCCGAAGCCCGAAGCCCGAAGCCCGAAGCCCGAAGCCCGAAGCCCGAAGCCCGAAGCCCGAAGCCCGAAGCCCGAAGCCCGAAGAATTATATGGCGGGTAGCGAGCGTGTCAAGTGCTTTCGTCATTTTTGCGAAAAAATACAGATTTTGAAGTTCGACTTTCTCCATAACAGAGATTATAACGCATTTTTAAAAGCCGTTCACCACTCGAAGGGGTGGTTTTGAAGAAAAATTTAAGGAAAGAAAGGGAGAATATCAATTGCTTTCCGCTTCGTGAAGTATGTAAAACATGTTTGAAAAGGTGTGAACTGCAATATATCCGTCAACAAGTGACCGACAGCATTGAAGAACACGCTTTGAAAGTTCTAAGTGCGGTTCGCGGAGTAGAATTACATCGAGAAGAATATTGGTGCCAACTAAGACTTTCATATTTTCTCCGCATTGCATGAGCTGCCTCTTTGCGACCATTAAGGCTTATTTCTTTACATTCAGGACTTTCCCAAACTTTTGCACACATCCGGCTATTTGTGATAAAATCAAAGCATGACAAACAAAATCCCTCGATGGAACCTGGATTCCATTTTTTCTTCTATAAAATCCGCTGAATACAAAACTGCCCTTTCTGAATTTGAAAGCGGCATGGAAAATTTACAGTCACTTTTGGACTCGGCAGAAAATTTTATTAAAAATGCCAGCGAGAATTTCGATTTTCCCACATGGCTCAAAGGCTTTTTGGAAGCAGACGAAAAAGTTTCAGCTCTTTGCGGCTCGCTCAATGCCTACGCCTACATAATTTACTCGGTTGACACCACGAACACGGACTATCTCAACAACATCACAAGAATCGACAACCTCACGCTCCGTTACAGGCAGCTTGATTTGTCTTTCAAGTCTGTTCTGCTTGCAAATTCCGGCCGTCTCGAAGATTTTTACAGGCGATTCCCTGAATTTGACAGCTACCGATACATTCTGAATGAGACTCTGGAAGAAACCAGACATCAGATGTCAGCCGCCGAAGAAAAACTTGCAGGCGAATTGCAGCAGACTGGCGGAGACGCATGGGACCGTCTTCACGAGCAGCTTATTTCAAATCTCAAAGATGCCGAAACTGGCAAAACTTTCAACGAATTACGAAATGATGCCTACTCTGCTGACCCAAAAGTGCGAAAATCTTCTTATTTAAAAGAAATTTCTCTTTTGAAGCAGAATGAAATCGCGTTTGCGGCCTGCCTCAACAATCTCAAAGGCGAAACCTTGACCCTCAACCGCCACCGAAAATGGCAGAATCCTCTCGACCGCTCACTTTCCTCTGCCCGACTTTCACAAAAAACGCTGGACGCGCTGATCAGTTCAATCGAAGAAAGCCTTCCTCTCTGGCGGGAATATTTCAATTTAAAGGCAGATTTTCTTCACAAAAACAATCTCTCAGTCTCTCAGGACAAAAAAGGGCTGGCCTTTTACGATTTATTTGCACCGCTTGTTTCGACTCCGCTCAACAAACGGGATAATTCTGATGCAGGGCAAAATCAAGGTCTTCTTTCAAAAGAATGGACTTTCGACGAGGCCCGAACTTACATCATCGAGCGGTATTCTTCCTTCAGTGCGGAAATGGGCGAGTTTGCCAAAAAAGCCTTTGCCGAAAATTGGATTGATGCCGAAGTCAGGGCGGGAAAGGTAGGCGGGGCTTACGACGAAGATTTTGCACTCGGGCACCAGAGCCGAATCATGACAAACTTCACGGGCGCATTCAGCGACATAATCACGCTGGCGCACGAGCTTGGCCACGCATATCATTTTTCTTGCATGAAAGGAAAACCGTCGGCATTTTTCAGCTATCCCATGACTCTTGCCGAAACAGCCTCAACTTTTGCCGAGACAATCGTAAAGCAGGATATGATTTCAAAATGCGGCGATGCCGAAAAAATCCAGATTCTTGACCTGGACTTGCAGGACGTGAGCCAGGTTCTGGTCGATATTCTCTGCCGATTCTACTTTGAAAAGAGTGTTTTTGAAGAGCGGGAAAAGGGAGAGCTGAATGCAGACGACTTTTGCCGCTTGATGAAGGACGCTCAGGAAAAATCATACGGAAACGGACTTAACAGCGAGCGGCACGAATATATGTGGGCAGTAAAATCACATTATTATTCAACAGAACTGGACTTTTACAACTTTCCCTACGCATTCGGACAGCTTTTCGCAGCAGGATTGTACGCCCGCTACCAGAAAGAAGGAGCCGCCTTTGCCAAAACTTACGCGGAACTGCTCTCCAACACGGGCAACATGTCTTGCGAGGATTTGTGCAAAAAAGCAGGCTTCGACATCACGCAAAAAGCTTTCTGGAAAAACGGAATTGAAATGTATGCGAAGGAAGTTGAAATGATGAGAAAACTGGTGAAATAGACAAAGTCATGGTATAATCCTACAAAAGGAGGTATGTGTATGGTAACGACTTACACAATGCGACCGTCAGAAATGACGATAGACTTTATAAAATCTATCCAAGCAATATTTAAAAATAAACAAATTGAAATCAATATTCATGAAGTCACAGATGAAACAGACTACCTACTTTCTTCTTCTGCGAATAAAAATCATCTTCTTGCATCAATTGCAGAAGCAAAAAAACATGAAAAACTTATTACTGTCTCGGAAGATAGTTTATGATAATTTCTTTTACTCAAATAGCGTTTGAAGATTATCAGAATTGGTCAAAAAACGATAAATTAATCTTCAAGAAAATAAACACACTCATTAAAGAAATTTTGCGAACTCCATTTACAGGGACAGGAAAACCAGAACCATTAAAACATGAGCTTTCAGGATATTGGTCACGCCGAATAAATAATGAACATCGTCTCGTCTATAAGGTTGAAGAAGATGAAGTTCTCGTTATTTCCTGCATGTATCACTATAAATAATTTCTTTTACTCACCCCATCACAGCCCTTGCCAGCTGGTCGGCACAGGAAGTTTTTTTGTTTCCGCACAAGTTTCCGAGAAGTTTTGCAGAAATTTCTTCGGCTTTCATACCCTCGCAGAGTTTCGAGATTGCCTTGAGGTTGCCGTTGCAGCCTCCTTCAAACGAAATATTGTGGATTCTGTTTTCATCATCCCGCTCAAAGTGAATGACTCTGGCGAAAGTGCCGGTTGTCTGATATGTGATTTGTTCCATAAGCCAATTCTATTGCAGTGCCTCAACCGGGTCAAGTTTGCTGGCCTTAACCGCGGGGCTGAGACCAAAGAAAATGCCTACGAACACGCTGAAGGCGAAGGCCGTCACGCATGACGAAAATTTTATCGCGTAGGGCAAATCTTTTGCCACGTATTCAATTGCAAGACTAAGGGCAATTCCAAGCACGATTCCGAGGATGCCGCCAAAAAGCGTGATGCTTGCGCTTTCCACCAGAAACTGACGGCAAATTGCGAAGGGGCTTGCTCCCAAAGCCTTTCTGATGCCGATTTCCTGCCTGCGCTCCGTTACCGTTACAATCATAATGTTCATGATTCCGATTCCGCCAACGAGGAGCGAGATTGCGGCGATTCCTGAGAGCATAAGGCTCAAAGTTCCCATCACTTTGTTCACTTCGTCAATCATTGTCTGCATCGACATGATGTTCACGCTTCCTTCCGTGCCGGATTTTTCGGTCATATACGATGTCAAATCCGTGACGAGCTGCGCGCAATGGCTTGTGTCAGTCGCCTGAACCATAATCGTGTCCGCAGTGGGATTCGGTTTGATTTTTTTGGCATAAAATCCGCGCGGAATGTAGATTCCTGTCGCAGTGTCTTCCATGCCCGCAGACTGTTTTTTGAGAACGCCCGCAACCGTAAAGGCAAAAGGCACTTTTGAAGCAACCACTACAACGCCCTTCCCAACTGCATCGCCGTCCGGGAAAAGCGAAGAAGCCACTTCACTTCCGATAATCATTTTTTGATTGCCCGCAAATTCATCCGTCACCGAAAAATATTCGCCTGTATCAAGCTCCAGCTTGTACATTTCAAGATAGCCCGGCTCAATTGCCGTGGCATTTGAAGTCACAGTCGTGTCTCCGTAAGAAATTGCGAAACTCGTGGAATTTTTGTACCAGACTTTTTTGATGTTGGGCACCCGGTTGAACAAATCCGCCCGCAAGGCCTCGTCAAAATTAATTGAGACCGCATCACGGTTACGCCGCATCCAGCCGCCCCCGCTAACGCTCACCAAATCCAGCCCGGAAGAACCGAACTGAGCCTGAATATTTCTGGTAGAACTGGCTCCAAGACTTGTAATGATAATAACGCTGGCCACACCAATAATCACGCCCAGCAAAGAAAGCACAGTGCGAGTCTTAGAACGAGAAAAATTTCGTAATGAATCAATAAAATCTTCAAACATATCAATCTCATTTGCCGCATGGAGGCGGCATAAAGCAAGTTAATCCGAAAGAATTTTGCGAAGTAAAATTCTTGTCACGACATGGATGTCGCAAAAGTCCTCTAACATATATACTCCAAAAGGGGAAGTCTCCCCCTCGCTACAACCGCTTCGCGTTTTCCGCTACCCCCTCTGCGGGAGTACCCGCAACGCCCCGAATTGCAGGCGAAGCATGCAATCAACAAGCTTCTAATTTCTGACTTCATCTCCCTGAATCATTCCGTCCAGAATGCGGATGCAGCGTTTTGTGCTTGCTCCGATTCCCGGATCGTGGGTGACGATTACGATTGTCGTGCCTGTGCTGTTTATTTCGCCAAAAAGTTCAAGGACTGCACGACCTGTCGAACTGTCGAGCGCACCTGTCGGCTCGTCGGCCAAGATTATCGCTGGCTTTGTGACTGTCGCACGCGCGATTGCTACACGCTGCTTTTGTCCGCCGGAAAGTTCGTTGGGAAGATGATTGATTCGCTCGCTTAAGCCCACTTTTTCCAGGGCTGCCAGTGCCATGTCCCGGCGGAGCGCGCGCTCAATTTCCTGATAACGGAGCGGAACCATCACATTTTCAAGAACGGTCATTGTGGGCAGAAGGTGATACTGCTGAAAGACAAAGCCTACGGTTTTATTGCGAAGCTCGGCAAGCTCTTTTTCGCTCATTTTTGCCGTCTCGCGCCCGCCGATTTTTACAATTCCGCTGGTTGGCCTGTCAAGGCAGCCAATCATGTTCATGCAGGTGGACTTGCCGGAGCCGGAAGGCCCCATAATGGACAAAAATTCTCCCTGCTCCACCGAGAACGAAATTCCCCGCAAAGCATGGACTTCCTGCTCGCCCATAGAGTAAATCTTTCGTACATTATCCATCAAAATAACTGGCTCAGCCATAAAATCTCCGACATGAAACACCCGACCCGCAAAGCGGATGTCGCCCAAACTTTCATCTTTCCACTTTCCATTTTCAACTTAAAAAGGTGGTGGCCCCATCATTCCGCTCTGAGGCTGGTTCTTGTTGTTTTTGGAATTGGCTTTCTGGCCTTTTTTGCTCACGCGCATCCTGCCACTGTCGCCCGCACTGCTCTGGGCCTTTAGCACTTCGCCGCCTTTAAGCCCCGAAAGAACGTTCACATATTCCAGCCCGTAAGGCTCCACGGTGACTTCAACCCGCCTTGTCTTTCCGTCTTTTTCAAGAATTTCTGCGAAAGCCGTGCCCTTGTCACGACCGATTGCGTAACGCTCTACTACAAGTTTTTGCTCAGGCTCGGTAATCTGGATTTTGCCGGTAAAGCTGAAATTCGGCAGAACTTCCGCCGGAACATTGTCTATCCGCACCTTTGCCTTTACGATTGTGGCTCCTCGGCTGGTCACTTCGCCAATCGCAGGGTAAGAATACAAATACCCCTCGACTTTGCCATTATAGGCCGGGAAGGTGAAGTCAACTTTTTGCCCCACCTTAAGCTTCTGCACGTCGGTCTCGGCAATCTCTACATCGGCGGTGAGGTAATCCGTGTTTACCAGCGTGCCGATTTTGTCCTTCGCTTCAAGATAATCGCCCTGATTAACATCAAGAGCCGCAATCACGCCGTCAAAAGTGGCCACAATCTTGCGGTTTTCGATTTTGCGCAGCAGGGAAATCCTCTGAGTCTCCATGAGCTTGAGCTTTCCTGCCGTCTGATTCTGCCGTGCCACTGAAATTTCATAATCAAGATTCGCAAGATTGTACTGCTGCTCGCTGTCGTCAAGCTGGACAATCAAATCGCCTTCCTTAACGCGGTCGCCTTCTTTTTTGTAAACGCCGACAACATCGCCGTCGTTCAAAGCCTGCAAATTCTGTGACTTAGCCGCCGCCACAGTTCCCGCAATCTGAATCGCGTTTTCATAAGTTTCGGTGCGGACCCGATAAGTTTCCTGCCCCTTAGCCGCCGACTTTTCAACAGCCCGCCGCGAAACCTTAAGAATCACGACAAGCAAACAAAGCCCCAGAACCACACCGAGAATTATTTTATGCTTTTTAGATAGTTTTATCTTCATTTCCCATTCCTGACGAACATCATTTTGACATTGTTATTATAAATAATCTTTTCAACTGCGTTAATCAGCTGGTTCATGCGGGCTTTTTCACGGCCGTTTGCAGCGTCAAGATAGTCGCTCTGAGTCACACTGCCCTGTTTGAGCCAGTTGTCCATGTCATATTCCAGCTGGGAATACATGTCGTATTCTTCGGCGTAGGATTTTTCGCTCCATTTGAGGTTCCCCCGCTCGCTCAGTTTGTCAAGAATCGCCGTGTCGTAATCGTCAGCCGCACTTTTTACCGTGATTTCGTCGATTTTTGCATTAAGCTCGTCCTGCTGTCTGTCAAGTTTTGCCAGCCGCCAGGTGTTGGGCTTTAAGGTAAGGGCAAAAGTGTAGACCGGGGATTTTGAAGTCTGCCCCGCACTCGTGCCGTTCAAAGGAAAAAGATTCTGCCCGGTGGGAAGCGAAACACCCGCGCTCGCCGTGATTCCATGCCAGTCAAAAGTGATTCCGCCGTCTGCCGTGTCGTATTTTGAAGAAGACTCGTTGAAAGTGTAGCCGGCATAGGCCCCGACTTCCAGATTGTAGTCAGATTTGCGCTTTAAATCGCTGATATACTTTGACCAGACCGCATTTTCCGTTTTGGTGTAGCTTTCAGCCTCGTAAGAAAGCACGTCTTCCATTTCAACGCCGGGAATTTCCGCGGGAAGAAAGGCCATGACGCTCTCAAAAGCCTGATTTTCCAGCTCGGCGATTTTGTTCCTGTCAAAATTTTCAGGCTTAAAAACCCGCTCGTATTCAGCACCGCACTTTACGGCAAAGACGGCTGTTTCCCGCTCCAGCATGCGAAGATTTTCCGCCACATTTCGCCTGTCACTCTGAATTTCAAGATATTTCCGGCGGTATGAAGCACTCGTTTTGCTGTAGCCCTGAGCCGTAAGGACTTTCAAATCAATTTCGTCGTCGTACAGGTCATTTTTTGCCGAAAGGACTTTCTGGACATAGGAATAAAGACTTTTGAGATTCGTGTAAAATTCATTTTCGACCGAAAGAGCCTGATTCTGCACCGCCCGCTCAGCCTCGATGTATGCGCGCTCAGCTTCAAAAAGTGAAATTTTTCGTTTAAGGGGAGCCGAAGTCACGATTCCCGTGCTCAGCTTGACGTTTCCGTTGTCAAGGAAAGTGCCGTTCTCGCCTTCAAGTTCGTAGCCGGATTTTTTGGTCATGGGAAGGGAAGCCGTAAGTTTGGTGTCGTTCAGCTGGGGAAGGCCCAGTGAAGCAGAAGGTGTGAAAGTGTATTTGGAGCCTTCGGAAGAAGACTGAATTTTTACAGTGCCGGTTGAAAGGGTAAGTTCGATTCCGTTTTGAATTTTTGATGCGTCGTAGGAAAGAGCCTTGCTTTGAGCCGTAAGCGTGTATTTTTGCAGAGAAAGGTCATTTTTGAGATAGCCGAAAAGCAGGCTGGGAAGATTTGATTCCGAAAAAGCAAAGCCTGAAAGAAACAAAAAACCGAAAACAACCCTCCGACGGACTTTTTTCATATCCACAATTTTACCGAAAAGCGAATAAGTTTTCATCAATAGAAACATAATGTTTTGATATAAAGAGAACTCTAAAAGGCGAGAAAAGTTACGCAAGACGATGGGGATTTTATCGCAAAGGAGAGGGCACTCAGTACATTTACGGAAAACCATAAAAATCAAGAAATGTACTGAGTAGATTTTATGTTATTGAATTATTGAATCAATCCCTTAAAGAATTCAACCACGCTCACCACAATCGAAGAGCCGCCCACAAAAGTGCCAACGGAACTTCCCAGGCTAGAAAGAAAGAAAACCAGCAGCACGCGGAGCAGACGATTTTTGTAGAATCCTTTTACGCTTGAAACGTCGTCCATCACGCTTTCCATGTCGGCTACTTTTGGCTTGCACACAAAGGCCTGCACGATTCCGGCAAACATGCCCACGCCCACAAGAGGGCAAAGGGAAGTAAAGGGAGCTCCCACGGCCGCCATCAAAATCGTAAGTGGGTGGCCGCCTGCAATCAGGGCACCGATTCCTGCCAGCACTGCGTTCCAGATTACCCAGGCTCCCAGTAAGTCCGCGCCCTTTTTCATGCCGCCAAAGACAAAGCCGGCCGCAATCAAGCCAACGATAATCACGGGAATTGCCCAGCCGATAATCTTTGCTCCGATTTTTTTTGCAGGAAGTGAAGAGATTTCTGTTGTGTCGGTATTTTCATGGCCGGCTGCGATTTTTTCAAGATGAGCCTGAACGCCCGGCAAATGACCCGCTCCAAGAACGGCGATTACGCTTTTGCGCTCAGATTTTTGCACGGACTGCCAGATGTGGGCAGCAAGGTAAAAATCACGCTCGTCAATCAAAACTTCCTTGACGCCCGGCATGAATTCCGCAAGCTCGGCCATCATTCCGTCCATTTCGCTCTTGTTCTTAAGGCTTTCAATCTGCTCACCGCTGACTTCTTCTTTTGAAGCGGCGCTGGCAATCAATGCAGAAAGCAGCTTGACTCTTCCATATCCGCCGTTTTTTGCCCATGCCCGGCGCAATGTGGTCTGAATCGGGCGGTCAACCATTTCGCAGGGAATTCCAAGCTCGTTTGCAGCCTCGATTCCGGCGCGCATTTCGTCACCCGGCTTTACGCCCACATTTGCGCCCATCCGCTTTTGAAAGCTGGAAAGGACAAGGTTTGCAAGGAGCAAGAAGCCCTTTTTTTCGCGCAGAACTTTGATTATGTCCAGATTTTTCCAGGCCTCGCTGTCATTGAGAGAGGCAAAGCGCTGCTCATCAAGCTCAATGGCCACGCAGTCAGGCTTTTTTTCGATGATGGCTGCCTTTACTTCATCGCAACTCTGCTGGGAAACATGAGCCGTTCCCAAAAGTACAATTTCCTTTCCGCCAAGATTCAAATTTACCTGTGACATTTTTACTCCACACCCTTTTCAAGCCATTCTGCAAGCCGATACTCAAAAAAGTCGGCTCCCTGAATGTCCAGAACTTCGGCATAATATTTGTGGGCAAGGCTCTGATTTCCTTTTAAATCCCAATAGTTTGCAAGGTAATACAGGTATTTTCCCTTCTTTTTTTTGCTTTCTTCACTCTGAACTTTCAGTGTCAAAGTTGAGTCGCCGGTCATGTCGTGAATCAGACGCAGAGCAAGATACTCGTAAGAATTTCTGTCCAGGTTTTTCATGGCCTTTTCAGTGAATTTCTTGCATTCCTGAGGTTTTTTGAGCTTTTGCCAGCAGCAGGCAATCATGAGCGCGTATGAAGTGTTGTTGGGATTTGCATTGTAAGCAGCCTCAAAAGCTTTTCTTGCCTCATCGTAATTTCCTTTGTGCCATGCAATCATGCCGATTGATTCGTAAGCATAGTAATAGTTTGGATTTTTTTGAACTACGATTTTGTAATTTTCGTAGGCAGGATCAAGTTTATTCTGCTCGTCATAAACGCCGGCCAGATATGCGTAGCCCAAAAAATAATCCGGGTCAAGTTGAGTTGCCTTTTTCCAGGCCTTCTCTGCCTCGGCAAATTTTCCAACCTGGCGATTGAAATTTCCCAAATCAAAATAATATTCGCTGTTTGTGGGGTCAATTTCGATTGCCTTTGAAATATATTCCACTGCCTTTTTAAAATGACGTGATTCAGACTCAAATTTTGCAAGATATGAAAGCGCCGGAGCATAGTTTGGCTCAATTTCCAGAATTTTGTTGAAGCTCTTTTTTGAATCATCGTCCCGTTGAAGGTAATAAGACATTTTTCCATGGCCAAAAAGCGCCTCGATATTCTGAGGATCGCCTTTGATTGCCTTAAGATAATAGTCCCGGGCATTACGATAGTTGCGCTTTACAGCCTGTTCGTTTCCGAATTCAATATTTGCATCCGGATTGTTAGGCTGAATGGCCAGAATCTGCTTAAGGTACTGCTGCTTTTTTACGTTGTTCTTTTTTTGCTTGGCAACCATAGCATTTAATAGAAGAATATCGATGTTTTTGGGTTCTTTTTGAAGGAGAAGAAGGGCTATTTTTTCGGCATCCACAGTTTTTCCAGCAGAAAGAAGAAGAGACGCATGAAGACTTTTTAAATCCACGTCTTCTTCAAGGTTGGCAGGCATGCTTTCAAAAAGAATCAGCGCTTCCTCAAGGCTCCCCTTTGAAAGAACGGAATCCAGCTTCTGCACAAACTGCATTTCAGCATTTGAGGCGGCAAGAGCGGCATGACTTCCCGAAAAGGCAAAAAGAGCCATAAGAACAAAGAGAACAGTTTTTTTACTAGCTTTCATATTTTTTCCTTAAACTCGACATTCAGTGCCCAATTTGATAAAATAAATAAAATGTACAGACATCCATTTAGAAAATCATTCGGGCTTATCGTTCTTTATAGTATTATAATTATCGGAATTTTCGTACTCCAATTTAGAAATGAATCAGTAGTTTCAAAAAACATCGGCCTGCTTTCAATTTCATTTGCACAGTCACAAAATGAATCCGGTCAAATTTCTTTGAAAAACACGCTTCAGGTTGCCTTTAAAGGTATTTCCTTCATTGCCGACGAAGTAACTCCGGCTCAGCTCTACACTTCCGAAGAAGAAGGCTCCCAGATTAAAAAAGACCTTACCCTTGTTTCCTATGAGCAAAAAACGCCTCTTTCATATTCATTTTATTTCACTGAAGGGGTTTCGCTCACTTTTGCCGTTACAGGCACAGATTCTTCGGCTGCTTTTTCAATCACGGCGTCGCTTCCCCAAAATGCTTCAGGCCTTTACCTCAATTACAAACCATCTTCGGGCTTTTCAGTTACGGACAAAACCAGGTCAAAAATCATTTTGAACTCAAAGAACCTTACCTACGCCTTTACGGCTTCATTGATTGACGACTCAAAGATTTTCCTTTCAGCAAAAAACTTTGTCGCAAACTATGTGGCTTATGATCCTTCCGTTGAATTCAGTTTTGCAACCATTGATTCGGACATGATTATAGCACAAAAGTCAACTTATGACACAAACATCAAAACTTTACGCAGCAATCTTGTCAATTCAGTTGCAGACTCAATCAGCAGCAACCAGACTTTATCAGAAAAAAGCGTCATTGCCTATGTCGCCGAGCTTGCTTCTCAGGGGCGCTATTCTGAGGCTCTTAGTTACGTTCCGGATTCTTTCAAAAAGGGCAATAAGCGCACTTTCCTTTCAGCACCTTACTTCAACACTCTGGACGCAATGTACCCAACTTTAGAAATGTACACCGGCAACATGGCCGAAATGGTCACAAATGCAATCAACACTTCTTCACTTTCAATTTTCAACGTAGAAGGCCTTGCTGATTACCTGAACATTCTTCCTGAAAGCCCCACAATCCACAACCTTCTCATGATTCCAGTTCATGCTTTTGAAGACGAAGCTTCCGCCCAGCAGGTCAAACTTTCAAATGCAGCCGGAATCCTGAGCACATACCTCAGACTTTCAAGTCTTCACTCCAATCATGCAGACACACTTTTGCCTGTCATCGAAAACTGCCTCAAAATCATCGAAGGAAGCTGCACTTTAAATGACACCCTTCTGACCCTCACAGAAAAAGACGTTACGATTTCAAATTTCCTGGCACTCTCTGTGGGAAATTCCCTTATCAAGTGGGGTGAATTCAACAATCTGCCGGAATATTCTCAGGCTGGTTACGCTATCATAAACTCAATTCTATCCATAACAACCCTGGACTCAATCACGCTGGCTGACATTTACCCTGTTCTCGTAGACAATCCATTTTATCCCCATTACAAGGTTCTTTCACGAACAGCGGGCGGTGTAATCTGGGCATGGACTTGCGCTCCTTCAATCACTTATTCAGCCCAGAACAACAACGCAACAATTTCAATCAATTTTCCCAAGGGCGACATACACCACATAATTTTCAACGGAATCATAGCATTTAACGAAATTGAAATTTACGGAGTTTCTTTCCATTCTGACCCTCGATTTGAGTCTTACAATTCATCAGGCTTCATTTACAAAGAGACTAAAAATTCTCTCCTGCTCAAGTCAAGGCACAAGGCAGAAACGGAAATAGTCCGCCTTACATACAGGCAATAAAAAACTCAAATTTTTCTAAATTTCTGCACAAATTTTTCAAAATATATGATATAATAAAAATGTATGCTCTCTTGAAGAGCCGTGGAGTTTTTGTGAGCAAAAAAGATTTTCCTAAGATTCACTTTTATGACCAGGATTTTGTCGATATCTATGACAAAACATGGAACTGGCTGGCAGACTCATGGATTGATCCCAAATCAGGCGAAGTTTCTCCTGACGGATTTTTTATCTATCCCGACAAGTCACAGCAGGTAATCGGTCAAGCAGAATCAATTTTCTCAACCTTCTTTTTGGTTTATTCAAACAAGAATTACACCGCCGAAAAAAGCCTTGATTTCATCTACGACAAGCAGGAAGCAAGCGGTGCGATTCGCTGGAAATATGACCTTAAAACAGGTGCTCCAGTTGTAGACAGTGAAAATCCAGAGGGAATCGGCTTGCCTCTCTTTGCATGGGCAGAATTCAACCTCTATCACAAGCTTGCAAACAAGCGGCGCGTCAAAGAAGTAGTTCCTATCCTTCAAAAATACATGGACTGGATTGACGCCACCTTCAAAAAAGAAAACGGCCTCTATTCAGTTCCGGCAAAAGCCTGCGGCATGGAAGACTCTCCGCGTGAAGGCACATATTATCCAATCGATTTCAACGCCTGCATGGCTATAAACGCGCTCAACATGAGTTCACTTGGCGACATTCTCAACGACAAGGAACTCAGCTTCCAGTACAAGCGCATGTATTTCAGCCTTAAAACCCGAATCAATTCCCACATGTGGAATTCCGAAACAGGCTTCTACCACGATTTGGACGAAAACGAGCAGCAGCTTCCTCACAAAACCATCGCTGGCTTCTGGCCTCTTCTTGCAGAAATTCCAAATGCCGACAAGGCAGACGCTCTCGTAGCTCATCTTTCAAATCCGGCTACGTTCGGCACAGAACACCCCTTCCCTTCTTTGAGCGTTGACCACCCTCAATACAGCGAAAACGGCGAAGGCTATCACGGTTCTGTCTATCCGGCCATGAATTTTATGATTATCAAGGGTCTCGAAAAGTACCAGCGCTACGATCTGGCCCGCGAATGTGCAATCCGTCACCTTTACTTTATTCTCGAAGCACTCCAACCTGCCGACGGAAGCAAAGGTGACTTATACGAAGCATACCTTCCAAACAAAGAAGGTCCTGCTTCCAAAAGTGGCAACGAAAATTTCCCATACAAACGCTGCATGATTACCGTCGGTCTTTCAACTATCGCGCTCATGATTGAAAACGTAATCGGTCTTTCAATCTCACTGCCTCGTAAAACCGTTGACTGGATTATCCCCAACCTTGAAATCATGGGAATCGAAAAGCTTTCGCTCAAACGCAACCTCATCACAATCCTAAGCCACAAAAGTACGCGGGGCTGGGAAATCCAGATGGAAAGCGAAAAGCTCTACTACTTTACAATCAACATTCTTGATCAAAAAAAGAAGACGCTGCCAATTCCTTCAGGCAAGTGCTCAATGCTTATCGACAAGCTGTAAAACTGTCCAGGAAACAGTCGCAGCACTTAACAACTGCAAAATCAACAATCGCTTTAAAACAAAAAAGCTGCCCTTTCGGACAGCTTTTTGTTTATCTGCTAGAAATTATTTGCTCTTTGCCTGAGCCTTTTTTTCTTCTTCTTCGGCATTCTTTTTCATGTGCTCAAGAACAGACTGGATATTGTTGACCATAAGAATTGGCTGGCCTGTTGCGTCAAGAGCGTCACGCCACAAAGCACCTTCTGGATCGACTGTGTTTCGTTTGCGTGTTACCATTTCTGTTGGAATGATAACGTATTTGTCGTGAACAAGACCAACTACGCACTTTGTTTTACCGGCCATGGCAGCATGAACGGCATTGTTGCCCAATCGCTCACAGTAAACAGAATCGTTTGCTGTTGTAACGGCAGAACGAACCTGATAGCTTGGGTCAACGTATTTAAGGTTGACGTGGATATGTTTGTTTGCGAAGTATTCATTAATCTTTTGGCAAAGGTAAACACCGATGTCTGAAAGCTTTTTGTTGCCTGAAGCGTCTGTTTCGTTTGTAGACTGCATGAGTTCCTGACCTGCACCTTCAGCAACGATGATTACGGCATGACCACGTTTTTCGAGACGTTTTTCGAGGTGAGAAAGGAAACCGTTTGGACCGTCCAAATCGAACGGAACTTCCGGGATAAGACAGAAGTTTGTTTCGTGGCTTGCGAGTGCTGTAGATGTAGCGATAAAGCCTGACTCGCGGCCCATGAGTTTTACAACACCGATACCGTTAATCTGAGACTCAGCTTCCATGTGGATTGCGTTTACTGCCTCACGAGCTTTTTCTACGGCTGTTTCAAAACCGAATGAACGGTCAATGAAGAGCAAGTCGTTATCAACTGTTTTTGGAATACCGACAACAGCAACTTTAAGACCACGGCGTTCAACTTCGCGGGCAATGTCGAGGGCACCACGCTGAGTACCGTCACCACCAACGATAAAAAGCATGTTGATGCTCAAAGACTCAACTGCGTCAACAATGTCAGCAACACGGTTGCCGCCACCACGGCTTGTACCAAGGAATGTACCGCCCTTCTTGTGAATATCATCAACTACTTTTGGAGTGAGTTCGATTGTGTCATAGCCAGATTCTGAGAAGAAGCCCTTGAAACCATACTGAAAACCACGAATTCGTTTTACACCGTAGCGATACCACAGACAGCGAACAACAGCGCGGATAACATCATTAAGACCCGGGCACAAACCACCACAAGTACAAATACCGGCATTTACGTGGGCAGGGTTGAAATAAATAAACTCACGAGGACCAGCTTTCTGCATGAGATTGCCTTTTGTAAGCTCGTTTTCTGTAGAGTTTGCATCAAAAACATTTACCCTGTTACGAACAAAAGAAGTGTCCTTTACATAATTTGCACGGAAATCACCGTGTTCCTTTGAAAGTTCGATTGGTGAAGGCACTTTGCATTCACCAAGCTGTTCTACAGTAAAATCAAATTTTTCTTCCATCGATTGCTCCTTAAAAAGCAGCGCGAATACGCATAAATTTATCAATTATTCTATGCAAATTCAGGCTTTTTTTCAATACAAAAATCAAATAAATCGGAAAAGTCCAAAAATATAGACATTTATCACAGGTATCTTTGCTGTCATATTGTTGTTCTTATTGTATAATGTTTCATTCTGAATTTTTAACTTTCATGTTCGTGAGGAATATATGAAGAAATATCTTGGTCCTGTTCTTTTTTTCGCTGCCGCAACTTCACTTCTTATAGGCTGCGCTTCTACAAAACTTTCAGTAAAAGAAAGTTCACCTGTAGCTATAATTTCAATAACCGGAAACACACAAATTCCATGGGTCGACGAAGAATCTGAAGAAGTTTCACCGACAGGCGAACCTGAAGCCGAAAGTCTGCTCACAAGCATGGCTTCCAGCTTTACAAATTCCCAGAATCCTGAAATTCTTACGGCAATTGACCGTCTTGATTATGCCTATGACAGTGCAAACCTTAACCTTCTTGAATTAGCAGGATACACAGTCCTTCCAAAAGAAGAACTCCTTTCTTCGGAAGCCTACACTTACATGGCTCCAAGTTACTTCAACATGCTTACGGCGACAAAAAACGCCACAGGATTTAAAGACCTTTCCATACTGGGAGCCAAGAATGCCCGTTATATTATGGAAGAAACCGGTGCAAAATCACTTCTTGCGCTTTCTTTTACATTCCAAAAAGAACTGGCCCGGGGAACAAGGTCAAGCGGAACAGTCGGTGGTATTGTAACAATGAAAGCAAAAATCCTGAACAGCCGCGGACGGGAAGTCTTAAACAAGATTTTTGTGGCAAGAACTTCCGGGCAGATAAAAATTATGCATGGTCAGTACAATAAAGAAACTTTAATCGAAAATCTTAATGACGCCATTGATGATGCGATGAGACAGTTCTGTATCGAACTTTCAAAAATGTCAGTAACTGAAGCCGTTCCAGAAGCAGCTGAATTAGACGAAGTTCAGGCAACACCAATAAAAATCCCTTCCGCAGAATAGTTTTTCAAGGCAGAAATCCCTGTAAACTATGTCGCCACACCTCTGTGGCGATTTTTTTTCAAAATTTTTAATCTACGCTGCCGAGAATTTTGCAGGCAAAATTCTCGCTTTCCTGTACCGCCACATCCGTGTGGCGAAATTTTTTTGATAAAAATTCAATTTACATTGCCCAAAATCGAATTTCTTTTGCAATAAATATATGCAAGGAAAAATTAGATTCCTGTAAGGAGAATTTTTTATGACCGAAAACATCAAAAGAACAAAATCATGGGACGAGCTGACTTTCGCAGATAATTTTCTTTTCTGCAAGATTCTGGAAAGCGAGCCGGAGATTTGCCGTCAGCTGCTTGAGCTGCTTCTTCACATTGAAATCGACCATCTGGAAGTTCCCCAAACCGAAAAGACCATGCAGGAAACAATCGAAGCCAAGAGCGTAAGATTTGACGTCTACACCAAAAATGACAGTCAGATTTTCGACATTGAGATTCAGACCACCGACACGAAAAATCTTCCCAAGCGGGCAAGATACTATCAGAGCGTCATCGACATGGATAATCTTTCAAGGGGCGAGAATTACGCAAAGCTTAAGGACAGCTACGTGATTTTTCTCTGCCTGGACGACATTTTTCATCAGGCCCTGCCGGTCTACACTTTCGAAAATCTATGCCGCGAGGACAAGAAAATAAAATTGGACGACAGGACCTACAAAGTCTTTTTTAACGCGGCCGAGTGTGATAAACTGAAAAGCAGGGAAGAACGGGATTTCTTTCATTTTCTAAAAGGTGAAAATGCAGAAACAGGCTTTTCCCGAAGCATTGAAGAAAAAGTCGAGTTCGCAAAAAAGAACATGGCATGGAGGAGGCAGTACATGACCTGGCAGCAGACAATTGACGAAGAAAAGGATATCGCGTTCGAAAAAGGTCAAAATCTAGGTCGTGAATTGGGTGCCCGTGAAACTGCCATTGCAAATGCGAAAAATTTGCTTGTTGACAATATTGCACCCGAACAAGTTGCGAAATGGATTTCTCTTCCGCTGGAAGAAGTGCTTGCACTCAAAAAGGAACTCGAGACGGCTAAAACATTAGAATCATGAGCATAAAAAAGCCACCCCTTGCGGAGTGGCTATCGTAATTACAAGGAATCAGTTTCCTTTAGATTACATCTTTACACGGAAGATGACTGGAACCTGAACAGCGAATACTGAAAGATCTTTGTCAGATACTTTTGCAGAAGCACCGCTAAGAGCAATACCACCCCAGATTGAAGCGTTAGATGCTGCATAAACCTGAACAGCAGGTGTTACGCGCCACTCTGGAGAGTAGCTGTTGTCGTCGTTCTCAGCTTTTGAAAGTGGTGTGATAAGACCAACATTCAATGTAAGGGCGAGCAAATCGCTTACCTTGTAGCGAGCTGAGAGGTTGTTCCACATAGCAGTTTTGAATTTTGGCTGTGTTGATCCATCAAATTTTCCAGCCAATCCTTCAGCACCTTTGTGTCCGGCAACACCTGCAGAAAGATTGCGGCCTGCCTTGAGGTTTGTACCAGAAAGGTTTGTAAAGAATGTGAGTGAAAGCTCGTCTGTAGCCTGATAGCGGGCACGTACATCAAATGCCCAGTCTGTGTATCCGCCGGCATCTTTCTCACGGTTGTCGATTTCAGCTGCACCACCGATGTTGAGTGTAAGACCGTCCAATACTTTTGGCATAACGTAAGCACCGAAGTCCATTACATGTGGAGCCGGTTTTTTGAAAATCAACTCAGCGTTAAGAGCTTCCATAGCCAACTGAACGCGTGATACGAAGAATGCATCGTAGTAGGTAGTTGTGTCGTCATCTACAACTTTATCAAATGGTTTATAAACAGAACCGAGCAAAACATTAAGTTTTACACCGTCAGAAACTTCGAGACCATAATCAGCTTCGCTGAAAAGGCTGTTGTTGTTTCCATATTTTTTATCATCAACTTTAGGTGCTGCCGCCAAATCATCAATAAAAGTAAGAACCTGTGTACCGCTAAAGATAGAGCCGAGCTTGAATCGCTCGAAGTCCATGCCTTCTGCGTTCTGAGCGTCTACATCTTTCTTTACACGGTAAGCACCGTCTGCATAACCATCTTTCCAGTTTCCTGATTCAAGTTTGAGTTCGCCTTCGCCAACTTCCCATTTCATCCAAGCTGAGTACTGATTCAAT
>Ga0129306_1001814_pt1 | contig 21847 bp, 25 predicted proteins | sample P827metagenome_FD_94438 | JGI IMG/M metagenome (GOLD analysis project Ga0129306, IMG submission 94438) | Capybara group fecal microbial communities from Wisconsin, USA - P827 metagenome | ecosystem: Host-associated > Mammals > Digestive system > Large intestine > Fecal | place: USA: Wisconsin... | reverse complement strand
TGCATTTGCATCGGCCGGGAGCTCACTCTGCTGAGCGATCGACGAATCTGCTGCGGCAGCCGCAGGAGCCTGTGCACTATCCGGATCATAGGCATAGAGTTCGCCGTTTGAATTGGTCATCACCGATATTTTTTCATATACCTTCTCAGGATCGTTTCCGTATCCGATTATCGCGCTGCTCGTGATGATACGTCCTGTCTTAAGACCGCGCATAACGGCACGGGCAAGGCTTTCGTTTACCTTAGCGTCAGCGAGCATGATCTTTACGTTGTATCCTGCTTTTTCAAAAGGTTCCACGTAACGTGACCTAAGTGAATCATAATCGTTACCGATCGTCTGGATGACAACGTTACAACCCTTATGGTCGCCTTCGGTAAATCTCTTAACAACCTTGTTGAGTATATTCCTGCTCTCCTGATGCACCGACTGTGCAGCTGCTCCGTGGGATTCCTGGAATTCAGGAAGCATTTCCTTGATCACGTCGCTGTCAAGATTGAATGCCCCGAGTGACTCACTGAGCGGATCGGCATATCTGCTCGATTTACCCGATGCGGGAAGTCCCATAACTATTACAGCCTGATATTCATACCTGAGAGTGCCGTCATATGTATAGACATGTGAACCGTCTTCACGCACCTGCGTTGTACGCGCGGACCCTCTGGTAATGAACTTGTTCAGAATACTCTCACGAAGCTGATCCCTCTCAGGAGAATAGATCTTCGATGTATCTCCGTACACTTCCGAATAATATGCGGACAACTGGTCAAGCTGTTTTACAACGGGACTTGCCTGCAGTTCTTCAAGCGTGGGATAGTCCTGCGAAACAATGCGGTTATAAAGCGCTCTTGCCTCGTCGCCCTCGATCATAAGATGATCTTCGGAAACCTCCCATGTGACCGGAGTTATGCCCTCGGGAACGGGTACATTTGCAGCATAGATATCCTGCGGAACAAAAAAGCTGATGAGAGTCAGAATACAGGCCGCATATGCGATCCTTCTTTTTATTCCGCCCATTAACCTGTTAGTAATACACATTTTTAGTCTCCTTTGTGTTTCAGTTTTTTCGACAGCCATACGGATATTATACTAAATAATCCCTTCCGCAAACAGATTGTCTTTTCCCGTCATCAGTGTTTCGAATACTCTTTAACTATCGAGCAGAGGACATTTACGACCGTATCCATTCCCTCCGCGGTTATGTGCTCATAGGGTCCGTGGAACGCATATCCGCCTGTTCCGAGATTCGGACAGGGAAGACCGCGAAACGACAGTCTGGCTCCGTCCGTTCCGCCGCGGACCGGTACGTCCAGAGGCTCAAGCCCCTGCGCTTTGATGCAGGCTTTGGCCGTCTCCACTATATGCATATGGGGAAGGATCTTCTCGATCATATTGCGGTACTGCTCGGTGATCGTTAATGTCACGGTTCCCGGGCCGTACTTTTCATTGAGAGTTTTCCCGATCATCTTCAGAGTTTCCAGTTTTGCTCCGAAAAGACCTGCGTCATGGTCTCTTACGATATATGCGATCTCTGCGTTCTCTACATCGCCCTTTATATCCGTAAGGTGATAGAAGCCTTCACGGTCTTCGGTATGTGCGGGCGTCTCTGCGGGCGGAAGCATTGAAGCGATCTCACATGCTATAAGCCCCGCATTCACCATGCGGTTTTTGGCTTCCCCGGGATGAACGCTTATACCCTTTATCTTAAAGACCGCCTTGGCTGCATTGAAATTCTCGTACTCGATCTCGTTCTCGGGACCTCCGTCCACGGTATATGCAAAGTCAGCCCCGAAACGTTCAAGATCAAGGAGCTCGGCTCCGTGTCCGATCTCTTCATCCGGAGTAAAAGCGATACAGATCCTGCCGTGGGGAATCTCATCCTTTATGATCGTCTCCGACATGGCCATGATTTCCGCAATGCCTGCCTTGTTGTCGGCTCCCAGAAGAGTACTTCCGTCGGTTGTGATCAGCGTCTTGCCCTTAAGATCCTTAATGTGCGGAAACAGTTCCCGAGATAAGGTGATACCGTTACCGATGTTTAATGTGTTACCGTCATAGTCTTTATGTATGACGGGCTTTACATTCTCTCCCGAGCTGTCAGGTGCTGTATCAAGGTGAGCGATGAATCCGATCTTCGGAGCATCTTCAAACCCTTCAGTCGCAGGTATGTGACCCGTTACATAGCAGTGTTCGTCCACACCTGCGTCCGAGATCCCGATCTCTTTCATCTCTGCTTCAAGTAGCCTCGCCAGATCAAACTGCCGGTCTGTGGACGGAGTTTTTTCAACATCCTCATCACTTGTTGTATGGATCACAACATATTTTAAGAATCGTTCATAAGCTCTCATAACAGAATATAAATCCCTTCGTTAAACTCTTTCCCGACCGGTTTCAGAGACAGATCATATATACGTCCGCTTCTTCACCTTCAAAGGTAAAACTTCGCTCATACTTACCGCCGTTTTTTGTGATCGTCTTCACGGATGGTTCATTAGTCCGCTCCACGGAGAGCTGGAGTTTATCCATTCCTGCCTGACGGGCATGTTCCAGAATGAGCCTCAGCATTTCCGTCGCATATCCCTTTCGCCGCTGAGACGGTCTTACACTGTATCCGCTGTTTCCGAAATCCTTAAGGAAGTCATTCAGTTCGTGACGAAGGTCGATTATGCCTACGAGTACGTCATTCTCATCAAATGCAAAAAAGGTGTCGGTTACCACCCACGCCGGATTAACCGTTTCGGAAGATGTGTTGTCCGTCACGGACTTCAGCCATTCATCATATGAGTCCATCTGATCAAGCAGCTCACTGCCGTTTATCGTGGCCTCACCGTTATCGATAAACTCCTGCTTAAAATCCTTTGCCAGTGATTCATATTCTTTTTGCGGTCTTTTAAGTGTTATCATCAGATCACTCCTCCTGATTAAGCAGCACTACGTTCGCGCTTCATATTTAACCCGGCTTCTTCCTGGAAAACCACCCGCGGAATATTCCGCCCTTCAGGATAGAGATGATCGTAAAGAAGATATCGGCAAATATGATAAACACAAACGAAGGAAGCATGATCCTGGTGTAATGCTTTCCGTATGCTTTTTTCCGGTTAATGCAGGATGCCAGCCATATGACGAAAGTGATGATCCCGCAGCCGAGAAGCAGAACGACCGCAAGATCCTCCAGGAATCCGTATATGTAATCCATCTCCGGGAAAACCCCCGTATTAATCCCCGAAATGGCCAGCTTCAATACAGTCAGCCCCAGAAATACCATGATCATGATCCGCATAACGTTCATCATGACTCCGCCGCCGATCCCCAGGCCTCCGCACCATTCAATGCCGCTTCTGATACAGAAGTTCTCCATAACCTGCATTAACGGTTCATTCTGTCTTCCCTCGATAAAGCCATTGTTTGCAATGACATATACTCTGAGGCCGGGATCATTATCCCTGCACCATTTCTCCATTTCCTGTAAAAAAGGAAGAACATGAGAGGGCACGCCGTCAACATAGAGAGGCATCGAAAACACTACAGTATCCGCGTCTTCAAGTTCCTTCAGAACAGCCTCATGATCCGCCTTTGTACGAAGCTTCATTTTCTTTTTATTTCCGGAAACGAAAACTCCGGTCATGGAGGCAACAAAACCGGATGCAGATAACTTAGTTTTAGGACTGCAGTCTAAAAATACCGTCTTCATAGTTTTGAAACCTCCAGATCGCTGACAGAGTTAACAAATACAAGTTCTTTGGATTGATAACCGTGATTTATCCTGTTTCGTTCGATCATCAATTCCCAGGTTGCCTTTTCGTTATCGTTTATGTCACCGTATACGATCACCTTGATCATTCCCTTTTTTCCGTAGCGGAGCGTATGATGCATTTCACCGGCGCGATAGGTACTCATGGGCGTCGATGTTCCTATCGATCTGTCCAAGATATTCTTGACCGGCGCGCTGTATCCCCCGTAACAGTTCGCGGTGATGATCACAATATCGTCTGCCTGCCCGGCTACACGGCACATTTCATGCAGTGAGTCCTTCATGCTGCAGGTTGCGGGATTCTTAGTCCAGCATTCAAAGCACCCCTGACACGGTGCATATTTTCCGTCAGCCCATACCACGTTTCCGGATAATGTTTTCAATTGTTCATGAAACGCTTCATCCACATCGTGGATTATAATCCTTGATACATCAGCCATTTTTCAGTCCTTTCTGTTTCAGCATTTTACGGCTTTCGTTGCCATTGATGTATTAATGTATTTATCCAGTTGTGCGCATCCTCTGTCTTCGTAGAATCCCGCGATCATGAATCCTGCCGAGATCTGTCCCTGTATCTGCTCCTCAAGAGGATGTCCCCAGCAGTAACCTTCAGCTTCGGCAACTTCCCTTACCTTGGGATCGTCCAGATGATCGATGTCCGCATAAGGAATCGAATACTTGAGTTCCAGCCGGCCTTTTTCAAACTGTTCGATGTCGAATATATACTCAAGAGGACTTCCGAAGCCTGCCATAAGCACGCCGCCCTTCTTAAGCACGCGAGCGCACTCCCTCCAGGTAAGTCCGTCTCTCTTTGCAACAAAGGCATCTTTCTCCAGCTGTCCTTTCAGTTCCGCGGAACAGACTTAACGGGTGTAAGGATTATTGACCATATGATTCCAGTTCACGTATGTCCTCATCGTTGAGAGGACGAAGCTTCCTGTTCTCCGCGCGGTATATGTTCCCGACGGTATCGATCTTTCCCGCCTTGATAAAGAACGCACTCATATCCTCCATGGCATATACCGTGCGATTCTCTGACATCCGAAGCGTCTGCTCATATCTCCATTCATCCTCCGGATCGTGGTGGGCGCTCACCGTAATGTTCGTAAACCCAAGCCCGGGGAACGGCTCCATGGACTCAAAGAAATCCACCGTATCTTTTGCCATGTTCATCGAGCCTGCACTCACGCCGAAGACCGCGGCATGACCATTAAGGAGCGCATCATAGCATCCCTTTTCCCGGATCAGATCAAGCTGTTCCTCGCAGACTCCGCCTCCCATGAGAAATATGCAGTCGGCATTCTCCACTAGCCTCTTTGCCTCCGAAGGATCGGTGCGTTTATCTATCACGCAGTGGTCCTCAAACCCGAGTCCCTGCTCAGCGAACATCTCATGCATGCCGTCACAGTCATCATCATTCTGCTCATAGTCAAGCGGACAGGCGGTGATAAAGACGATGCTCCTTCGCACAGTCAGTTCCTCACTCAGACGCTTTGTTATCTCATTGGAAAAGTGATGTTCCGGAAATCCGCTGAACACCGCCATAAATTCTTTTTTCATTTACTTTTACTTGTACTGCTTTACAAACTGAACAGCGGCAGCAATATCGCTTTCATTCGGTCTGCCTTTATGGAGTCCTTTGAACTCTCCCTTACAGTGGAATTCTTTATCATCCATGGCAATACCTGCCTTGTCGGCCACTTCCTTTACCTTTTTATAAGTCGAATTCAGCATTGCCGCCGAGCCGAAATTGACTATCTTCCCGATCTTTTCCTTATCGAGCGATGCCACAAATGCCTTCACTTCGGGATCGATGGTAAATGCATAATACGAATTGCCCAGGAACAGATAATCCACGGGCTCATTCACAGGCTCGCTGATCGGCAATGCTTCTACACCCAGTTCCCCGGCAACAGCCTCCGCAAGTCTCTTTGTATTTCCGGTTTTTGTATAATATCTTACTGCATATGTCATTTCTCTACCTCCTTACACATTGATTTTTCCAAAAACTCCAATGCAAGCCTTTTCCATATCCGATCTTTTCGTAAAAAGGATCACCTCCGCCTGTCATATGCGTTGCTCCAAGAGCTTTCATCCTGCGATAATGAACAGTCAAAGCCGCTGCTGCAAGTCCCTTGTGCCTGTGCTCAGGGGCTGTACAAAGAGGTTCCATGTATGCCAGTTTGTTCTGCGGTACCCACCACATTCCGGAATAGCATACATATTCGCCCTGCTCATCGGCTATGATAACATCATATTCATGTGTCGAATGCGGAAGCGGTGCCATGATATCGCCGAGACAGTCTTTATAGGATTTTTCCGGCGTCCAATCAAATGATGTGTCCTGTTTGTCCCAATTAATAAACTCTCCCTCGTCCCCATGATCAAAGCCATACCAGCAAAGTTTTCCGATTTTGACAGGATCTATATCATCAGGTTCAACTAAATGATATCCCTCCGGCAGCTCGCAGTTCAGCTCGTTTTTGAAATCAAAAATCCTGTCCTCATATTCAAAGACCATTTTGAACCCACGTTTCTTTACTGCTTCCACAAGGTATTCCTGACCATTAAACAGAACTAACTGCTGAGCGCCATCCCAATTCGGCATGGTAGTCATTGCATAATCTATCAGTTCATCCGCAAGATACTCATATCCCCTGCGCACGCTGAAGTAGATATCTGTCGCCGGTGCTTCATAAAAAACAAACGCAACAGTCTTGTCTCCATCAAACCAGAATCTGTTGAGATATGAATAGGAATTATCCATCCAGGACGCAAGAATGGCATGTTCAAAGAACGGTGCTGCCACACCGCTCCCGTTCTCACGATCATATATATCCGTCAGAAAATCCCACACGAGATTGATATCTGTCAGTATTTGAAACTGTTTCGTTCTGATATTCATCATTTTCCCTTCTGATAAAAATATCTCTGTTCATGATTATTATCCTTTCGTAATTGCATTTGTCATTGTGTAGAATTTTGTATCATCGCCTTTACAAAAAGAATACTATCAAGAACCCCAACATAATGATATATAAAGAACTGTTATAATCAATAAATACCACAACAGACCTCGACGTTCTGATGCGCGGGCAAAAACTCACAATGCCGCCAGCTGCTCTACTCCTGACTCTGTCTGATCTACACCCGGATCCATATTTGTCATCACAACAGAAATCTCCCCTGTCACAAAATTCATTTTCAGCATACTCTGTCCGTTTTCACCCCAGCCCTGCGAAACAATCGTGTCGTCTCCGCGAAGGAACAGGCCAAGACCAACCCAGGAAAAGTTCTTATTGGGTCTTAGCATTTCCTGTGCAGATTCCTTGCTTAAAAACGAACTCCTTCCATTTACCGCCTCATTAAATTCCTTTGCAATCACCATCAGTTCATAAGGCGTACTCCATAAGCCCGAGGCAGCAAGGTCCGGAATCTGAGGATACTTTCCCGGAATCAATACACCTTCACTGTCATATCCCGAAGCCATGTTTTGTTCTTTTTCCCGAAGTTCGATACTCTTAAGCGAGGCAAAGAAAGTCTTCTTAAGCCCTAAGGGCTCAAAAACAAATTTGGCCGCGATCTCTTCAAAAGCGGAGCCTGCTATGTCCTGAATCATCAATTGGAGCACACAGTAACCCGCATCGCTGTATTCAAATTCTGTTCCGGGGTGTTTTTCTGATGTGGCACTTCGTTTATTATATGGAGTTCTGCCCTCCAAAACATCCAATAAACCGACCTCAGGATCATTACGTCGAAGTCCGTAAAAAGAGTCCTCCCCATCAACTATCCCGGAGGTATGATCAAGGACCGATCTTATCGTTGCATCACTTTCTTTTCCATCCGATGCAAGCAGTTTCCATTGATGAAGATAGCGGTTGACAGGTTCTTTGATATTCAACAGATCCTGTTCCTGAAACTTCATCACAATTAACGCAGTAACGAACTTTGATATTGAACATGCGGAAAAAACAGTATGCCAATCCACCGGAATGCTGTTTTCTTTATCTGCGTCTCCGTCATATTTCAAGGTTTCTCTTCCTGCTGCATCCCTGTATGCACAGCTCACACCCGGAAAACGTTCAAATATCTGCTTTTCGGGACTTTCGTGAGCGAAATTCATATACTCTTTAAGTGCTATGTATTCCCGTTGATAAGAACCTCTTTTTTCCTCACTAACTTCTGCATATGACTCATGCACGGAAAACAATTCAATAGCTTTCTGCAAAGGGATCCATTCCGGCTGTACTCCGCGCTGCTTTTCAACATCGGTTAGTCTTATCTGACCTTTTCCCGTCACTTCACAAACAAAGAAATACCCCGTATAGCGATATTCCTCATAATATTCGTGTATCGTCAGGAACTGCTTGAGCGGGCGAACAATCACCCCGGTTTCCTCCTCGACCTCGCGGATCACACACTCCTGCGGAGTTTCTCCTTCCTCTATTCCGCCGCCCGGAATCAGCCACCAACCGGAAATTAATTCATGCGTAAGGAGGATATTACCCTCCTGTACGATAATTGCCCTGCTGCCGACTCGTGTCTTTGTATAGGTTTCAAACCGGTTCGCACCCAGTATTTCTACGGTCTTCATATTCTATCGGTCTTGTAAAATTTTTGCTCAAGGAAACTACTACCTCGACGTCGTTTTCGTTGCGCAACAAAAATCTATATATCAGTATTTCTCATATATCTGGCATCTTTAAAGGTTCCGATCTTTTTGATCTTTTTATCCTTAAGCATCCTTCCAAGAACCAGCTCAACCGTTTTTACACTGATATCCGGTAGTTTGTCGATGATATCCTGCTTCGATACCGGCACGATAGCACCCATCAAAATGCTCTCAACTCTTTCGGACTTCTTTGCCTTTTTCAGTGAGATATCCGTAAATGATTCGTCAAGTTCTTTGAAACACTTATAGAGCACCTGTAGAAAATTCACGATAAACGGAACGTAATCATTCTCGTTCTCATGCCACCTTTCTGATGATTCCTTAAGCGCTTCGTAATAGCTTTCCTTATACTTGTTGATCTGTCCTTCATATGAAATATAACGTACAATGTCATATCCGGACAGATACAAAAGAAGGACCGTAAGCAACCTGGATATTCGGCCGTTTCCATCCATGAAAGGATGGATACACAAGAAGTCCAATACAAAACACGGGATCAGTAAAAGCGGTGAAATATCCGAATCCTGTCGGGCTTCATAGTAGGCCAAAAGCAACTGTTCCATATCGGCATTTACTCTTTTCGCCGGAACCGGCTTAAATCTTACCCGCCTGTTTCCATCGGGTCCGATTTCCATAATAAAGTTATTGCCTGTTTTGTACTTGCCCGCCTCACGTGGATTAGCCTGTTCCAAGAGCATTCTGTGAAAAATGAGAATCGTTTCTTTTTCGATATCAAGGTTCTCATGTTCTGTATGTATCAGATTAAGAGCGTCTTTATACCCGGATATCTCCATTTCATCATGGGTTAACGGTTTTGAGCCTTCAACAATATCCTTTATCCTGGAATCCGTGGTAACAATCCCTTCAATGGCATTACTCCCTTTAACGGATTCAACAATGGCCTTCCTGCGCAATGCCTCAAATGTTTCGCTGTATTGAAACTTACGAAACTCTTCTTTTGAACGAAGATCCGATATGATATCTGTCAGTCCGACTATATTACCGGGGACGGATTTTTTCAGGAATGAGTAATCGTATACATGCATTTCAAATTTCCCCAAAAAGCAAATTTACTACCTAAAGTTTATCATTTTTTAGGCAGTAAATCAATTGGCTTGTTTGTTAAGATCCATAATCATCGATACCACTCAGGTATCGGATTGGCCATATTGTCAAACAGTTTAAGAACGCTTCGGTTTAGTCCCATGATATCGTCCAGTTTGTCCGGTGCCCAATACTTTGCCCAGACAATGGAGGTTATGGCACTTGTGGAAATGTACAAAGCGAAAAGCCTCCAGAACTCATCCGGCACCTTGCCATCCAAATATGCGTCAATCTGTCCTTTTGCAAATTCCGGATATTTGGTGTCGAGCCTGTTAAACTCGTACCAGGGATCACCTATGCTGTCAAAATCCATCGTGTGCCAGTCAATCACCCACAGTTTTCCGTCGTTTACGATCAGATTGCCTGTATGATAGTCACCATGATGATGACAAAGCGGACGGGATTTCATCAGGTGTTTGTTTTCTTCAATAAAGTTCAAAATCCTGTCGGAACCTTCAAAATTGATGCCTTCGGTTTTATAAGCATCAATTCGCGGTGTGATCACTTCAAAGTATCTCTCATACCAGCTCTTTGAATCGTCCGTTACCGGTGCTGCATCGTGGATCTTACGAAGAATACTTCCTGCCTGCTTTCCAAGTTCGTACTGCTCTTCCAGGTTCATATTCGGAATGAGCTTTTCTGCTTCCTCGCCGGAAATCCATGACAGCAACGTGAATACCTTGCCGTCGTCACTCTTCGTCAGTTCTATGCACTTTGGAACCGGAAGTCCGACTTCTCCAAGCTTTTTAAGATGCTCGAATTCCCTTTTCTTTTCCTCATAGTCTTCGCCATCAGCTATACGCAAAAGAAACTCTTCACCACCCCGAAAGCAATGGTATTTCTCATCTCCCGCCATACCCCGGGCTATCTTTTCAGCCTTGTCAAATCCTGCAAGATATGCTTTCACATTCATACTTATTCTCCGTCAATAGTTCTCTTAATCTCTGTTAAAGAAAGCCATCCTGTCGATCGCAAAATTGTACCCGCCATGCTTTGTTCTTGATATAAACCTCATCCCTGCTTTTTCCATGACACGGTAAGATGCTCTATTGTCCTCGGCGCAACCGCCCTGAATACTTTCGCAGCCCATATCTTCAAAGGCATATCTTAACAATTCAACGGCACACTGCGTCGCATAGCCTTTGTTACGATATTTTTCATCGATGGTGTAAAAAAGAACAGTCTGTCCGGGTGCAACTGTACCATCGAGCCCACACCAGCCGATGATATGCTGCGGATTTTTCTTTTCGAAAACGCCAAGGCATAAATGGTATATTGCTCTGCGCTTATTCTTTTTAAGATTACCCTGCATTCCCTTCAGAATCTCTGCCGCCGCCTCAGGAGTCACTCCCTCCGGATAATTCCACATACGTGCAATCTCATCCAGATCATCTGAGGTGAGAGTTCTGATAACCAGATCTTCAGTCATCATTTTCATTCTTTATTCCTGCTCAAGGAAACTACTACCTCGACGTCGTTTTCGTTGGGCAACATACAGGTGCTAAGGATTTCTTCCAAAGAAAGAATTACTCAAACAACAAAGCCTTTTCCATTCCACCTGACAAAAGTCTCATACCCGAGTTTTCCGTACCATTCAGTCTCATAGGTATAGTGAATGTAACTGTAATCATACTTTTCTTCTTTAAGGATTTTTGTCACTTCCTTGACCATAGAAAGACCGATTCCTTTGTTTCTGAACTCAGGAAGCGTACCCACACAGCCCGGACCTCCGATTCTCCACCTCATACCTCCTATCATATGAACGCCAAAATCTTCAATCTGGCAAAAACTTGCAACCTCGCCGTCTATGAAACCGCAATAGACCTTTGAATCCTCATCAAAAAAATTTACCCAGTGAGGAACGACTCTCGCGACATTTTCCTTTAACTTATCCATATCGCCATGGTAGTATCCAAAGCTTATTTCTTCCCCAAAAGATTTGTCGTAACGTTCTTCGTCAAAGTCCCAAAGACAAAGAAGCATTTCCGATGCAGGTTCATTTACAGGCACGGCACGTACATAATCCCTGGCAAAGTAACCCGGATTCATCTCCAGGAAAAGATCCTCATACTGCTTTTTAGTGATATATTCACGTCCGTCTTTTTCTTTCTTATACATTTGATTCCCGGATTCCCACTCTTCCCTGGTGATAAGACAAGTATATTCTCCCGATGTTTTACCTGTCCTGGGGTATGTACGAGTCCCTTTATCATTTACACATGTCATCCCTATATTCATCATTACTTTATATGAAGTCGGATTGTTTATATCACACTGGGCATATGCCTTTTCTATATCCAGGTTTTCAAAGGCGTAGTCAAGCAAAGCATGTGCCGCCTCAGATGCAAAACCTCTGTTTCTGTATTCTTTGTTGATGATCCAGCCAAGAGTCGCATATGATCTGTCCTCACTATGACTAAGATCAGCATCACATCCACCAATGATTTTCCCATCATAGAGGATAACAAACTCAAAATCGGTCTGATCCGGCGAATCCCATTCGGCAACATTTTCCCTTACAAAATCACAGGTTTCCTCAAACGTCTCATTAGGGAGAAAAAACATCATCGTAATGCCCTTGTCCCCCGCATATTCATGGATTGCTTCCTCATCCCCGAGGCGGATCGGTCTAAGCGTCAGTCTTTCGGTTTTCAGTTCAAACTTGCTTCGTTTAATATGTTCTTTCAATTTCTCCGTCCTTCCCTGTGGAAAAAGAAACCGAGATTGATCCTGACTTCCCGCCTTCCAATGTCATTGTTTGTATAGCAGCAGGTGTCAAATCCGATTATTTCAAATCCCTGGTGAAGGTAAAATCCAATCGCATTTGTGTTGCAGGATTGTGTTTCTAGGATCATGGCGCGTCGATTCTGTTTCACTGCGATTTCTTTTGCCTTATCCATAAGTCTTTTGCCTTTCATAGGGTAAATGATTTCCAATTCGAGCATTTTCTTTATTAACGAAGATGCCGGAGAAGCTGTAATCTGCAATAAATCCATTACCTCCGTCCGTCCGAAAAACTTATCGAATCCGAATACCATAAACAAAACATTTCGAATTCGATGTGTTTACTCCGTCTCCTTCTCAGAATCTTTAATTCTGTAATAATCCTCCGCATCTATAGTGATTTCAATATGTTCCTTCGCGGATTTTAGTTGTTCAAGTAAACAACAGACTTCGACGTTCTGACGCATGGGCAAGAATTTTCAATATTGAATCAATCAAACATTTTCTGATTAAGAATAAAATCTATGATATCTACATGTTTTATTCCATTTCTTTTTTGTATCAGATCTCTTCGTGTAACCAGATATTTCGGATAACCGTCTGCTATGTTTTCCAGAGGCCTGTACTCTCTGTCTTCTGTATTTTTGCTATCCATGATAGTTAATGCCACTTGTACATAAGCATATTCATTCTGTATGCTTCGAAGAACAAAGTCACATTCCAGATTACCGATTCTTCCGACGCTCACCTTATATCCCATTGACCTTGCATATTGATAAACCACGTTTTCAAGCACCGGCCCATAATTTATCCTGTTATCAGTGTTGGTCGAAAAGTAAATACTAAGATCAGCCAGATAATACTTCTTTTCATTCTTCATGGAACGTCTGGATTTCATGTCAAAGCCGGTACATTCACTGATGATCTTGGCATCACACAGCGCCTGTATATATCTGGTAATCGTAGGACGAGTAATTGCTATCCCTGTTTTCTTAAGATCATCGCATATGTTACTAATGCTGACAGTTGAACCAAAATTATTTATCACATAATTTCTTACAATATTGAAAGCCTCAACATTCTTGATCTTAACCCGCCCTTTTATGTCCTTATTGAATATGTCGTCAAGAACTGTTTTTACATACAACTGCTTATCATACAGTTCATCATAAAATAGCGCTTTAGGGAAACCACCGCCAATCAGATAGGAGTCAAATTCTCTTAGCATATCTGTGTCGATCATCTTTCCATAAAATGCCTTCATTGCTTCATACTCATCAAACCCAAGAGTCTGAATCTCAAATTCTAAATATCGCCCGGTAAGCTTAGTCGCCAATTCACCGCTTAACAGGTAAGAGTTTGATCCTGTGACAAAAATAGAATAATCCTCTTCCAGCCTAAGCGCTTCCAATATCGGCTCAAAACCTTCAACATTCTGTATTTCGTCAACAAATACATATTTGATTCCCTCGGGACGTTCACCACCAAACAGTAATTCTTCCAATGCTTCCGGAGTTTTAATGTTTTTATAGCCGTATTTGTCAAGGTTATAAAAGAATATATTATTTTTACTCACGCCGCTTTCCATCAATTCTTCTGCAATGGTTTGCAGCAGACTCGACTTCCCACAGCGGCGTATTCCTGTTATAACCTTGATTATGTCAGTATCATTAAAAAAAGGTCTTATTCGTGAAATGTACTTTTCTCGCCTGAACAGTTTCATAAAAAATCACCTCACGTATATTATAGGTGAGGTGATCGAATTTTGCAAGTTATCGCAACATTATTTTGATTTCTTTGAATTATTGTGTCGTTAACGCCGCAATTTCATCTCTGGCATTTGTTTTTCTTTTAAGCCCTTTTTAGCCTTTCTATCTGCCTTTCGCAGTTATGCTCACAAGATATAGATTCCTTCGTTAAACTCTTTTTCTACCGATTTCAGTTCCTCCTCAGAGAAGACACCTTTTTCTCTGATTTCTTGCAGATATTTAACCCGGGTCTCTTCAGCTTTTGCTTTCTCACCGGCACGGACATATGCGCTCATTTTACTGTAATTAAGTTTCCTGAGAACCCACTTATAGTTTTCGGTTGATCGTCCATACTTTGATGCATATATGTTTATAACAGACTCGCACCAGTCGCATATTTCGATTGATTCCTCAAGGGAGCCGAAATAGCAGTAAAATGTTGTCAGTTTTTCGACCTGACTCGCGATCAGACAAAAAAGACGAGTTCCCAGTTCCTCCGCACCATCTTTCATTGCATCGTACCCTTTTTCAAAGAATACAAGAGAAAGATTGAGATCTTCGCGTATACAATGCCCCTCAAGGCTCGGAAGGACATTAACATGCTCTCTGGCATTTTCATAATCTTTCATATGAATGTATATCCAGGCAAGAGCATGATGTGCCTTATTAACCTTCACCGTTTCATTGCAATATCTGATTATATTCAGTCCTTTTCGTATACCATCCGCGAGAATTTCCTGCGCACGATCGGATTTATCAGAGAGCAGATTCTCCATGTCGATGTAATAGCTTAGTCCTGCAACACGCTGAACATATTTGAGCACAACATCATAATTCATTGGATTCTTTGCAACTTCTTCCGCAAGAAACTCAACGATCTTTAAGGCACTTCCGCCCGGATCCGACACTTCCTCAAGTTCTTCCATTCTCTCAAAAATGATTTGAGTTAATCTATCATCCTGACTCTGCTGCTGATATCCCAGAAGGGCATCTGTAGTAATCCCCAAAGTCTGTGCAATCGGTACGATCATAGATACATCGGGCAATCCTGCCTCCGATTCCCATTTACTTACTGCCTGAGGCGTTACACCGAGCATTCCTGCCAGTTCTTCCTGTGTAAAACCCTTGTTCTTTCTGTATTTCTTTATATTTGATCCAAGATCGTTTGCCATCACTTTACCACCTTTCCGAATTATATTGATCATTGTTTTCGGAAAATGTCTGCAGTTCATTTTCTGTTTAAAGTGTAAATGGTTCTCGCCATTTAAACAAACAACGGAGAATTGAGAAAAAAACAACCGCCATCACTTCTGTATATGCTCCTTCGCATTCCTTACCCGCTCAAGGAGCGTTGCGACTTCGACGTTCTGACGCATGGGCAAGAAATATCCAAGTCCAAAGTGTTTTCTACTTGAATGCAAACACGATATCATCGGAAGCAACATTACAGATTCCCCCTGCTTTCTCATAACACCTGCAGGCAGAAGCATTGTGTTTATAAGTAAGCAGAAACATTTTGTAGCAGCCTAAAGTTTTCGAATGTTCGTGAACGAACCGGACAAGCTCCGTTCCATAACCTTGATTCTGCCATCCTTTCATAATATCAATTGCATGCAAATAGTATATTTTCCTGCCGTCCGGTCTATTCAGAACATAGCCGTGAGCAAATCCGATTGCTATTCCATTGTGCACGGCAATATAACCATATGTGTTCTTTTCTTCCATAAACGCCTTTAGTCCGGCCACATCGTATTTCGTGTTCTCATCATCAATAAAGTCAAGCATCAGCGCAAGATTTCGTTCTGATAAAAGCTCACATTTCATATTATCCGACCTCCTGCTTCGTTTTCATTCATCATAGGATTTCTATTGTCCTATCCTGTCGAACGCCTCTGACAGCCCGGAGATACTCTCTACGCCTTCAGGAACAGTCTTTCCGAAGCGATTCAGCCACAGTGCTCTGATCCCGACCTTTGCCGCACCCTGCACGTCACTGCTGACGGAATCCCCGATATGGAGTACTTCATCCGGCGCAAGACCGGTGGACTTTAGGGCCAGTTCAAATAATTCTTTTCTTGGCTTATAACTCTTTGCATCTTCGGAAGTAAACACTCCCGCCGGATTCAGACCATGATAGGCGATCGCCTGTAAGATGTCAGAAGTATCGATATTGGAAACTACATATACCGGAAGCGGACTCTTTTCGAAAAACTCTTTCGAATCTTCAAAGACGGGAGGTTTGATCCAGTGCGCGAACATCATATTGCTCAGTTCTTTTGCATCGGCATCAGAACCAAAACGCTCCAAAGTATGTACTAATGATCTTTCCTCAAGTTGCCTTTGCGTTTCAAATGCATCACCAAAGGAATTCATAAACATAATCTGAAAATCCTTCCACCAGAATGTATCTACCTCAGAAGGATCTTCCACTTTTCCGGTTTTGCATATGATATCTGTGATTTTTTTGATCACTTCACCGTCTTCATGCACAATAGTTCCATAGAAATCCACAAAAAATGCTTTGATACTCATTTGCACCTCTTCCTACATTTTTTCTTTTGACAGCTCTATTAACATATTCACCCTGTCGTTTGAATTGGTTTATTCCTGCCGCGGTCATATCGGAGGAATCAGATTGACATTTTCTACCGCTTATAGTATATTTGCATAAAAGAAATGGGTTTTTTGTCGTGTACAGCCTTACGGCTCAATCGGGTTGCTCGTTTCTTTTTTTATGTCTAAAATATCATACAAATACAGTTTTCGATCTTCTGAATGTCTGACAATCAATGATGCATGAAATACATTATATCTTTCTATCTCTCTTCTCAGAATCTTTAATCCTGTAATAATCCTCCGCATCAATAGTGATTTCAATATGTTCCCTCGCGGATTTTAACCTCTCAAGTAAACAACAGACTTCGACATTCTGCCCAGTGGGCAAGAATTATCCAAGTCCAAAGTGTTTCTCTATCACTGTCAAAGTTTCCTTGATCGTATCCCCGTCAGTACGCTCTTTATACATAAAACCGCTGTCAATAAACTTCTGTCTCTCCGAAATGTTATCAATATTCAATGCCTCTATTACATTGTTAAGCAATTCATTGCCATCCGGAAACGAAAGAATAAACTGATAAATCTCATCCTTGTCCGCACGGTCAAAATAATGTGCTCTTTTCATTTCATCCGGAGCAAAAAGCAAGAAAACATGGTCATAGTCACTGATCTCCTTTAATATATCCAATGGAATAATACCATCTACTATTACTTTCTTATCCTTTGGAATACTAAGCAGATCGGCAATCGTGAATTCAGCTTCTTCTCTTAATTCCGCCTGCATCCAGTCTGCATATTGACGCGGTGGCTGTGCAAAATAACCGTGCCAGTCAGCACTTCTGTCAAAACTCATTGCAGGTTGTTCCTCTTTTGTTGCAAGTTTTGCGTATTCATCGGAGTGATCACCCTGACGATATCTTACAAATCCATGTTTTTCTTCAAGCAGCTTTGCCATCGTAGTTTTACCTCCATAGGCTCCGCCACACAAAAAATAGACGTTCTTTAAATGCTCCTTGATTATATTATTGGCTATCTTCAAACTATCATTTCTCCTTATTATCCAATTTATCTTCTAAACAAATATTTCCCCTTGCCCTTGCCTTGCATAGGGTAAATGATTTCCAATTCGAGCATTTTCTTTATTAACGAAGATGCCGGAGAAGCTGTAATCTGCAATAAATCCATTACCTCCGTCCGTCCGAAAAAACGATCAAATCCATACTCATTGCATAACATCTGAATATGCTGTTTCGTTTTATTTGTTACAGAATCCGGGATAGCAATGTCCTGTTTTGGATCTCCAATGTCCTGTTTTGGATCTCCAATGTCCTGTTTTGGGTCTCCAATGTCCTGTTTTGGATTTGCCCATCGAATATGTGTATAACGATTTTTAAGATTGTTTATTTCACCCAAAAGAAGATTCCTCAGGAATAATTCCAGATACTCTGTTGTTTCACGTATTCCTTTGGATAAATCGTTATAATTTGCTCTGACCAACGAGTTTCTGAAGTACCATGCATTCTCCGCAAATATATCATTTGTCACATCAAATCCCAAAGACCGCAGATACTTAATAAAGAATACTGCCGTTGTTCTGGTATTTCCTTCTCCAAATGCATGAATCTGCCATAAACGTGCAACAAACTTTGCAAGATGAGGAATGATATAAGAAATACTGTCCGATGAATACTCAAACTCTTTTTCGGTTCGGAAATCATATTCCAACATTTCCCGAAGTTCCAAGGCATTACCATAATGAACTGATGCCCCATCTAAAACCCATTCCTTTTTCGAGATGTTGTAGTCTCTTATCTTTCCTGCATGAGATAATACACCTTCAAAAAGTCTTTTATGGATTCCTATATACTGCGGGACAGAAAAAGTAAATGCATTTTCCGCAAGAATCGCTGCTATTCTTGCAGAAACAATATCGGCCTCTTTAGTACGATCCTCACTCCTATCCGCAGTTTCTTCATAATAACTCTCGATCAGTTTTCCGGCCTCAGAAATCGTTATCTTACCATCAATGTTTTCCTTTGCTGTTTTCTTAAGATAATCAGATGTTTCAAGCCCATCAACTGCCTGTAAACCTATCGCTGTATACCAGGCATAACCCAATTCCCTTTTGGAGGGTTCCGTCTGTTTTATATATTCCTCAAAAGGATCTTTTTTTATTTCATCCATCGATTATTCCTCCTTTTCGGAATCCTTTATCCTATAGTAATCCACAGCATCGATGCCGATCTCTACATAATCCTTCGGCTTCGTAAAATTCTTGCCCAAAGAAACTACCACCTCAACGTTCGGTCATGCGAACAACAATTACCTATCTAACTCCTTCTAACGACCCGAAATTTCTCTCCAGAAAATTCGCATCTATGGTTATCGCTTCTGTATACCCTATCCTGTCAGCAATTATTTGTGCACTTGTCTTTGCGCGCTCCAAAGGACTTGAAATGATAACATCAGCCTGTATCCCAAACACCGCCAATTTTTCAGCAAGTTCATTCATTTGGCGAATTCCTTCATCGTTCATTGGGATATCTTTTTGCCCTTGAAGTTTCTGTTCTTTATTCCAATCTGTCTGTCCGTGCCGAACCAAATATATCTTCATTACACATAAGTCCTTAAATACAGCCTTTTGAACGTTTCATCATATTACCGGTAGGATTCATACCAATCCCAAATGGCAAAAAACTCCGCGCTTCTGCCCTGATATTCAGGATAAAAATACTTCGCCAGTCTGTCATAAGCCAGAGCGGCGGCATACAGACGATCGGCAATCATGTCGAAAGTCATGTCATTATGCTTATAAGGGTTCTTTCCCAGTTCCTTTACATACTCTAATTCCTCTGAATATCCGTATCTATGATGACTTGTTCCGTACCTAAGATCTCTCATTACCATCTGCATTACCAGCGTGTCATTGCAATTCATATTTGCCAGATGACTGCTGATCAGATGATCTTTACGGTACAATTTGCCCAGCGACTGAATCTGAATAAACCAGAAGCGATTGATATTGTCTAAAGGCCAGTTTTCGTTCTCCTCTTCCGGTGTATAAGGCTCTAAAACTACGGGATCTCCTTCCACATATTCAAACTCGAATCCGAAATCATACCGCATTCCGTTTTTAAAAATAATCCTATACATTTTGTTGATTGGGATAAACATCCATCCGAGAGCTGTATCTTTTGATACCCCAAATCGATCTATTCTTTTCATATAGTCCTCAGGCGTAACGGACCCATTTTGCGGAAGATGCACTTTCAATGACAGATCGATATCACTATAAATATCATGAAATCCTGCACTAAAGGCCTGTTTTCCAGTCTCTATTTTTGTCTCCCGCGTGATCACAATATCCCTCACTGTGGCGCTTATTATTTCCGAATGCCGAAAGATATCATCCAAATAGTGCAGGAAGGATTCTTCCATTTTTTCTTTCGTCAGATTAATTAACATACAATGCTTCCTCTACTTGTTTTCATTCATCAATCTGTCATAGTTGTCCACATACTCTGCATCTTGATCAAATAAATCTATTTCCTGTTTTGTTAATATTGCAGCTCATTTTTTCATGTGAAGCCTGATATGCACTTTCTGATATCCGATCTTTTTGTAAAACTCATTCCCCCCGCCTGTCAGGATTTCGGCGCCGAGTTCACGCATCACCTCATCGTGCCGTGACAATGCCGCTGCCGCAAGTCCTTTGTGCTGATGAGAAGGAACCGTGCACAGAGGTTCCATATATGCCAGCCGGTTTTCCGGAACCCACCACATGCCTGAGAAACATACATATTCTTCGTTCTCATCGGCAATGATGACCGTGTAGTCATATGTTGCATGGGGCGAAGGCGATATTGTTGCACAAAGAACATTCTGATACAGTTCGTGCGAGCTTAAGCCTCCGTTTTTTGTCGGAATATCCCAGTCTTTGAATTCACCGAACTCTTCGCTGTTGAATCCATCCCAAAGGCACTTGGCGCTTTTTAAAGGGTCGGAATTCTTCGCATCCACAAAATGATATCCTTCCGGCAGTTTGTAATCCAATTTTCCCTCCCGAAGATCAAATATTCTGTCAGTCTCTTCGTACTCCACGCGGTAACCGCGCTTTTTTGCTTCTTCAATAAGAGCCGTCTGGCCGCTCGAGAAGATCAGTTCCCGAGGCTCCTCAAACTTCGGATATGCCGTCTCGGCATATTCGATCATCTCCGCCGCAAGAAATTCATATCCCGGTCTTAACACAAAATAGGTTGATGTTACAGGCTGTTCATAGAATACAAAAGCCACCGGAAGACTGCCGTCCATCCAGAACCGGTTTAATCTGAGGTAATCCTTATCAAGCCAGGAGCTTATGATCGCATACTCGAAAAACGGAGCGGCATGTCCGTTGGTCTCCTCGTGATCGTAAACATCTGTCATGAGTTTCCATGCCAGATCTATGTCTGTTAATATTTGAAACTGCTTTGTTTTAGGATCCTTCATTATTATTTCCATCCTTCATCGGTCTTTTCCTGTTGCTGCTCTATCCACTGTACGAAAGCTGTCTTATCACTGCTGTTATATCCGGCCTTTTCATAGAAATGCAGAGTCTCCGGCTTCTTTGATCCGGTAAGGAGCATCATTTTATAGCAATTTTCCTGCTCAGCAATCTGCTTTGCGTAAGCCAGACACTCTCCAGCGTAACCTTTTCCTCTGTGATCAGCATGCGTTACTACATTCTCAATAAAAGCATACGGTCTTACGCTTCTTGTAAGATTCGGTATGATCACGCATACACAGGAGGATACAATCTGACCATCAATTTCATTCACGAGCAGATGATGATTCGGATCTTCAATAATCTGCGCCCATGTTTTCTCTAAGTGATTATCATGATCCGGAATACTATCTTCATGTAAAAACAGATACAGATCAAGCAATGCATCCAAATCCTCTTTTACGACTTCTCGTACCATACAAAAACCTCACATTAAAGTTGCTTTCTGATTCATTCGGCTTTCTGTCATACAGCTAAAACCCGACCGACTCATAATTCTTAGGAACGACCAGATTACTGTTTGTGCCCGTATCCCTCCAATTAACATCCCATACTTCTCTATTTCTCGGATCAAACGAATATGCATCCTGTAATTTGACAAATCCCTCTTTTTTTGGTATCTTTGCAATTAAGAAATGGGTTTTCACCGGGTAGGACTTAGGTCTGACAGGACTTGCCTGTTTCTTTTTTTATTTCCAAAATATCATAAAGATATTTCTTCCCACTTGAAGCATGTCTGATTAAAAGCCTTC
>Ga0129306_1001812_pt1 | contig 21859 bp, 17 predicted proteins | sample P827metagenome_FD_94438 | JGI IMG/M metagenome (GOLD analysis project Ga0129306, IMG submission 94438) | Capybara group fecal microbial communities from Wisconsin, USA - P827 metagenome | ecosystem: Host-associated > Mammals > Digestive system > Large intestine > Fecal | place: USA: Wisconsin... | reverse complement strand
TGATCCGCGCCATCAGCGAGGAGGCCGTCCGCCAGGGCCGGACCCATAAGGTCGTCCTGATGGCCGACCTCGGGGATATCCGGGAAGGCTACATCGACTATGATGAGCTGAAGCGTGCTGCCGTAGAGACGGAAAAGCTCCCGAATGTGGAGGTGGGCGGCGTCGGCGTGAACCTGACCTGCTTCTCTTTTATCCAGCATGATACAGAAAAGCTCTCGCAGCTCACCGCCATCGCGGACGATGTTTCCGCAGCCATCGGGAGAAGGGTCGGGATCGTCAGCGGCGGCAATTCGGCAGCCCTCGATCTTATGCTGAGGGGCGGCATGCCTGAGGGCGTGAATAATCTGCGCCTCGGGGAATCCCTCCTGTTCGGCAAGGAGCGGGCCAGATATCAGTATCTTCCGGGGACCCACCGGGACGTCTTCACCCTCCAGTGCGAAATCGTTGAGCTGAAGGAGAAGCCGTCGCTTCCCTGGGGCACCGTAGGCGTCGATTCCTACGGGAGAAGACCGGAGTTCACAGACCGGGGACCGAAGCGCCTGAAGGCAGTCTGCGCCCTCGGCAAGCAGGATTTTGACCCGGAGACCACGGTCCCGGCGGATCCGAAGATGATCCTTCTCGGCGCAAGCTCAGACCACCTGATGCTGGACCTTACGGACGCGGAGGGAGAATTCCATGTAGGGGACCCGATCACCCTGCAGCTCGGATATTTCTCCACCATGCGGGCCTTCACCTCCGGCTATGTGAAAAAAGTCTATAAGGACCAGTAAAGAAAAGGGGCTTCCTTGTCCGCCGGGTCCAATTTTCCGGAAGCTGTGATATGATGAAAGTGTCATGATCCACTGCTTTCCGGAACATCGTCCGGCGTTTCAAAGGAGGCCCCTTATGGTATATGACCAGGTCACAGCCATGTTCGACAAATCGCAGGAACCCATAGCAAGGGTACGGCCCGGGGAGCTCCTCGTCGTGCAGACGAGGGACTGCTATAACGGCCAGATCCATTCGGAGGACCAGGACCTTTCCGCCCTGGATCACAGCTTCGCGAATCCGGCGACCGGTCCCTTCTATGTGGAGGGGGCGGAAAAGGGGGACGCGCTGAAGGTCGAGATCCTTGACATCCGAATGACCGGCAGGGGCTTTACCCACGCGGCGCCGTCCATCGGGCCGCTGAAGGACAGCTGTGAGGAGCGGCTCGTCATGTACGACTACGACGGCGGCTTCGCGGAGTTCCGCGGGATCCGCTTCCCGTTAAAGCCCATGATCGGCACCATCGGCTGCACGCCGGAGACCCCGATCCCGGACCTTCTGGTCGGGGACCACGGGGGCAATATGGACTGCACCCTGATCGGGGCGGGCGCCACGCTTTACTGCCCGGTCTGTGTCCCGGGGGCGCTCTTCCAGCTTGGCGACGTCCACGCCGCCATGGGGGACGGCGAGCTCTGCGGGACCGGGCTCGAGACGGGGGCGGAGGTGACGCTCCGGCTCTCCCTCGTGAAGGGCGCGGGGCTGGAGCTCCCGGTGCTTGAGACGGCTGACCGCTGGTATACGATCGGGCACGGGAAAGAATATTATGAAGCCCTGAAAAAGACCGCGGGATATCTCCAGGAGCTCATCATGAAGGCGTACGGCTGGGACGCGACAGACGCTTACCTGTACCTTTCCGTACAGGGCGATGTGGAGGTGTGCCAGTCCTGCGCGTCGCGCTCCGTGGAGATGGTGCTCCGCTGCGGCGTCCCGAAGCAGCCCGGAAGACCGCTGGTGCGGGACTGAGGCGCAAACTTTCCTTGCAACCGGGCATGAAATCGTGTATGATATGTGTTGTCCGGGATCCGGCAGCGGGTCCCGGCAAGCTGTGTTCGTAGCGAAGCTGGATATCGCGTCGGACTCCGACTCCGGAGATCGCGGGTTCGAATCCCGCCGGACACACGCGCAAAGAAAACCACGCAGATACGTCAAAACGGCGTAGATGCGTGGTTTTTCTGCTTCCGGGGAGCCTCGGGACACACGGACCGGAGGTCCCGTAACTGCCGGCCTTCGTGAAAAAGTTCGCTCAAAATCCTTTTCAGTATCACTTCTGTGGCACTTTAAGAGTTAGAATACAAATGGATGGCCGGAAACTGCCTGAAAGGAGAAAAACAGTGGAGCGTTGGGAACTGGCGTTTAATAATGTTGAAAAAACTTATAATCAGGACGTGATAAGTCTGGTGAGCGAGATCACGGGGATCCTTGAGGACGCGTTGATCAATTGCGCGAAGCAGCAAACCCAGAATATAGAAAACGAACAGGAGCGGGAAAAGGAAAGGAAGGAGCTCGAAGAGCGATACACCAAGGATCTCGTTATGGCTGACAAGCAGCTGAACACCATGGCGAACCCGACCGCGACAAAGAAGGGTAAGAAAGGCTTCTATTTTAAAAATTACAATATGACAACGAAGTAAACGCGACGACCTTCGTGAATCAGGCAACAGGGGGCAGGGAAAAGATAAAGTCCAAGAAGGATGACTATAATAAAAAGCAGCCGATGAGCGTGCAGGAGATCGATAACAAGAACTACGCGAACCAGCTTGACGAGAAGCCCGGAACCCTGCAGAAGTATTATGGAGCGTTCCGTAACCTTGCCGTCGTCAGCGACCAGGATTTTGACTGCAGGTCCATGATGTACTTCTCACCTGCCGATAAGAACGGAAAGGAACAGAAGCCGTTCAACCTGGACGAGTATATCCGTACGCACGACTTTGATTACGATGAGCTTGTGAAGCGGCCGGAAAAGATCGTACGGGAATATATCAAGGAAGCTTCAAAAGATCCCGACAACGGCAAGCTTCCGCCGCTCGACGTTGTTTTCCTCAAGATGCAGGAAGGTCTTACGAGGGTCGTGCAGCTCAAGATGGAGGAGGTAAAAGGAAAGGACAGGAAGACCCAGGAACAATTCCGGAAGCTTGAGAACTTCGTAAAGGACTTCCCGGCTGTGTACAGGAACGTCAGAACCAAAATGCTGAAGGAATCGCCGGATGAATACAAGAAGGTATTCAAAAACCATAAGACCGACAATCGGATCAGTGAGGCAGTCGGAAAGCAGATGACAGATAACGCGGATGCCCTGAAAGTTGCCCGGAGTCGCGGGAACAAACAGGATCCGGACGTGATCATCATTGACCAGCCTGAAGACAAGATCATTATTAATCCGAACAAGGGCGGAAAGAAAAAGAACGGAAAGAAATAAAGAGTACTGACCGCGCAGAAATAAACGGCTGTCCCGTTTTAAGACGGGACAGCCGTTTTATGTGTCTGCGATCAGTGCAGTATCCGGGCGCGGAACAGCGTTTCAGAGGAACGGGATCAGCTCCTTCACGGAATCAAATACGAGCGAGGGCTGCACGTCCGAATCCGGAAGGTCGGAAAGGCCGGCCTCCCCGCTCAGGACGAAGATCCCGGAGAGCCCGTTTCCGACTCCGGAACGGATGTCAGTATAGAGGCGGTCCCCGACGACCGCGGTCTCTTCCGGCGCCGCGCCAAGGACCCCGAGCGTATAGTCGATGATCTCCCGGTTCGGTTTTCCGATCACACGGTCCGGCATGCGCCCCGTGGATGCGCAGACGTAGGCTGAAAGCGAACCGATGTCAGGGATGAAGCCGGTCCTGGTCGGACAGTTGAAGTCCGGATGGGTCGCGATATACGGCATGCCGCTCCGGACGAGATCGCAGAGGACGCAGAGATCCCTGTAGTCAAATTCCTGCGCGAACGCTGTGACGACCATGTCGGGACGCGTCTCGTCGAGGACGATGCCCCGCTCCTCGAACTCTTCCTTCAGCACCCGGTTCCCGAAGAGGAAGACCTTCTTCCCGGCGCAGTGCTTTTTCAGCCAGTCGATCGTCGCGTGTCCCGAGGTGATCAGCTCCTTTCCGGGGTCGATGTCCAGACCCATTTTATGGAGCTTTTCCACGTAGGAGGCAGCGTTCTTCGAGGAGTTGTTGGTCATGAAGCAGTATTTCCGCCCGGTCTCCTTAAGGCGCGCGAGGAACTCCGGGGCTCCGTCGATCCATGCCGTGTCAAGGTAGACCGTGCCGTCCATGTCAAGGCAGAAGTTTTTCAGCCTTGGGATGAGCCCCTCCGGATCCTGGTTTACATGGTATTCTGTTCTGAGATCAGACATACGGCGCTCCTTCCCGGCGGAGGTCCTGTGCGCGTTCCTCCGTTACGGACGCGCATGGCCTTCCGCGCGTTACAGCCGGAACATGCGGCTCATGCGGTTGAAGGTGATCCTCCTCCTGACACTCGGGGAGAAGTAAAGGATCCTGTCCGCGTACGCGGACGGGACGTCGATGTCCTCAGGCGTCTTCTTCATCCCGGTCTTCGTGTACAGGGCTTCCAGCTCCTCCGCGGACGGGATCTCCGCAATGATCCGCCGGATCTCCGGCCAGGCTGCCTTCACCATTTCGGGGGTCACGTCGTCCATGGCGTCCGGGCGGTTCTCGTCCAGCACGCCCGGGAAGAGGAAATCCCCGTAGAAGCTTTTCAGCTCCTCCTCCGTGTACGTCTCATAGGGGACGAGGTACGGGGCGATATCCGTGATCTCCCCGAGCTTATGGTAGAGCCTGGAGATCATGATGGTGCCTACGCCGACCTTCTCGCCGTGCAGACCGCCGGAATGGACGCCGAGAGATTCGGGCTCCATCTCGATCAGGTGGGAGATGTGGTGCTCCGCGCCGGAAGCCGGGCGGGAGTTGCCCATGAGCTGCATCGCCAGGCCGGAGAGGAGAAGGGCGTAGATCAGCTGTCCGACCGCCTCCTCATCGCGGGCCGCCACCTTCTCGCAGCAGGCATAGACTGCCTTTACGGCGTCCATGGTGAGGTCGTTGATGCGGCTGCAGAAATGCTCCCCGTTGACGGCGTGGGTGATCTTCCAGTCCGCGAGCGCGGTATATTTGCCGATGATGTCGCCGATGCCCGAAAGGGACAGGCGCATGGGCGCTTCCTTAAGGACCTTCGTGTCGGCGATGACGATCTCCGGGGCAACGCCCGGCAGGGTCTTCTTGCAGCCGCCCCAGGTCATGGCCGAAACGGTCGAGCAGAAGCCGTCCACGCTCGCTGCGGTCGGGCAGGAGATGAACGGGATGCCAAGCCTGTTTGCCGTGTACCGGGTGATGTCGTGGATGGTCCCGCTTCCTACCGCGACGAGAACGTCAGGGGCATGTCCCTCAAGGGCGGCGGCGGCAGCGGCGGTCCCCTTTTCATTTGCGTGGAGGCCCTCCGGGTCGAGGATCACCTCCAGGTCCGCGGCAGGGCGGACAAGGTTTTTCGCCTCGTACGTGTTCCTGTCATAGATCACCGCGCGCGTCCCGGTGATCCCGAACTCCTTCATATAGTCGTCAAAGCGCTCCATGGCGCCGGACTCGATGATGGCGGCGCGGGTCTTCATTTCGTGGGTCCGCCCGCAGGAGCAGGCGCCGTTCAGCTTCGTGCTGTCGATCCTCATGAACCTTGATCCTCCTGAAAATTTGTGCGTGAAAAAATGCCTTGAACCGCAAGGCGCATGGTTTGCCGGAATGGGCAATAACACATGGGCTCTTTCTGTATTCAAGTTCAAGTATAGCTGATTTTGATAAAAAAGAAAGAAGCAGGCGTGGCTTTATAGTAAATTTTGAACTATGTTGACTTTTCAAACACAAGGTCCGATAATGAAAAAGTACAATGCCTTATCAGGCAGGCGACACTTAGATCAGGAGGTTCTTACTGTGGGAAGCGTGAATATTTCAATCAGGGACGCGGTCAAGAAATACGGGGAAAACGTCGTAATTCCTGACCTGAATCTGGAGATCAAAGAAGGTGAATTCTTTACGCTGCTCGGTCCGTCCGGCTGCGGCAAGACGACACTGCTCCGCATGATCGCGGGCTTCAACTCGATCGAAGGCGGGGATTTCTATTTTAATGAAAAGCGGATCAACGACCTTGATCCTGCAAAGAGAAACATCGGTATGGTGTTCCAGAACTACGCGATCTTCCCGCACCTCACCGTGCGCGCGAACGTTGAGTTCGGACTTAAGAACAAGAAGTTCCCGAAGGACAAGATCCGCGCGCAGGCCGAGAAGTTCATGAAGCTTATGCAGATCGACCAGTTCGCGGACCGCATGCCGGAGCGCCTTTCCGGCGGACAGCAGCAGCGCGTCGCGCTGGCCCGCGCGCTGTGTATCGAGCCGGACGTCCTTCTTATGGACGAGCCGCTGTCCAACCTTGACGCGAAGCTCCGCGTCGAGATGAGGACGGTCATCAAGAATATCCAGCACAGCGTCGGCATCACCTGCGTATACGTCACACACGACCAGGAGGAGGCCATGGCGGTCTCCGACCGGATCGCGGTCATGAACGCCGGCGTCATCCAGCATGTCGGCGAGCCGAAGAACATCTACCAGCGCCCGGCGAACCTCTTCGTCTCCACCTTTATCGGCCGCTCCAACGTTATCAAGGGAAGGCTTGTCGCGGAGGACGGAAGGACCTTCATCGAGACGGCGGGCGGCTACCGCGCCGAATTCCTTAACATCCGCGAGGAGCACAGAAAGACCCAGGACGTTCTCCTTTCCGTCCGTCCGGAGGAGTTCCTGCTCGACAGGAAGGCCCGGGAGGGCATTTCCGCGAAGGTCGACGACAGTGTTTTCCTCGGGCTGAACACCCACTATTTCGTGCACCTTGCCTCCGGCGAGGAGGTGGAGATCATCCAGGAATCCTCGATCGACAAGATCATCGAGCCGGGCACGGAGATCAAGCTCACGCTGAACACCGAGAAGGTCAATGTTTTCACCGCCGACGGCAGTGAGAACATCCTGACCGGGGTCCGCAACGACTGCGCACGCTGAACGGGAGGCGCGCCATGACAAAAAAACGTTTGGATGGATGGTTTGCCGTCGAGATATTCATGCTTCTCGCGTTCATCGCCGTCCTGATCTACCCGCTGTTCGGGATCATCAAACAGGCGGTGATCATGCCGGACGGGTCGTTCACGTTCGACCAGTTCACCAAGTTCTTTTCCAACAGCTATCATTTTGACACGCTGAAGAACAGCTTCAGGATCACGATCTTCGTCACGGTCCTGACCCTGGTCATCGGCATTCCCTTTGCGTATTTCTACGCGTTCTACCGGCTGAGGGGGGCGAAGCTCCTCTTCGTCGTCAGTATCCTCTGCTGCATGTCCGCGCCGTTCCTCGGCGCGTACTCCTGGGTCATGCTCCTCGGGCGCGCGGGCGTCATCACGAAGTTCATGAAGTCCGCCTTCGGGATCATCACCCCGACTATCTACGGCTTCGGCGGCATCGCCCTCACGCAGACCCTGAAGTTCTTCCCGCTGGTCTTCATCTATATGAACGGCGCGTTCAAGAACATCGACAACACGCTGATGGAGGCATCCGCGAACATGGGCTGCGTCGGCGTGAAGCGGCTCTTCAAGGTAGTCCTGCACCTTTCCATGCCGACCATCCTCGCGTCCGCGCTGATGGTCTTCATGCAGGCGTTCGCGGACTTCGGTACGCCGACCGTCCTGGGCGAGGGCTTCAAGACCTTCCCGGTCCTTCTCTACAATGAGTACCTTGGCGAGAACGGGTCCAACTACAATTTCGCCGCCGCGCTTGCGGTCATCGCCGTCCTGGTCACCGCGGTGGTCTTCTTCTTCCAGAAGTGGGCCACGAACCGGTTCCGTTTCTCCATGAACGCGCTGCACCCGGTCGAGAAGAAGGAGGCGAAGGGCCTCTTCGGGCTCCTGATCCATCTTTACTGCTACATCCTCTGCGGCATCGCGATCCTTCCGCAGCTGTACATCATCTACCTGTCCTTCCGGAACTGCAAGGGCGCGGTGTTCAGCGACGGTTACTCCCTCGTGAACTACCAGCAGGCGTTCAAGAAGAAGCTCGTCATGGCGTCCCGCAACACAGTCATCATGGGCGCTGTCGCGCTGATCACCATCGTTATCGTAGCGGTCATCATCGCCTACCTGGTGGTCCGCCGTTCGAGCCCGATGAGCCATACGCTCGATACTATCGCCATGCTGCCCTACATCATGCCGGGCGCGGTCATCGGTATCGCGCTTCTGATCGCCTACGGCTCCAAGCCGTTCGCGCTGACCGGCACTATGACGATCATGATCCTCTCGTTTATCATACGAAGGATGCCGTACACCATACGCTCGGCGACGGCCACGCTCATGCAGATCCCGCTGAGCATCGAGGAGGCGTCGATCTCGCTCGGCGCGTCAAAGCTTAAGACCTTCGCGCAGATCACCGTCCCGATGATGTCGAGCGGCATCCTGTCCGGCGCGATCTTAAGCTGGGTCTCTATCGTCACAGAGCTCTCGAGCTCCGTTATCCTTTACTCCAACAAGACCGCGACGCTGACCATGCAGGCCTACATCTACATAGGCCGCGGCGAGTACGGCACGGCGGCGGCCTTCGCGGCGATCCTGACCGTGATCACGGCGATCTCGCTGTTCATCTACATGGCGGTCAGCAAGTCCGAGGACGTGCGGCTCTGATGCCCGCGGACCAGTCCATGCGCAGGGATCGAAGCGGACCGCGGATGTCCGCTTTTCCCGGAAGTCCGGCTCAGGTCCGGACGTACTGAAACGGCTGCAGCTCTCCGGAGCATGCCGGAGCCAGGGGCGCCCGCCGGGGCCTCCCGGCCAGGGTCCGGTTCCAGGCGGACCGGAGAGTCAGCAAGTATATGAAAAAGAGTCAACAAGTATATGAAAAAGGAGAAAAAAGATGAGAAAAGTTCTTGCTACGACACTCGCACTGACCATGGGCGTTTCCCTCGCGGCATGCGGCGGAAGCCCGGCACCGGCGACCACGGCTGCTCCTGCGGAGACCAAGGCTGAGGCTGCGGCAGAGACCAAGGCGGGAGAGGCCAAGGCTGAGGAAGCGGATCTCGGCGATACGCTGGTCCTTTACTCCTCCATGACGGAGTTTGACCTTGACGCCCTCATCACCTGCTTCAACGAGGTCTATCCCGACATCGAGGTCGAGGTCGTGTCCGGCTCCGTCGGCGAGTACACCTCCCGTATCGCGGCTGAGGCCGAGAACCCGCAGGGCGACGTCACGTGGGGCGGCCTCTGCGATTCCGACGGCGACACCCACAAGGACCTGTTCGAGGCCTGGGTCTCCGATCACAACGACGAGGCGATGGAAGGCTATTCCACCCCGAACGGCTTCTACAGCATGGACCACCTTTCCACGGTCTGCTTCTGCGTGAACACGGAGCTTGAGAAGGAGCTCGGCGTTGAGATCAACTCCTACGAGGATCTTCTGAACCCGGCGCTGAAGGGCAAGATCGTCCTTTCCGATCCGAACAGCTCCTCCGCGGCATGGAACAACCTCTGCAACATCTTCTCTGTGTACGGCGTGGACACTCCCGAAGCATGGGACTACATCGACAAGCTGATGGACAACCTGGTCGTCGTCGAGAAGTCCTCCGTCTGCTTCAACTCCGTCTTTGACGGCGAGTACGTTGTCGGCCTGACCTACGAGGACGGCGCGATCAAGCTGAACCAGAACGGTTCCACCACCACCGAGGTCCGCTACCCGGCAGAGGGAACCTCCGCGGCGGCTTACGGCATGGCGATCGTCAAGAACGCTCCGCACATGGAGGCCGCGAAGGCTATGGTCAACTTCGTCTGCTCCGCAGAGGGACAGTCCAGGATGGCTGAGTACATGGAGGGCACGCTCCGCCTGACCAACGCGAACTACAAGACCCCGGACAACGCATGGCTGAAGGCTTCCAGCGACATGAAGTGGGTCGCCCGCCCGGTCGAGGAGCTCACCGAGAAGAAGGCTGACCTTCTTGCGAAGTGGAACGACATGCTCGGCAAGCACCAGTAAAGAGGCGCTTCTGAGGCACGGCAATCATTAAAGATTCATTAAATTGCGGTCCGTCCCGCTGTGGGCGGGCCGCTTTCGTTGCTTTTTAAACCTCTCTTTGTTAGAATGAACAATACGGATAAAACGGCTCTTTACGGAGGTCCAAGGCTTTGAAATACGAGAAGAACAGAAAACTTGCGGGGGTGGACGAGTTCCAGCTCAGAAAGTTCATGCGGTTCCTGGCGCTGCCCCTGATCGCGCTGGTGCTGATCATCGTCATCCTGGCGGCGGATCTGCCGAAGCGGATGAAGGAGCGCGGGGAGGCAGGCACCACGGAGGTTTCAGTGGAGAGCGGCGCCGCAGCGCCGGAGACCACCGCGTACGACTACGCAAACGCGGTGCCGGAGCGGAGCGCGAACGCGGAGATCAACGCGCTGGTCAGCGAGTACCTGGACGCGCGCCTCTCCGGCGACGCGGAAAATATGTGCAGGATCTTCGGCCGGGAGAACGCGTCAGATGCGGAGGCCATGCGGGAGCGGCTCCACAAGGAGGCGAAGCTCTTCAGCTCCTTTGAGAACACTCTGAACTACGTGGTACCGGGCGTGGACAGCGACTCGTGGATCGTATACGTGAGCACCTCCGCCTGGTTCAGCAAGGTGGACACGCCGGCGCCCATGCTGTTCCGCGCCTACGTCGCGCGGAACGCGGAGGGGAGCCTGTACATCAAGGAGGACGCGCTGCTCACCGCGGAAGAGAAGGAAGCTGCGGCCCTTGCGGACAGCTCGCCGGCAGTCCGGAAGCTGAACAGCGAGGCGAGGACCGCGCTCGCGAAGGCGGTCGTCAGCGACGCGCGCCTGGGTTCGGTCTATGAGCGCCTGAAGGAAGGCGGAACGGAGCCCGAGACGGCTCCCGACACCACGCCGGCCGCGGAGGAGTCCGTGGCGGAGGCAGTGGTCGAGGTCGGCGGCGAGAGCGCGGCGGAAAGCGCCGAGGCAGGCGCGGAGGCCGGAGCGGAGTCCGAAGCGGGCAATGCTCCGGAAGGCGGCGCGGCGGAGAGCGGAAGCGCTGCGGCAGCGGAGTCCGTGAGCGAGGCTGAGATCTCCGTTGAGACCTCCCCGGCAGGTACATAACTTTAAAAAACGGACGGCTGTCCGGAAGCTCCTTCAGGGGCGCCGGGCAGCCGTGAATTCTGGAACAGAGAGGAACGGACAGAACATGGAATTATCGGATTTCAACTATGAGCTCCCGGAGGAGCTGATCGCGCAGGACCCGCTGGAGGACAGGTCCGCCTCAAGGCTGATGGTCTTAAGAAGGGACGGGGGCGCCCCGGAGCACCGGCACTTCCGCGACATCCTCGAGTATCTGAAGCCCGGTGACTGCCTGGTCATCAACGACACGAAGGTCATCCCGGCGCGCCTCATCGGCGAGAAGGAGGGGACCGGCGCGAAGATCGAAGTCCTCCTCCTCACGAGAAAGGACGCGAACGTCTGGGAGACGCTCGTGAAGCCCGGCAAAAAATGCAAGCCCGGGACGGTGATCAGCTTCGGCAGAGGCCTCCTTAAGGGGACGGTGACCGGGCAGACGGAGGAGGGGAACCGCTTCGTCGAGTTCAGCTACGAAGGGATCTTCGAGGAGATCCTCGACAGGCTCGGGCAGATGCCGCTTCCGCCCTACATCCACCACCAGCTGAAGGACAAAAACCGCTACCAGACGGTCTACGCGAAGCACGAGGGCAGCGCGGCCGCGCCGACGGCGGGACTTCATTTTACGAAGGAGCTTCTTGAGGAGATCCGGTCGCGGGGCATCGACATCGTCCACGTGACGCTCCACGTGGGGCTCGGGACCTTCCGCCCGGTGAAGGAGCACGACATCCTGAAGCACCATATGCACTCGGAGTTCTACGTGGTGACGGAGGACGCGGCAAAGCGGATCAACGCGGCGAAGCAGGCGGGCGGCAGGATCATCTGCGTCGGCACCACGAGCTGCCGGACGCTGGAAAGCGCCGCGGACGAGGACGGCGTGCTGCACGCGAAGAGCGGCTGGACGGATATCTTCATCTATCCCGGGTACCGGTTTAAGATCCTCGACTGCCTCATCACGAACTTCCATCTGCCGGAATCCACGCTGATCATGCTGGTGAGCGCGCTCGCCGGCCGCGAGCGGACGCTTGCCGCGTACCAGGAGGCCGTCAGGGAGCGCTACCGGTTTTTCAGCTTCGGCGACGCGATGTTCATCGAGTGAGGAGAGGGCTCCGGGCGACGCCCGCGCTCTTGAAAAAGCACGTGTTCCGATGTAAAATTAATACTCAGTTATATGGGCCGGAGGTCTGACACGGAAGGTCCCAGAAGCGGGCCCGAAGCGCGGCGGTTCTTTACTGCCGCGCTCTTTGTCTTTTCAGGAGAGGTATCACTATGTCAGGTGGACAGGCACATTTCGTCGGAGAAATGCGGATCAACAAGTTTTTGAGCGCCATCGGCTACTGCTCCAGGCGCGAGGCGGACAGGCACATCGAAGCCGGGGAGGTCCGGGTCGGAGGCGTGGTCGCCGGGCTCGGCACGGTCGTGCGGCAGGGAGACATGGTCTCGGTCGGCGGCGTCGTGGTCGGCACGCTTGACAAGGTCCTGCTCCAGAAGCCGGTGCTGATCGCGGCCAACAAGCCGGTCGGCATCGTCTGCACGACAGGGACGAAGGACCGCGCGCCGAACATCATCGAGATGGTGAACTATCCCTCCAGGATCTATCCGGTCGGCCGGCTGGACAAGGACTCCGAGGGGCTTCTCCTCCTTACGAACCGCGGCGATATCGTGAACCCGATCCTGAAGGCATCATACGCGCATGAGAAGGAGTACCTGGTCCGCGTGGACCGGCCGCTCACGGAGAAGTTCGTGAAATGCATGCGCAGCGGCGTCAGGCTCCCGGAGCTGAACGTGACGACAAGGCCTTGCAGGCTGAAGATCAACGACAAGACCTCCTTTACGATCATCCTGACGCAGGGGCTGAACCGCCAGATCCGCAGGATGTGCGCGGCGCTGGGGTACCATGTCGTCAGCCTGAAGCGGGTCAGGATCATGAACATCCGCCTGGGGAACCTGAAGCCCGGGACCTGGAGGAACGTGACGCACGAGGAGGGCCTGGAGCTTGAGCGCATGGTCCGCGAGGCTGTTCCGGGAGGACCTGACACCGGGACGGATGAAGGGGACGGCGGCGGAAACGGCGGCGGACGGCGCGCCGGAGGCCGCGGGGATGACGCTTCAGAGGGCGGAATGGACGGCCGCGAAAACATAGATCTCTATGACATCATCTCTCTTCCTGAGGAAGAGGGCCCGGAGGATGAGCTGACAGTGCCGCCGGAGGTGCCGGAAGCAGGACAGCCGGAGCACGGGAAACAGAACAGCTCCGCCACCCGGGAGAGGATCGTCCTTGAGGAGGTCCGGAAGACGGAGGAGAAGGTCGCCGAACGGAGGGCGCGGTCCCTCACGCAGTTCATACGCAGCCAGAAAAAGTACTGACCGGACCGGGGAAAACAGATGGACAGAAACGAACGGATGAAGGAGCTCGTGCAGCAGCTTTCCGACGCCGCGAAGGCGTACTACCAGGAAAGCCGCGAGATCATGAGCAATTATGAATACGACCGTCTTTACGACGAGCTCCTGGCACTTGAGAAGGAGACCGGGACGGTGCTTTCCGGATCCCCGACGCAGCGCGTCGGGTACGAGGTGCTGTCGGAGCTTCCGAAGGAGGCCCATGAGCGCCCCATGCTTTCGCTCGACAAGACGAAGAGCGTGGAGGACCTGGTCTCCTGGCTGGGCGGGCAGACGGCGCTCCTCTCCTGGAAGCTGGACGGGCTGACCGTGGTCCTTACCTACCGCGGCGGGGAGCTTTTCAAGGCGGTCACGCGCAGGAACGGGCTGGTCGGCGAGGTCATTACAGGCAACGCGCGCGCGTTCCGGAACGTCCCGCTCAGGATCCCCTTCACTGGGGAGCTTACGCTCCGCGGCGAGGCGCTCATGCGCTATTCGGATTTTGAACGGGTCAATGAGACGATCAGCGACGCGGACGCGAAATACAAGAACCCGAGGAATCTCTGCGCGGGTTCCGTGCGGCAGCTGGACCCCCGCGTCACAAAGGAGCGGGGCGTTTATTTCAGCGCCTTTTCCCTGGTGAACGCGGAGGGCGTGGATTTCCGGAATTCCCGCGCGAACCAGTTCGACTGGCTTGTGTCCCAGGGCTTCGACGTCGTGGAGCATATGCCGGTCACGGCGGAGACGCTTCCGGCCGCGGTGCAGGACTTTGAAAAGCGCGTGGCGGACAATGATTTCCCGTCCGACGGGCTGGTGCTCCTCCTGGACGATATCGCCTACGGGGAGTCCCTCGGGACCACCGCGAAGTTCCCGCGGAACGCCATGGCGTTCAAATGGAGCGACGAGACGAAGGAGACGACCCTCAGGATGATTGAGTGGAGCCCCTCGCGGACCGGGCTCATCAACCCCGTCGCCATCTTTGCGCCGGTGGAGCTCGAGGGCACCACGGTAAGCCGCGCGAGCGTCCACAACGTGAGCATCATGCGGTCGCTGGAGCTCGGCGAGGGGGATACCATCACGGTCTACAAGGCCAACATGATCATTCCGCAGATCGCCGACAACCTGACGCGGAGCGGTACCTGCGCGCCGCCGGAGGCCTGCCCGGTCTGCGGGAAGCCCACGACGGTCAGAAGCGAGAACGGGGTGGAAACGCTCTGGTGCGGGAACCCGGACTGCGTGATCAAGAAGATCAAGCGCTTCGCGCTGATGGCAAGCCGCGACGCGCTCAATATGGAGGGCCTTTCGGAGGCGACGCTCGAGAAGCTGATCGCCGCCGGGTTCATCCATGAGTACGCGGAGCTTTTCGACATCGCGGAGCACCGAGACGCCATCGCGGAGATGGAGGGCTTCGGGGAGAAGTCCGCGGACAACCTGATCGGGGCGGTCACGAGGGCGCGGAACACGGACATGACGCGCTTTGTGTATTCCCTGGGGATCCCCGGGATCGGCCTGCAGAACGCGAAGATGCTCACCCGGCATTTCCGGGGGGATTTCGGGGCGTTCCGGCGCTGTCCCGCGGAGGAGCTCTGCGAGGTCGAAGGGATCGGGGCGGTGCTTGCGGACCAGATCCGCGCCTACCTTGACGACCCAGAGAACGCGCGCCTGGTGGATGATCTTCTGTCCAGGGTCACGCTTGAGCGGCCGGCGGAAAATGCAGGCAGCGACGCGGCGCTGTTTGCCGGGAAGACCTTCGTCATCACCGGGAGCGTCACACACTTTAAGAACAGGGAGGAGCTCAAGGCCTTTATCGAGGCGCGCGGCGGCAGGGCTGCCGGCAGCGTGAGCGCGAAGACGAGCTACCTCATCAACAACGATACAGCATCGAATTCCTCAAAGAACAGAAAGGCGAAGGAGCTCGGCGTCCCGATCCTCTCCGAGGAGGAGTTCCTGGAGCTTGTGAAAGGAGACAGTCATGCCGATCCGGATACAGAATGACCTGCCTGCGAAGGCGATACTTGAACGGGAAAATATCTTCGTCATGGACGAGAGGAGGGCGCTCTCCCAGGACATCCGTCCCCTGGAGATCCTGATCCTGAACCTCATGCCGTTAAAGGAGGACACGGAGCTCCAGCTGCTCCGCGCGCTTTCCAACACGCCGCTGCAGGTGAACTGCACCTTCCTCATGACGAGCTCCTACGAGGCCACGCACACCTCGAAGAGCCATATCAACCAGTTCTACGTGGAATTCAAGGACGTGAAGCGGAAATACTACGACGGCATGATCATCACCGGCGCGCCGATCGAGCATCTTCCGTTCGAGGAGGTCACCTACTGGGAGGAGCTGAAGAAGATCATGGAGTGGACGAAAAAGCACGTCACCTCCACGCTGCACCTCTGCTGGGGCGCCCAGGCTGCGCTTTACTATCACTACGGCATACAGAAGTATCCGCGGGCCACGAAGCTGAGCGGCGTCTACAGCCACAAGGTGAACCATCACAGCATCCCGCTCATGCGCAGCATGGACGACTTTTTCTACTGCCCGCATTCCCGCTGGACGGAGGTGCGCAAGGAGGATATCGAAAAGCATCCGGAGCTCACGATCCTCGCCGAGAGCGCGGTGGCAGGCGTTCTCCTTGTGATGAACAAGTCGGGGAGCCAGATCTTCCTCCAGGGACACCCGGAGTACGACCGCATGTCGCTGGACGGCGAGTTCCGGCGCGACACCGCCAAGGGCATGGACCCGGCGGTCCCGGTGCATTACTATGAGAACGACGACCCGGCAAGCCGGCCGGTCCTCTCCTGGAGGAACATGGCGAACACCCTGTACACGAACTGGCTGAACTACTACGTGTACCAGGTGACGCCGTACGTCCTGAACCTGGACGCGCCGGAGGAGGAAGAAGAGAACAAATAAGCTTTCGCGTTTACCGCGCTGCGGTTACGTTAAATTGTGTTGCTGTGCGGCGGTTTTGCTTAAATTGCTTTTGCTGCGCGGCGGTTTCGCTTAAAGCGCTTTTCCCGTATCTTTGCCCGTATCTTTGTAGCCCGGGCTTTAAAAGAAAAACCAGGTCCCGTTTGCGGGACCTGGTTTTTATCATGGTTGGGTTTTCCGTACTCCTATGGCTTGCAATGCGCTCTCTGGTACGGAATCGGCTGGCTGAAACGACCCCGCAAGCTAAGGTCTTCCGTACCTTAATGGCAGGAAGCAAGTTGGGGGTACGGAAAAGCCAGGTCAACGCGACCTGCACATGCCAAGGTATTCCGTACCTTAAAGGCAGGAAGCAAGTTGGGGGTACGAAAAAGCCAGGTCAACGCGACCTACAAGCTAAGGTTTTCCGTACTTTAAAGGCAGGGATCGAGTCCGGGGTACGGAAAAGCCGGGTCAACGCGACCTGCAAGCTAAGGTATTCCGTACCTTAAAGGCAGGAAGCAAGTTGGGGGCACGGAACAGGCTTGCCGCAGCGGCGCCGCGCCGCACTCAGATGAGTCGTTTTTCGAGGCCGCCGAAATCGTTCAGGTCGCTTCGGAGCGAGCGCTCGAGCGCCTCCACGTCCTTCGCGCGGAGCGCGTCGATGATGTCCGTGTGGTGCTTCGTGTCCGTGATGAGGCACACCTCGCCGGTCTTGTTGAAATAGCACTGGATATAGGCGCGGCGCAGGCGGCTCAGGGTGCGGGTCAGCTGGTCCGCCGCGTAGTTGTTCCCGCAGTACGCGATCATGCGCTCGTGGAACTCGCAGTTATAGTCCCAGTGAAGGACGGAGTCCTGCTTTTCCTGCTGGCAGAGGCCGTTGATCTCCTCGAGCCTCGCGACGCGCGCCTCCGTGAAGGCGTCAAGGTTCGCGCGCAGGATCCCGAACTCCAGGATATAGCGGTACTGGAGCATCTCGACGATGTCGTCCATGGTGAGCCGGATCACCTCGTAGCCGTAGCGGGGGATGCTCTTCAAAACGCCGTCCGCGCAGAGCGCGAGCAGCGCCTCGCGGACCGGGGACTTGCTGACGCCGTATTTCGCGATCAGCGCTTTTTCGTTCAGGATATCGCCGGGACGGTATTCCATGGAGAGGATATCGTCCATCACGGAGCGGTATACATTATCCTTCAGGCTTTCGGATGATTTCATGGCTGTTCCTTTCATGGAGCTGTTATGCTCTTATCATACCAGTAATCTTATCAGAAATCCAATATTGACAGGGTCTTAAACCGGGAGTATTATAATCATAACACTGATAATATCAGTAAGAATATCAGGCGTGAGAATACCAGGTAGACAAAGCCCGCGGCTCAGGATCGCGGTCTGACGAAGCCGGACGAAGCCGGACGAAGCCGGACGCAGCCGGATGCAGTCTGACGCAGCCGGACGCAGCCGGACGGCAGGCCGGAGCAGGGCAGAGCATGGCCTGCGGGCAGGGACGCAGGAGAGGGAGGATTCCGTGAACGAAGAAAAGTATATCAGCATTTTGCGCCGTGAAATGATCCCCGCGCTCGGCTGCACCGAGCCGATCGCGATCGCGTACGCTTCAGCGAAGGCAAGGGAGGTCCTTGGCTGCATGCCGGAGCATATCGACATCCGGTGCAGCGGAAACATCGTGAAGAACGTGAAGGCGGTGACGGTCCCGAATTCCGGCGGCATGGTCGGCATCGGCGCGGCAGCGGTCCTGGGAGTCCTGGGGGGCAATGCCGGCGCAGAGCTGGAGGTCCTTGAGGGCGTCACGGAGGAGCAGATCCTTAAGGCGAAGGAGCTTTTAAAGGGCGACTTCTTCTCCTGCAGCCTTGAGAAGGACGTCGCGAATCTTTACGTCCACGCGATCGTCACTGCCGGGGAGCACTCCGCGGAGGTCACCATCATCAACCGCCACACCCTGATCACGAAGATCGTGAAGGACGGGGAGGTCATTTTCGAGGATCCGGAAGCGGAGAAGATCGGCGTTAAGCCGAACGAGGACTGGAACGTGACCATCCGCGGGATCCTTGAGTTCGCGCGGACGGTGGACATCGAAAAGATCCGCGATATCGTGGAGCGCCAGATCACCTGCAACATGAGGATCGCGGAGGCGGGCCTTTCCGGCGGCTACGGCCAGGCGGTCGGCGCGACCATCCTGATCTCCGGCGCGGAAAGCGTACAGACGAGGGCAAAGGCCTACGCGGCGGCGGGCTCCGACGCGCGTATGGGCGGCTGCAGCCTCCCGGTCGTCATCAATTCCGGAAGCGGGAACCAGGGCATGACGGTCTCCCTTCCGGTGCTCCAGTACGCGAAGGCCTGGGGAAGGCCTGAGGAGACGGTCTTCCGCGCGCTCTGCGTCAGCAACCTGGTCTCCGTCCACTTAAAGCACTTCATCGGAAGCCTTTCCGCGTTCTGCGGCGCGGTCACGGCAGCCTGCGGCGCGGGCGCCGCGATCACCTTCCTCGCGGGAGGAAGCTACACGCAGATCGGCAACACGATCATCAACACGCTGGCCAATGTCGGCGGCATCGTCTGCGACGGGGCCAAGGCCTCCTGCGCGGCGAAGATCGCGAGCTCTGTGGAGGCTGCGATCCTGGGCTACGAGATGAGTATGCGCGGACATGTGTTCCAGCCGGGCGAGGGTTTGGTGCAGGACGACATCGAGACGACGATCCGGAGCATCGGTTACGTCGGAAGGATCGGCATGAAGGAGACGGACCAGGATATCCTGGACATCATGCTGGACAAGGTGAGCCTGACCGAATAAAGACAGGCAGGGCAGATCAGGCGGGGACCGGCACGGTGCCGCAGCCTGCGTAAAGGAGGAGAAGAGATGTCTGACCGGGAAAGGATCGTAAAGTTCATCCGGGAGATCGGTGAGATCAGCGAGCCCTGTGAGGGCGGCGTGCAGCGGAGAAGCTGGACGCCGGAGTTCCGGCAGGGGATGGAATACGCGAAGAAGGCGTTCGCGGAGGCCGGGCTTTCCGTAAAGGAGGACGGCGCGGGCAACGTCTACGGATTCATCACGGGCGCGGAGCACCCGGAGAGGCTCATCCTTTCCGGCTCCCACCTTGATACGGTGCGCTGCGCGGGAGCCTATGACGGGATCGCGGGCGTGGCCTGCGCGCTCGAGGCGGCGCGTATGATCCTGGAGAGCGGGAAGCCCATGGCCTGCACCTTCGGCGTCGTCGGTATGGCCGAGGAGGAGGGGACCATGACAGGGCACTGCTGCCTGGGAAGCGGGCTTATGACCGGGCAGGTCAGGGAGGAAGAGCTGGACCTCATCCGGGAGGCGGAAGGAGAACGCACCGCGCGGCAGATCCTTGCGGACTACGGCGCGGCAGGCGAGCTTCATTTCCTTGAAGGCAGGGATGTGCGCGCCTTCCTTGAGCTCCACGGGGAGCAGGGACCTGTCCTTGACCGGGAGGGTCCCGGGATCGGCGTCGTCACGGCGATCACAGGCCAGCTCTGGTATGAGATCACAGTGACTGGCGAGAGCAACCACGCCGGGACCACGCCCATGTCCATGCGGCATGACGCGATGGCAGCGGCGGCCAGGATCATGGTCCGGATGGACACGTACGAGCGGGAGCGCTGGATGGACGACGCGACCTTCACTGCAGGGTACGCGGCCCTTACGCCGAACAGCCCGAACGTGGTCCCCGGAAGAGTGCGCTTCACGGCGGATATCCGTTCCGTAAAGCAGGAGGCGCTTGACGATCTGCGCGCGGAGCTCATGCGCGCCCTGGAGGAAGAGCGGGCGCGGGGCTTTTCCGTCACGCTGAAGGTGAACGCGGAGAAGCCGCCGACGCCGATGGACGCGCGCCTGAAAGGGATCATCGCTGCGGCGGCGGACCGGACGGGGAACGCGTACCGTGAGATCCACAGCGGCGCGGGACATGACAGCATGGTCCTCGCGGACTGCTTTCCGACGGCCATGATCTTTGTCCCGAACCGGGACGGCGTGAGCCACAACCCTGCGGAGTACATCGCGCCGGAGGCGCTCGGGGCCGGTGCGGACGTCCTTTACGAGGCGGTCCGCATGGCGGACGATGCAGAAAGCTGAACACTCCCGCCGCTTACAGAAGCCGGGGTGTTCCCGGCAGACAAGGTTAAAAAGCAGTATATACAGCGAACAGAGACAAGACACAAGTTTTCCGATCACGAAAAAGGCTCCGGAAGAGGAGGGCGGCCGCAGGGCCGCACCCGTCTTCCGGGGCCTTTTATACGCAGAGCGCTGTCTTCCGGGACCTTTTTATCCCCCTTTTCCGGGGCCTTTTTATCAGGAAGCGGCGGGCATCCCGCCGCTTCCTGCGGCAGCGGGAGCGTTCAGCCTCAGAACCGCACCGACTGCCGGATGCGTCTTGCCGTCTCCGCCAGCGCGGGGACGATCTCCTTCCGCTGCTTCGCGATCGCGACGCTCATTCCGGTGAGGCTTATGGAGCCGAAGATACGGTTGTCATAGCTTGAAAAGATCGGGACGGCGATCGCGGACACGCCGTCGAACAGCTCATTGTTCTCTACGGAAAAGCCCTGGGCGCGGATCTTGCCGAGCTCGTTCCGGAGAGCCTGTTCCCCCGTGATGCTCGCCTGGGTAAACGCGTGGAACGGGCCGAGCTTCAGGTATTCCGCGAACTCCTTTTCCGAAAGATACGCGAGGAGCAGCTTTCCGCTTGCGGAGCAGAATAACGGCATGTGCGTGCTTGCGCGCCGGATGACGAATGTGGAGTTCCTCGGCTCCGTGCTGTACAGGAAGAGGGTATAGAGCCCCTCGAACGCGAACATGGAGCCATTGGCCATGAATTGGTCGGAGAGGTCCTGCAGATAAAGCTGCGCCTGGTCGATGTAGACGCTCCGCCGGGTGTCCGGCGCGAGCTGGGCCTTGTTGAAGAGCTCCGCCCCGAGCATGTACTGGCCGCTGCTGTTCTGGGAAATGTAGCCGTTATTATGCAGCGTATTCAGGATCCCGTGTACGGTCCCCTTGTTCAGGTCCAGGCGGGCGCTGATCTGCCCGAGGGTAAGGGTGGGGCTCGACGCGGTAAAGCAGTTCAGGATGTCGACGGCCCGCTGAACGGACTGGATCTGTTTTCCGGAAAGTGTTCCCTTTTTCTTCTCTTCTTCCATGCTGCCGCCCTCCTTTTCTTTCGTATGCGGTCCGTTTCCCCGGTCAGGGCCTTCAGCCCGGAGCGTACATGAGGGTCCCCGGTCAGGGCCTTCAGCCCGGAGCGTACATGAGGGTCCCCGGTCAGGGCCTTCTGTTTCAGAGTATACATGAAACTGCGGGAAAAATGCGCCGGAGAAAAAGAATTTGACATTATCAAAAAAGAATTGACAGGTATTGTTAGATATATGGACGCCTGTTAGAATCCAAAACACAAGAAACAACGCGTTCCGGCCGGACGCAGTGCGTTTACCGAAATCCAATGGCGGGCATCCGCCCATACTGTGAAACTCAAATAATGGCGGGCATCCGCCCATACTGTGAAACTCAGAATGCAAGGGGGCAATTATGGCAGAGCAGAGCAGCACAAAGCAGTATACGTTAAAAGAAAAATTAGGGG
>Ga0129306_1001810_pt1 | contig 21887 bp, 16 predicted proteins | sample P827metagenome_FD_94438 | JGI IMG/M metagenome (GOLD analysis project Ga0129306, IMG submission 94438) | Capybara group fecal microbial communities from Wisconsin, USA - P827 metagenome | ecosystem: Host-associated > Mammals > Digestive system > Large intestine > Fecal | place: USA: Wisconsin... | reverse complement strand
TAAGCTGGCTGACTGTTCTGAGAAAGACCCCAAGGTCTGCGAGATCTTCCTCGTCGAGGGTGACTCAGCCGGTGGTTCTGCCAAGCAGGGTCGTGACCGTCACTTCCAGGCTATCCTGCCGTTGCGTGGTAAGATTCTGAATGTGGAGAAGGTACAGTGGCACCGTGTGTTCGAGGCCGAGTCTGTCATGAATATCATCCAGTCGATTGGTGTACGCTTCGGTGTAGATGGCGAAGGCGACCGTGAGGCTAATGTTGATAAGCTGCGTTATGACAAGATTATCATCATGACCGACGCCGACGTCGATGGTTCTCACATCGACACGCTGATCATGACACTCTTCTATCGCTTCATGCCGAAGGTGATTCAGGAGGGACACCTCTATATCGCTACGCCACCTCTTTATAAATGTACGTATAAGAAGTTCTCGGAGTACTGCTATACTGACCAGCAGCGCCAGGCCTTCATCGACAAGTACGTGGATGGTGACGAGAATGCCTCTGCTCTGCACACCCAGCGCTACAAAGGTCTTGGTGAGATGAACCCCGAGCAGTTGTGGGAGACCACCATGAATCCTGAGAACCGTCTGCTGAAGCAGGTAACCATTGAGAATGCCGCTGAGGCTGACGAGATCTTCTCGATGCTGATGGGTGACGACGTGGAGCCACGAAGACAATTCATTGAAAAGAATGCAACCTATGCGAATATCGATGCATAACATACTGAAAGGAGAATCACGATGGTTCTCCTTTTTTGTTTTCCTCCTGACCACTTTAGGTGTTGAGGCCCAGCAGGCTCCCATGCGCCTGTGGTACCATCAGCCTGCCCAGTATTTCGAAGAGTCGCTGCCTATCGGCAATGGTAAGTTGGGGGCACTGGTCTATGGTGGAACAGACGATAACGTGATACATCTGAATGACATCACGCTGTGGACGGGTAAGCCCGTTGACAAGGACTTGGACAAGGATGCCCACCAGTGGATTCCCAAAATCCGCGAGGCGCTGTTTCGGGAGGACTACCGTGCTGCCGACTCCCTACAGTTGCATGTGCAAGGTCCCAACTCGCAGTTCTATCAGCCGTTGGGAATCCTGCATATCAAGGATCTGAACAAGGGGCGTACGAAAGACTACCAGCGACAGCTCAGCCTCGACTCAGCCCTTGTCAGGGATTCTTATGTGCGTAACGGGAGGACTGTTACTCGCGAGTATTTTGCTTCTAATCCTGATAAGTTGATTGCCATCAGGATGACGGGTGATATCAACATCTCTGTCTCTCTGACAGGACAGACGCCCCATAAGGCAAAGGCTACCGCCCAACAGATTACGATGACGGGTCATGCAACGGGTGATCCACAGCAGAGCATTCATTTCTGTACTATTCTGAAAGCGCATACCGACGGCACGGTGACAGCCAGCGACTCCATCCTCACCATCCGTAATGCCAAGGAAGCAGTGCTCTATGTGGTGAACGAGACCAGCTTCAACGGCTTTGACAAACATCCCGTCACAGAGGGTGCCGACTATCTGGGCAAAGCAGCTGATGACATCTGGCATACGGCGAATTATAGCTATGCTGAGTTTCGTCAGCGCCATGTTGCTGATTATCAGCAGTTTTATGATCGTGTAAAGCTGTCATTGCCCATAGACCAGAAAGACCTCAGTATTCCTACCCAGCAACTGCTCAAAGACTATGCTGCCAATGGAGGTCAGTCACGCTACCTCGAGACCCTTTACTTCCAGTATGGGCGCTACTTGCTCATCAGCTGTTCGCGTACCAAGGGCGTGCCTGCCAATCTGCAGGGACTATGGACCCCTTACCTATGGTCTCCCTGGCGCGGCAACTATACCGTTAACATCAACTTGGAAGAAAACTACTGGCCCGCCTTCGTAGCCAACTTAGAGGAGATGGCGGAGCCCTTGGATGACTTCATTAAGGCGTTGGCTGAGAACGGACAGCATACTGCCCGCAACTACTATGGCATTGACAAAGGCTGGTGCTCCAGTCATAACTCCGACCTCTGGGCCATGACCAATCCTGTGGGTGAGAAGCGAGAGAAACCCGAGTGGGCCAACTGGAATCTGGGTGGTGCCTGGCTGGTGAACACCCTTTGGGATCGCTATCTCTACAATCAAGACCGCCATTACCTGAAGACGGTGGCCTATCCGCTAATGAAGGGAGCAGCCCGGTTCTGTCTGGACTGGCTCGTGGAGAATCCGAACAAGCCTGGAGAACTGATTACAGCTCCCAGCACCTCACCTGAGAATGAATACAAAACCGACAAGGGTTATCACGGTATGACCTGCTATGGAGGTACTGCTGATTTGGCTATTATCCGCGAGTTGTTCAGCAATACACAAATCGCAGCACGACTATTGGGCGACAACGAGTTTAGTTACCAACTGTGGCAAGCCGATACGAAACTTCACCCCTACGTCATTAGCAAGGAAGGCGACCTGAACGAATGGTATCACGACTGGCAAGACTGGGACCCGAAGCATCGCCACCAGAGCCATCTCATCGGTCTGTATCCTGGACTTCATGTGGCCTATAGTAAAGGTTGGGGCGTTCGCCGCGACTCACTGACAGCTCTGCAGCGAGCCTGCGAACAGACTCTCATCCAGAAGGGCGATGAGACGACGGGCTGGTCGACGGGCTGGCGCATCAACCTCTGGGCACGATTGAGAAATGCTGAGCAGGCCTATCATATCTATCAGAAACTGCTCACCTTCACCGATGCGCAAGATGACAAACGCAAAGGAACCCGTCATGCGGGAGGAACCTATGCCAACCTGTTCGATGCTCATCCACCCTTCCAGATTGATGGCAATTTCGGAGGAACGGCAGGAGTCTGTGAGATGCTTATTCAGAGCGGTTATGGTTGGATAGAACTGCTGCCTGCCCTGCCCAAGGAATGGAAGGACGGCAGTGTGAAAGGTCTCAGGGCTCGCGGTGGATACACTATAGATATGAAATGGCGCGACCATAAGATAATGGATCTCAAAATCCAAGCCATGCAACCAGGTCTGGTCATCGTCTATTTCCCCAATTTCAAAGACGAGTTTGAGGCCAAGACATTCATATTCGACTATGAAGAACCTAACGGACTCAGCACCCACTCTACGGTTACTCGCTGACGAGCAATTGCTCTGCTACCTCGCATAACTCCTCATACCACGCTTCGCCAAAGCGTCGGATGAGAGGTTCTTCCAGGAAACGATAGACGGGAAGGCCAAGTGCCTTCCCTTTTTCTACGGCATCCTTACAGACCGTCCACCTATTATAATTAAGGCCTATCAGATTGTTGCCAAAGTTCTTCTCACGGATAGGGTAGAGAGCGCAACTGATGGGTTTGCAGAACTGGGTCTTTCCATTGCGGAAGGCTTTCTCGAGAGCACAAAGGCAGTTGTCACCATCATAGCAGGTGAACACACAGTCCTTGCCTCGCACGATGCTTGTCACCAGGTCGCCATCCTTGTCGGTATAGGCAACACCCTGACGGTCAATAACACTTTGTGCTGATGCCGAGAGGTCCGACCAAACTGTATCGAGTGCCTCTTCAATACCGGCTATCTCGTCCATCGTCACTGGTGCACCAGCATCGCCTTCCACACAGCAGATGCCCTTGCACTTCTCATAGTCACAACAGAAGCATTCTGTCAGTATCTCTGAGGAAATCAGCACACCACCGACTTCCAAAATAGGGGGAATCTTAGTCATTTACAATTTACAGATTTACAATTTACCATTTAATAGGTTCTATTCCGTTTTGTTGCAGATAGGCATTGCAGCGTGAGAATTGGTGCTGACCAAACCAGCCACCACGGTTAGCACTGAGGGGCGAGGGGTGTACAGACTCCAAAACCAGATTCTTGGTCTTGTCAATCATATAGGCTTTTGAGCGGGCATAACCACCCCAGAGCATGTAAACCAAATGTTCGCGATGAGTAGCCAATGCGCGGATAGCAGCATCGGTAAATGTCTGCCAGCCTAATGTCGAGTGACTGTTGGCCATGTGAGCACGAACGGTCAGGGTGGCATTCAGCAGCAGCACGCCCTGCTCAGCCCAGCGTGTCAGATTACCACTCAGTGGTATGGGAGTACCTAAGTCCTGCTGTATCTCCTTGAAGATATTCTGCAGCGAGGGTGGAAACTGCACTCCGTCCTGCACTGAGAAACTCAGTCCGTGAGCCTGTCCTGGTTCGTGGTAGGGGTCTTGCCCGATGATGACAACCTTCACCTGGTCGAAAGGACAGAGGTTGAAGGCATTGAATATCAGTTTGCCTGGTGGATAGCACGTGCCTGCACCATATTCCTGTCGCACCGCACTCGTCAGATTGGCAAAGTAAGGCTTGTCAAACTCGCTCTGCAGATGCCCTTTCCAGGTCGGTTCTATCTGTACATTCATCTTCTTTTACGTTTTTGTTTGCAAAGATAGAAAAAAAATTGTATCTTTGCAAGCAAACTATAAAGGTTATGATATCAATCTTCAAGAAAAAAGAAAAGTCGGGCTATCCCCGCTCCTTTGCCAAGCGACTGACATGGCGTATCATGCTTCGTATGCTTATCATCATGGGTATCCCCACATTCCTGGTATTTGGGATGGGTTATTTAATGGTTTACGCAGGTGCCGCCATCGTCAGCAACCGTCTGGTGAAGGGCGAATACGAGGAGATTCGTCGTATCACGTCCGACCTCTATGTTGCCTCTGTCAATAATGCTCCCGTCATCGAAGACTGTCTTGAGCAACCTGATAAGCTGGTGGGCCTCATGGAGCGTATGCTGAAGAATAACCCCTATATGCGCAGTTGTGGCATCAGCTTTGTCGACAACTACTATCCTAAGAAAGGACGCTGGTTCTGCCCCTATGCCGTGCGTCTTGACAGTGCCACCATCGATACAAGGATTCTTGGCGACAAACAGCACGATTATCTGAACGAAACCTGGTTCAAGGAAGCGCTCAGCAGGAATGAAGGCTCTTGGGGTAGGGGGTATATGGACAGTATCGACCATATTACGCCTATCATTTCGTACACCATGCCCATTCACGACAAGCATGACCGCACGGTGGCTATCCTCGGTGTCGATATGTCGCTTGAATGGCTGAATAAGAAAGTGCAAGTATTCGGAACGAACAATACGGGAGAAAATGGTGAATGGACCGCCGAATACAATGTCTACTACTTCATGGTTGACTCTACAGGCACCTTCCTCATACACCCTGACCAAAAGCGTGTACTCAAGGATAAATTCCAGAACTATATCGGTGACGATCCAGACAACACCACTCAGGACATTTTAAGTCTTCATGCCGGTAATGACGCTGAATTCATGCTGGATGGCCAGGAAGTCTATATCAGCTATAAACCCGTAAAATACACCGATTGGACGCTGGCGCTGGTCATTCCGACGTTATTTGTCGACATTGTCGGCTATGCCATTGGCGGCTTCATGATCTGCATCATTCTCTTCGGCTTGCTGGTGGTTTATTTCCTCGGCCGAAGGGTTATCAAGAAAGCCGCCAAGCCCTTGAATCAGTTGGCCGAGTCAGCCAATCAGGTGGCGAAGGGAAAATTCGACACGACGCTGCCAGAGCTGAAGAGCCGCGATGAGATACACCTGTTGCGCGACTCATTCGAACAGATGCAGCTGTCGCTGACCAAGTACGTCGAGGAGCTCAAGACGACGACCTCTCAGAAAGCCTCTATCGAGAGTGAGCTGAAGATTGCACACAACATCCAGATGTCGATGTTGCCCAAGATATTCCCACCCTACCCAGAGCGCAATGATATTGACATCTTCGGACAGCTGACACCTGCCAAGGCGGTAGGTGGTGACTTGTTCGACTTCTACATCCACGACGAACAACTGTACTTCTGTATTGGCGATGTTTCTGGCAAGGGTGTGCCTGCCTCACTGGTCATGGCGGTGACGCGCTCCTTGTTCCGTAATGTCTCTGCCCATGAGCCGGAACCTCATCTCATTGTGAAGGCCCTGAATGAATCGCTGGCAGAGAGCAACGAGATGAACATGTTTGTCACGCTTTTTGTGGGTGTGCTCAACCTGCACACAGGCATGCTCCGCTATTGCAATGCCGGCCACGATGCACCCTTGCTCATCGGTGGTCATCAAGTAGGCGTATTGCCTTGTGACCCCAACCTGCCCCTTGGTATCGAAGCTGAATGGCAGTTCTCTGTGCAGGAGGTTGCCATCAATCGTCAGACCACCATTTTCCTCTTTACCGACGGACTCAATGAGGCTGAGAACAGCCGTCATGAGCAGTTTGGCGACCAGCGCATCATGGGTATCGCACAGAGTCTACAAATTACGGGCAACCACCGTCCGTCTACCGTTGTTGGTAAGATGACAGAAGCTGTCCGTAGCTTTGTTGGGGGAGCCGAGCAGAGCGATGACCTCACCATGCTGGCTATCCAGTATACGAAAGAAGAGGGTTAGTCTTCTATCAGGCATTCACCCGTCATGTCGGCAGGCTGCTCCAGACCCATGATATGCAGGATGCTGGGAGCTACGTCGGCAAGACGTCCGTCCTTGACCTTAGCTGAGTTGTTGTTGGTCACATAGATAAAGGGAACAGGGTTCAGTGAGTGAGCCGTGTTAGGCGTACCATCGGGATTAATGGCATTGTCAGCATTACCGTGGTCGGCAATGATGATAGCCTCATAATCGTTGGCCTTTGCAGCCTCAATCACGTCCTTTACGCAGTGGTCAACAGCCCATACTGCCTTGGCGATAGCATTGTAGACACCTGTGTGACCCACCATGTCGCCATTGGCAAAGTTCACTACGATGAAGTCGTACTTCTGCTCGTTGATGGCTGCCACCAACTTGTCCTTTACCTCATAGGCACTCATCTCAGGCTTCAGGTCGTAGGTAGCCACCTTGGGAGATGGAACCAGAATACGATCCTCACCATCGAAGGGAGCCTCGCGACCACCATTGAAGAAGAAGGTGACGTGAGCATATTTCTCCGTCTCAGCGGTATGCAACTGCTTCTTGCCCTGACGAGAGAGGTATTCGCCAAGCGTATCTTCTACGTTCTCTTTGGGGAAGAGGATATGTACACCCTCGAATGAAGCATCGTATGGAGTCATGCAATAGTACTGCAAACCAGGAATCGTCTTCATGCCCTGCTCCTCCATGTCCTGCTGAGTCAGCACGACGGTGAGCTCCTTGGCACGGTCGTTGCGGAAATTGATGAAGATGACTACGTCGCCCTCTTCAATGCATCCGTTGACAGCTGTATTGTGGATGGGCTTGATGAACTCGTCGGTCACGCCCTCGTCATACGACTCCTGCATAGCCTTTACCATATCATTGCTTTGCTTACCTTCACCCTTTACAATCAAGTCGTAAGCCTCCTTCACGCGCTCCCAACGCTTGTCACGGTCCATGGCATAGAAACGGCCTACGATGCTGGCAATGGCTGCGTCGTTGTCAGCACAAACCTTCGTTACCTGCTCGATGAATCCCTTACCGCTCTTGGGGTCGGTGTCGCGTCCGTCCATAAAGCAATGGATGAACGTCTGGTTCTTCAGACCATAGTGCTTACCCACCTCGATGAGCTTGAAGAGGTGATCCAAAGAAGAGTGAACACCACCGTCTGAGCAGAGTCCCATCAGGTGCAGCTTCTTGCCATTCTGCTGAGCATATGTATAGGCAGCCTTCACCTGAGCATTCTCTACGATGCTGCCATCCTTACAGGCACGATTGATTTTCACCAGGTCCTGATACACGATGCGACCAGCACCGATGTTCAGGTGACCTACCTCCGAGTTACCCATTTGTCCGTCGGGCAGACCTACATCCTCACCCGAAGCCTGCAGCTGTGAGTGAGCCGAAACGGCTGTCAGATAATCCAGATACGGAGTTGGTGTGTTGTAGATAACATCTCCCTTACCTTGTTTTCCGATTCCCCATCCATCGAGAATCATGAGTAATGCTTTCTTTGCCATAATTTATTACCTATTTAAATACGTTTTCTTAAAATCGCCTGCAAAATTAATCAAAAAAATCCAAACTTAGTTGTCCATCACCCAAAAGATTGTAACTTTTTCGATGATAGGGCGTAATTCCGAATGCTTTGATGGCCTCACGGTGCTTTTTGGTGGGGTATCCCTTGTTGCTAAGCCAGTCGTACTGAGGATACTCCTCGGCCAACTGGTTCATATAGTCGTCACGATAGGTCTTGGCAAGGATAGAGGCTGCTGCAATGGAGAGGAACTTGCCATCACCCTTGACAATGGTCGTATGCGGAAGGTCACGATACGGTTTGAAGCGGTTGCCGTCGACAATGACGGCTTCCGGGCGCACCTGAAGCTGGTCGAGGGCCCGATGCATGGCCAGGATAGAGGCATTGAGAATGTTGATGCGGTCAATCTCCTGAGGAGTGACGATACCTACGGCCCAAGCCACCGCATCGCGCTGAATGACCTCGCGCAACTGATAGCGCTTACGCTCAGTCAGCTGTTTGGAGTCGTTGAGCAGTTCGTTGTGATAATCGGGGGGCAGGATGACAGCCGCAGCATAGACGCTGCCTGCCAGACAGCCTCGACCCGCCTCGTCGCAGCCGGCTTCTATCTTTCCTTGGTAATAGTGACTTTGGAGCATGACAAACTTGTTAACTTACTTTGAGACACATGATGGTGAGGTCATCATTAGGATCGGCTCCATTGCGATGGATCTCCACCTCTTCCAGCAATTTCTCAATGACCTGACGGGAATTCTCAAAGTGATTGGTATTCAGAACGTTGAGCAGATGGTCGTCGCCAAACTGCTCCTGACGGGAGTTTTCTGCCTCATTGAGTCCATCGGAATAGATAAGCAGTGGAATGCCCTTGATATTGTCCATCGTCTCGCCTACGAATTCGAGGTCAGGCCACAGACCAAGCGGAGCATTAGACTCCATCTCGAGGAAGGTGGCAGGCAGACCAATGGCAGGCGGATTATGGCCAGCGTTACAGAAATCCATGTGGCCCGATTGGAGGTCAATCAGTCCGAGGAACATCGTGATAAACATGCCTTGTTCGTTGTTCTCCGTCAGTGCGGCATTCATAGATGTAGCTATTTCGGCCGGTTTCATGTGCTGGGCAGCCAGTGTACGGAACAGACGGGTGGCCTGTGCCATGAAGAGACTGGCAGGTACTCCCTTACCCGACACGTCGCCTACACAGAAATAGAACTCGTTGTCGAGAATGATATAGCTGTAGAGGTCGCCTCCCACCTCCTTGGCTGGTGTCATGGCGGCAAACATGTCGATATTCTTCTGATCGGGGAAGACGCTGGGTACCATCGAACGCTGAATGTCACGGGCAATGCGCAGTTCACTCTCAATGCGCTCCTTCGCCTTCGTGGTTGTCTCCAGCTGGTCATAGGCCGTCTGCAGCTTAGCGTGAGCATCTTCCAGTTTTCCGTGGGCCAACTGTAGACGATGCTGAGCCTGACGCTTCAGCAGGGTGTAGATGACGAAGAAGATGGTGATGAGCAGCAAGGCAGCCAGAGTGCCTATCCAGCGCTGGCGTGAGAGGTCGGCCTGCTGTTGCACAATCTTAGCCTCCTTTTGCTGGGTATCATAGACGGTGGCCAATTCAGCTGCCTCGTCTCTCTTGGAAAGATAGATGGCACTGTCGAGCGCCTCGCAAATCTGCTCAGCCACAGCAATCACGGAGTCCTTGCGACGGGCACCCAGATTGGCACGGAACTTCGGCAGATAGTATTTCTGGATATTCTCCAGTGAAAGACTCATGCCATAGCGTTTCATCTGACTTTCCAAGTCTTCCAGATTCTCAGCAGCCTCTCTCCATCGCTTGGCAGCCATCAGGTATTCGGAACCTTCAATGTGGCCGTCACCCGTCTGGGCATATTGCGTTTTCTGCGCTTCTGTATAGGCTTGGGCAGCTTCCTTGGGGTGTCCCAGTGCCTGAAGCACGCTAGCCTTGTAGAAATTAAGGCGGGCACGCTGCTTGTCGATATAGTTCTTTTCAGCAAACGGCTGTTGCTCGAAAAGGGTCAGTATGGAGTCGAAACGCTCTGTCCACAGATAGGCTCTTTCGTAATCTCGCTCCGTCAGATAGACGTTAATCGCATTGATATCGCCCACAATGGCACTCTTGTACATATAACCGGTGTGGTCGTGCTTCAGGAACTCATTGTAATTCTCAAAGGCCTGATCAAATGTCTTGGCAGCCTGCTGGGGATTGCGTAACTTAAGCTGGCAACTGGCAATGGTAGCCAGCAGGTTGGAATATTCACTCATCGTATCGAGCGACAGCTGATCCATCTTCGACTTGGCAGCCAGTGCCACCTTGAGAGTGCCCTCATAGTCGCCTTTGAGCAACAGCAGACTGGCCAGACGACTGGCAGACTTTGAGTAATATTCAAGGGAAACAGGGTCGCTTGCCTCGTCGTTGATGGCGTTCTTCCAGTAGATTTCAGCCAAGCGCTGCTGACCCTTTCGCTGGTGCACATATCCTAACCAATAGTTGGCCTTGATATCTGAGATGGCACCTATCGCATGGAAACTGTCGACCAGCAGATTCAGACTGTCATAGTTATGTGCTTGATGAGCTTTGTCCAATTGGATATCGGCATCAGGAATATGAGCGACACGACGCTCCCGCTGCTGACTACACGAGCCAGCAATCCACGCTAACACAGCAAGCGAGAGGGCAAAATAGATTGTTCTTGTTTGTTTCACGTTGCAAATATACGAATTAATCTTGAAACACAACGCTTTTCGACCTTAAAATGATGACATTTTTTCATTTCATACATCTATTTTATAGAAGTATCTAGATATAAAAGGACTATGAATGTAAAAGAATTAGAACTGATTGCGGAGAAAAACCGCAAACGGTTGGTGGAGGTGGTGTATGCCGCCAAAGCCGGTCACATTGGTGGTGACCTGTCGTGCCTGAACGTGATGACGGCACTGTATTTCGACGTGATGAAGAACCTGAATCCTGCTGAGCCCAAGGCGGCTGATAGAGATCGTTTCGTGCTCTCGAAGGGCCATTGCGTAGAGGCGCTTTATGTCACTTTGGAAGCCAAAGGTTTCCTGAAGCCAGAAGTGCTCGACACGCTGGGACAGTTTGGTAGCATCCTGAGCGGACACCCCACTATTGAGGTTCCTGGCATTGAGGTGAACAGCGGTGCACTGGGTCACGGACTCAGCATTGGTGTGGGCATGGCCATTGCCGCCAAGATGGACAAGAAGGCGTGGAAGACCTACGTGATGATGGGTGATGGCGAGCAGGGCGAAGGCTCTATCTACGAAGCCGCTATGGCAGGTAATCGCTATCATCTGGACAACCTGGTGGCCATCATCGACCGCAACCACCTGCAGATCAGTGGTAATACGGAGGACGTGATGCCTATCGACAGCATCAAGGAGCGTTGGACCGCCTTCGGATGGGATGTTATCGAGATGAATGGCGACTCGATGGAGGATATCGTCAAGACCTTTGCCAGCATCGACTATACCAACCAGAAGCCCCACCTTCTCGTTTCGAACACCACGAAGGGCAAGGGTGTCAGCTTCATGGAAGGCATCGCCAAATGGCACCATGGCGTGCTGAACGAAGAGCAGTGCAAGGCTGCCGTAGCAGAAATAGAAGAAAGAATTAAAGGATTGGAGGGCTAAGAAGATGATTGCATGTAGAAAACAATTTACCGATACGCTGCTCGAACTGGCACGTGAAGATAAGAATATTATTGCCGTGACGACTGATGCTCGCGGCTCTGTGACACTGGGCGACTATGCCAACGCGCTGCCTGAGCAGTTTGTAGAGTGTGGTATCGCTGAACAAGATGCGGTAGGCATTTCAGCCGGTTTGGCACATAGTGGCAAGAAGGTGTTCTGCTGTGGTCCTGCCTGTTTCTATGTGGCCCGTTCGTTGGAGCAGGTGAAGGTCGACCTTGCCTATTCTGAGAACCCCGTCACAATCTTGGGTGTATCGGGTGGTGTGGCCTATGGAGCCTTGGGCGCTACCCATCACTCGTTGCACGATATCGCCGTGCTGCGCACCTTCCCAGGCATGACGGTTTGTCTGCCTTCAGACTGGCGCTTCACCAAGAAACTGGTTAAGTTGCTCGTCGACTACGACAAGCCCTGCTATGTTCGTGTGGGACGTGCTGCTATTCCTGATGTCTATGCCGATGACAACTTCGAGGTAGTACCAGGTAAGGCCATCCAGATTCTCGACGGCAACGACGTGACTATCGTAGCTGCTGGTGAGACGGTTTATCACGCTTGGCAGGCTGGTCTGAAGCTGAAAGAGCAGGGCATCGCAGCTCGCGTGCTCGACTGCTCATGGATCAAGCCCTTCGATGAGGAGGCTATCCGTAAGGCAGCTAAGGAAACAGGACGCATCGTTACGGTTGAGGAACACTCGAAGTTCGGTGGTCTGGGCGCTATGGTTTGCGAGACCATCTCTGAGAACCCCGTTCCCGTGCGTATCATCGGTATTCCCGACGAGAATGTCGTACACGGTACCAATGCTGAGATTTTCCATCACTATGGTATGGATGCCGAAGGAATCGTTAAATCAACGCTCGACTTCATCAAATGACACAAAGAATCATCGCAATAGACCAAAGTACGTCGTCTACCAAAGCCTTGCTGTTTGATGAGCAGTGCAAGATAGTGGCACGTACCAATGTCGACCACAAGCAATACTATCCGCAGACAGGTTGGGTGGAGCATGATGCTGAGGAGATCTATCAGAACATGGTAGCAGCCATTAGCCAGCTTCCTCTTCAAGAAGAGGCTGTCTATAGCATTGCTCTCACCAATCAGCGTGAGACCGCTGTCGTCTGGAACAAAGCAACAGGCAAACCCATCGCCAATGCCGTCGTTTGGCAGGATACGCGTGGTGCAGAACTGTGCCGCCAGCTTCGTGCTGAGGGTAAGGCGGAGATGGTGATGGCGAAGAGCGGACTGCTCATCGACCCCAATTTCTCTGCCTCTGGCATCAAGTGGTTGCTCGACAATGTTGAAGGTGCCCGCAAGGCCGCTGAGAATGGTGAACTGCTGATGGGAACCATCGAGACGTGGCTCATCTGGAAACTGACTGGTGGAAAGGTACATGCTACCGACTATACCAACGCCTCGCGTACCATGCTGTTTAATATCCATACGCTCGACTGGGACGACGACCTCTTGCAGCTCTTCGATATCCCTCGTAGCATGATGCCAGCGATACTGCCCTGCGATGCCGTCTATGGCGAAACCACCTGTGAGGGACTGTTCGCTGAGCCTATCCAGATTGCCGGTGTCTTAGGCGACTCGCATGGTGCCCTCGTCGGACAGATGTGCTTCGAACAGGGCTCCGGTAAGGTGACTTACGGCACGGGTTCGAGCGTGATGGTGAACATCGGCGAAGAACCGAAGCCGGCTCCTGAAGGCTTGGTAACCAGTGTGGGATTCTCTGCCTTTGGCAAGACCTACTATGGTTTCGAGGGTAACATCTACAGTACAGGAGCCACGCTGAAATGGATTTGCGACCAGTTGCAGCTCATCGGAAAACCATCCGAGATGGAAGCCCTGGCAACCAGCGTTCCTGACAATGGTGGAGTCTATATCGTACCCGCCTTCTCGGGTCTCGGTGCTCCTTGGTGGCAGAGCGATGTGAAGGGTGCTGTCTTCGGACTCACCTTCGCCACGACGAAGGCCCATTTCCTGCGTGCAGCCCTTGAGTCGATAGCCTATCAGATCAAAGACTTGGTGGACGTGATGGCTCGTGCTACGGGTGGACGACTGAAGGACATTGCAGCTGACGGTGGACCCACGAAGAACATGTTCTTGATGCAATTCCAGGCCGACATGCTCGACACCCCTGTGGTTTGCACTGAGGTCGACGATGCTTCTGCGCTGGGAGCTGTCATCATGAATGGTTTTGCCCGCGGACTCTGGCAGAGTTTCGACGAGGTCACCCCCCTACGTAAGGTAACGGATGTTTATCAGCCCACCTCTCACCACTCTCACCTCTACGAGGGTTGGCGCAAGGCTGTAAATCAATTGATTAAATAACTAAAACTGAACAAATATGAAAAACGGAAAAACATGTTTTGGCGTGATTATCGGAACACGCGCCTATTTCAACTCCGCACTGGCTAAGGACGTGCGCAAGCAGTTGCTGAAGACCCTCGACGAGGGTGGTTATGAATATATCATCCTGCCTGAGGATGCCACCCCAACGGGCAGCAGCTCTATCGAGACTCGTGAGGACGGTCTGATGGTATCGAAGCAGTTCCGTGCCCATCGCGATGAGATCGACGGTATCATCGTCTCGCTGCCTAACTTCGGTTTCGAGATCGGTATCATCAATGCTATTAGTGATGCCGACCTGAACGTGCCCGTGCTGGTACAGGCCTGCGACGATGAGAACGACAAGGTAGACCTCGACTCACGCCGTGATGCTTTCTGCGGAAAGATTTCTGTCTGCAACAACCTCTATCAGTATGGCATCCCATTTACGGACACCACCCTGCACACCTATTCTATATATGACCCCCTGCTCCGCAAGGATATCGATAAGTTCGCTGCCATCTGCCGCGTGGTGAATGGTCTGCGCCACTGTCGCCTGGGTCAGATTGGTACGCGTCCGTTGGGCTTCAACACCTGTCGTGCCAGCGAAAAGCTGTTACAGCGCTCAGGCATCACCGTCGTTCCTGCCGACCTCTCTGAGATTCTCTATGCTGCCCAGAAGATCAAGGACGACGATCCGAAGTTCATCGAGATGTGCAACCGCACCTGCAACTATGCCAAGGTGCCCGACAACTACAAGGAGAAGCTGGGCCTGCAGGCTAAGTTCAGTGTGGCTGTCGAGAACTGGATCGAGGCCAACGACGTGCAGGCTGTAGCTATCCAGTGCTGGGACTCGTTGGAGCAGAACTACGGCTGTGCGCCCTGTGTCACCATGTCAATGCTCTCCGATAAGCTCATTCCTGCTGCCTGTGAGACCGACCTCGCCGGTGCCGTGTCGATGTATGCACTGACACTCGCCAGCGGTAAGGCTTCGGCTCTGCTCGACTGGAACAATAACTTCGCCGAGGATCGCAACAAGTGCGTCTGCACTCACTGTGGCAACTATGCCAAGTCGTTTGTGGGCAACGATGACCTGAAGCTGGGCCCGCTCGGCGTACTCGGACGTACGCTGGGTAAGATCAACACCTTCGGTGCTGTCTATGCCAAGGTTTCAGAAGGTCCCTTCACCTTCTTCCGCATCTCTACCGACGATCCGAAGGGCTGCATCAAGGCTTATCTCGGCAAGGGTCAGCTCACCAACGATCCTTACGGCATGGACGGCTGTATCGCCGTTACTCAGGTCGACAACCTGCAGAAACTGATGAAGTATATCTGCAAGAACGGCTTCGAGCACCATGTCGCCATGTGCCGCACCGATGTCGTCGACATCCTGAATGAGGCTATCGAGACCTACCTCGGCTGGAACCTTTACGTTCACGAATAAACAGTCATATGAAAAAGATATTAGCAACGGCCACTGTGGCCTTTCTGACTACTGTAACCATGACAGCGCAACCGAAACTGAATGCCGGTAACATCGATGAGGTGTTGAAGGCAATGACGCTGGAAGAGAAAGCACAGCTTCTCGTTGGCGGAGGTAATGACGGCTTTGTAGGCTCCGGTGCCATGCTGGGTCATCAGAAGAAGCTGGTAGCGGGAGCTGCCGGCATCACCGTTGAGAACAAGCGACTGGGCATCCCCTCTACCGTGCTGGCCGACGGACCTGCCGGTGTGCATATCGACGCCAAGCGCGACAACGACCCCAATACTTACTACGCCACCGGATTCCCCATCGGCACCTGTCTGGCATCGACCTGGAACACCGAGCTGGTGGAGCAGGTCGGACAAGCCATTGGCAACGAGACGCTGGAGTATGGCTGCGACGTGGTGCTCGGTCCTGGCATGAACCTGCATCGTAATCCCCTCTGCGGACGTAACTTTGAGTATTACTCAGAAGACCCCATCGTGACGGGAGCCATCGGAACAGCCTATACCAAGGGTGTTCAGAGTCAGGGCGTCGGTGTTTCTGCCAAGCACTTTGCCGTCAACTCCCAGGAGTCCGACCGTACGAAGGTTGATGAGCGTGTGAGCCAGCGTGCCCTGCGCGAACTCTACCTGAAGGGCTTTGAGATGATGGTTCGTGAGTCCGACCCTTGGACCATCATGTCTTCTTATAATAAGATCAACGGACAGTACTCGCAGAACAACAAAGACCTGCTGACTACCATCCTTCGTGATGAATGGGGGTTCAACGGTATCGTGATGACCGACTGGATTGGCAAGCGCGCCGACCTTCCCACAGAGACGGAAGTACAGGCAGGCAACGATCTGGTGATGCCGGGCTATGCTGCTCAGGCTCAGGATATTGTAGACGCCGTGAAGAGCGGCAAGTTGGACGTCAAGGATGTCGACCGCAATGTGCGCCGCATGCTGGAATATATCGTGAAGACCCCACGCTTCAAAGGCTACAAATACAGCAAGCCTGATCTGGAGGCTCATGCTCAGGTGACGCGCCAGTCGTCGACCGAAGGTATGGTACTGCTCAAGAACACGGGCATCCTGCCCATTCGCAATCTGAAGACCGTTGCCCTCTTTGGTGTCAACAGCTACGACTTCTTCTCAGGTGGTTTGGGCTCTGGTGCCGTCAATGTACCTTACGTGGTCGATATGGTGCAGGGTTTGAAGAATATCGGTGTTTCTACCACCCCGCTGCTGACCGAGATCTACCAGAACTACATCAAGTATGCCAAGGCCAAGCTGAAGGCCGACAAGAACCCCATGATGTGGTTCCTCGACCAAGGCCAGCCCAAGCTCGACGAGATAGAAATCTCAGAGCGCTGCGTAGCCCATGAGGTAGGGGAGGCTGATGCCGCCATCATCACCATCGGTCGTCAGGCCGGTGAGGGCATGGATCGCCAGATTGACGGTGAGTTCAACCTCACTCGTCAGGAACAGGACATGATCTTCCGTGTCAGCGACCAGTTCCATGCTGCCGGCAAGCCCGTCATCGTCATCATCAACAGCGGTTCTGTCATGGAGACCGCCTCCTGGCGCGATCGTGCCGATGCTATCCTGTGTGCCTGGCAGCCAGGCGAGGAGGGTGGCAATAGTGTGGCCGACGTGCTCACCGGTAAGGCTAACCCCAGTGGTAAGCTCACCATGACGTGGCCCATCGCAGCTACCGACCATCCTTCTACTCGCAACTTCCCCAAGGATCTCGACATGTACAGCTATAAGAACATGAAAGGTTGGGGCAGTGGCATTCCTGGTGAGGACTTCACCAACCACGAAGAGGATATTTACGTGGGTTATCGCTACTTCGACACCTTCCATCGTGAGGTGGCCTATCCCTTCGGTTTTGGTATGAGCTACACCACCTTTGCTTTCTCACAACCCAAGGTGAAGGCCGACGCCAATGGTGCTACCATCAGTATCACCATTCGGAACACGGGAAGTGTGGCTGGTAAGGAGGTTGCTCAGGTTTACGTGACTGCTCCTAAGGGCCGTCTCGAAAAGCCCGTTCACGAGCTGAAAGCCTTCGCCAAAACGCGTGAGTTGAAGCCCGGCGAGAGCCAGACGCTCACCATGAAGATCAGCAAGCGCGACTTTGCCTCTTTCGATGAGGCTGGTTCACAGTGGCTGGCCGAGGCTGGCACCTATACCTTCCATATCGGCTCCTCCAGTCGTGACATCCACGCTACGGCCGTTGCCAAGCTGACCGAGTACACCGAGAAGGTCAACAATGCCCTGGCTCCCCAGCAGCCACTGAACCTGCTCAAGCAGTAAGACTATTCAAACACCTTGGCCCATCGCGACTCTTGCGGGTCGCGAATGTTGGCCGTGTGGCGGTTCCATCGCTCCACGTCTATCAGCGTGGCCTTGGGGAAGGTGGCGTGCAGCGCCGTTAGCAGGGCTTCTATCGTGGCCCATTGGGCGTTGTTACCGTCACCTTCGCTGCCTACTGCATATCCTACGACGATCGATTCCGTGTTGTGATACGTCAGCGCTTCGGCTATGCGCTGCACCATGCGGTCGGTCTTTGGCGTGCCGTCTGCCAATACCAGGAAGTGTATACCTGAGTCGTCCATGTTCTCACGCTGCAACTGTTCCTTGACGGCCTCAAAGTCACATCCATTCACTTCGTCCGCCATGTAGACGGGCATCACTACTAACTCGTTGATTTCCCTACGCATCGTAGGAATGTACTGTCTCTTTGTCATAACTTTTCACTTTTCGTTTTTCAATTTTCGTTTTTCACTTTTCACTTTTCACTTTTTTAAAACTGATATCTGATATCTGAGTCACGTAATTCCGGCTCTTCCAGTTTCTGACCATCTTCACTGCGTTCTCAGCATCCATGCCCCGCTTGATTCTGACCTTCTTCGCATCTTCTATGGTGAACTCCTCAGGCAGGAAGTCCAGCAGACTCTGCGGGCCGCGCTTTGATGTCGTTACGTCGTCCTCGGCATTGCGTATCATGTCGCCCCAGAACTTCATCTTCAAGTACAGGTCGTAGAAGAGGCTCCAGCGGCAGAACGTCTCGATCGATTTCTCCCAGTGCATGCCGTTGGCGGCATACAGCAGACAGGCCTTGCGGAAGGCGATGACCAATGCGCGGTGCGTCAGGTTGTCGAACACCTTGTCTTGCGACAGTTGGGCAAACTGGGCGCACTCCTGCTTCAGCCTGCGGGCCAGTCGCTTTGCCTGTGGGCAGTCTATCACGCCCGTTGCCTCCTTCAGGTTGTCGATGTAGGGGCGCAACTGCTCGTCGTAGGCCTCGTCGTAACTGCCGAAGACGGGAATGTCGGCACCTATCTCCTCGTCGGGAATGGTCGCCATCGACAGGCGCGATATTGGTCCGTCGGTCACCACGTGGCGGAAGTAGCGTATCATCTTCGGCGGTGTCGTGTTGGCCGTCCAGTTCAGGTGCAGCGAGCCCGAACCCATCACGCTCTGCGTACTGGCGCGGTCCGATCCGAAGTCGTTGTCCTCGTCGTCGCTCAGCTTCAGCGTCGTAAACTGGTTGTTGCGACCCGACGTGCCCTCTATCTTGTCCCACAGCTCCAACTCGTTCAGCCGGACGTAGAGCGGAGCACCCTGTGCCTCGTCCATGCGCTGCACCAGTGCGGCCTTCGTGATGTCGCTCTTAATCACCTGGATGATGAGGTCCTTCGGACGCTTGGGCTTCTCCTTGCTCTGCGCCTTCGAGTTATACTCCTCGTTGAACTTCTTCAGCCTCTCGCGGTTCATCTCGTCGCGCTCCTTCATGTCCTGTATGATGTGCGTCAGCGGCTGTTTCGTACACGAGTCCTTACCCGATCCCGTGCCCGCCACGATCAGACAGTTCAGTCGCAGCTCCCTCACCTGGTTGTCGATGTAGGTGAACGACAGCTGTCGCGGATACGTCGCCAGCGGTGGGAACATGGCCTGCGCCACCGTCGCCTTGTATTTCTTCGGTGTGCTACTCGTCACCGCCTTCACCAGCTTCGGCAACTGCTGCGGAATCTCCGGTGGCTCCGGTGCCGCAAACAGCGCACTCAGTCCCGAAGTACACAAAGGGGACGGTTCTCTTTGTGTACTTTTGTCACAGAGGGACGCTTCTTCTGTTACATTTTGGCTAGCTGCGAACACGCGGCGCTGGAATTGCGTCATCTTCTGCGAGGGCTCGTGATACTTCTGGTAGAAGTCGCTCACCAGCGTCTGTATGTTCTCGTCCTGCCAGTTTTGGGGCATCATCTCGCTCAGCACGCCCAGCATCTCCTCCTGCTTCAGCAGCTGCGTGGCCCCTACGCTCAAGATCGACTTCACCGCATCGTGCCGTCCACCTTCCTTGATCAGCACCTCCGGCTCCAGTCCGCACTCCTTCATGCACTCCCTGAAGATAAACCGCGTGCGCTCGTTGGCTTGCACTACACCCCCTAAGTTAGGGGGCTGGGGGTCTGAACAGGTGGAAATCGTGCGTTTGTTCAGACCCCTGTCGTCCCCTAACTTAGGGGACAAAAGCCTACCATCGACATCCAACCCACGCTGCAGATAAGCCTCGCGACGCTCCGCAATCTCATCCTCCGACAGCGGTTCCAGCCAATGCTCCGACCGATACACCTCTTCATCTTTGCCTGTCACATAGATAAACCTTTCCGGTGTGATGCACGACTCATCGTAAGGCACCTCGATTTCCGCGCAGAATGCCTTTTGCGCCTCCTCGATGGTCATGCCCCTCGGTATCCGGATGTAGATATGCACCTTCCGTCGAGCCGAATACTCGATGCGCAATACCTGGTCCTGCCAGTCAGAGTACTCATCTTGATTGACTTCCAAAGAACGACGGATGGCCTTGCCCACCAGTTCCTTGTCATCCACATCCACGCACGTCATGAAGGTGAACGTCTCGGGCATGATGTCCTTCTGCGCCCGATGGTTGTCCTTAAACTGCCCGTAGTGCGGACAGATAAACGGCAGCTGGTCCTTCAGTCCCTCATCGCCCTCGCGAATCTTCGCCACCATCTCCTTAAGCCAGGCTTCGGAGAGCAGGCTGTCCACCTGCTCCCGAGTCATTGGCTCCGCATGCCCTTTCGAGCTCCTTTTTTGTCTTGTATTACCAGCGATCATAAATTCCTAATTTCTCATTCCAAATTCCTAATTTGATTTTTCACTCGAAAAATCGCTTGGCTTCCCATTCTCTCCGTTTCTGCAGTCCCCGCAGCACCTTTCCCTTGCAGTATACCCAGCGCATGAACTCACGCTTGATGGCCGCCTTCGAGCCTCCGCAGCGAATCACTTTCAGCAGCGTCGACCGCTCCAGTGCCTCTATGCCGATGTTGAATGCCAGCGACACCAGCGCATCCAACTGTCCCTCGGAGCGTGCCACCCGCAGTTCCTTCACCGCCATCGCTACGTGAGCCACATCCTCCTTCAGCAGTTCGTTCGCCCAGTACTCGGATATGCGGTCGCCCTCGCTCACGTCAGGCCCCGTATGTCCGTACCCGATGGTCAGCACCCCAGCCTCGTCGCGATACGCCGTCAGCCGCAGGCCTTCCATCATTTTCAGTTGTGTTATCAGTCTTTCTGTTGTTCTCATAATCTCTAAATATTGATAAATCTCGTTCCGTATTTTTCTTCGTACTCCTTCTGAATCTGCTCTATCGACTTCACTTCCACCTTCAGTCCTCTCAGCTTAGCCATTCGCTCATCGCTCCTGACTTTCAGCAGATACAGCTGATACTCCCGGCTCTGAACCCTTCCCATCATGTTAAAAGTTCGGATAACCGAGCTTCGCATTCAGATAGTGCAGTCCGGCCATGGTCCATGTCATGTAGTGGCGCACCTTCTTCTCGCCCTTCAGTGAATAGCTGACGTGTGTACGCAAGGCCGTGTAGCCGCGTCCCTGGAGTTCGTCCGTCAGATTCCAGTGACCGCCGCGCCGATACTGGATGCCCATGTCGTGCAGCAGCTGGTTGAAGTCCCACGCCGTCATGTTAAACGTCTTGGCCACCTGCGTCGCCGTCAGCGTGTCCTCGGCAGCCTCGTTCAGCATACGCAGTCCCTCACCGATGATCTGGTCGGCCAGTGCCAGTATCTTCTGCGGCTCGGGCAGCGCCAACTGCGACTGACTCGCCCGCTCCAACTGCTCCCATCGAATGACCAGTCGAGCTCGCGCCTCGTCGTTGAATTTCGTGGCGATGTAGAGGCACTCGGTTTTGGTCAGTGAATAGCAAGGCAGCGAGCGCCCTGTTGAGTCTCGATAGGTACTGAGCGCAAATTTGCGCCCAGCTACTTTCGTCCAGCCTGGCTCCATGTTTCGGATGGCTTTCAGCACATCCTTGTGTTGTTTACCCGTGAGCTCCGC
>Ga0129306_1001807_pt1 | contig 21905 bp, 25 predicted proteins | sample P827metagenome_FD_94438 | JGI IMG/M metagenome (GOLD analysis project Ga0129306, IMG submission 94438) | Capybara group fecal microbial communities from Wisconsin, USA - P827 metagenome | ecosystem: Host-associated > Mammals > Digestive system > Large intestine > Fecal | place: USA: Wisconsin... | reverse complement strand
GTTTGGGGCTTCGTCATGTAATGCTGACTTGCCCGCAAGTAGGCCTTGTATCCGCTTTCTGTGCGTATCCTCCGAACTTCGCCTCAGACTTCCTTCATCCGCGCCCTCGCGGGCGAAAACTTGTCCTCGGCTATTTGGTTCCTCCTAACTGGCCCATTGGAGACTTTCACTCCAGACCTTGTGTCATGTCCTGCGTACAGCGAAAAGCCCGCCACGTTGCCTCGTGGTGGGCTTTCTCCGTCCAGTCGGCCAGACACCCGCCTCGCCCGCAAACGCCCGACACGAGCCAACGTGGCGCGTTTTACGCCGCAAGCTCGGCGACGCGCGTTGTGGCATCGACCTTGAGGCGGAGCATGACATGGTAGGGGCGCGGGTGTTTGGAATCCTCTCCTCGTCGCCCGCAATCTCTGCCTTGGTTCCGAACTCGTCGCTGGTGAAAGCGCCCGCCTGCCCGAGTGCCGCCTTCTCGTCCCAGGCGGCAATTGGCGATTCGCCGAACTTCTCGATGTGCAGCAGCTACTCGCATTTCCGATTCCACGCTTGTTTTCTCGGACGTTATATTACAAGCGTGAACTTCGCTCCTTCGCCGGGCTTTGACGAGACCATGGCTTCACCGCCGTGCAACTGCGCGATGTGTTTGACGATGGCGAGTCCAAGTCCCGTGCCGCCAAGCGCCCTGCTGCGGTCTTTGTCGATCCGGTAGAACCGCTCGAAAAGACGCGGCTGGCAGTCTTCGGGGATTCCGATGCCGTGGTCGATGACGCTGATTGTCGCTTTGCCGTCCGCTGTCCGTTCAACGCTGACCTCAACCACCTTTGAGCCGCTGTAACGTACTGCGTTTTGGATGAGGTTGGCGACGGCGGATTCAATCAACCGCGCGTCGCACGGACGGGCAAGCGTCTCCGCGTCCTGCATTTTGCGGACGAATGAGAGGGTGACGCCCGACTTCTTGGCCGTTGGGCGGGCGAGGTTGACCGCAGTCAGCGTGATGTCCGCGACATCGCATGGGGCGAATACAGCGTCATGTTCCGCCTCGGCCTTTTCGAGCCTGGCCAGCGCGAGGATGTCATCCACGAGCGCGACGAGTCGTGAAGAGTGATTCTTGATGACGTCCTGAAGTTCGGCGCGGTCCGCGCTGTCAAGCTGCGCCGTATCGTCAGCGAGCATTTCCGTAGCGCCGAGAATGCCGGTCACCGGGGTTCTGATCTCGTGCGTGACATTTGATATGAAATTTGTGCGGAAGCGCTCGAGCTTGCGCATCTCCTCCATCATCTTGTCCTGAAGGTCGCGTTCGGCGGAGAGACGCGAAAGACGTCGTTCGTAGCGCCGCGTGAGGAAGAACAGCGCGGCGACGATCAAGGCACCCGTTCCGACGGCTGCGATAAGCCCGCGAACCGCGTCCGTCTTGGCGTCGGTCACTGACTGGTACGGAACGGCGATGCGCAGTACGTAGTCGCCGATACGCCGTGCGAAGTAGAACATCGAGATGTGAAGTGTCTCAGACTCGCGGATGACGCTGCGGGGTAGGCCGTCCGCGCAGACGGCCTCGAACTCCGCGCGGTCCGCATGGTTGGGCAGGTCCTTCCCGGCGGAGTCGTATACAACCTTCCCGTTCAGGTCGATGAGCGAGACGCGCACGTCTTCCGCGATTTTCTCGACGCTCCGCTTGAACCGGGCGGTCTGGTTCCACAAAATGGCGCAGCAGACGATGACGCCGGCAAAGGCAAGCGCCGGAGGGAACAGGGATGAGCAGGTGCGTTTCATGGCGTGATCCGATAGCCGATTCCACGGATTGTCTCGACGTGCCCCGCCCACTCTCCAAGCTTGCGGCGGAGTCCGACCATCAGCGTGTCGACGGTGCGGTCTGTGACATCTTTTTCCTCGCGCTGGATGCGTGAGATGATCTGCTGCCGCGTATAGACGCGGCCGGGATGCGCGGACAGAATGTCCAGCAGATCGAATTCGCTGCGCGTCAACGACAGCGCGGCGCCGTCTATGGATGCTGTACGCGTGGTTTCGTCAAGGACGAGCGCTCCGAGCGTGCGGATTGGCCCTTTAGGTTGCGAGGTACGGCGAAGCGCGGCCTTGACGCGGGCTACGAGAATCGCCTTTGAAAACGGCTTTGTGATATAGTCGTCCGCGCCAAGCTCCAGTCCGCGCACAACGTCTTCCTCGGCGGTGCGGGCCGTCAATATGACAATTGGCGTTTCGGACACGGAAGGAGTCCGGCGTATGGCGCTGCACACGGACAGCCCGTCCATCCCCGGCAGCATCAAGTCGAGGATTACAAGAGCGGGCTTTTCCCTCTGGACGATGGCGAGACCCTCCGTGCCATTCCCCGCTTCGCGTATCGAAGCGAACCCCGCGCCTTTGAGTGCGAGCCGGATTACAGTACGTATTCCCGGATCGTCTTCGATGAGAACTATTTTGTCCATGTCAGCATATATTATCTCACAATATTGTCAGAATTGTGTGAGAAATTCTGCTCGGGTGAAGCGTCGGCAGTGTTATTTCACGCGAAAAGCCCAATTTTGTCGAGGATTCTTCGGTCTCACAATTCTTCGATGCAAATGCTTATGGTATAATATTTCCCACGAGCACAGCGAAGCCAGCCAGAGGAGACAAGGCATGAAATCACCAAAGGAAACCGCACTTGAGGAAAAGATCCTGCGTCAGCTCGCCGGGTACGCATTCCCGGAGGACTTGGCGAGGGCCCTGTTCTTGGACGAGGAGACGCAGCACATCCAGGAATACGCGAATGTCGTGTCGCTCCGTCGCCTCGGGTTCAACGACCATGGTCCCGTCCACATGAGGCAGGTCGCCTACAACGCGATCAAGGCGCTCGTCATCCTTCACGGCGCGGGGGTGAAGACGACGCTCGAGGAAGACGGCGCCGGACGCTTCGAGGACAGTCTTGCGTCAGTTCTGCTCTCGGGCTTCCTTCATGACCTCGGCATGTCCGTCGGAAGGGAATGCCATGAACGCACTTCGGCTATGCTCGCCCTGCCGATCATTGACCGCGTCCTGCTGACGCTGCTGCCGGACGACAAGCAGCGGCGCGTGGTCATCCGCTCGATGGCGCTGGAGGGGATTCTCGGACACATGGGTACGACGCGTATCCATTCGCTCGAGGCGGGACTGATCCTGATCGGCGACGGCTGCGACATGACGAAAGGCCGCGCGCGCATCTCGATGGCTCTTTCGGACCGGCCGCATGTCGGCGACATCCACAAATACTCGGCCAACGCCATTCTCCGCGTCAGGATCCTGCCGGGCGAAGAGAAGCCGATGCGGATCGACGTCGAGATGGATGCCGACGTCGGATTCTTCCAGGTCGAGGAAGTACTGATGCAAAAGCTGTCGATGAGCCCCGCGCAGTCGCTTGTCGAACTGTACGCCGGAGTCTCGGGCCTAGACCGCAAGCGTTATCTCTGACCTGGCATTCGCGCGGGATTTTGATTTTTAACGGAATCCTAACGGGAAACACATCATATCCTAACATGCGTTTGCGATAATATGGCCATCCCAACGAAGGAATGGCCATGAATCACGAAACGAGAACGAAAATAGAAATCGCAATCGCAGTTGCCGTCATCATCCTGCTCTATCTCCTTGACTGGCTCAAGTAATGCGGAAGAGGAGAAAAGACCATGACAGGGAACATTCAGGTCGCAACGACTGTATTGGGCGGACTCGCCCTCTTCATTTATGGGATGGGGCTGATGTCCGAGGGTCTCACGCAGGTCGCCGGAGCTCGGATGAAGGCCATTCTCGGCTACGTGACGAAGAACCGCGTTGCGGCTATCGCGGCGGGTGCGGGAATCACGGCGCTAATTCAAAGTTCATCGGCAACGACTGTCATGACCGTCGGATTCGTCAACGCCGGCCTGCTGTCGCTGCAGCAGGCGATCGGCGTGATATTCGGCGCAAACATAGGAACGACAATCACGGGACAGATCGTTTCGCTGAAACTGGACGACCTCGCACTTCCGGCCATCACGATAGGCGTGGCCGGGCTACTGGCCGCCCGCGGCAAGTCGATGCGCGGGATTATGCGCACGGTGCTGGGATTCGGCTTCCTCTTCTACGGCATGCAGGTCATGAGCCATGAACTGAAGTCGCTGACGGAAATGTCTGCGTTCATCCGGTTCTTCTCGACGTTCGACTGCACGCCATCGGCAACGGGACACCTTCCGATAGGGTGCGTGCTCGGCGCGATAGCCGTCGGCACCCTGTGCACGATGCTCGTCCAGAGTTCGTCAGCGACAATAGGCATCACCATCGCGCTCGCGGAGGCAGGAGCCATCAACATATGGACGGCAATCCCGATAGTCCTCGGCGACAACATCGGCACGACGGTCACAGCCGGACTGGCGGCGATCGGCACAAATGCAAATGCAAGGCGCACGGCGCTGGCCCATGCGCTTTTCAACCTGCTCGGGACGATGATACTGACGGCGTCGTTCGCCATTGTGTTCACCGCGTCGGACGGAGTCGGCGCGCCCGCGTTCTTCCATCTGGTCGATCTCTGCGTTCCGGGCGACAGCTTCGCGGGCGCAAACCCAGGGCGGCACGTGGCCATGGCCCACACGCTCTTCAACGTAGGAAACGTAATCCTGCTATCCGCATTCATCCCCGCGCTTGCCCGGATCTGCGAGACGATAATACGTTCCAAGGGGGAATCGCGCGCGCTCACCCTCGAACCCAATCTGCTCGTCGCCCCCGCTCTGGCTTTGCAGGCGACCGCCTCCGCAGTCGCCGAGATGACGCGCCGCGCATGGACGGTCGCCTCGGTTGCGCTCAACAACAGCCTCGGCAAGACATCCGTCAATCCAGAGTCGATCGAGGCGGCCGAACGCGAGGTCGACAAGATGCGCGAGCAGATAAAGGCGTACCTCGTGGAGATTTCCCAGCGCAAGCTGTCCCAGCGCGAGGCGCTGATGATTCCGGAGCTCATCCACTGCGCAAACGACGCGGAGCGAATCAGCGACCTGGCGCTCAAAGTCTGCCGGAAGGGAGACGTCGTCAAAGGCGGCATAGCGGACACCGGTGCAGTTTCCCTCGTAGCAGGCGTGGCGGCACAGGTCAGGCAGTTCGCCCACGACACAATCGACGCGATGAGGAACGGCAAGCCGCCCGCCTTCGACCCGAAGAGCATCGACAGCGGAATCAGGTCCGCCGCGCGCATGGCGACTCTCGAGCTGTGGAATGACCAGCAGTCCCGCGGTGCGCACACGCGCGAGTACCTTGCGCTGACGTCGGTATTCAAGTGCCTCGGCGACATTTCCCGCCACATCGGAAACATCGCCGTACGGGCCAGGGGGTTTTCGTGCGCCGTCTAGGCCGCCGCAGGCCACGGTGAGTTTTTGTATAATATAAATCATGAATCAGCCAAAGATACTCGTCGTTGAGGACGATCCGTCCATCCGCCGCGTAATCGTGCTGGCACTCAAAAGCGCGGACTACGCGAAGATAGCGGAGGTTGCATCGGGCGATGCGGCGCTTGAAGCCGCGTTCAGGATGCGTTCCGACCTTGTCCTGCTAGACATCATGCTCCCTGGAATGGACGGGCTGTCGGTGTGCCGGGCTCTTCGATCGAATCCCGAGACGGCCGCTGCGGCGGTCGTCATGCTGACCGCCAAGGGCGCAGACCGAGACGTCGTATCCGGACTGGACGCAGGAGCCAACGACTACATCGCCAAGCCCTTCTCCAAGGACGTGCTGCTGGCCCGCATCAGGGCCGCGCTGCGGACGAGCGGCGCCGCAGACGCGACGCATTTGTCGCTCGACGGTCTCGTCCTCGACAACACCACCCACCGCGTCACGCTGGACGGAGCGGACCTTAAGCTCACGCTCACCGAGTTCAGGATATTGGAGCTGCTGCTGCTCAACGTCGGACGCGTATTCGAGCGCGCGCGGATAATCGACCGCATATCTGGCGGGGAGAAGATTGTCACGGAACGGACCATAGACGTGCAGATGGTGGGTTTGCGCCGCAAGCTGGGTGCATGGGCCAGACACATAGAGACGATCAGGGGAGTCGGATACCGGTTGGACGAAAATGAAAAGACAGTTTGACAGAAGTCTGGCGGCCGCTGTCGCCGCCGGCGCGTGCATCGTGGTGTTCTCGCTGATCCTCTTCACCGTCGCACGCAGCTTCCGCTCGTCGATAGCGGAAATGGCGGAGTCCGGCACCCGCGTGACAATCGTCAACGCCGACGGATCGGTTTTCTACGACACCGACGACGCTACGGACAACCACGCAACGCGCGAGGAGGTGCGCCAGGCATTCGCGCGCGGGCACAGCACAGTGCTGCGCCACTCCGACACCCTGAACCGCGACTTCCTCTACTGCGCGCGCACAGTCGACGGCCGCGTTGTCAGGCTTGCCGTACCGTACACAGGCGTGATAAGGTCTCAGCGTCTCGCCTGGGCCGGGCTTTGCGCCGCAGTGGCGATGGGCGCATGCGTGATCGTGCTGGTCTTCGTGGTGACACGCAGGCTGACAAGGCGACTCGACGAGCAATCCAAGAGGCTGGAGATCGCAGCCGCAAACGAGAGGTTCCGCCGCGAATTCACGACACACGTCACGCACGAGCTGAAAAGCCCCCTGACGGCGATACAAGGCGCCGTTGACGTCCTTGGTGACGGATCGTGCCTTTCGGAAGAGGAACGCAAGGATCTGTTCGGGATAATACACGGCGAAAGCGCAAGACTTGGGTCTCTTGTCGGAGACGTGCTTTCTCTCGCCCAGATAGAGCAGGAGGAGATAGAACATTCCCACGACTTTGCGGACGTTCCCCTGGCGGAACTGGTCGATGCAGTGGCGACCCGCGAGCAAGCCAAGGCGAACGCCGCACATGTGAAGATCGCGGTCGTGCGCAACGACGACGTCCACGTCAAGGGTGACGTCGGCAGGCTGGAGGAAATCCTCGAGAACCTGATAGACAACGCCCTGCGCTACTCCGGATCGGACCGCATAGACGTTTCTTCTGCGGCCACGCCGACGGAGGTGACCGTATCCGTCACCGACTTCGGAATCGGAATACCTGCGGAGCACATTCCGCACATCTTCGAGCGATTCTACCGCGTCAACAAGTCGAGAAGCAGGTCGCTGGGCGGCACCGGGCTCGGGCTGGCGATTGTGAAGCACCTCGTCCAGCTGCACGGCGGATCGGTCTCGGTGGTCTCGTCTCCCGGACAAGGCACGACATTCTCATTCACTCTTTCGCGCCTGCCGCATCCAGCCGCTCCCCGCGTCGCCACCTTGCTATGAACGGCAAACGACCAACGCAAACCGCACTCGCATGCATCGCAGCGGCAGGCACCATCATCTTGTCGGCGACTTCATTCGGATCCTCGACCAACCTCAACGTGTCAGCTGGGGCGGATGTCCGCCTGCGCTACAACGGAACGGACAACCTCCCGACGTCATCAAGGAGGGAATCCGTCCCAAGTGACTACGCACGCATCCGCATACGCCCGTGGCTCAAGGCCGAATACCAGGACATCGGGATGTTCGTCCGACTGGCCGATGAATTCCGCGCCTACCGCGCGCCGGACGCGCTGTCGCGCAAGCAGCGCTGGCCTGACGTCCTGTTCATCGACAACCTTTACGTCGCATGGAACGGTGCATTCAACGCCCTCGACTTCAAGCTCGGACGGCAGGACATGTCGTTCGGCGCCCAGCGCATCATATCGGACGGCACGGGTGGCGACGGATCGAGAAGCGCGTACTTCGACGGCCTGCGCGTCACCTGGCATGCCGACGAGAAGCGCCTCGTCGCGAAGGCGTCCGCATAGAAAACACCCATTCTCCGCTTAACGGAAATTTAATCCTATATTCATGCGACGCTAAAGGTTTTTTGCGATACTGTGCGCCGCAATGAAAAAGAAAAACATAAAGACACAAACCGCGCTCAAGTGCATGCTTGCCTTCGGCGCAATGCAGGTCGCACACGCCCATTCGGACGCAGCGACCAATCTCAACGTGACCGCAGGAGCCGAGCTGAGGCTACGCTACGACGGAACGGACAACCTTCCCACGTCATCGCGCGGTGAATCCGGTTCCACAGAATACGCCCGTATCCGCATAAGACCTTGGATGATGGCTTCTTATGAAGACTTCGGCTTCTTATTCCGCCTCGCCGACGAATTCCGTACGTACCGCGTACCGGACTCGATGTCGCGCAAACAGCGTTGGCCCGACGTCGTCTTCATCGACAACATATACCTCCAATGGGAACGTGCCTTCGACATGCTGGACTTCAAACTGGGACGTCAGGACATGGCCTTCGGCGCCAAACGGATAATATCGGACGGCACCGGAGGTGACGGATCGAGGAGCACCTTCTTCGACGGGCTACGCGTGACATGGCACGCAGACGCCAATCGTACGATGGACATCTTTGGAATCTATCAGGCATCCGACGATTGGCTGCCTACCATTGGCAAGACGCACGCCAACGGCAAGACACCCCAAGACTACGACCTCAACGGCTATGGTCAGGACGAATTCGGGGTAGGTCTCTACTGGCAGGACCGTTCATGCACGGATCTCGGATACGACGTCTATTACGTAGCGAAGGGCGAATGTCGTCCGACGGACGCGAAGTACAGACGGGAAGGAAGGTGTTCCTACTACCATACCTTCGGCGTTCGGCTTCTTCCGAGGTTCACGGAGACGCTCCGTGGCGAGATGGAGATATCCGGACAGGTCGGTTCGGACGCCGCAATCGCAGGGCAAGGATATGCCGGTCTCACATGGGAACCACGCGTATCCGCCAAGCCATATCTGACAGGAGCATTCTGGATCCTTTCGGGAGACGAAGACGGCGAACGCGGCAACAACGCATGGCATTCCGTCTTCAACCGCGAGACAGGACTCGGCGAATCCATCGCACCTATGTACAGCAAGTACAACTACACGAATCTCGCCTATCCTCATATCGCGTCCGGATGCGCGATTGGGGATTTCTCGAAGGTCAAATGCCAGCTAGGGCCGCTGTTCACGGCCGTGAAAGAGGATGATGCGGACGGTTCATACCGTGGACTATATGTTCAGGTCAAATATGAAATACATCCGGAAAAGCTTTTCGGCATAGACCTTCTGAAAGGAGGGAAGATTTCCTTTCAGGGCGAGTATTTCGGGAAAGGCGACTACTTCAGGGATGGTTGCGACCATTCCGCCGTCTTCGTGCGTGCAGAGCTTGCATGGAAGTTCTGACATGCCGAAATCTTAATACAATTCTAATGCTACACTCATATGAACCTTACATATTAATGCCATACTATCGGCGCAACACAAAAAAAGGAAATGAAATGAACTCAAGGAAGATAACGGAAAACATCCTCTCGGTCTCGACGGCCACACTGCTTATAACGGGCGTCGCCGTGTTTGGCTTCGGATGCAACGGCAAGGAAAGGCTGAAGATCAACGGAGCGGGAGGAAGCTTCCCCGCCCCGCTCTACCAGTCATGGTGCTTCGACTACTCCCAGGACATCTCGCACCCGAAGGTCAACTATCAGTCCGTAGGCTCCTCTGCTGGCATAAGCCAGATTAAGGCAGGGACGGTAGACTTCGCCGGTACCGACGCGCCCCTTTCGGAGGAGGACTGCGAAAAGTCCGGCCTCGAGCAATTCCACATGGTATCGGGTGCGGTCGTCCCGACCGTCAATCTACCTTCTCTCGCGCAAAGCACCTTTACGCTCGACGGCGATACCCTCGCGGATATCTACCTCGGCAAGATAGAACGCTGGAACGATACGCGGATCGCAGCCCTCAATCCCGGTCTCACCCTCCCCGACCTGAAGATCACGGTCGTACACCGGGGCGACGGATCGGGCACGACACATATTTTCACGACATACCTTTCGTCCGTCTCAGAGGCTTGGAAGAAAGATATCGGCATAGGGACGCTTGTGAAGTGGCCGTGCGGAATCGCCGGGCAGAAGAATCCTGGCGTGTGCAACAACATCTCGCGCATCAAGGGGGCTATCGGATATACCGAATACACGTTTGCCCTGGAGGCCAAACTGCAGATCGCCTTTCTGGCCGTGGACGGCAAAACGGTAAAACCCGATGAGGCGGCATGGCCGATCCTCGGCAAGACGTACATCCTCACCAGAAAGGACACCCCAGCGGACAAGATGTCCGCAATGGCCGATTTCTTCTCATGGTGCAAACAGTACGGCGGCGACACGGCGCGCAGGCTCCACTACATTCCAGTCTCGAAATAACGGACAATCCCCGAGAGATGAGACGAATTCTTGACACGGACACGGCATTCCGTTGGTTCTGCAAGGCAGGCGCTATCGTCGGGCTAGCCGTCGCGATCGCACTCGTTGCAGTTATCCTCATGGAGTCCATGCTCGCATTGCGAACCGCAGGTTTTTCACTCGTGTTCTCAGCCGAGTGGAATCCAGCGGACGGCTCCTTCGGCGCAGCGGGCGCTCTCGCCGGAACGGCCGCGACGACCCTGCTTGCGCTTCTCATGGCAGTCCCGCTGGCCTTCGCCGCGGCGCTCTTCGTGAATGCCGCTCCACCGAATGTCGCCGTCCCGGTTGCGCACGCACTGGATCTGCTGGCGGCGATTCCAAGCGTCATATACGGAATGTGGGGATTGTTCGTCCTCTGCCCTCTTTTGCAGAGCGTGCTGTCGCGGTTTGGAATAGAGTATACTGGATTTGGGCTGGCCCCCTCCTCGCTCGTCCTTGCGCTGATGGTGCTTCCGTACGTGTCGGCCGTCATGCGCGACGTCCTCGCCCAGACACCGGTTGCGCTCGTCGAATCCGCAATGGGCGTAGGCTGCACCAGATGGGAGGCGACGTGGGACGTCGTGGTCCGTTCACGCAAGGCAGGACTGCTCGGCGCGATCATGATCGGGCTTGGCCGTGCACTCGGCGAGACGATGGCCGTCCTCTTCGTCTGCGGAGGCGTTTCCGCAATCCCGACGGGGCTCCTGGACGGGTGCACGACGATCGCCGCCACACTCGCGAACGACTTCGCCGAGGCCGATGGCGTCCACAAGAGCGCATTGTTCGCGCTTGGCGGCATACTTCTCGCGTTCGAATTCGCAATACAGGCCACGACAATTCCTCTCATCGGAAGAAGGAGCAAGAAATGAAAACACGGGCCACCTTCTTCAGGAAGACGAAGGATTCGCTCATGCGTGCGTTTTCCGGTTTCGCGACATCCATGGCCCTCGTGCTCATGGCCTGGGTGATATTCACGATCGTCCGTGAAGGACACTCCTCGATTTCAGCGGAACTCTTCCTGAACGCATCCAAACCATTCGGCGAGGTCGGGGGCGGAATCGCCAACGCCCTTCTAGGCACTGTGATGATCACTGCCGGAGCCGCCGCGCTAGCGCTTCCGCCGGCCCTCGCAGCTGGGATATGGCTCGCGGAATTCGGCAAGGATTCCCTCCTCGCCCGGGCAGCCCGATTCACCGTGAACGTCATGATGGGCGTGCCAAGCGTCATCGTTGGCCTCTTCGCGTACGGAGTACTTGTCACGACGACCGGGCACTTCAGCGGTTTTGCAGGTTCCTTCTCGCTCGCTATACTGATGTTTCCTGTAGTGGTGCGCACTACAGAAGACCAGTTCTCAGGCATAGGTGACGCACTCAGGGAATCGTTGCTCGCTCTCGGCGCAAGCAGGGCGAGATCGACACTTACGGTCATTTGGCGCGCCGCCCGCAGCGGAGTCGTCACCGGTGTCCTTCTTGCCGTGGCGAGGGTTTCTGGCGAGACCGCGCCACTTCTCTTCACGGCTCTTTTCGCTGACACGTGGCCCACAAGCTACTTTTCCGGACCCACGCCATCAGCGCCGGTCCTCATAACAAGCTATACGATGGACTCCCCTTTCGAGTCGATGCACCGTATCGGATGGAGCGCCGCGCTCACTATGGCCGTCATTCTTCTTGCCGTCAACATCACGGCAAGATACTTCGGCGCAAAGCGCGCCGCCAAAAGGAAATGACTTCATGCAAAAGAAAAAATACAAGATAGAGACAAAGAGACTGAACTTCTTCTATGGAGACCACCAGGCGCTCTTCGACAACGACCTCTCTATAGAGGCCAACAAGATAACGGCCGTGATCGGTCCGTCAGGATGCGGCAAGTCCACCCACCTCAGGGTATACAACCGCATTTTCGAGCTCCACCGCGGACAGCGGGCAGAAGGCGAAGTCTTCATAGACGGGAAAGACATTCTTGACCCTGGCATAGACCTCCTCGACCTCAGGAGGAGGGTCGGGATGATATTCCAGAAGCCGACTCCGTTCCCGATGAGCGTGTTCGACAACGTGGCATATCCGATACGGCTCCACTTCAAGGCCAGCCAGAAGGAAATCGCAGAACGGGTAGAGAACGCCCTGCGCGGAGCGGCGCTATGGGACGAAGTAAAGGATAAGCTCCGGGAAAGCGGACAAGCGCTATCCGGCGGACAGCAACAGCGTCTGTGCATCGCACGCGCCATAGCCGCCGAGCCCGAGATTCTTCTGATGGACGAACCTACGAGCGCGATCGACCCGGTGGGAACGTTGAAGATAGAAGAGCTGATGGATCGACTCCGTGAACGCTTCACGATCGTAATCGTGACACACAACATGCAGCAGGCGTCGCGCATCTCGGACACAACGGCGTTCTTCTACAAAGGCAGCATCGTCGAGGTCGGCCCGACAAAACTTATATTCACAAACCCAAGAAACAAACAGACGGAAGACTACGTCTCAGGGAGATTCGGATGACAATGAAAGTGCACTTCGAAAAAGCTACGCGGAATCTCAGGGAAATGATTACCGAGAACGCGGAACGCGCCAAGACCGCGGTCAGGGCCTCGCTCATGGCTGTACAGACAAAAGACCTCGAATTCGCAGAGTCGGTCGTCGATGGAGACATGGCGATAGACATGGCCGAAAACATGATAGAGGAACAGTGCCTCAACATCCTCGCCCTCTACCAGCCTGTGGCGGAGGACCTCCGACGCATAGCGGCCATATTGAAGGCGAACGGCGAAATAGAACGGGCCGGAGATCTCGCATCGAGCATAGCCAACCGCGTCCGCGATATGGCGCGCGAGACTCCCCGTACCAACTGGGACTTCACGGAGATGGCCGAACTTGCATCGGGAATGTTCTCGAAGGCGCTCGATTCGCTGGAGACTGAAAACGAAAAAATCGCGAAGCAGGTAATCGACGAAGACGACAAGGTCGACGAACTTCACCATGCAGACTACGCACGTGTCGCGAACTGCCTTGCGAACGACCCGACGGCGTCCGCATACTACCTCAGCGCGCTCACCGTCTCACGATGTCTGGAGCGTCTTGCCGACATCGCGACGAACATCGCAGAAGATGTCGTGTACCTGAAGACTGCGGAAATCGTCCGGCATCGCGCACAAAAATAGGGAAACGGCATTCTGACAGAATTCTGACAGTCGCCGCACCCGTAGTCGTCTCCTTGACAGCGCCACTGGCGTCCACGGTTACGGTGCAAACGAGCGCACCGCCGGCGATCGGCGCGGAATATGTCCAGACGCCTGATTCCTTCTTGAAGCCGAACTTCTCAAGTGTAGAGCGTATTACGCGCATCCGACGGAAGAATTCGGCTGGCGTCAAATATTCTATCGGCGCGTCGTTTTTAGTCATTGAGGTGATCTCCGCCTCACGTGACGCCTCGCGCATTTCGTCTTGCGACATGTCTCTGAACGTCTCGCGGAGGCTCTTCATCGTGCATCCTCCACGAGTTCATATCCTCCTGCCAAGATCGAAAGCCGCCTTCATGAACTTCGTCTTCTTCACGGCGCCGGGTTCGTAAACGCCTCCGGCCTTGAGGAAGCCCTTGATCTTCGCGCCCTCGAAGCAGTCGACGAAGCCCTGGAGCGGCGCCTTTACGAGATCCCAGTCCATGTCCTCGGCCATTGTCGCGACGAGATAGTAGGGCTTGCCGTTCGGCTCCGGCCACTTCGCGACGCAGCGGTCGAAAAGCGCCTTGAGCTGACCGGCGATCGAGAAGTAGTACACGGGCGTGCCAAACACGACGGCGTCCGCCTTGCATATCTTCTCGACGATCGCGTTGGCGTCGTCCTTGATGACGCACTTCCCGAGCTTCTGGCAGGCGTAGCAGCCGGTGCAGAAACCGATCTTCTTGTCCTTGAGCCGGATGACCTCGGCCTTGTTGCCCGCGGCCTTCACGCCCTTAGCGACCTCTTGGCAGAGTGCGTGGGAGTTGGAGTTCGGACGGAACGACGCCGAAATGATCAGCACGTTCTTGGTTTTCTTAATTGTCTTCTTGGTGGACATTGCTAACTCTCCGTTGTGTCTTGGACTTGGTGCGCTACCGCGCACTGCTCTGATATTGTATCATTTCCTTGACACGCAGGGGAACTTTAGCTCCGCGAGGCCGTACTACTTTGAAGAGCACTTGTGATGGCCCATGCTGACTGGGCGGACCAGATTGTAGGCTATCATTGCGGCGAGGAACGCGGCTGACGCCCAGTGGACGGCGGAAAGCGAATGGCCCGCGGCGGCGATCGCGGAAGTCGCGGGAAGCGCATCCGGGACAAAGTTGATCGCGATGCCGCAGAGAATCGCGCCGATGACGATCACGGCGACGTACGCGGCGGCGGCCTTGCGCCCGACAAGCGCGGCGACTGTCGTGAGCGACATCGCGTTCATCGCAGGGCCTACCATCAGGAAGACGAATGCCGCGCCGGGCGAGACGCCCTTTGCGACAAGCGACGCGGCAATCGGAATGGACGCCGTCGAGCAGACGTACATCGGGAAACCCACGAGCGCCATCACCGGCATCGCGATCCAGTCGCTGCCGTGGAAGGCGTCCGCGAAGAAGTTGTCCGGAACAAGCACCGTGACGAGAGCGGAGACGGCGAGTCCGACGGCAAGCGGCTTCGCGACGGAACCAAGAAGCCGCCTGTACGCCTGCCAGAAAATCGCCTTGATCCCGCGCGAGCCCGCAGCCGATTCCTCGACGGCGACGGTCGACGCGTCCTCTCCGCCGACAGCGGAGACCACCGCTCCGCCTACGACGCCCGTAAGCGCGGCGGCGATCGGACGCGCGACGGCGAAGACGGGTCCGAGCAGAGCATAGGTCGCGAGGATCGAATCGATGCCCGTCTGCGGCGTGGAGATGAGAAGGGCAGCGGTCGGTCCTTTCCCTGCGCCGTGCTTGCGAAGCCCGGCCGCAATCGGCAGCACGCCGCACGAACAGATTGGAAGAGGTACGCCGATCGCGACAGCGCGGAGAATGCCGCGGAAGCCCGAGCTGCCGCCCATCATGCGGTTCACCCAGCTGCGCGGGATCCACACGGCGATGATACCCGCCATGAGGAATCCGAACACAAGCCACGGCGCCATCATGGCGAACACGTGGACGAACGCAAGCAATATGTCTTTCATTTTCCCAACCCCTTCTATGCCATCTTCGAGAAACTCTCAAGCGCCTCGGCGAACGACTCTATCGTCTCGTCGGCGTTGCCCTTTTCTATGCCCTCGCGCACGCAGTGGCGGAGATGTCCGTCGAGCACGATGAACGAAAGGCGGTGAAGCGCCCCGTTCGCCGCGTTTAGCTGCGTGAGGATGTCCTCGCAGGGAACATCCTCCGCCAGCATCTTCTGCACGCCCGTCAGCTGCCCTATGATCTTCTTCAGCCGCAGCTGGAGAGCCGTCACGTCTTCGATGCACTTTCTCATCTTCAGTCCTTCCTTGACCTTTTGGCAGTATATTATACCATACCCCCGTAGGGTATGTCAAAGTGAACAGCCTAGACATAATACCTTAATGAAGGACTAGCCGACGAGAGCATGGGGACAACGGTACCGAAGCCCTCCGCGGCCTTGCGGTACTCTCATGTTCAGAGCGATTCAAGATCATCATATCCCGCCGTGCGCCTCTAGCGCCCCGCCCTCTGCCTGGACGAGCATCTTTGCAAACGTAGAGCCGGCGCCGATGAACATCGTGCCCACCGCCATGCCAGACACAAGCGTCGCCTGGACGCGCTTAGAGATGAACGAACCTACCGCCAGACCGACGAGCCCTCCGGCGACTATCGCAGCGGAATTAACTATTGAGCCTATCCCCGTCATTGTCTAATTAGTGCAAAGGAAAGGCCGCAATCGGTATTGCGGCCCTTTGTCTCAATTCTGTCAGAGCGCCTTGAAGCGGTACTCTGTCGAAGTCTTGTACGTCTCGCCAGGACGGAGCGTCGTGGACGGGAAGTCGGGACGGTTCGGTGTGTTGGGATAGTGCTGCGTCTCGAGCGCAAGCCATCCGCGGCGCACCATCGGCTTGCCGCCCTTCATCGTCCAGACGTCCTTGATGAAGTTGCCGGCGTAGAACTGGAGGCCGGGCTGGTCGGTCCACACCTCGACGGCGCGCTTCTCGCCGCGGAGCTCCGCCGCCTTGCGGAAACCCTTTCCGTTCAGGCACCAGTTGTGGTCATAGCCGGGGCCGAACTGCAGCACCTCGTCCGGATCGTCGATGCTCTCGCCGACCTTGCGGAACGCGCGGAAGTCGAACGGGGTGTTCGCGACAGACTTGGGCGCACCGACCGGGGCGAGGTTCTTGTCGACGGCAAGGAACGTGTCCGCGTCGATCATGAGATCCTGGTCGAGGATCGTGCCCTCGCCGTTCATGTTGAAGTAGACGTGCTGCGTGAGGTTGAGCGGAGTCGCCGCGTCGGTCGTGGCCTCATAGTCGATGCGCCAAACGTTCTCGGGCGTGATCGTGTAGGTGACCTTCGCCTTGACGTTGCCGGGGAAGCCCTGTTCGCCGTCGGGGAAAGCCTTCTCGAACACGATGCCGACAACGCCGCTCTTCGAACACTCGAAGGTCGTCGCGGACCAGACGTACGCGTCCCATCCGCGCGTTCCGCCGTGCAGCGCCGCATTGTGGTCCTTGTCGCTCACCGGCACGGTGTAGTCCTTGCCGTCAAGCGAGAACTTGCCCTCGGCGATGCGGTTGCCGTAGCGTCCGATAATCGCGCCGAAGTAGGGATCGGTGTTCTCCCATCCGGACGGAGAATCGAAGCCGATCGTAACGTCGACAAGCTCGCCCTTCGCGTCGGGAACCATCAGGTTGACGACCTTGCCACCGTCATCTGTGACGTCCATGACGAGTCCGCCCCTGCCCTTCAGGGTGTAGAGCGTCGCCTTCTCGCCGTACTTTGTCTCGCCGAACGGGGCGGACGAAACGGACGTCTTGCAATCCTTGCACATGCAGCCCGCGAAAGCGGCGGACAGCGCGACCATCATCAGCTTCTTCATCTTTTACCTCCTTGTTGTTTCAAAATCCCCCCGCGGCGCGGACGCATCAGACGAGTCCGCGCTTGATGAGGTGCTCCGCGATCTCGACGGCGTTGAGCGCCGCGCCCCTGAGGAGCTGATCGCCGGAGACGAACATCTCGAGACCCTTCTTGTCGTCGCGGCTGATGTCCTGGCGGATGCGTCCCGCGAGGACGTCGTACTTTGCCGTCGCGTCGAGCGGCATCGGATATCCGCCGTTTAGCGGATCGTCCACTACCCTCACGCCTTCGCACTTCGAGAGGATTTCGCGAGCCTCAGCCGGAGTGATGTCGTTCTCGAACTCGAGGTTGAGCGACTCGGAGTGGGCGCGCGCGATCGGAACGCGGACGCACGTGCAGCTGAGCTTGAGCCCGGGATGGTGGAGCATCTTGCGCGCCTCGTTGCGCATCTTGAGCTCCTCGAGTGTGTACCAGTTCTCCTCGTCGAACTTGTCGATGTGGGGGATCAGGTTGTACATCAGCTGGTGCTGGAACGCCTTGACCGTCAGGGGCTCTCCCTTCGCGTATGCGTGAATCTGGTCCTCGAGCTCGTTGAGGCCCGGCTGGCCCGCGCCGGACGCAGCCTGGTAGGTGGAGGCGATGAGGCGCTTAAGGCCCTTAGCCTTGTGGAGAGGGGCGACAGCCTCGAGCATGATGGCCGTCGTGCAGTTGGGGTTCGCTATGACGCCCTTGTTCCAGTCGAGGTCTTCGGCGTTCACCTGAGGGACAACCAGCGGGACCTCGGGATCCTGGCGGAAAGCGCGCGAGTTGTCGATCATCTTCGCACCGGCCTTGACGACGGCGTCCTTGAGCTGGATCGCCACGTCCGTCTTGCCCGCGAAAAGGACGATGTCGAGTCCCGCGAACGAGTTCTCGTCCGCCTTCTTCACATGATACGTCTCGCCGAGAATCTGCTCGTCGCGCTCGCGCGACGCAAAGACCTGGACCTGCCCCTTAAGCGGGAATGCACGCTCCTTGAGAACCTTGATCATCTCGGTGCCGACAGCACCGACACCCACGAGACCTACGCTGTACTGCTTCATTTTTCTCTGTTGCCTTGAGATTTGTAGAGTTTATCTTTCGTTCTGAGATATTATCGGGGCGCGATTCGCCGCGCTTAACTGCATATTATAGCAAAAAATGAACGCGCGTGCGCAGAACCCGTCAGTCGAGCATCTCACGCGGAAATTTTAAGGCAGCGAACGTGCGCCGCAGACCGGACGCTAGAGCGCTAGCAGCTCCTCGCGGAGGAACTTGCACGCAAGCGCCGTGGAGCGTCCGCTCTGGTCCAGCATCGGATTGAGCTCCACGTTGTCCAGCGCGACCACGTTGAGACGCGAGCACACGAGCAGCACGTCCTTCACAAGACGCGAATAAGAAAGCCCGCCAGCCTCCTGGGTCCCCGTCCCGGGAAACTCCGAAGGATCGAGGACATCCATGTCGACGGTCAGGTACACCGGCGCGCCGGGGCCGATAGATTCCACGACCGAGGCGAGCGTTTCGTCAGAGAAAAGCTCAGTCGTGACGTGTCCGTCGCGCATGAACTGCCTCTCGTCGCGCGTCCCGGAGCGGATTCCGAACTGGAAGATGCGTCCGTCGCCGAGGATGTCGTGGCAGCGCCTCAGCACGCACGCGTGCGACAGCGGATTGCCGAGGTAGTCCTCGCGTAGGTCCGCGTGCGCGTCGAAGTGGATGATGCGCAGGTCGGGATGCCGCCTGGCCGCCGCGCGCACGGACCCGAGCGTGACGAGATGCTCGCCGCCGAGGAGGAACGGAACCTTCCCCGCCGCGAATATCTCCTCCGCGCGCTCCTCGATCATAACGAGCGCGGGCTCGGGGGCTCCGAACGGAAGCTCGATGTCGCCCGAGTCGAATACGCTCGCGTCCTCCTCGAGGTCGCGGTCCTGCAGCATAGAGTACGTCTCGATTCCGAACGACTCCGCGCGCATCGCCGCTGGTCCGAAGCGCGTGCCCGGACGGAACGACGTCGTCGAGTCGTACGGCGCCCCGAACAGCACGACGCGCGCCTCTTCAAATTCCTTGCCGCATCCGATAAACTGGTTGGCCTGTGCCTTCATGTCTTATGTTCCTTCAGTTGTTCATCACAGCCGCGAGGCGAAATCGTCGTAGCCGAAGGTGCGGAGCGTCTCCTCGCGCCCGTCTTCATGCCGCAGCACGATGTCGGGAAGGTTGATTCCGTTGAACGTGTTGTTCTTCACCATCGAGTAGATCGCCATGTCCTCGAACGTCACCACGTCGCCCTCCTTCAGCGGACGGCCGAAGGCGTAGGTTCCGATCTCGTCGCCGGCGAGACACGTCGGGCCACCGAAACGGTAGAGATTCATGGTCCGTGGCTCGTGGTTTGCAGGGTAGTGGATGGTACCGCCGACGACGCGCGGGGTGTAAGGCATTTCGATGACGTCCGGCATGTGGCACGCGGCGCTCGTGTCGAGTATCGCGTTGGCGATTCCGTCCGCGCCCTTCGGCTGTATCTCGAGGACGCGCGACTCGAGCGTGCCCGCGTTCAGCGCGATCGCCTCGCCCGGCTCGAGGTAGACATCGAGGTGCGGATGCCGGGACCGGAACGAGTTGACGAGCTCGACGAGTCCGTCGACATCGTAGTCCGCGCGCGTGATGTGGTGTCCGCCGCCGAAATTCACCCACTTGAGTCCAGGCAGCATGTCGCCGAACTTCTCCTCGAATCCGGCAAGGACCTTCCTCAGCTCCTCGACTCCCTGCTCGCAGAGGCAGTGAAAATGCAACCCATCAATCTTTGTGGCCAAGAATCCCGACGCATCAAGCGCCGAGCGCGTCGTGCCAAGCCGCGACGAGGGGCGGCACGGATCGTACGCAGGCGTCGTCGCGACGGAGACCTCGGGATTCACCCTCAGTCCCACAAAGACGCCGTGCCTCCTCGCCGTCTCGCCGTACAGCGAAACCTGGCGCGGCGAGTTGAAGACGATGTGGTCCACAAGCGAAAGGAGCTCGTCAATCTCATCCGCGGCAAAGGCCGGAGCGAAGACATGCGTCTCCCCGCCGAAGTTGTCGTGTCCGTGCCTCGCCTCGAAGAGCGAGCTCGCCGTCGTCCCGGCGAGGTATTTCGCGCAGAGCGGATACGTCGCCGCGCAGGAATACGCCTTCTGCGCGAGGAGTATCTTCGCGCCCGTCCTGTCGGACACTCCCTTCAGGATCTCAAGATTGCGTCTCAGCGCCCTTTCGTCTATCACGTATCTCGGCATGCGAAATGAATTTGAATGGTGGATGATTAATGGCGAGTGTCTTTGGCAAGAAGCCCGGTCGTCCATTCGCCGATGGTCTTTGTCGAGACTTCGGTGAAACCGAGCGCGGCAAATGCGCCGCGGACTTCGGGATAGAGTTCGTTGAGGATTCCTGAGACGACGAGCGTGCGCTTCACGTAGGACGCAATCTCCGCGGCGAAGGCGATGAGGAGCGGACCGAGGATGTTCGCGACGACGATGTCCGCCGGCTTGAACGGCGCCTCCGCGGCGCCTACGTCGCGGCCCTGCAGCGCAAGGTCGGGGTAGAGTCCCTTCGACGCCTCTATCGTGTCGTCCAGCGTGACGGCGCCCTTCCCGAGCGCGAAAAGAGAATATTCGACCTTGACGCCATTAAGCTCTGCGTTCTCGCGCGACGCGTTCACCGCATCTTCGTCGATGTCGAAGCCAGAGACGGGCGCGCAGCCGAGCTTCGCCGCGGCGATGGAGAGGATTCCGCTGCCGCATCCCATGTCAAGGAAGGACGGCTTCGCAGTTCGGCTTTCCCATGCACTCGTCAGCTCGTCGATGTACTCGAGGCAGGCCTTGGTGGTCTCGTGCTTGCCGGTGCCGAAGGCGAGGCCGGGATCGAGCACAAGCGGAATGCGCGCGCGCATGTCTGGGTCGGACGACGCCTTGAAGTCGTCGAACTCCCAAGTCGGGACGGTCACGAGCCGGCGCGCGATCTTTTCTGTCTTGAAATGGCGGCGGTAGGAGAGCTTCCAGTCCTCGTCAGGAACCTCCGCCGTCTCCACGGCCGAGTCGCATCCGACGACGCGGAGAGCGTCCGCAAGCCTGCGCGCCGCCTCGGGAGCCTCCTCGGCGTCCGCAAGGTAGATGCGCATCTCCGTCTCGTCGGACTCGATGTCGTGGTATGAGGACAAAACGAAATCCCCTCCGTCGAATACTTCGAAGAGGGGATCTGCGTATTGCTCTTTTACCGAGCAGTGGACTTTCGTCATTACTTTGCCGCCTTGGCGACGAGCTTCTTGACGACCGTCGGCCTCTGGACGAGGATGCGGACGTCATCGGCGTCCATCTTTGCGACCTTCTCGGCGTCCATGCCCATCTTCACGAGACGGGCGCGCTGAGCCTTGCTCTTGCGAGCCTTGCCAGCGGGAGTCTTGCACGGACGAACGTGGGATTCCTTGCGGAGTGTACGACCTGTACCCATGTCACACCTTCTCTTTCTTCTTAATGCGAGGCTCAGGCCTCGACGATCGTGACGACCTTGCCGTCCTTGATGAACTTAACCTTGCCGTCCTTGAGGGCGAAGAGCGTGAAGTCGCGGCCCTGGCCGACGTTCTTGCCGGGATGGATCTTGGTTCC
>Ga0129306_1001806_pt1 | contig 21917 bp, 37 predicted proteins | sample P827metagenome_FD_94438 | JGI IMG/M metagenome (GOLD analysis project Ga0129306, IMG submission 94438) | Capybara group fecal microbial communities from Wisconsin, USA - P827 metagenome | ecosystem: Host-associated > Mammals > Digestive system > Large intestine > Fecal | place: USA: Wisconsin... | reverse complement strand
AGCCCCGGCAGGGCATGGGCGAATTAATCAGCGTTTCCTTAATATATGAAATGCCGAGAAAATGCGTCAGATCCGAAGAAACCAGCCCGCAAGGGGCTCCGGAAGCGTACTATAAGGTACGTTGGAGGAGTCCCTCGGGCAGCGTTTCGCAGGAGATGGCGTATTTTATCGGCATTTTGCGCCTTAGCGAACGGCAGCGCTCCAGCTCAAACACAAAACTTCAAACGCGCCCGCCCCATACAGACACGATGCGGCGCGGGCCAGCGTCGTGCCCGTGGTGCAGACATCGTCGAGCACGATCACGCGCCCGGGCGGCTTCCTCACAGGGACAAAACAGTCATGCGGCAGCTGACGGCGCGCCTCGGCGTTCGGCTGCTCCTTTTGCGGGCGCACGCCGCGCCTCCATTTCAACAGGTCGAGCAACGGCACGCCCAGCCGCCGCGCCAGCCCACGTGCCATCCACGTCAAATGCCGGTCGCCGCGGGGCAGCAGCGCAAACTGCGCGTGCTCGGGCACCGTCGTCAGCACCCAGCCGGCGCTTTCGCTCACCAGCGGCGCCAATTCCTCACCCAGCCGCAGCGACAACCGTCCGGCGCCGCCGTACTTGGCAGCCAGCAGCAGCTCGCGCGCCTTGCCGCGGTGCGCCACACGCGAGCGCAGCTGATAGCGCGTGCCGTGACGGGCGCACGGCAGCGGCGCGCCGCATTCCAGGCAGCGCGGCAGGGGCGCCGGCCCGCTCAGCACCGAACTCAGGCAGTCGTCGCAGACGAACACTCCCACCTCACCGCACAGCGGGCAGCAGTGCGGGAAAAACAGGTGCGAGACGATCCCGCCGAAAGAGCGCAGCTTCACCGGCCCACCGGGGAGTTCATGCCGCCCACCGAGATCCCGGCGGCGCGGGCATCGTCGAGCGTCGTTTCGATCTGCTCAGGAGACTGGAGCGCGGGCAGTTCTTCGTCGGCGATAAACGGTTCGCCGCTTTGGTCCTGCGTCACAGCGATCTTCACGCTGACAGGTCCTTCGCTGAAGATGTCGTTTGCCGCCAGCAGCGTCACGCGCAGCGGCGCCGGCGCCGCCGCGATCTTCTCGACGGCTTCGTAAAAGTCGTTGGCGGGAATGCCGCCCACAGTGCCAGTCAGCGCGTCGGTGATGATGCCGCTGGAAGTGGACATGTGGTTGAGACGGCGCAGCATGAAGCTGAGGATCACCTCCGCCTGGTCGAGGTTGGGCTTGAAATGCACGACGCGAGTGATCAGCGATTCGTTCTCGCTGAAGACAAGCATACTCTCGTACACACGGTACGACACTCGCACGCGCTCGCCTGCGGCGATATTGTGCGTTACATAAGCGCGCACCACCTTGCGGCTGTCATACGCCAAAATGCGTTCGATCGCCCTCTCGCGTGAGTCGTCATCGTCCTCTACCTCTACGGAAGCAGGCACCGAAGACGACCGCCGCGCCACTTCGTAACGCACGCGCTCGTCAAGTCGGTCAAGGAATCGCTGCGCTTCTGCCGGATCGGTGACGCCCTCGGGGATCACTTCCTGCGCCAGCCGCTCGTCAGAAAACGCGACGATCCGGCCCTCCTGCAGCCGCCCAAGGTTGTCGCGGATACGCTTCACGTCCTCTTCCAGCGAGGCGCGCTCAGCCGCCAACTGCTCGCTCGCGCGGCGCAGCTCTTCGGTGCGTATCTGCAGCTCGGTCAACTCCGCCGCCTTGCCGTCCAGCTCCGTCTGCTTGGCGTCCAGTTCTTTCTGTTTGCCGTTCAGCTGCTGCTGCGCATCCATGATCAGCAGACTCGACACCTGCTGTTCGTTGCGGCTTTCCTGCAGCTGCTTGGTCAGGTCGACGATCTGGCGCTGAATAAACTGCATCGAAAACAGGCTTGTGCGCACCGATTCCGATACGATCGCCAAGATGATGACGACAAACAGTGAAATAGTCGTGCCCGTCAGTGCCGTCAGGATCGATGAAGTGTGCTTGGGGCGCAGTCCCCACAGCGAAATGCGCTTTTTGGCAAACTTCATGCCGATGCGGTCACCTATGATCGACAAAACGCCGCCGGCCAGGAGCGTCAGCACGATCAGCTTCCAGTTGACTTCCGTCAGCAGCTCCCAGAAGCTCTGTTCCATGACTCGCCCTCCTTTCCCCACGCCCCGCCCAGGGAGCGCGCGTAATCAAGATGTTTTTGCAGGACAACAGCGATCTCCTCAGCCGTCCACAGCCGTCCATCGTTCATACCGGGACAGTGGCGAGCCGCCGCAGTCCAGCTTTCCTGCGACTCCAGCAGCTCGGGCCAGAACGGCCAGGTGCGGCACATCAGCGGGCGGCACGGGTACACCCGGCACCGGCCGTCGGGGCCGTGCATCACGCACTCACCTCCGGCACGCTCCCGCAGACTGGGGAAGCGCCAGCGCGTCGTCTCAAAGCGGGCACGCAGTCCGGCAATGTCGATCTGCAAATGTCCGGCCAGCCGCTGCTCCTCCTCCGGACTCAAAAAGACGCCCCCCGATTCGCCCCGGCAGCAGCGGCCGCAGCCAAGGCACTCGAAACGCAGGCCCCCGTCGGCCCACCAGGGTTGTTCCTGAGCGGTACCGCGGGGGCCTGTGCATCTTTCTTCGCAGCTTGATCTTGCTGTTGTGCTCATGTTCTGATGCTCCGTCGAGCCATTCTCATCGCGCCGCTCCCGACCGGAGCGCCGTAAAGGCCGCGGCAGTCGCCGCAACCGTGAACCCCGCCGACGAGACGGTTCGTAAAGCGTTTTGCCAACGTCGACGCATGTTTACCAGCTTTTCCCTAACGATGCCGGCGCGCCGAAAGCAGATAGTTGCCCTGCACGCCTTCACCGAGATGACCGATATTGGCCAGCGCCAGGCCGGTACCCAGCGCCACGCATTCGGCGGGACGGTCGGCTACTACACATTTGATGCCCGTGCTGCGCGTGATCAGTTCGGGCAGGCCGCGCAGCAAGGCGCCGCCGCCGGTAAGGACGATGCCCTGATCGATGATGTCGGCCGAAAGTTCCGGCGGCGTCATCTCCAGCACGTTCTTCACGCCCTCGACGATCGACTGGATGCGCTCGATGATCGCCGAGCACACGCTGCGGCTGCTGATCTCGATCTGCCGCGGCAGCCCCTGCACCAGATCGCGCCCTTTGAGCACCATGTTGTTGTCCTCGCCCTCAGGAAGGCACGAGCCGATCATGATCTTCAGGTTCTCGGCCATCTGCTCGCCGATAGCCAGGTTGTACTGCTTGCGCAGATAGCGCATGATGCACTCATCAAGCTTGTCGCCGCCGATGCGCAGCGACTTGGAGATAACGCAGCCGCCCAGCGAGATGACGGCGATGTCGGTAGTGCCGCCGCCGATGTCGACCACCATCTTGCCGCGCGATTCTTCAACATGCAGGTCGGCGCCGATCGCAGCCGCCATGGGCTCCTCGATCAGATAGGCATCGCGCGCGCCCACTTCCACAGCGGCCTCCAGCACGGCACGACGCTCCACGTCGGTCGCGCCCGAAGGAACGCAGATCATCACGCGGTTGCGGAAATAGCGGTGGATGCCGCGGTTCACCTTTTTCATAAAGTAGCGCAGCATCGCCTCGGTCATCGAGTAATCGGCGATCACGCCGTCGCGCAGCGGACGCACTGAAACAACATTGCCGGGCGTGCGCCCAACCATGTTCTTCGCCTCAAAGCCCACCGCCATGATGCGGCCCGTGTCCTGGTTCACCGCCACGCATGACGGCTCGCGCAGGACGATGCCTTTACCCTTCATATAGATCAACACCGTTGCGGTGCCAAGGTCGATCCCTAGATCATTGCCCAAAGAAAACACCTGGAGTGCCCCCTTCCGGAATTGGTCAGCATAGTATCACGTCCGTTTTTTCGGACAAACTACCACAACTCTGTTATTTTACCCTTTTTCAGGCGGATAGCCAACCCTCCAGAAAAATAATCCATGCGGCGGCACCGTCACCGCCGATTCAGTGCGCGGGGCGCCTTCCAGCAGCCCGGCCAGCCATTCGAGCGAACGGGCGCCGCACGCCACCGCATCGAGATTGCCCACCATGATGCGGACCATGTTCGTCAAAAAGGCGTCGCCGCGGATACGAAACACCGTCATCCGCCCGCGCTTGACGCAGCGCACAAAATGCATCCTCCGCACGGGATTTTCAGGCAGCATGTCGGCGCGGCAGAAAGCGCTGAAATCGTGCCGGCCCTCAAGCATTGCGCAGGCTTTTTTCAACCGCTCGTGGTCCCAGAAGTCCTTTTTCTTCCACCACACATACGGCTTGAGATGCGGAAAGATCGACGGCCCGCGCCATACGAAGTAGGCGTATTCGCGCCACAGAGCATCGCGCCGCGCGTCAAACTCCATATGCCGCGGCCGCACCGACACGACCGACGCGCCCTCGGGCAGATGCGCATTGACCGCCAGCAACAGCCGCCGCATATCCCACTCGCGGCTCATCAAAAACGACGCAGTTTGCGCGCGAGCGTGCACGCCGGCGTCGGTACGCCCCGCTCCCGTCACTTTGACGGGACTTCCGTTCAACAGCGACAGCGCCTGCTCCAGCGACTCCTGCACTGTGATCTTGTCAGGCTGCGTCTGCCAGCCGAAAAATTTGCCCCCGTCATAGCTGATCTCGCACGAATAGCGGAACATCAGCCCACGTACCAGTTCAAAATCTTCTGCCCAGCGATGAGCGCCGCGCAGAAAACGAGTGAGAGCGTGTCGACCGTGCGCCAGACGAACGGCTTCATGCGCGTCCGCCCCTCGCCGCCGCGGTAACAGCGGGCCTCCATCGCTATGGCCAGGTCGTCGGCCGACTGGAACACGATCACAAACAACGGCACCAGCACCGGGATAAAACTCTTCACCCGCTTCATCATGCCGCCGTGATCAAGGTCGGCGCCGCGCGCCAGCTGCGCTTTGAGGATGCGGTCCGTCTCGCCGATCAGCGTCGGGATGAAGCGCAGCGCTATCGTCATCATCATCGCCAGCTCGTGCGCCGGAAAGCCCACGCGCTTGAGCGGCGAAAAAAGGCGCTCCAGCCCGTCAGAAAGCGCCATCGGACTGGTCGAAAGCGTCAGCAGATTGGCAAACAGCACCAGCAGCGCCAGCCGCAGCGCCATCGTCCAGGCCAGCTCGATACCCTCGCGCGAAACGGACAAAAAGCCCCACTTCCAGATCGGCTCGCCTTCGGCAAAGAACAGGTTGAGCACCGACGTGATCACGATCAGCACCAGCACCGTGCGGATGGAGCGGAACAAAAAGCCCAGCCCCGTCCGCGACAGGCGCGCACAGACCACCAGCAATGTCGTCCAGATCAGCCAGTCATACGGGCGCGATGCCATGAACACGCCAGTCAAAATCAGGATCAGCCCGCACACCTTGGTGCGGGGATCGAGCCGGTGCAGCCACGAAGACGACGGCACATACTGCCCAAAGCTCATATTCTCCAAAAACTTCACGAGCGCCGCCTCCTCTCGCGCAGCAGGGCCGCCGCCAGCTTTTCGGGATCGCACGTCAGCGGCACGCGCAGCCCCTTGTCGCGCATCACCAGCGCTGCCGACATCACATCCGGCACGACCAGCCCCGGCACAGGAGAAGCGTGCAGCATACGGGCAACCTCATCGGCCGTGCCGAAGCCGACCGAACGTCCGCGTTCCAGCACCAGGATCTTGTCACTGCGCGAAAAAGCAATTTCCAGGTCATGCGTGATCAGCACCACGGTCGTGCCATTACGGTGGATGCGGTCCAGCAGCGACAGCAGCAGTGCTCGACCGCGCCCGTCGATGCCGGCTGTCGGCTCATCGAGCACCAGATACTCCGGCTTGGTCGTCAACACCGAAGCGATCGCCACACGCCGCTTCTCACCGCCCGAAAGACTGAACGGATTGCGCTCCATATAGCTCTCGTCCAGCCCCACCGCTCCCAGGGCTTCCAGCGAACGCGCGCGGATCTCGTCTTCTCTCATGCCCCAGTTGCGCGGCGCGTACGCCAGCTCATCGCGCACCGTCTCCTCAAACAGCTGCTGCTCGGGATACTGGAACACAAGCCCAACGCGGCGGCGCACCGCACGCAGGTCGACCTTCGTGCGCACACCGTCGGGCGGCACCTCCACCCCGTCGATCGAGACAGAACCTCTCGTCGGCCGCAAAATAGCATTGAGGTGCTGGGCCAGCGTCGACTTGCCGCTGCCCGTATGCCCTATGAAGCTGGTCCAGCTGCCTTTTTCAATCGACAACGAAACGCCCTCCAGAGCAGCCGCCTGGAGAGCGGTATTTTCATGATAAATATGACAGAGACCGTCGATCACGATAGACACAGAGCTTCACCGATCCCTTCCGCCGTCAGCGGCGCATCGCGCCCCAGCAGCCCCGCAGAGACAAGACGATCACGCAGCCTCACCAGCGCCGGGATCTCGATTCCCCAGCGCGTTTCGGCGTCCTTCACGCGGAACATTTCTTCCGGCGTGCCCTGCCAGTCGAGCCGGCCCTTGTCCAGCACGAGCACTCTGTCGGCATCAACGATCTCCTCCAGCCGGTGCGTCACCTGCACAAGTGTCACACCGATGCCGTGCAGGTGGCGCAGCAGCGCGATGATCTCCGCCCTCCCGGCAGGATCGAGCATCGCCGTTGCCTCGTCCAGCACCAGGCATTTCGAGCCCATCGCCAGCGCACCGGCGATCGCAAGGCGCTGCTTTTGTCCGCCGGACAGCGTGTACACAGCCTTCTGCGCCTGTTCGGTCATACCGCACGTGGCCAGAGCCTTATCGACGCGACGGCGGATCTCTTCCGGCGCCAGCCCAAGGTTCTCCGGCCCGAAAGCCACGTCGTCTTCGACCACCGTCGAGACGATCTGATTTTCCGGATTTTGAAACACCATCGACACCGTCGTGCGCACCTTCCACAGCTGACTCTCGTCGCGCGTATCCATCCCCAATATAAAACAAGCGCCCTGCTGCGGAACAAGCAGGGCGTTAAGGTGTTTGGCCAGCGTGGACTTCCCAGAGCCATTGCTGCCGACCAGGGCGATCCACTCGCCCTGCCGCACATCGAAACTTACGTTCTCGAGCGCGGGCCTCCCCGTGTCGGAGTAAGAATAGCCAACACCCCTCAGGGAGATCATATTATTTTGTTCCATGCGCCGATGTTTTAGTCAACCAGCGCGATGACCGCCATCTGCGTGGCGTCGCCAAGACGCGTGCGCGTGCGCACGATACGAGTATATCCGCCGGGACGCTCGGCAAAGCGGGGCGCCACTTCATCAAACAGCTTGATGACGGCAGCCTTGTGATTCATGCGCGAGATGACGATGCGGCGATCGGCAAGCGTGCCGCCCTTCGCGCGGGTAATAATACGCTCGGCCACGCGGCGAACTTCCTTCGCGCGCGTCACGGTCGTCTCGATGCTGCCTTCCAGGATCAGGCTCGCCACCATATTGGCCAGCATCGCACGTCTGTGACTGGGCTTACGGCCGAGCTTTCTCATGGCAATTCCATGTCTCATGGGGATTAATCCTCCTTGTTAGTGCTCTCTGCACTGGTCTTCTCATCGTTGAGTTTAAGTCCGATCTTTTCAAGCTTCTCCTCGATCTCACGAAGAGAAATCTTGCCCAGATTGCGGATCTTAAGCAGATCGTCTTTGCTCCGACTGACAAGTTCGCCGATCGTGTGGATGCCGCCGCGCAGCAGGCAGTTTTCGCTGCGTATAGTCAGTTCCAGTTCCTTCACAGCCTTACTGAGCAGAACGTTGTCGGTGCCGCCCGAATTTGTCGGACCTTCGGCGCCGTCGGGAACAGTCGTCGTCGTTCCGACTCCCAGCCTGTCATTATCGGGGTGCAGCTTAGCGAGCTCTTCCCTGACGATGTTGAAATACTCGCTCAGAAGCTTTGCTGCTTCGCCCGCTGCCACGTCGGGTTCAACGACTCCGTTCGTGACGATATTCATCACGATCTTTTCGTAGTCGGTGACCTGGCCGACGCGTTCAGCCTGAACTTCATACTTGACACGCAGCACCGGCGAGTAGACGGCATCGATCATCAAAGCGCCCACAGGCAGATATTCAGGACGCGGACGCTCCACTGTCGCATACCCAACTCCCTGCTCGATATAGACTTCAAGCGAGAGAGGGCAGCCTTCGGCCATTGTGCAGATGTAAGCATTCGGATCGATGAACTCGATCTGATCGTCTTTCTGAAAAGCGTCTGCCGTGACCACACCGCCGCCGGCAAAATCGAGCCTGAGCGTACGGTACTCGGCACTGTGGGAGCGGACAGGCACATGCTTGAGATTCAACAGAAGCTCGATAACGTCTTCTTTCATGCCCGGGATCGTCGTAAATTCATGCTGGACGCCTTCAATGCTCACCGCGCTGATTGCCGCCCCTCTGATCGACGAAAGCAGCACACGGCGAAGAGCATTACCTATCGTCTGACCGTATCCGCGTTCGAGCGGGCCGATGACCAGCTTGGCGGTATTATTCTCGCACTGTTCAACTTGAATCTCAAGCCGCATCTCCAAAGATCACCCACACCTTTCCTTTGACTCCATAGCTATGACAGCTATGACGGATCCTTCGCAGCTTTAAAAACAAAATGATTGAACTAGACGCGGCGTCTTTTCGGAGGACGGCAGCCGTTATGAGGGATCGGAGTCTCGTCCTTGATCGAGTTGACCTGAAGGCCAACAGCCTGAAGCGCACGGATAGCCGACTCACGACCGGGACCGGGGCCCTTGACAACCACATCGACCTCACGCAGGCCATGATCCTGAGCCGTCTTAGCAGCCTGCTGCGAAGCGATCTGAGCTGCAAAAGGTGTCGATTTGCGGGCGCCCTTGAAGCCGACATTGCCGCCGGAAGCCCAGGAAAGCAGCGCTCCACCTTTATCGGTGATGCTGACGATCGTGTTGTTGAACGTCGAGAAGATATGCGCAACGCCGCTGCTGATATTCTTCTTTTCCTTTTTACGCGTTGAACGAGTAGCCACTGAACGTTACCTCCCTTGATTATGCGGTCTTCTTACCGGCAACGGGACGTGAACGTCCTTTGCGGTTCTTCAACGTGCGGGCGTTCGTCTTCGTGCGCTGACCGCGGCAGGGCAGGCCCAGACGATGACGGATGCCGCGATAGCAGCCGATGTCCATAAGACGCTTGATGTTCATGGACACTTCACGGCGAAGGTCGCCCTCCACCTTATGATTGTTCAGCACCTCAGTACGAAGCAGCTGTGCTTCTTCTTCGGTAAGATCCTTCACGCGCGTGTCGGCGTTGACGCCGGTTTTTTTCAGAATCTCGCGAGCGGTGCTCAGGCCGATCCCGTAAATATACGTAAGACCGATCTCGACGCGCTTATCGCGAGGAAGATCAACTCCAGCAATACGAGCCATACCGGTTACCTCCTAGCTCCCTGACGCTGCTTATGACGAGGATCGCGGCTGCAGATGACGCGAATGACGCCATTGCGCTTGATCACTCGGCAATATTCGCAAATGGGTTTAACAGATGATCTAACCTTCATAGTTTTACACACTCCTCATGGGCAATCCGTCCGCGCAACCTAAGCGCATAACGGCACAACAACTACTTATAGCGGTACGTGATCCGCCCTCTCGTCAGGTCGTACGGGGAGAGTTCCACCAAGACCTTGTCACCGGGAAGGATCTTGATGAAATGCATCCTCATCTTCCCGGAAACGTGGGCTAAGACGACTTGTCCCGTCTCCAGCCTGACACGAAACATCGCGTTGGGCAAGGGTTCTTCTACTTCGCCGTGGGCCTCGATGACATCGTCCTTGTTCGCCATAGAACCTTCCAAACCTCCTCAAAGCTCCCGGCTAGTGCCAGGGAGTCAGGATCTCAGCACCGTCTGAAGTGACCAGCACCGTCTTCTCAAAATGAGCCGCATCCGAACCGTCGGCCGTCGAAACCAGCCAACCGTCCTCGCCGTCCTTCAGGGCTTCCGCGCCGCTCATGATCATGGGCTCGATCGCGATCGTCATGCCCTTAAGCAGCGTGACTCCCGTTCCGGGATCGCCATAATTCAGTACCGACGGCGCTTCATGAGGGCGCCGGCCGATTCCATGCCCGGCATATTCCCTCACAATGCCATAGCCTTTAGGTTTTACAAAAGATTCCACCGCGTGACCGATGTCGCCGAGCGTCGCTCCTGCTTTCACCTGAGCGATCGCGCGATCCAGGCTTTCTCTCGTGACATCAAGCAGTGCCTGCCGCTGCGGCGAGACCGTCCCCACCGGGTAAGTGTAGCATGCGTCGGCGTGAAGGCCCTGATAGCAGGCCATAACGTCAACGCTGACGATATCGCCCTCGTGCAGCACACGGCTGCTGCTGGGTATGCCATGAACCACTTCGTCGTTGACCGATGCGCAAATCGAAGCCGGATACGCATCAGGGATCCCGGGGACCACGTACCCCTTTTCAGAAGGCGTGGCCCCGTTCTTCCTGATAAAATCTTCGGCGTAACGATCAATATCTGCAGTCGTGATCCCAGGAACGATGAAGTCCTTCAGATTCATCAGAAGCTCCGCGAGGATCGCGCCGGCACGACGCATTTTTTCAATGTCGCCGGCAGACTTGAGAGAGATCATGCACGACTCCCAAGCATCGCTTCGATATGACCGAGTACTTTATCTCCTGCCTCTGCCCCGGGAACCCTGCACAGAAGCCCAGCCTTGCCGTAGTAATCAACAAGAGGAGCAGTCTGATCGTGATACACCGCCAAACGCTGACGGATGACCTCTTCCTTGTCGTCGTCGCGCTGATAAAGAGCGCCGCCGCATTCGTCGCACACGTCGCCCTTCTTGGAAGGCTTGAAGCTGACATGGAAGATGCGTCCGCAGCTTTTGCACATACGGCGACCGCACAGACGTTCGACCACCGTATCGTCGTCCACATCCAGCAGGATGACGCCGTCAAGCTTGATGCCCATCTCGGCCAGAAGCACAGTCAGCGCTTCCGCCTGCGGAACAGTGCGAGGGAAACCGTCGAGGATGAAGCCTTTTTTGCAGTCGTCCTCCGCCAGACGCCCGCGCATCATGCCCACGATCACATCGTCAGGGACAAGCGCACCGGCGTCCATAAAAGACTTCGCCTTCTTGCCCAGCTCTGTACCAGCTTTGACGTTGGCGCGAAGGATGTCGCCCGTAGAGATATGGGCGACATCGTACTTCGCGACGATTTTTTCAGCCTGAGTGCCCTTGCCAGCACCCGGAGGTCCAACAAGAATGATCCTCATCTTATCCTCCTAGAAACGGAGCAGGCCCCGGCCACCCTTGGCACGTTTGAGCACGCCCTCATAGTTGCGCATCAGCAGCTGACTGTTGATCTGCTGAACGATCTCCAGCGCCACACCCACAACGATCAGCACCGAAGTGCCGCCGAAGTAAAAACTCGTGATGCCGAACGCGTTCGTCAGCAAATCGGGGATCAACGCGACGACCACCAGGAACAGCGAGCCGACAAGAGTGATGCGGGAAGCGACCTTCTCGATGTAGTCAGAAGTCGGCTTACCGGGACGAATACCGAGGATGAACCCGCCGTTTTTCTTCATGTTCTCGGCAATGTCCGTTGGGTTGAAAACCATGGCGGTGTAGAAGAAACCGAAGAAAACGATCAGGACAACATACAGCAAAGTATAAAGCCAGCTGCCGGGAGCAAAAGCGTTTGCCAGCCGCGCGGCAAAATCACCGTGGAAGAAACGCAGCAGCGTCGACGGAAAGATCAGCAGCGACGAAGCGAAGATTATCGGCATGACGCCGCCCATGTTAACACGCAGCGGGATGAAGCTGCTCTGTCCGCCGTACACGCGGTTGCCCACCACGCGTTTGGCATACTGAACAGGGAGCCTGCGCTGCCCCTCTTCGAGAAGCACCGCTCCTGCCAAGACAGCCACGATGACCACAAGCGCCAGGATGAGCGTGACAACGTTGATCTCGCCCGAGCTGACCATCGAGAACGTCTGGATGACAGCCGGGAAGAAGCGCGCAACGATACCCGAAAAGATCAGCAGCGAAATACCGTTGCCGATGCCATGATCCGTCATTTCTTCGCCGATCCACATCACCGCTACCGATCCGGCAACGGCTGTAATGACCGCGACGAAGAAGGCAAGCCCCGTCGCTTCAAGGACGCCTGCGCGTGAAAGCCACATCGTCATACCGACAGCCTGCACAAAAGCGAAGAAAATGGCGCCATAACGCGTATACTGCGTCATTTTTTTCTGCCCCTGCGGACCTTCCTTCTGAAGGCGCGCCAACGAGGGGAAAATCACCGCAGCCAGCTGTAAAACAATGCTCGCGTTGATATAAGGAGCAACGCCAAGCGAGAAAATACTGAACCTTCTCAGCGCACCGCCAGCAAACATATCCAGGAAGCCAAGGACACCGTTGCCCGTAAAAAGCTGCTCCATAGCGGCTTTATTGATGCCGGGCACAGGGATCTGAGCTCCCAGACGAAAGACGAAGAGCATTCCCAGTGCAAAGAGAATGCGTCTTTTTAAATCAGGAAGTTTGAATACGTCGCGGAAGGTATCAGCCACTCTAGATCACCTCAGCAGTACCGCCGGCGGCGGCGATTTTCTGCGCAGCAGACTTGCTGAAAGCGTTCGCCTTGATCGTGAGCGGCTTGGAGATTTCGCCGTCGCCGAGGATCTTGACAGGAGTGTCAGTATTGCGCACAAGGTTGTGCTCAAAAAGCTCCTGAACGGTGATGACGGAACCTTCCTTGAACTCCGCATCAAATTCGATCGAGTCAAGGTTGACGATTTGATACACCTTCGCGAAGTTATAGTTGTTGAAACCACGCTTGGGGGTGCGGCGCACAAGCGGCATCTGGCCGCCTTCAAAACCGGGGCGGATGCTGCTGCCGGAGCGGGAGCCGTAACCCTTCGTACCTCTACCGGCCGTTTTGCCGTTGCCGCTGCCAATACCGCAGCCAACGCGCTTCGGCTTGCGTTTCGAGCCTTCCGCCGGACGCAGATCAGTCAGATTCATAGGACACCCCTCCTCCTACTCTTCAACTTCCGAGCATTCAACAAGGTGAGCCACGGCGCGGACCATGCCGCGAATCTGAGGCGTGTCCTCGTGAACGACCACAGAGTTCAGTTTATGAAATCCCAGCGCTTTAAGGGTGCGGGACTGACGCTCAGGACGGCCAATGTCGCTTTTCTTCCAAACGATACGAAGTTTAGCCATAATTCATCGCCCTCCTAAGCCTTTTCCGTCTTATCTTTGCCGCGCAGCGCCATGATTTCTTCGCGCGTACGCAGGGCAGCCACGGCAGCCAATGTGGCACGGGCTACGTTGACGGGATTCGAAGTGCGGCCGACAACTTTCGTCATAACGTCCTTCACTCCGCCAAGCTCCATAATAGCGCGAACGACGCTGCCGGCGATAACGCCGGTTCCATCAACAGCGGGGCGAAGAAGCACTGCGGCCGAGCCGTAGTGTCCCATGACAGGGTGCGGGATGGTGTTGCCGTTGCGCTTCACAAAGAGCATATCTTTCTTTGCGTCCTCCATGCCCTTACGCACAGCCTCGGAAATCTCGCGGGCCTTGCCCATGCCGATACCGACATTGCCCTGGCCGTCGCCGACAGCAAGAAGGATGCTGAAGCGGAATCTCTTTCCGCCCTTGACAGTCTTGCTGACTCGGTTGATGAAGATTACGCGCTCGTTCAGCTCGCTTCCGCTCGCAGACAGTTTTTCGGTCATTGAAATTCCTCCTTAGAGCTTCAAGCCGGCTTCACGGGCAGCTTCGGCAATAGCCTGGACGCGGCCGTGATACACGTGACCACCGCGGTCAAAAACGACTTCGGTAATCCCCTTTTCCTTAGCACGCTCAGCGACGAGCTTGCCCACCACCTTGGCGGCAGCAACCGTGCAGTGGCCGCCCTCAAGGGCATCGGCAACTGCTTTCTCCTTCGTGGAGACAGACAGCAGCGTGTGGCCGACCGTGTCGTCAATGACCTGCACGTAAAGTTCCTTCAGGCTGCGGAACACCGAAAGTCTGGGTCTCTCCGCCGTGCCGGAAACGCTCTTGCGAAGGCGGCTGTGACGAAGGAGACGCATACTGTTTCTGCTTTTTGTTTTGATCATTTCAGCTCACCTCGTCTTACTTAGTAGCGGTCTTGCCGGCCTTGCGCAGGATGTGCTCGCCCTGATAACGGATACCCTTGCCCTTATAAGGCTCAGGTCCGCGGTAACCGCGAATGATCGCCGAGATCTGTCCAACGACCTGCTTATCGGCGCCCTTGACGAAGATCTTCGTCGTGCCCTCGACCTCAAAAGTGATACCCGCAGGCGGCACAACTTCGATGGGATGCGAATAGCCAAGGTTCAGGCCGAGGTTCTTGCCCTTCATCGCAGCGCGGTAACCGACGCCTTCGATCTCAAGGACTTTCGTGAATCCCTCGGTAACGCCCGTGACCATATTGTTGATCATCGCGCGGACCATGCCGTGAGCAGCCTTGGTAGCCTTCTCCTCGTTCTCGCGGGTGACGTGAACGACGCCGTCTTTCACTTCGACGTTGACGTTCTTGGACATAGGCAGCGTGAGCTCGCCGTTCTTGCCCTTGACAACGATCAGATGATCCTTGACCTCAACGCTGGCTCCCTTGGGGAGAGTGATGGGTTTGCGTCCTAATCTCGACATGTTGATCCCACCTTACCAGACATAGCAGACAACTTCTCCGCCAAGGCCCAGCACGCGGGCTTCGGCATCGGTCTTCAGACCCTGAGAAGTGGAGACGATGGCAATTCCCAAACCGCCCATGACGCGGGGCAGTTTGTCCTTGCCGACATAGATACGACGACCGGGCTTGCTCATGCGGCGAAGGCCCTGAACGACGCGCTCGCGGTTAGGACCGTAGTTCAGATAAACTTTGATCGTACCGCCGGGCTTCTTAGGATCGTTGAGGACCTTATAGTTGCGGATGTAACCTTCACTTTTCAGGATCTTCGCGATCCCGAGCTTCATCTTGCTGATCGGGATATCGACGCTCTCATGATAGACCATGTTCGCGTTGCGAATTCTCGTGAGCATATCCGCAATCGGATCGTTAACGTACATGAAAGTTCCCCTTTCTAGGATTTAGAGCTGGTATTGCTACCAGCTCGACTTCACAATTCCGGGAATCTTGCCTTCGCGGGCAAGGTTGCGGAAACAGCAGCGGCACATGTTGAAGTCTCTCATAAAGCCGTGGATACGGCCGCAGAGCGGGCATCTGTTGTAACCGCGAGTAGAGAATTTCGGTTCAAGCGCAGCTTTGTTTTTAAGTGCTTTTCTCGCCATTTAGGGCCCCTCCTATTCAGCGTGAGCGAACGGCATGCCGAGCTTCTCAAGCAGGACGAACGCCTCTTCGTCGGTAGTGGCAGTCGTGACGATGGTAATGTTCATGCCGCGCAGTTTGATGACTTTATCGTAGTTGATCTCGGGGAAAATCAGCTGCTCTTTGAGACCGAGGTTGTAGTTGCCGCGGCCGTCAAAAGATGTGCGGGACACGCCCTGGAAGTCCTTGATGCGGGCCAGCGTCAGGTTCATCAGGCGATCGAGGAACTCCCACATACGGGTGCCGCGCAGCGTGACGCAGCAGCCAACAGGCGTTCCCTCACGCAGTTTGAAGTTGGCGATCGACTTCTTCGACTTCTTGATCATCGGACGCTGGCCGCTGATGATCGCAAGCTCGGACACAGCGGCATCGATGAACTTGCTGTCGGTTTTAGCATCGCCGACGCCAATGTTGATGACGACCTTGACGACTTTGGGCATCATCATCGGATTCTTGTATGCGAACTGTGCCTGCATCGCCGGCACAACTTCGGCCTTGTACTTTTCAAGCACACGAACGGGTACGGTCATTGTGAGCCTCCTCTATTACTTCTTGTCGAGATCGACAACTTCACCGGAGACCTTGGCCACGCGGACCTTGCGGCCGTCTTCCAGATAAGCATGACCGATACGGGTGGGCTTGCCGGTGTTCGGGCACACAAGCATGACCTTGGAGGCATAAATCGGCGTTTCTTTTTTAACGATGCCGCCCTGCGGATTAGCCTGAGTGGGTTTGCTGTGGCGCGAAGCAACGCTGACGCCTTCCACAATCACTTTGTTCTCCGCCGGCATAGAAACGAGGATCTTTCCTTCCTTGCCCTTATCCTTTCCGGAGATGACCCTTACGCGGTCACCTTTTTTCAAACGCATTTTGCTCATAAAACAGGCCTCCTACACAACTTCAGGCGCCAGCGAGATAATGCGCATATACTTCTTCGCGCGAAGCTCACGGGCGACAGGGCCAAAGATACGGGTCCCCTTCGGGTCACCGTTGCCGTCGATCAGGACCGCGGCGTTATCATCGAAACGCACATAGGAACCGTCGACACGGCGACGCTCCTTCTTGACGCGGACGATAACAGCCTTGACGACGCTGCCCTTGGCGACGTTGCTGTTAGGAATAGCTTCCTTCACAGCACAAACGATCACGTCGCCCAGCGAACCAAAACGGCGGCGGCTGCCACCCAGGACCTGAATGCACTTGACGCGCTTGGCGCCAGTGTTATCGGCAACATTGAGAACAGTGTTGAGCTGAATCATCGGTTAAGCCTCCTCCTCGACAGATCCACCCAGGACGGGGGCTCTCTCGATGACCTTCACGAGCGTCCAGCACTTGTTCTTGCTCAGGGGACGCGTCTCGGCGAACTGGACCTTGTCGCCTACACGGCATGTGTTCTCGGCATCGTGGACGATGAACTTCTTCGACTTGATGATACGCTTGCCGTAAACAGGGTGAAGGGCATGTCTGGTCACGCGAACAGAGATCGACTTCTCCATTTTATCGCTGACGACGATCCCGACTTTCACCTTACGATGCGGTGTTTTCGCTTCCATTATGCCTTACCTCCCTTCGACTCGGGCGCAGCCTGGCCTTTTTCCTTCTCGCTCACGATCGTAAGGACTCTGGCGATCGTTTTCTTTACTTCTTTGATCCTGCTGGTGTTCTTCAGCTGACCAACAGCGTTCTGAAAGCGCAGGTTAAAAAGCTCTTCTTTGTATTCATCGTGCTTGGTCTTGAGCTCTTCGATGCTCAACTCACGCAGACTCTTGGCATCCATTGCTATTCACCATCCAGATTGTCGCGGGTCACAAGCCGCACTTTGATAGGAAGCTTGTGAGAAGCCGTGCGGAATGCCTCCTCAGCGACTTCACGGGGGATCCCGCCAAGCTCGAACATGATCCTGCCCTTGCGAACAGCCGACACCCAGAACTCGGGAGCGCCCTTACCTTTACCCATTCGGGTTTCAAGGGGCTTTTTCGTGTAAGGAACGTCGGGGAAGATGCGGATCCACATTTTGCCGCCCTTGCGCATCTTACGGTTCATAGCGACACGCGTGGCCTCGATCTGCCGGGCGGTGATGTAAGCGCACTCAAGCGCCTGCACGCCATACTCACCAAACGCTACGTACTTGCCGCCCTTAGCTTCGCCGACAAGGCAGTCGCGGTGGGGCTTGCGGTACTTTGTTCTTTTCGGCATCAACATTTAGGCCCGGCCTCCTTCACGTTTGTTCGCCCGGCTGCGCACAGGACGCGGAGCCTGGGTGTTGAGCGCTTTTTCATCGCGGTAGATCCAGCACTTGACGCCGATGGCGCCATACATCGTAACCGCCTTGACGCAGCTGTAGTCGACATCCGCACGCAGAGTGGAAAGCGGAAGACGTCCGTCATTGTACCACTCCGTGCGGGCAATTTCGGCGCCGCCCAGGCGGCCGGCACACGAGATCTTGATGCCAAGACCGCCGGCTTTCATCGTGCGGAACATGGCCTGCTTCATCGCGCGGCGGAAGCTGACGCGGCGCTCAAGCGCCGAAGCAATGCTCTCGGCCACAAGCTGGGCGTCAACGTCGGGATTCTTGATCTCCTGCACGTTGAGCATAACACGCGAGCCCGTCAGTGCCTGAAGCTCGTCTTTGACCTTGGTGAGCTCAGCGCCCTGCTTGCCGATAACAACGCCGGGACGCGCCGTCCAGAGCGTGAAACGAATAACTTTGCCAACTCGCTCGATCTCAACGCGGGAAATGCTTGCACCTTCCCAGCGCTTCTTGATCCAGTTGCGCAGCTTGATATCCTCGTGAAGGTTCTTCACGTAGTTTTTGCCGTTGGCATACCACTTGGATTCCCAGTCGCGAATGACACCGATACGATAACCGATCGGATGAACTTTCTGACCCATAAGTCATTTCCTCCTTATTCGGCAACCGTCACAGTGATGTGACTGGTACGATGGACATAAGCATGAGCGCGGCCCATGGAGACGGGACGGAAGCGCTTCATGCTGGGCCCCTGATCAGCCTTGGCCTCAACGACCTTCAGCTTCTCGACGTCGAGTCCCATGTTAAACTCGGCGTTGGCAACGGCACTCTTAAGCACTTTCTCAACGAGCCGGGCGGCCTTTTTGGGCGTATAGCGAAGGATCATCATCGCATCGCCGACCTTCTTGCCGCGGATCAGAGGCAGCACCTGACGAACTTTATAAGGCGAGATTCGCACCGCCTTGGCAACTGCATAAGCCTGCACGTCAATGTCCCTCCTTACTTACCAGCCTTGGGAGCCGTCGGCACGGAGCGCTCCTGACCGGCATGGCCGGTGAAGCGGCGCGTCAGAGAGAACTCGCCAAGCTTATGTCCGATCATGTTCTCGCTGACGTAAACAGGAACATGAGTGCGGCCGTTGTGGACCGCGATCGTGTGACCGACCATCTGCGGAACGATCATTGAGGCGCGCGACCAGGTCTTCAGGACCTTTTTGCTGCCGCTCTCATTCAATTCTTCGACCCTCTTGAGGAGTCTCGCCTCGACGTAGGGTCCTTTTTTAGCAGAACGTGCCATAATTTGTCCTCCTTACCCTACTACTTCGCGTAGCGGCGTCTGACGATGAACTTGTCAGAAGGCTTGCGCTTACGAGTACGATAACCTTTAGCGGGAGTGCCCCAAGGCGAGCAGGGATGATGGTGCGACTTAGTCGTGCCTTCACCACCGCCCATGGGGTGATCGACAGGGTTCTGGATCATAGCGCGGATACGGCCCTTGCGGCCCAGCCAACGCGTTTTGCCGGCCTTGCCGAGCGAGACGTTTTCGTGCTCACCGTTGCCAACAACACCGATCGTGGCGCTGCATTCGAGCAGGAACTTACGGAGTTCGCCGCTGGGCATGCGCACAAAAGCGAACTTGCCCTCGCGAGCCATCAGCTGAGCGCTCACTCCGGCAGAACGGACGAGTTTGGCGCCGCGGCCGGGCTCAAGCTCGATGTTATGGACCAAAGTGCCGTCGGGCATATCCTTGAACTTCTTGGCGTTGCCGGGACGGATATCGGCCTCGGGCCCCGCCATGATCGTGTCGCCCACGTGCAGCTGATCGGGGCAGATGATATAGCGCTTCTCTCCGTCGACATAGAAGATCAGAGCAAGACGGGCACTGCGGTTGGGATCATATTCGATCGCAGCGACGCGGCCGGGGATACCGATCTTGTCACGCTTGAAGTCGACAATACGAAGCAAGCGAACGTGGCCGCCGCCGATGAAGCGCATCGTCCTGCGGCCGTAGTTGTTGCGGCCGCCGGTCTTCTTCTTTTTGCCGGCCAGAAGAGAACGCTCAGGCTTCTGTTTCGTGATGTCCTCGCGAGAGAGCACCGTCATGTGACGTCGGCTGGCAGTGTAGGGATTGAATTGTTTGATAGCCATTGTTTAATTCCTCCAATCGCTACGCGCCGGCGCCTTCAAAGAACTGAATGCGCTCGCCGTCAGCCAGGGTGATGATGGCTTTCTTCCAAGCGCGGCTCTTGCCAAGAAAAGCCCCCATGCGCTTGGGCTTGGAATGCACCTTGATGGTATGAACGCTCTTGACTTTGACCTTAAAGACGACTTCGACAGCTTTGCGGATCTCGATCTTATTCGCCATCGGGTGGACTTCGAAGGTGTACTTATTCATTTCCATCAGGCGGCTGCTCTTTTCAGTAACCACAGGACGGATGATGATGTCATGCGCTACAAGATTCATCGAGCGTACACCTCCTCGAGTTTTTCGAGAACCGCGGGCGTGGCCACGACGTGATCGTGATGCACAAGGTCAAGGACGTTGATGCTGTCCACGTGCAAAACTTTCGCGCCGGGAATGTTGCCGGCCGATTTGACAACGTTCTCGTCTCTGGCGTCAAGAAGGAAAAGGACCTTCTTGGCGTTAAGCTTGTCGATAAAAGCTTTCATCTTTTTGGTCGAAGGAACATCAAAGCCAAAGTTCTCGACGCTGCAAAGCGACTGCTCGATGACGCGCATCGAAAGGGCGCTGCGCATTGCCAGAGCGCGAACTTTCTTATTGACCTTGAGGTAATACTTGCGGGGCTTAGGGCCGTGAACCACTCCGCCGCCTACCCACAGAGGCGAACGGGTGCTGCCGGCACGCGCGCGGCCGGTATGCTTCTGCTTCCACGGTTTTTTGCCGCCGCCGCGGACTTCTCCGCGCATCTTCGTGCTGGCCGTGCCCTGTCTGGCGTTGGCCAGCTGGGCAACGACAACCTGGTGCATTGCGGAGACATGGACAGGAGCGCCGAAAACTACGTCAGAGAGCGTCTTTTCACCGACGACATCTCCGCTGATATTCAGCATTTTGATAACAGGCATTTCGTTGATCCTCCTTCAGCCTAGCCCTGCTTGCGGACAAGGACGAGGCCGTTTTTGGCGCCGGGAACCGCACCCTTGATGAGAAGGAGGTTATTCTCCTTGTCAACCGCAACGATGGTCAGATTTTTGACGGTAACGCGTTCGTTACCCATCTGTCCAGGCATCGTCTTTCCCTTGAAGATGTGGCTGGGATAGCTGCTCGCGCCGCTGGAGGCTGGCTTGCGGTGCGACACGGACACGCCGTGGCTGGCCTGAAGTCCGCCGAAGTTATAGCGCTTCATAACGCCCGCAAATCCCTTGCCCTTGCTGGTCCCGGTGACGCTGACCGCCTCACCTTCGGCGAAGCTGCTCACATCGATCACCTGACCGACTTTGAAATCAGCGGCATTTTCGATGCGGAACTCGCGAAGCCAACGGCAGGGAGCCACTCCAGCACGTTCAAAGGTGCCCTTCATCGGCTTCGTGACCTTGTTCGCCTTGCGCTCACCAAAGCCGAGCAAAACAGCGCTGTATCCGTTCTTTTCGGGCGTACGCACGTCCACGACAGGGCACGGACCGGCAGCGACGACAGTAACAGGAACAGACTGACCTTCAGCGTTGAAGATTCGGGTCATTCCCAGTTTCTGTCCAAGAATACCAAAACTCATATTACAACACACTCTCCTTTGCTCAGAGCTCCCCATTCCGGGGAGGTTCAGCTTTTATGGCTTTAAGAGCTTCCCGCCCGTTTAGAGCTTGATCTGGATGTCGACTCCAGAGGGAAGATTAAGCTGCATCAATGCTTCCATCGTTTTCTGCGTCGGATCGACGATGTCGATCAGGCGCTTGTGCGTGCGCATCTCATAATGCTCGCGAGCATCCTTGTTGACGTGGGGTGAGGTAAGGATGCAGAACTTGTTGATGTCAGTAGGAAGCGGGATAGGACCGGCAACCTTGGCGCCGCTGTCTTTCGCGGTCTTCGCGATCTGCGCAGCTGAAGTGTCAAGCACACGATGGTCAAACGCCTTGAGGCGGATTCTGATCTTTTTGGACACGGTCATTCCCTCGCTTAGTCAAGGATCTCGGAAACGACGCCGGCGCCGACGGTGTGGCCGCCCTCGCGGATGGCGAAGCGCAGCTGTTCGTTCATGGCGACGGGGGCGATCAGATCAACTTCAAAGGTGCTGTTGTCGCCAGGCATGACCATCTCGACGCCCTCGGGAAGCTTGATGGAGCCGGTCACGTCGGTGGT
>Ga0129306_1001803_pt1 | contig 21959 bp, 23 predicted proteins | sample P827metagenome_FD_94438 | JGI IMG/M metagenome (GOLD analysis project Ga0129306, IMG submission 94438) | Capybara group fecal microbial communities from Wisconsin, USA - P827 metagenome | ecosystem: Host-associated > Mammals > Digestive system > Large intestine > Fecal | place: USA: Wisconsin... | reverse complement strand
TTTGTCAAGTGCACCGACCTGCGCGGCGGCGCGGCGCTGGTGCTGGCGGGATTGCAGGCGGAGGGCGTGACCCGCGTGTCGCTGCCGGAGCATATCGACCGCGGTTACGAGTGTTTGGAACGGGATCTCACCCTGTTGGGCGCGTCGATCGAGCGGCGCGAGAGTTAGACTGTGGGGTACAAAAGCTATGGAGAGAAAGAGAAAAAACAGAAGACGCAGACGCGGCAGGTTTTCCTTCCTGTGGAAACCGTTTTGCGTCGTTGTCGCCGCCGTGGCGATGGTTCTGGCGATCACGTCCTTCTTCCGGATGGAGCACATCGCCGTCATCGGCGCCTCGCGCTACAGCGAACAGGAGGTGCTGGACGCCTCGGGACTGCAGCTCGGCAGCAACCTCTACTTCATCAACAAGTTCGAGGTCAAGCGCGAGCTGTTCAGCAAGCTGCCCTATATCGAGGAGATCCGCATCAATCGCAAGCTGCCCGACACGCTGCTCGTCGAGGTGCGCGAGTGTGAGGCGAAGGCGGCGGTGCAGGACGGCGAGGGCTGCTGGCTGCTCAGCGACAACGGCAAGATCCTGGAGCGCGCGGCGGAACCCGGCGCGGATTGCGTGCCGCTTGAGGGCGTGCAGCTCACGGAGCCGGCCGTCGCCGCGCAGGCGGACTTCGGCGAGGGCGCCTATCGCGCGGGCGTGGCGCTGGCGCTGCTGCGCGAGGCGGAGCTGCGCGGGATGCGCGACAAGATCGAGCGCATCGACCTCTCGGACGAGACGGCGCTGTCCATGGACTACCTCTACCGCTTCACGGTGCGCATCCCGTGGACGGCGGACGTCGGCTACAAGCTCGACACGCTGGAGACGGTGGTCAACTATCTGGAGAACAACGAAACGGGGCGCATCGACCTCATGACGGACGGCAAGGCGAGCTTCATCCCCGGATGAATAAAAGCGGGCGGACGGCGCGTTCGCCCGCTTAAAAAAGAATTGCAAATGCCTATTGACCGGAGAATGAAACCGTACTAGAATAGAGACCAATTATAAGGTACTGTATCTTGTGGCGAATCCCGCCGCAGTTGCCTTTTTTACACAAGACATGCAGGAGGAACCAACATGGCATTCGGATTGGAAACCGGACAGGAGAGCGTAGTCAAGATCAAGGTCATCGGCGTCGGCGGCGGCGGAAACAACGTGGTCAACCGTATGGTGCGTTCCGGCGCGACCGGCGTGGATTTTGTCGCGGTCAACACGGACAAGCAGGCGCTCAACGTTTCGAGCGCGACCTACAAGATCCAAATCGGAGAAAAGCTGACTCACGGACAGGGCGCCGGTTCCGATCCCGAGGTTGGCCGCAAGAGCGCGGAGGAGAGCCGCGCGCAGATCACCAAGGTGATCGAGGACGCCGACATGGTGTTCATCACCGCTGGTATGGGCGGCGGCACCGGCACGGGCGGCGCGCCCATCGTCGCGGAGATCGCGCGCGAGGCGGGCATCCTGACCGTCGGCGTCGTGACGAAGCCCTTCGGCTTTGAGGGCCGCCGCCGTATGCAGCAGGCGGAGAAGGGCATCGAGGCGCTGCGCGACAAGGTGGACTCCCTTGTCATCATCCCGAACGAGCGGCTCAAGTATGCCACCGACCAGAAGGTCACCTTTGCCAACGCGTTCGAGATCGCGGACGACGTGCTGCGTCAGGCGGTGCAGAGCATCTCCGACCTGATCCGCAACACCGGCCTGATCAACCTCGACTTCGCGGACGTCACCGCCGTCATGAAGGACGCCGGCCTTGCCCACATGGGCGTGGGCCGCGCCGCCGGCAAGGGCAAGGCGGAGGAAGCGGCGAAGATGGCGATCTCCAGCCCGCTGCTCGAAACCAGCATCGACGGCGCGCACGGCGTGCTCATCAACATCGTCGGCTCCTCGGATATCGGACTGGAGGAGGTCGAGCAGGCGGCGTCTCTGGTGCAGGCGGCGGTGCATCCCGACGCGAACACCATCTTCGGCGCGGCGTTCGACGATACGCTGGACGACGAGATCCGCGTCACCGTCATCGCCACCGGCTTCGAGGAGGAAGCGCCTGTCAAACAGGGGCAGAAGAGCGCGTTTGCCGCGCCCGCAGCGCCTGCCGCGCCTGTCGCCCCCGCGGCGCCCGTCGCGCCCGCGCCCGCGCAGCCGGAGCAGCCTGCCGAGCCGGAAAAGCCCGAGTCTGCGAAACAGGTGGAAGAAGAGGAAGAGAAAGATCCGTTTGAGGATATTTTCAAAATCTTCCAATCCCGTTAAATGCAAAATATGTCGAACTCCGCGGATTTTTCCTCCGCGGAGTTCTTTTTTGCGCTGCGCCGCAATGCGGCAGATTTCGCCATGCCAGCGCGGTAAATTTTTAGACAGGCTATTTTATGTGGATCTGCAGATGTTAATGCGGCCGCGTGAAAAACTTTTTTCAGCGGCAAAACAAAGGGGGGATGGGATGAACTCTCTTTCCAGCCGCGTCGCGGCGGTCTGTCTGGGCCTGCTGTTCACCTGCGCGGCGTACTCGCCCGGCGTCAGCGCCATGACGGCGGAGAACGCCGAGGTGCGGACGCTGGTGCCCGTGGGCCATGCGGTGGGCGTCAAGCTCTTCTCGGACGGCGTGCTCGTGGTCGCTCTGTCGGACGGCGCGACGCCCGCCAAGGCGTCCGGCCTGCGCGAGGGCGACGTCGTCCTCAGCTTCAACGGGACGAGCATCGACTCGACGGAGCATCTCCAGCAGCTGCTTGCCGAGAACGGCGAGGCGCGCGCGACGGTCAGCGTCCGGCGCGGCGCGAAGACGCTGACGCTCCCGATCACGCCGGAGCAGACGGACGGCGGCGCGTACCGCCTCGGCGCATGGATCCGGGACAGCATGGCGGGCATCGGCACGATGACCTTCTATGACCCGGAGAGCGGCGTGTTCGGGGCGCTGGGGCATGGCGTGACGGATGTGGACACCGGAAAGCTCATGCCCATGGAGAGCGGCAGCATCATGGACGCGACGGTCAAGGCGGTCAAGCGTGGCGAACGCGGCGCGCCGGGAGAGCTGCGCGGCGACTTCGAGCTGACGCGCGACAGCGGCGGACTTTACGCCAACACGGAGTGCGGTCTGTTCGGCACGATCGCGGACGGGAACGCCGCCCTCGGCAGCGGGCGGGAAGTGCCCGTGGCGGAGCGCGGCGAGGTCACGACGGGGCGGGCAACGATCCTCGCCAACTGCGAGGGCGACGAGGTGTGCGCCTACGAGGTGGAGATCGAACGCGTTTACGCGGGCTCCTCGCCCACGCGCAACCTGCTTCTGCGTGTGACCGACGAAGCCCTGCTTGCGAAGACCGGCGGCATCGTGCAGGGCATGAGCGGCAGCCCGATCCTGCAGAACGGCAAGCTCGTCGGCGCGGTGACGCACGTTCTGGTGAGCGACCCGTCCCGCGGTTACGGCATCTTCATCGACAATATGCTGGACGCGGCGGGACTGACCGCGGAGAAGGACGCCTGAGCATGAGAGGGACGCTGCGGCGTCCCTCTTTTTTTGAAAATGTACTTGACAAACATGGCAAATTTGTACTATAATAAATTGCATACAACCAATGCAAAGGAAGAGAAACAGGTTATGGAACACAGCTATCGTACAAAAGGCGTATGCGCCATGGAGATATCATTCTCGCTGGACGGCGACGTGGTGAGCGATATTTCGTTCGTCGGCGGCTGCAACGGCAATTTGAAGGCGATCTCCAAGCTCTGCGAGGGCATGACGGTGGACGAGATCGAAGAGAAGCTGGCGGGCAACACCTGCGGCTATAAGCCGACCTCCTGCGCCGACCAGCTCGCGCGCGCGGTGCGTGAGGCATATGATGAGGAAGCCAGATAAGGAAGGAAGCGCGTGACATGGACAGGGGCAAACGGATCGTTCTCACCAGCATCATCGGCATCGCCGCCAATCTGATGCTGGTGGCGTTCAAAACGGCGGTCGGTCTGGCGACAAACTCCATCGCCATCGTTCTGGACGCGGTGAACAACCTGAGCGATGCGCTCTCGTCGATCATCACGATCATCGGCACAAAGCTCTCCGGCAAGCGGCCCGACCGGAAGCACCCCTACGGGCATGGGCGCATCGAGTACCTCACCAGCGTCGTCATCGCGGTCATCGTGCTGCTGGCGGGACTTACCTCGCTGCGTGAATCGCTGGAGAAGGCGATCCACCCGGTGGAGACGAGTTACACGACGGCGTCGCTGATCATCATCGCGGCGGCGGTCGTCGTGAAGCTGCTGATGGGACGCTACGTCAAGAAGGTGGGCGAGGAGATCAACGCCGGCACGCTCATCGCCTCCGGCGCGGACGCGACCTTTGACGCGGTCCTCTCGTTCACAACGCTGGTCGCGGCGGCGGCAAAGCTGCTGTGGAACTGGCAGATCGAGGGCGTCCTCGGCGTGGTGATTTCCGCGTTCATCATCAAGGCGGGCGTGGAGATGCTGCTCGACCCCATCAACAGCATCATCGGCCTGCGCGCGGACGCGGAGCTTGCCGTTCCGCTGAAGGAGCTGATCTGCTCGTTTCCGGAGGTGCGTGGCGCCTTCGACCTGACGCTGCACAACTACGGCCCGTCCCAGACCATCGGCTCGGTGCATATCGAGGTGCCGGACAATATGACCGCGCGCCAGATCCACTATCTGACCCGCTGCATCTCCACCCGCGCGTATGAGGAGTTCGGCGTGATCCTTTCCGTCGGCATCTATGCCGCGGGCGATTCCTCCGCCGAGCTGACGGAGATTCGCAGGACGACGGAGGAGCTGGTCGCGCAAAGGCCGGAGATCCTGCAAATGCACGGCTTTTTTGGCGATGACGAGCAGAAATTCGTGCTGTTTGATCTCATTGTGGACTTCTCGGCGGACGCTGTCGCGGTTAGAAACGAGATTTTTCAACAATTAACGAAAAAATATCCGAAATATAGGTTTGACATTGTGCTCGATTCGGATTATAGTGATTAGTACACTTATATGCTTTTTGTAAAGTAGACAGGAGATAGAAATGAGCGACGAACGAAATTTTGACGCATTGAAGCTGGAAAACCAGATTTGCTTTCCGCTGTATGCCGCCTCGCGCGAGGTGGTGAAGAGATATCGTCCGTTCCTTGAGCCGCTGAATCTGACCTACACGCAGTACATTGCCATGCTCGTCTTCTGGGAGCAGAAAAAGTGCAGCGTGAAGGAGCTGGGCGAACGGCTGTATCTGGACTCCGGCACACTGACCCCTGTGCTCAAGAGCCTGGAGGCGAAGGGCTTTGTCCGCCGCTACCGTTCCACCGAGGACGAGCGCGTCCTTCTGGTCGAGGTGACGGAGATGGGCCTTGCGCTCCGCGACCGCGCCGCCGATGTGCCGCAGCGGGTCGGCGGCTGCGTCCGGCTGAGCGCCGACGAGTCGAAACTGCTTTACGGACTGCTGTACCGTCTGCTTTCCGCAATGGAATAAACCGCGCCCCCCGAACCGGCGTTCGGGGGGCGTTTTTTGCCCTTGTGTGGAAAAAACGGGGCGGATACAAGATGTTGCGCAAGTTTTTCGGGCGATCGTTGTTATGTTAATTATTTGTCGATTTTTGTCGAAACGCATCGAACGATTCTTTGACCATTCGACACGATTTTGCTTGAAAAAAGCTGTCCAAATATGCTAGTTTATAGCCAAGCAAAACGAAGACGTCAGTTTTTTGCCGTAGCGGGTGCACGGCCGTCACCCGACAATCCTGAAAGGAATTTCGATATGGACAATAAAATCACCGTCGTTCTGGTGGATGCAAACGAAGAATTCCTCAGCATGCTGCGCGAGAGCGTGGAGCAAACCGGCGAGTTCGCCGTGGTCGGCACGGCAGGGGACGGCTTGAGCGCCCTGCGCCTTGTCGTGGAGAAGAAACCGCAGTTCCTGATCAGCGAGGTCCTGCTGCCGGAGCTGGACGGCTTCGGCCTGCTTGAACGGATGGCGGAGCAGGGCGTCAAGCCGAATACGATCCTGATCTCCGCCATGTACCAGAGCAGGATCGTTGCCCGCGCGATGAAGATGGACGTGTCGTACTTCATGCCCAAGCCCTTCGAGATCGGCTCGCTGCTGGAGCGGATGCGTCAGATCGCCCATGATGGCGAGGAGGACACCGAGGATGCCTTTCAAGCATTACAGCGACAGGTGACCGACGTCATCCACGAGGTCGGCGTGCCTGCGCACATCAAGGGCTACCAGTACGTCCGCGAGGCGATCATCATCGCGGTGCAGGACATCAGCGTCATCAACGGCGTGACGAAGATCCTCTATCCGGAGGTCGCCAAGCGCTACAACACCACGCCGAGCCGCGTCGAGCGCGCCGTGCGCCACGCCATCGAGGTCGCGTGGGACAGGGGCGACCTCGAGACGCTGCAGCGCTATTTCGGCTACACGGTGTCGAACACCAAGGGCAAGCCCACCAATTCGGAGTTTATCGCGATGATCGCGGATAAAATTCGATTAGAGGGCAAGCGCAGGGCGTAGGGCGCGGCAAAACGCCGATGAGCGTGCAAATTCAAAAAGCGGAACATCGTTCGACAGCAGTGAACCACACAGGGGCGGGGGCGATCCCGCCCCTGTTTCACGTTCCTGCGCGACGGCGCAAAAATAAATTGCACGGCGGCGGAAACGGTGTTATAATGCCTCCAAAGGAGAGTGATCCCATGGTCATTACAGTCGGCAGACAATACGGCAGCGGCGGCCGCGAGATCGGCACCGCGCTGGCAAGCCGCCTCGGCATCGCGTACTATGACGATCTGCTTTTGAAGAAGGCGGCGGCGGAAAGCGGCCTTTGCGAGGAGCTGTTCCGTTCGTTCGACGAGCGCCCCAAGAGCTTTCTCTACTCGGTCGCCCTCGACCCGTTTTCCTTCTCCATGAGCCACGCCGGCCCCAAGGGCTCGATCGAGCAGCAGGTGTATCTTGCCACCTACGGCACGATCAAAAAGCTGGCGGAGCAGGGGCCTTGTGTGCTCATCGGGCGCTGCGCGGACTATGCGCTCAAGGACCGGGACGACGTGATCAACCTGTTCGTCACCGCGCCGCTTGAGAACCGCATCAAGCGCGTCGCCATGCGCAACGGCATCTCCGAGGATGAGGCGAAGGACCGCATCCGCAAGCGGGACAAGGACCGCGCCGCGTACTACAACTTCTACTCCGCCAAGGAGTGGGGCGACGCCAAGAGCTACGACCTGTGCATCGACAGCTCGCTGCTGGGCATCCAGGGCACGGTCGATCTGCTTGAAGCGATGCTCAAGCTCAAGGGCTTTACCCCCAACGCATGAAAAAAGACGCCCCACGGGCGTCTTTTTTCATGCGTCATACGACGGCGCGCGCCTTCATCATCTCCCACAGCGTTTGGAGCTGGGGGATGGTCAGCAGGCCGTAGAACAGGATGAATATCCCCCAGAGGCGGTTGATATCGTCCTCGCGGCGGCAGAGGAAGAAGCAGTAGAAGAAGTAGACCACCGCGTCCAGCGCCAGCGCCGCCGCCAGCACGCTGACAAAGCCGGTCTCGCCCACATCGGAAAAGCCGGTGAGCAGCATGATGAGCGCATAGTAACAGAACGTCGCCGTGACCGGCCACTTGAGCAGCCGCCAGTCGTGCACGCGCTTTTTCTGCTTGTCCATGGCGTCGTCTCCTTGTTTCGGAAATAAGAAGAAACCTCCGAAATCCGTGGATTTCGGAGGTTTCTTGGCGCGGAAGAGAGGATTTGAACCTCCGCGGCGGTTTTTAAGCGCCCTACTCCCTTAGCAGGGGAGCCCCTTCGGCCTCTTGGGTACTTCCGCAAGCCGAATGAAAAAATATTGGCGGAGAGAGTGGGATTCGAACCCACGGATGCTTTCACATCGCCGGTTTTCAAGACCGGTGCCTTCAACCGCTCGGCCATCTCTCCCGATCTTATCCCGCGTCTTCTCCAAACGCAAGAGGAATGATACCACAGGTGCACTGCTCTTGTCAAGCAAAAAAGCGGCGTTCCGCCGCTTTTTTTGTCAGTGCCGCTTGTCGCCCGCACGGAACAGCAGCGCCGCAAGCAGCGCGCCGACGATCGCCGCGGCGATGCCGCCCGCCGTGGCGCTCAGACCGCCGGTCAGCACGCCCAGCCAACCCTGCTCCGCCGCCGCCTTCTCGACGCCCTGCGCCAGCGCGCGCCCGAAGCCGAGCAGCGGCACGGTCGCGCCCGCGCCGCCCCACTCGACGAGCGGCTCGTACAGCCCGATCGCCGTGAGGAACACGCCGCACACGACGTAGCCGGTCAGGATACGCGCGGGCGTGAGCGTCGTGCGGTCGATCAGAACCTGCCCGACGGCGCACAGAACGCCGCCGCAGAGGAATGCGCGAACCAGCATCATTGTCAGCCCTCCTTCGTGTTGGACAGGATCGCCGCGTGGCAGATCCCCGGAATGCTCTCGCCCTGAAGCGACGAGGTGGGCGAGAGCAGCGCGCCCGTTGGCGCGAACAGGACGCGGTTCCAGCGCTTCTCCCGCATCCCGCGCAGCAGGTAGCCGCACAGCACGCTTGCCGAGCAGCCGCAGCCGCTGCCGCCGCAGTGCATATCCTGCCCCTCGCGGTCGAAGATCAGCAGCCCGCAGTCGTTATAATTAGCGGTTATGTCAATACCATCGCGTGCGAAAAAATCCACGACGACGTCATGCCCCAGCCGGCCGAGGTCGCCCGTGACGATCAGGTCGTAGTCGGCGGGCGCCGTCTGCGTGTCGCGCAGCACCGCGGCGAGCGTGTCGTAAGCGGCGGGCGCCATCGCCGCGCCCATGTTGTTCGCGTCGCGGACGCCCTTGTCCACGATGCGCCCCGCCGTCAGGTGGGTGACGAACGGCCCCGCGCCCTCCGCGCCGAGGATGCAGCAGCCCGCCGCCGTCGCCGTCCACTGCGCGGTGGGCGGACGCTGCGAGCCGTAGGGCACGGGCATCCGGTACTGGCGCTCCGCCGTGCAGAAGTGCGACGAGGTCAGCGCCGCCGCGCGCCGCGCGAAGCCGCCGTCGATCATCAGCGCCGCGAGCGACAGCGCCTCGCCCATCGTCGAGCACGCGCCGTACAGCCCGTAGTACGGGACGCCGCTGTCCCGCAGGGAGAACGTCGAGCCGATGCACTGGTTCAGCAGATCGCCCGCGAACACATAGTCGAGGTCCGCCTCGTGCAGCGTAGCCTTCTCCAGCGCCTTGGCGAGCGCGTGCTTCTGCATGACGCTCTCGCCCTGCTCCCAGGTCTTTTGACCCCAGAAGTGGTCCTCGCTGATCTCGTCGAAGCAGCCGCCTAGCGGCCCCGCGCCCTCCATGTGTCCGCCCACCGCCGCGAAACCCAGCACCGCCGGCGGATTTGCCAGGCGCACCGTCCGCGCGCCGATCCGTTTGTTCATGTCGTGTGCTCCCCTTGTGTGGTTTTGGGGTAGTATGCCACGAATTGGGCGAAGTATGTGCTACAACTGCAAAAGCCGCTCTGTACTCCGCCCCCTTGACGCGCCGCCCATAACGCGATATGATACAAAAAACCACATCGCAAGGAGACACACGACCATGACCAAGGACCAGACCCGCACCATCGGCTATCTCTGCCCCGCCTGCCGCGCCAAGGTGATCCGGAGCCGCGCGGCGTTCGCGCTGGCGGCGTCGGGCGCGGTGGTGGGCTGCGACTGCGGCAAATCGAGCCTCACCATCGACGCGGAGGAGAGCCGCTTCCGGCTCAGCGTGCCCTGCGGCGTCTGCGGCGGGGAGCACGCCGCCGTCCTCGACACGGCGCGCCTGCTGGGCGGTCAGGGCGTCGGGCTCGCCTGCCCGCAGACGAAACAGCTCTGCTGCTTCATCGGCGAGGACTACGAGGTCGAGCGCGAGATGGAGCGGCTGTCCCTTGCGGCGGACAAGGAGGCGGCACGCGGACAGGAGGACGGCGAGCTGTTCGTGGACAGCCTCATTATGCACGAGGTGCTCTCCGAGCTGCGCGAGATCGCCGCGCGTCCCCGCGGCGTGAGCTGCACCTGCGGCAGCGCGCGCTACACCATGGAGGTGCGCCCCACCTGCGTCGACCTCATCTGCGCCGACTGCGGCGCGCGCCTGCGCATCGACGCGGCGACGGACGACGACCTCGACCGCCTTTGCTGCCACTGGACGTTACAAATCAAGGGAAACTGAGGAGGGGAAACAGATGACAGACGAGATCAAACGGCTCAAGGACATCATCGACAACACCGACAACATCGTGTTTTTCGGCGGCGCGGGCGTGTCCACCGAGAGCGGCATCCCCGATTTCCGCAGTGTGGACGGGCTCTACAGCCAGAAGTGGGACGATCCGCCCGAAACCATCGTCAGCCACACCTACTACGAGCGCAAGCCGGAGAAGTTCTTCAAGTTCTACCGCGAAAAGCTGCTGATCTCCGGCGTCCAGCCCAACGCCGCGCACAGGAAGCTGGCGGAGTGGGAACAGCAGGGCAAGCTGCGCGCCATCGTCACGCAGAACATCGACGGGCTGCATCAGGCGGCGGGCAGCCGCGAGGTGCTGGAGCTGCACGGCAGCACGCTGCGCAACTACTGCGAGAGATGCGGCAAGTTCTACGACGCGGACTTCATCCGCAACAGCGAGGGCGTGCCCAAATGCACCTGCGGCGGGCGCGTCAAGCCGGACGTCGTGCTCTACGAGGAGGGGCTGGACGGCAACCTGCTCGAGCGCGCGATCCGCTACATCGCAAACGCGGACGTGCTCATCATCGCGGGCACGTCGCTGGCGGTCTATCCGGCGGCGGGGCTGATCAACTACTATCGCGGCAGCAAGCTGGTCGTCATCAACAAGACGCCGCTGCGCTCCGACCTCGGCGCGGATCTGGTCATCACGGGCGCCGTGGGCGAGGTGCTGAGTCAGCTGTGAAAAAAGTTCACCGCCGGCGAAAAAAATGCTTGACTTTTTGCCGGCGGTGGTCTTATAATAGCGGAGCGGTCGTTCGACAGCAGAGAAATATGCGGGTGTGCTGGAATTGGCAGACAGGCTAGCTTGAGGTGCTAGTGTTCGTATGGACGTGCGGGTTCAAGTCCCGCCATCCGCACCATTTTTCTTCTGAAGGCGCTGCTCACGCGCGAGTGGTGGAATTGGCAGACTCGCTAGATTCAGGTTCTAGTGTGCTTCACGCACGTGCGGGTTCAAGTCCCGCCTCGCGCACCAGAATAGTGACAGTTTTGGCTGAAAATGAGCCGAAATTGTCACTTTTTCTTTATCTTCTGTTTCGGCAGAATCAGCGATTCCTTACATTTTCCTAACAACTCGTTTCCGAGCCTGCTGTCTTGTCCAAAAACGCAAAGGGAACGGGTATAATGAGACAGACGATTTCGCCCATGAGCTGACTGTATGCCCATGAGGCTTTTTCATAATATGACGAGAGCGACGAGGCACGAAGCCCCGCCGCTCTTTTCCTTTTGAAGGGTTAATTTTAATTGGCTCAGATAAAAAAGTGATGACTGCGCGATACTCACCGCTCCGACGCTGACGGGATGTGTAAATTACCCCGCTGTGTTATATGTAATCCTCTATGTCAAGAGACAGGCTGTTCCGCTCCATTTCAAGCCGCTCCCGTTCTTCCTGTTCCGCACGCTCTTGACGTATCCGCGCAAGCTCCGCCGCGTCACGTTCCATGCGTTCACGAACAGCCGCTAAAACATAGGCTTGAACAGAGAAACCGAGATCGGCGGCGGCGGCGCGTATTTCTCCGCCCTCATCTTTGTATGGCTGAATTTTGATAAGGTCGAGCTTTGCAACGTGCCGAGCATTGCCCTCTTTTTTTGCTTGCGATGGCATGATCAGACCTCCGCTTCATGGAACTATGAACATATTTAACAAATTCATAGGACTATGTTTGTGCATTATTCCATATTGCATAGTCCTATGAATCATGGTACTATGAATCCAGAGAGAGGGGAACAAAACAGGCGGCGACAGCCGAAAGCCCGCGATAGTCAAGACCATATACCTGTGAGCGGCGTCGAGCGACAGCAAGAGGCAGGAAGATGACTTGACCGCCTGAATACCCCTAAAATATGGGAGGTAACGACAATGAGCAACATCGAGATTCTGAGCACGATCAAGGCGCTGAGGGAGTGGGAGGCAATCGCCGCCGACGCCGCCGCTGAGGTGGAAGCCCTCAAAGATGTGCTGAAAAAGCACATGGACAACATCGGCGCGGAAGAGCTGCAAGCCGGAACGCATATCATCCGCTATGCAACCGTCCTCAGCAACCGCTTCGACAGTACCGCGTTCAAGCGCGAGCACGGCGAGCTGTATAAGCTCTATACCAAGCAGAGCACAAGCCGCCGCTTCACGATCAGCGACTAAAAGAACGACACCTTGCGCGACGCCGCCACAGCAAGGCGCAAGGAGCCGCACACACCGCTCTCAGGGAGCGGGGCAAATACATGATAGCACCGCCCCGCTCCCGCCGTCAAGAAAAAAAGAGAGGACGCTATGACGCTACAGCTTGCACTAACCATCATCGGCACGGTTCACGCCGTCGCCACCTTAATGAGTTTGTCGAATGGATGGACAAGCCGCACACGCGGAGAAAGGGATAGCACCATGAAAGAAATCACCAAGACAAGCCGTCTTGCCGGTCAGCTTGAAAAGCTGTTCAACCTTATCAACACCGACTTCTTCAACGGCGAGCTGGAACAGCCGGTCATCACCATCCAGTCCACGCCGCGAGCCTACGGACACTATACCGCCTATGACGCATGGAGTGTGAAGGGCGAGAGCCGCCGCGAGATCAACATCGGCGCGGGAACGCTGGACAGGGAGATCGAGTACACCATAGCGACGCTGATTCACGAAATGTGCCATATGTATGCTGATACGGTGCTGCACGTCAAGGACACAAGCAATCAGGGCATCTATCACAACAAGACCTTCAAGGCAATCGCTGAGGCGCACGGGCTGATCGTAACCCGCTCCGACAAATACGGATGGAGCCACACCGAGCCGAGCGACGAGCTGATCGAATGGATTCTTGACAATAATATTTCAGAAATCCGGCTCAACCGAAACGAGGGCTACGGCATCCGAGTGACAGGCGGCAGCGCTGCAAGCGGCGGAGCGACGCCGAGGGGAACGGTCAAGGGCAACAGCCGCCGATACCATTGCCCCGCCTGTAATACCATCATCCGCGCCACCCGCGCCGTCAACGTCCTGTGCGGGGACTGTATGACGGCAATGATCGAGGGCTGACACACACCAAGGACGGCGGGAGAGCAAGACCCCGCTCCCGCCGTCCTGCCTCCCAAAGAGGCATAGTAGAACGAAGTTTGTGCAATTTGCCCATTTCTGAAAGATTTCACTTGCCTAATTTTCACAAAAACGCAAAAATACAATAGAGAAATGCAGAAAAGATGAACCGAAACAGGGAAATATCCCCTGAAATCTTTACAAAAGGAGTATGCCTATGCAGCTAACACGTTACGAACAAGAGACCATCATCAACTTCAACGAGGAAGAAAAGACCGCAAGCGTCTATACCTGCAATGCCGCGTTGCGCCGCAAGCTGGACAAGCTGACAGAGGAACGCCCTGACGATTGCAAAGCAGAGCGCACAAGCCGTGATGGACAAGCCACCGAGTACATTCTCCCTAAGAGCTGGGTAAAAATCACGCCGACGCGCATTTTGTCTGAGGCGCAGAGAGAGGCAGCGAGGAAAGCGATGAAGAAGGCAAATCTAGCCCGAAACGCACCCCGCGCGGGGACGATTACGAACTGAAAACCGAAGTCCAATATAAACAGACGTCCAAGAGGTTCAGGAGCAGACTTCACCCGAGGCAGGGTAGATGCAGGGCAAAAAAGTTGTCTCTGATTCTACCCGAGGCGGGGAAACGCCCAAGGACGGCAGGGCTTCTATGGGAAATGATACAGCCCAAGCCGATTGAGCCGAGAATCTACCCGAGGCGGGGTTAATCCAGAGCATAAAATTGATATTTTATTTTTGATAGGAGAACGAAAAATGTCTTACAGGATGGATTTGTATGATTTTTTGGAAACGGAGAACTGCGCGGACTGCACTTCGCCGGTGCTGGCGAAGAAGGTTTCGGAGATTATCGGCTGTTCCGCCGACGAGATTGTTTCTGTTCGGCTCGTAGTGGACGAATGGCTGATGCTGTGCGTGGAGCTGGACGAGGATGACGGATTCGGCGACAACCGTTTCGATTGTGTCAGACTGACGATGGATAAAGACTTCTGGGCATTTCAGGAGTTGAATGGAAACAGCACCTATGGAACGCTGATTCACACGGTCAGGCGGCAAATCCGCAACGCCGCCGTCAGCGTGTCGTGCAAGATCGGGAATCGGTATTCTCAGATCAAAAAAGGATTCGCTACCAAGTGCCGTGAATGGCTGGAAAGAAAGGAAAGAAGGAGAAACATGAACAAGCATAAGAGCATCGGGGAACGGCTCCCCGCCGTGCTGGACAGCATCAATAGATGGGACGGCGGCGTCGAGCTTCATTCTGTTACCCTGTATTCGTACATTTCGCAAGAACTGGACAAGCCCCTGCGCCGTATCACCATGTATGCCGCCGATGGCGATATTGTTCTCATGGCAGAGATCGACAACGAGGACGATGACGTTGTGGTTATTCCGCTGGCAAGCAGCATCCTGAAAGGAGCGGCGGCATGAGCAAGGACATTTTCGATGGGCTGTTTGACTTCGACATGGACGGCAAGACGGACGAGGTCGAACTTCTGCTTGGGCTTGACATGATGAAGCCCATAAGGAAAGAGACGGAAGAGGACGAAAGCGAGGACTTCTGACTGAGGCGATAACAGGCTGTTCCGTCAAGCTCCGTTTCCTCCCAAATCCCCCTCATTCAGCGGAGCGAGCGGGACAGCCTGTTATTCAATATTATTATTCAAAAAGTCTCAAAGCTATGGGGAACTGGACAGAAACCGGAAATATGTCAGGACACAAAAATATTTTGTGGAAAAACAGAAAATACACATAGAAATGAGGTAGGCAATGCCAAGGGAACGAAAGTGGTGCAAGCTGTATTATGACCATTTGGATTTAATTGGAAGTTATCGGTATGTGGACGAACAAGGAGAGATACGCACGGTAATGCTCCATCACAACGACGTTATTCTTTTTGATAGAATAAGATCATTCGAGGAAAAGAGCCAACGCTTCTATATGAGCAATAAGCGAATTGCAGATCAGCTCCGAATGAGCGAGGCAACCGTCAAAACGTGCATCAAGCGGCTGAAAGCTGTCGGGCTGGTATCAACATACTATGAGCGCCCGAACAATGGACGAGTAGAAGGGAATCGCTATATCTTTACACAGTCAGCAAGGCTCCGTCAGATTTTGCAAATCCGAGACAGGCAACGTAGAGGGGAACTACCCGAAGGGACTGTTGATTTGCTTTTTCTGGAGGGTGAGAGACTGGCTGTTGATGGGCTGGAATCTAACCCCTAGTACATAATAAGTCCCTCCTTATATGCGTAGCATATAAGGAGATTCGGAATAAAATCAAACAATGAGGTGAAAAAGAGCATGACATACGAAGAAATCAAGGAAAAAGAAGCACAGGAACGCGAGATATTTTTGCAGGAATGGGCGGAGGCGGTGGAAGAAAGCATACGCCATAAAGCATCGTTGCAGGATATGTACCCCGTCGAAACAGGCATCAAGATTGACACCAAGCAACGGGCGATTTGGCACGACGATGCAAAGCAGTATATTTTTCTGGATTACAAAAGTCAGAAAACTCCTGCGGCAAAGCAGACAATCCCCAAGGCGAGGCAGACAATCTCCACGGTTATGGACTACACAGAAGAATTATTCGGCTTTCTGGCAAATCCTGACAAAGTTGCTTATTTTACAAGCCCTGACAATTCGGGAGATAATCGCATAACTATGACCCTGAAATCCCCAAAGAAATCATACACTCCATCGTTGCACCGATTCTTGCGCTTTTACTATGACAGGGAATTGTCGCCCGAAGAGCTGGCAGGTAAAATCAGGCATCTATCGAAGATAACCAAACGAGTGGTCGATCATGTCAACAGCGACAAATACAATAACTGTCGATGGAACCTTGCGCTTGTTGGCGTTGCAAAGAAAAGCATCAAAAGCAACCTTTCCGAACTTGTCAAAGCTCCGTATTTCTGCTATCCCATCATTGACGAGGACAAGCACTACAGAATCCATTTCGGCTGGTATGAAGGCGAATACCTTGAATGCTTTCGGAAAGATTTCTACATCATGTGCAAAAATCCCGATGCGCTGAATGCTTTCCTGCTGGCAACGGTGTATATGAAAGAACGGATGCTTTCCCCGTTGATTTCTCCCGACGAGGCGCTTGCTTTGGAAGGGCGCGAAAGCGTACCTTTTTCGGCTCCGTTTGCCAATGCTGCATATGAAGCGGAAAAGATGTTAGCCATGCCGTCAGAGGCTTTTACGCGGTGGACGAAACTGACAACATGGGATAAGTTTCTTGAATCAGACTACAGCAGACCAAGGAACCGCGAGGCTGAACGGGAGCCGATAACAGTACCAAATTAAACGTATCGGCAAATTGTACCAAATTTGACTATCGGGCAAGGGAAAACAGCCTCTTGATGCTGTACCAAATTAAACGAACGTCAAAAATGAGACAGGAAGAGAGGTGATAACCATGATATACGGATATGCCCGTATCTCCACGCCCAAGCAAAGCATTGAGCGGCAGATACGGAACATCAAGGCAATCTGTCCTGACGCCGTGATCGTGCAGGAAGCGTACACAGGGACGAAGATAGACCGCGAACAGTGGAACAAGCTGACACGGAGGCTCCACGAGGGGGACACGATCATTTTTGATAGCGTCTCCCGCATGAGCCGCAACGCCGACGAGGGCGTCGCGGCGTATGAAGAACTGTACCGCCGAGGAATAGAGCTTGTGTTTTTGAAGGAGCACTATATTGACACAGCGACATATAAAAACGCCGTCGGTCAGTCTATCCCCATGACGGGAACGACCGTTGACCTGATTCTGGAGGGCGTGAACAGTTACTTGCTGACGCTGGCGAAGGAACAGATACGCCTTGCCTTTGAACAGGCCGAAAAGGAAGTCACAGACTTGCGGCAGCGGACGAAGGAGGGCATCGAGACGGCGAGGCTGAACGGTGAAAAAATCGGGCGTATAGCTGGCTCAAAGCACCCGCCAAAGCGTCGTGCCGAGGTAGAGAAGATCATCCGCAAGCAGTCCAAAGACTTTGGCGGAACACTGGATGACGCCGACGTCATGAAACTGGCGGATATATCGCGGAATACTTTCTACAAGTACAAACGCGAGTTAAAACAATCACTTTAAGAAAGCGAGGCGGACGATTGATTAGCAAACCAAGTATACCGAAAGGCGGAACGCTACCGCAAACACTAGAGGCATTGACGAAAGGACGGGCAGCGGTTAGAATAGAAGCGGACAAGACGGCAGGCTCCAAAATGAAAAGGAGGGCAGCCGTGAACACAAATAACGGTTGGAGCTTGCAGCTAAACAAAGGCAAATACTATGTCGCGGTAAAAAGAATGTATGATCCCAAGAGTGGAACACGCAAACAAAAGTCGGTTCCGCTCAACCTGACAGTCGATGCACCGAAGAAAGAGGTACAGGCGGCTTTCAAGGCTTTTGTGGAGAAACAGGGCAGCACAGAGGTGGTTTATGCTCGCAACATACTGTTCACCGAGTGGATAGAGCGGGAATGGTTTCCTTACAAAGAGGGAAAGATCGACGAGACGACATTCGCCAATTATCGGTATGTTTTTGAATCGCACATAAAGCCCTACTTCGACGCGCATTCGGCGATATTGCAGAAGCTAACGTTTCACGACATTCAGGCGTATTACGATCACTGTAAGGACGAGGGGCTAAGCAAGACTACCATTGAGAAGCATCGGGCTATTCTCAACGGCGCATTGGATTTGGCATACAGGCGGGAACTGATACCGAGTAATCCGATTGACCGTGCAGAGATACCAGAGAGCGGCGAAGAATACTGAGCAAAGCACCTGAGAGCCGAGACAGCAATAGAACTGCTTGATGCCGCCAAAAATAAGCCCATATATCCAGTGGTATTTATAGCCTTGCACTTTGGATTGCGGAGATCGGAAATAGCTGGGCTTACATGGTCTGAGGTGGACATGGACAGGCGCATGGTTCATATCAGCAAAACAAAGGTCAGTGACGGGAAAACTGTCTATGTCAAGGATAAGAACAAGACCAAACGCAGTTATCGGACGATTAGAATGTCAGAGGAAGCATATCGGTTCTTTGTGGAGCTGAGGCGGAAACAGGCAGAAGATAAGATTAGATACGGTTCCACGTATCATGATAACGATTTTGTCTGCAAGCTCCCGAACGGAGCGGGCATGACCCCAAACTACATGAGCCACAAGGTCAGCGAACTAAGCAAAGAGACGGGCATTGAAATCGGGCTGCACGGGCTGAGGCATACGGCGGCAAGCATCATGATAGCGCAGGGCGCGAATATGAAGCAGATACAGGCAACGATGGGACATGAGCAGATAAGCACGACATTCGACACATACGGTCAGCTTGATTTTGAGGATACCATAGCCCCTGTTGAAGCACTGAGCGCCGCGCTTTCCGATGGCTGAACTTTCCTAACAGGCACGGAAAACACCATGTAATTGTGTGATTTTCCTAACAGCCGAAGCAATCATAAGCAAATCAAAAATTGCATAATCCAATAGATTTTAGTATTTTTTCCGGACTTTATTGGTCAAAACTGAGATTCAGGTTCTAGTGTGCTTCACGCACGTGCGGGTTCAAGTCCCGCCTCGCGCACCAAAAAAGTTCCGAAATTGCTATGATATGGCAATCTCGGAACTTTTTCTTTTTTTGATTTTTGCCGTATTCTCGACAGAGCTTACATCTTGAATAAAATCTTGAACGCGGTCAAAATAGTCTCGGGATTCGGGCGGTTCAGATGCCTTGCCCGACAACCTCCGCGACCCCTTTGGCTCCGTTCCTTCTTTGTGCTTGGAGACAGATCAGAATTGCCGATAATCGCTCCACTCCGACCACGTGCATTCTTCCACTCCGTCAAGACTGTCCGCCTCATCCAGCAGGCAGACACGGAAGCGGATCTCGTTGCCTTTCGCACCCTGATCCAGGAACTGCGCCAGCGTCTCGGAAAAAGCCGCCGCGGCTTCCTTCTGGGACGCCTTTGTGGTTCTGTATTGATTGCTTCCGCTGCCCGTGCGGTTCAGGTACAAGCCGATGTACTTGGACGCCAGCGTTCCCTATACTATATCACGGCAATGGACGTGTCAACATTTCCTCCTGATTTCATCGGCGTTGTAAACAGCGTCCCAAACGTGAAACAAGGTCAGGAACCCCGGACAAAAGCCCGTCTTGAATCATTTTTGAATACGGCACAAGCCGACCGCGGGCCGCGTTCCCCGCTGATTGACGAAAAGCGGCGAAAAAGATTTGCGTTTTTTTAACGCTGTTACCGATTGCCGCGGCGGAAGAAAGCGTGTATGATAATGCGTCAGAGAAAGCAGATCGCTGCTTTTTCTGACGCATTGCTGCTTTTTTGGAGGAATTACCCTTGAAGGTCGGTTTGGACGTCGGCTCCACCACGATCAAGTGCGTGGTGCTCGACGACGCGGACAATATCATATACAGCACCTACGAGCGCCACCTCAGCCACATCGTGGACAAGACGGAGGAGCTGCTGCGCCGCGTGTCGGCGGAGCATCTGCCGGACGGACGCGCGGTGTTTGCCATCTCCGGCTCCGCCGGAATGGGCATGGCGGAGAGCGCGAAGGTCCCCTTCGTACAGGAGGTGTTCGCCACGCGCGTCGCGGCGAACCGCCTCGCGCCCGGCACGGACGTGGTGATCGAGCTGGGCGGCGAGGACGCGAAGATCCTGTTCCTCACCGGCGGCATGGAGGTCCGCATGAACGGCTCCTGCGCCGGCGGCACCGGCGCGTTCATCGACCAGATGGCGACGCTGCTCAAGTTCAGCGCCGACGAGATGGACGCCGCCGCCGGACGCGCGGAGAAGACCTACACCATCGCCTCGCGCTGCGGCGTGTTCGCCAAGAGCGACGTGCAGCCCCTCATCAACCAGGGCGCCCGCGCCGAGGACATCGCCGCGAGCATCTATCAGGCGGTGGTCAACCAGACCATCGCCGGTCTGGCGCAGGGCAGGCCCATCCGCGGGAACGTCCTGTACCTCGGCGGCCCGCTGAGCTTCAACCACGCCCTGCGCGAGCGCTTTGACGCCACGCTGGGCGTGACGGGTGCGTGTCCCGAGAACAGCCTGCTGTTCGTCGCCCTGGGCGCGGCGTACTACTCCGACACGGAGTTCGACCTCGCCGCCGTTGCGGATCAGCTGCACGCGTGCGGCGCGTCGGACACCTACCGCTCCCAGCCGCCGCTGTTCGCCTCGCAGGAGGACTACGAGGCGTTTTGCGCGCGGCACGAGTGCGCGCGGGTGGGGCGCGCGGACTTTCCCGCGGACTACGCGGGCGCGGTCCACATCGGCGTCGACTCCGGCTCCACCACCGTCAAGGTCGCCGTCATCGACGACAGCGGCGATCTGCTGTTCACGGACTACCGCCCCAACCTCGGCAACCCCGTGCCGCTGATCCGCCGGACGCTGCAGGCGCTCTACGCGGAGCATCCGAACCTGAACGTCGCCTCGGTGACGACCACGGGCTACGGCGAGGAGCTGGCGAAGCACGCCTTCCACGCGGATTACGGCGTGGTGGAAACCGTCGCCCACTTCACGGCGGCGAAGCACTTCCTCCCCGACGTGGACTTCATCATCGACATCGGTGGGCAGGACATGAAATGCTTCAAGATCGAAGACGGCGCGATCAGCGACATCTTCCTCAACGAGGCGTGCTCCTCCGGCTGCGGCAGCTTTTTGCAGACCTTCGCGCAGGCGCTGGGCTACGACGTGCGCGAGTTCGCGAAGCTGGGCCTGTTCGCCGAGCGGCCGGTCGATCTCGGCAGCCGCTGCACCGTGTTCATGAACTCCAGCGTCAAGCAGGCGCAGAAGGACGGGGCGACCGTGGAGAGCATCTCCGCTGGCCTGTCCATCAGCGTCGTGAAGAACGCCATTTACAAGGTCATCCGCGCGTCGTCTCCCGAGGAGCTGGGGCGCCGGATCGTCGTGCAGGGCGGGACGTTTTATAATGAAGCGGTGCTGCGCGCCTTCGAGCAGGAGATGGGCGTCGAGGTCATCCGCCCCGACATCGCGGGGCTGATGGGCGCTTACGGCGCGGCGCTCTATGGCAGGGGGCGCGCCCGCACGGGACGGAAGAGCAGCCTGCTCTCCGCCGCCGCGCTCGACGCGTTCACGCAGGAGACGCGCAGCGAGACCTGCCGGCGCTGCGGCAACCACTGCCAGCTCACAGTCAACACCTTTGCCGACGGCGAGACGCTCATCTCCGGCAATCGCTGCGACCGCCCCGTCACCGGCAAGGCGGGCGGGGAGGAGCGCAACCTCTACGACGTCAAGCGCAGGCTGATCCTGTCCTACAAGCCCGTGGAGGGCAGCCGCGGCAAGATCGGCATCCCGCTGTGCCTCAACCTCTGGGAGCTGTTCCCGTTCTGGCACACCTTTTTCACCGAGCTGGGCTTCACGGTCTACCACAGCCCGCTGTCCAGCCGCGCGCTCTACCTCAAGGGGCAGGGCACGATCCCCAGCGACACCGCCTGCTTCCCCGCGAAGCTGGCGCACGGGCACATCGCGGCGCTCGCGCAGATGGGCGTGGACGCGATCTTCTACCCCTGCATGACCTACAACCTCGACGAGGGGCTGGGGCAGAACAACTACAACTGCCCCGTCGTCGCCTATTATCCCGAGGTCATCGCAGGCAACTGCCCCGAGGTGACGCGGGTCAAGTTCATTTACGACTACGTCGGCCTGCACCGCCCGAAGGACTT
>Ga0129306_1001802_pt1 | contig 21961 bp, 20 predicted proteins | sample P827metagenome_FD_94438 | JGI IMG/M metagenome (GOLD analysis project Ga0129306, IMG submission 94438) | Capybara group fecal microbial communities from Wisconsin, USA - P827 metagenome | ecosystem: Host-associated > Mammals > Digestive system > Large intestine > Fecal | place: USA: Wisconsin... | reverse complement strand
TGCGGACTACATGCACCTGGGCGGCAAGAGCGACGAAGAAAAAGTGGATCTGCTGATTGCATACCTGCGGAAGATGAACGACGACCTGAACATCCCTCACAGCATCAACCACTACGGGCCGAAGGGCCTGCCGGAAGAGAAAGGCTTTGTGCCGGAAGAAGTGTTCCTGGAGAGAGTGGAACGTATCGCCGCCGATGCCATCCTGGACGCCTGCACCGGTTCCAATCCGCGCCAGCCCAGCCAGGAAGAAATGGTGAAGCTGCTGAAGTGCTGCTACTACGATACGGAAGTTGATTTCTAAAAATACTTGTGATTTTTGCAGGAGGGGTTGAACATGAAAAAACTGTTTATTCTTACAATCGTATTGCTGATGACCATCATGGGTTCCGCGTCCGCTTCCAAAAGCAAATTTAAAGATCCTAACTACAATTTCAGCAACGTTATGAATTTGTATCTGGCAGAATGCGTTTACACGCCCAAATCAAATCATCCGCACGATCTGCAGGAAGACAGCAATCCCACAGGCCGTGCCCTGAACTCCCTGCGAACCGCCCTCGCTAAAAAGAATAAAAATCTTATTATACCCCCTGAGGAACCCACAAGAGCAAGATTAGACCTGCTTCTTGCCGTTCATACCCTTGCCACCTACACTTACTGGAAAGAACCCTGGGTGGAGGAAATTTATGAAAACAAAAAAATTGTTGAGAAAGGCAGAGATGGCAGGGAACGCTCCATCACCATACCGGTAAAAAGGCTGATCCAGCATCCGGGCGAATGGATTACCAATGCTTATGCCGAAGTGGAGTTTACGCTGAAAGACCGCAGCACCGGACGTACCGTTTATAACTGCATCGATACCCGGGAACGGCAGGACTCCGGATACGACGGCATGCTGAACCGCATCTGCAACGACTTTGTCAGCGATTTGAAGTAACCTGATTCTTATACTGTAAAATTAAACCGCTGCGCGGGAATGATTCTCCGACGCAGCGGTTTTCAATTGCAAACAGTTAACGGAAAAACTTACGCTGCCGTAACCCTTCAAATAAAATGATACCTGCCGCCATGGCCACATTCATGGATTCAGCCTGTCCTGCCATGGGAATGAACAAGCGTGTTTCCGCCGCAGCCTGCAGTTCTTCCGCCACGCCGTTGGCTTCATTCCCGAAAATAAAAGCCATCTTTTTACTGAGGTCTGCTTTATACATATTTTGCGCATTCTTCAAAGCGGTAGCTGCCGGTTCATAGCCATGGCGATAACACCAGGTAAGCGCTTCTTCCGGAAAAACATCCTGAATAACGGGCAAATGGAACAGCGAACCCATGGAAGCCCGAACCACTTTCGGTGAAAATGCATCCACGCAGCCTTCCAATAGAATGATTCCCAGAGCCCCTACCGCGTCAGCCGTGCGGATAATCGTGCCAAGGTTGCCCGGATCCTGAACACGGTCGAGCATGACAACGGGCGCATTGTTGTCCGAAGCCGTTCCCGGAGGTAATTTCTGCAGACTGTCCTTTGGCATTTTAATAACAGCCAGCACACCCTGGGGCGTTTTCGTATCGCTGAGTTTTGCCATTACTTTTTCATCGACACTGTAAAGGCGCGCACCTTTCGCTTCAGCTGTTTTTATGATTCCGTTTAATTTACTTTCTTCTGTCTTTATAAAAAACAGATCGGTCACATCACCATACTGTACGGCTTCTGTCACCGCGCGCAGACCTTCCGCAAAAAATGTCCCTGTTTCCGTACGGTATTTTTTTTGTTTCAGGTTTGCTGTATCTTTTACGCGCTGGTTGTTAACGCTGGTAATGATTTCCATATTATCCACTCCCAAAACAATTTCTGTTTTAAGATAATTATAACATATAAAAAAAGAACCTGAATGAATTCAGGTTCTTTCTTCTTGTATATTTTTCACAAATTACAGCGCGCCTTTTGCGGTTTCAACCAGCTTTGCAAATGCGGCAGCGTCGTTGATTGCCATATCAGCCAGCACCTTACGGTCCAGAGCGATGCCGGCTTTGGTCAGGCCGCAGATGAAACGGCTGTAGGACAGACCGTTAGCACGGGTTGCAGCATTGATACGGGCAATCCACAGACGGCGGAACTCGCGTTTTTTGGCGCGACGGTCGCGGCGCGCATACATCAGCGCTTTCATTACGGTTTCATTAGCTTTTCTGAATAACAGATGCTTTGCTCCGCGATAACCTTTTGCCAGTTTCAGAATGTGTTTATGACGACGATGGGCAGTTACGCCAACTTTAATTCTTGCCATGATTGTTCTCCTCCTGTATCCTCAAACTCTTAAGCGTACGGCAGCATTTTTGCTACGCGTTCATGATCGGTTTTGTGAACGAGACCCGCTTTACGCAGATTTCTCTTACGGGCAGGAGATTTATGTTCCAGAATGTGGCTGCGAAATGCTTTCGCGCGTTTGAATTCACCGGTACCGGTTACTTTGAAGCGTTTTGCCGCGCTTCTGCGGGTTTTCATCTTAGGCATAATTTACATCCTCCTTCATTTACTTTTAGGCGCAACGATCATGGTCATATTGCGTCCTTCCAATTTCGGTTTCTTTTCTACGACGGCTGCGGGACCCAATTCCTCAGCCATTCTGACCAGCAGCGCCTCGCCCAGCTCCGGATGGCTCATTTCACGGCCACGGAACATAATCGTAACCTTGACCTTGTTGCCTTCTTCCAGGAAACGCGCCGCATTTTTAAACTTAACGCCAAAGTCATGGTCTTCAATACCGGGGCGCAGCTTTACTTCTTTAATTTCAAAGACTTTTTGTTTCTTACGGGCTTCTTTTTCCCGTTTCTGCTGCTCATAACGATATTTGCCATAATCCAATATCTTGCACACGGGGGGACGGGCCTGCGGCGAAATTTCCACCAGGTCCAGATGACGTTCCTGGGCCATGGCATTCGCCTCGCGGCTGGACATAATGCCCAACTGCTGCCCGTTCTCGTCAATTACGCGTACCTCGCGCCAGCGGATATCATCGTTAATGCGTAAGTCTGCCTTGCTAATAGCGGTTCACCTCCAAAACAGGATATGTAACAAAAATGAAAACGCGGGCGGAACAAAATCCACCCGCGCGAATCGCTGTATTCAACCCTGTCGAGCATAGCCGCAAGGTGAGAAGCGGATGGCTTCTTCTTTGTTACTAAAATATGTTAGCACGTAACGTCTTCCATGTCAAGTGCGGAACGTACTTTTCAAATAAAAAACTTTTTACGGGTGGGTTCCGGTTGCCAGATAGAACACCAACCCGGCTATGCCGGAAGAAAACAGGAGCTTAATCGTGCCTGTCTTCTTCTTCTTCAGCATGATATATGTCAGGATAAAAATCAGGACTGCGATTTTATCCGTCTGCATCACATCCACCGGAAGTTTTTCCTTGTTCCAGAAAGCCAGAAGCATAATATCCAGGCCTGCTCTGGCAATCAGGGCGACTACAGCGGGACGCAGACCGTTCAGGATGCCCCGGATCGGACCTACATTGCCATATTTGTAATACAGATAAGCCAGCAACAGGACAATCACCACCGAAGGAAATACAAAGCCGGCTGTGGCCGCAATAGAACCGGGTATGCCCGCCACTTTGCTGCCTACAAAAGTAGCCGCATTGATACCGATAGGACCCGGCGTCATCTGTGAGATCGTAAAAATATCCACGAACTCGTTCATGGACATCCAACCGTATTTCTCAATGACCTCTACCTGGATCAGGGGCATGGAGGCATAGCCGCCACCCACACAGAATACACCTACCGTAGCGAAGCTGATAAATAACTGCAGTAATATTTCCATATTCATCAGCCTCCTTAATTATACTGGGAATCGCGCATCAGGAAAAACCCGATTACAGCGTCCACCAAAATGATATGCATAATATCAATCTTCAGGAAATACGACGCTATAAAAGTTCCAGCCATAATCAGAAGCGGTAACGCCAGCTTTTTCTTTATCTGTTTCATCAGTAAGCCCAGCACCACGTCCAGAAGAATCGCGGTTACGCCGCACTGCATCCCTTTCAGGAACATGCGTACATAAGGATTGGTCGCGAACGCATCGTAACAGTAGGAAACCACGGTCAGGGTAATCAAAGGTGGAAGCACGGTTGCCAGCAGTGCCGTAAATGTTCCTAAAATACCGCCCAGACGGTATCCCATAATTATAGAAGCATTGACCGCTACTGCTCCCGGGGCGCTCTGGGCAATGGATACCAGGTCGAGGGATTCGTTTTCCTTCATCCAGCCATACTCATCCACATATTTCGCCTTCATCAGCGGAATCAGCACAAATCCGCCGCCCACGGTAAAGGCGCTGATAATAAAAGTGGAAAAAAATAGTCTGCTGTAGCTGAACGGTTCTTTAAAAACCGCTTTTTCCAGCTTTTCTTCCGTAACTTTGGTCTCGTCCATAACTCCTCCGGATGCATTGACACTGTTGTTTATGCTTATTACTTTCGTCCCCGCATATTCTTAAACCAATACAGGGGAAAGAATATGATCCATGCCATAAAAGTCCCGATTGCCCATAACAACGCCCGCGGATTGTTATGGTTGCGTGCGTCGTTATGAACATAGTAGGCAAGGTACAGGGATATTATGATAGCGAAAGGGCTGATGCCCGTTACGCCCGGCTCAAAAATAGAATCCAGCATAATCCTGCTCTCCTTCTGATATACTCTTGCGCCGTATCCTGCTCATTTCGAATACACCGGTACATCCGGCAACATCCCTTTGGCAGAACGGCTGCGGGACCGGAATTTGTTTTTATCCTGCTGCAGTTTCACGATATCCACTTCAAACAACCGGTTCCAGGGGAATACCACGTCAAATTTCGTCCCTGCAGTTATATCATAATTAACCGCTAACCGGCTGATAATGTCCAGAGCCTGTTTTTTAATTTTCGGCATCATTTCATTTAATGTATATTTGTATGCCGGCTTTTTATTCTTTTCCAGTTCGTCTGTAATAAGTCTCCTTGCATTAGACTGATAATACCAGTCGTCCAAGATGCGTTCCCGCATCAGCATCAGCTGTTTGTCTTTCGCAATCCGGGGCGCCAGCATTCCCTGGGCAATCGCAAATCCGATGGTATTGTCTGCCGTATTCCATCCGTTGTATGCAGATAATTTATCCGTAAAGCCCCGCAGCGACATCTCATTCATAAAGCCGTTATCGCCGCCGTTGGAAAAGGCTACGTCGGCCAGTGAAATATTTGTGCCTTTTTCCAGCATTTTTCCCAGATTCACAATATATCGTTTATTGGCCGGAGAAGCATAATACTGGTTTGAAAGGTTGGTAGAGTCGTACATCGTACCGTCCGCCGGCGTATTGATAGCCAGAACAACATCCGCCGCATCGGGACTGAACACAATTTTACCGCCTGCCGCAACGATTTGCTCCGGAACCGATTTCCCCAGTGACATATCAGAATATTGCGGTATGGTTTTGGGACCGACGCCTTCTACATACAGCGGACAAATCGCCGGAGTCCGGTTGGTCAGGTCGTTTACCGCCCGCGTTAACAGCAACAGGCCCAACTGGTCTACACCGGGCAGGATCTGAAAAGATTCATCGGCAAGGTGTGCATTGTTCAGGGAGATTTTACGCGCTTCCATATGGGTATGGGATAACGGTGCATTGTCATCCTTGCCGATGGCAAAATAGTCAAAGCGTCCCACCCGGGTCAGCATAGCCAATTGATGGTTAATCGCCATGTTCTTGTTACGGCGGTCCAGCCAGTCTTTCAGATGATCCCTGGCCAGATTCCGTTCAAACGCGCCAACCTCAAAATCTTCCAGCAGTGTTTCCGCATGCAGGTCCGACTTGTCAGAAAGCTGGGAATACCGGTAAATGGCAGGACCCACATTGGAATAGTAAGCCGGCTCTACGTTGCCATAGCTTTCCCGGGGTGTCCGCATCAGGGTACTGAATCCGTAAAAACGGGTATCTTTATCCATACGTAAGTTCTGCAACCGTTTGACCTTCGACTCTAACTCGGGCATGGACATGGAATGCGTACGGGAAGCCACAAGTCCCCCATAAATCAGGGCGTCAGTGGAAATTACGGCAGCATCTACCTTCTCCGCCCTGCTCTCCAGCCATTTCCACAGTTTTTCTGTATCGGCCGGAGCCGTACGGGTCGCCAGCAAACTTTCCGGAGGCGTATAGATTTTATAGCCTGCCGCTTCCATAACCTTCACCGGATAAGAAAAGCAGACAGGACGGTTATCCAGCGGGATAAACAGAAGGGCCGTTTTATCTTTCGCCAGCGCTGTCATTCCGGAAAACACGCACAATATGAAACTGAACAATGTTATAAAACTCTTAAACAAATGCTGTCTGTTCATGATAAAGCTCAGAATTCTCCCTTAATTGGAAAGCATAATACTCCATTTTAGTTTTGTATTATATAATTATAACGCAAGCTGATTTAAAAGGAAAGTACACTTACTTAATTTTAATTACATTATGATAATTTTCACGCTTGACACGTAAATTTAAAGTGCTATAATTTACGCATAAACAAAATAGCCTTAAAAGTAATGCGAAGGACCATGTTTTGCATACTGCCTTACAGAAAATGCCGTAATTGCTGAGAGCGGCAGCGCAAGCGTAAAACGGAACCACCTTCAAACTGCCTTGTGAAAAGTTTCTTCTGATTAGCAAGCGCCGCGTAAACTGCGTTACCGGTTCTTGAGTGGGTTGCATATGCAGCCAATGAGGGTGGAACCGCGATTAACCTCGTCCCTGTGTGTTGGGAACGGGGGTTTTTTATTTTCCGGAAAGCCGTTTGCGATCCATGCAAAGAATCCGAGCGGAACAGGTTTCCGGTTTTGTTTGAAATCCTGCGTTACCAATGAAGCATTCGTTATTTTAGGAGGAAAATGGAAATGTCAAATGTAAAAGTAACCTTAAAAGACGACAGTGTAAAAGAATTTGCTGCCGGCACCAGCTATCTGGAAATCGCCAAAAGCTTGAATCAGAAATTAGGCAAGCAGGCATTGTTAGCCGTAGTGGACGGAGTAAACAAAGACCTCAGCGATACCGTTGAAAAAGATGCTGTCGTTGAATTTGTTACACCCGACACCAAAGAAGGCCTGCATGCCATCCGCCATACCGCGTCCCATGTGATGGCCCAGGCTATCCAGCACCTGTTCCCCGGAGTGAAGTTCGCTATCGGTCCCGCCATCGACACCGGGTTCTATTATGACATCGACAGCGATCATGTCTTCACGCCGGAAGACCTGACCGCCATTGAAAAGGAAATGGCTAAAATTGTAAAACAGAATCTTCCGCTGGTACGCAGCGAAGTTCCCCGGAAGGACGCCCTGGCCCGTTTTGCAGCGGAAAAAGAAATCTATAAAGTGGAACTAATCAACGACCTGCCGGAAGACGCGGTCATCAGCCTGTACACCCAGGGTGATTTCACGGATTTGTGCGCCGGTCCCCATTGCCCCTCTACCGGACGGGTAAAAGCCTTTAAGCTTATGAGCCTGGCAGGCGCTTACTGGCGCGGCAACGAAAAGAACAAAATGCTGCAGCGTATCTACGGTACCGCCTTCCCCAGCAAGGAAGAATTGGACGAATACCTGCACATGCTGGAAGAAGCCGAGAAGCGTGATCACCGCAAGCTGGGCAAAGAACTGGATATCTTCAGCATGCACGACGAAGGCCCCGGCTTCCCCTTCTTCCATCCCAACGGCATGCGCCTCCGCAATGCCATTCTGGAATACTGGCACCAGGTACACCGTAAATACCTGTATGAACAGGTTATGACCCCCATGATCATGAACCGGGATCTGTGGATCCGTTCCGGCCACTGGGATCATTACCGTGAAAACATGTATTTCACCAAAATTGACGATATGGATTACGCCATCAAACCCATGAACTGCCCCGGCGGTATGCTGGTTTACAATACCCGCCCCCACTCCTACAAAGAATTGCCGCTGCGTTACGCTGAACTGGGCCTGGTTCACCGCCATGAGTTGTCCGGCGCGCTGCACGGTCTGTTCCGTGTCCGCTGCTTCACCCAGGATGATGCCCATATCTTCATGACCCCGGAACAGATCCAGCCGGAAATCACCAACGTAATCAAGCTGTTTAACGAAGTGTACTCCACTTTTGGTCTGAAATACCATGCCGAACTGTCCACCCGTCCGGAAAATTCCATGGGTGATGACGCTTCCTGGGAACTGGCCACGGAAGGCCTGCGCAAAGCGCTGGAAGCCAACCATCTGGATTACATCGTCAACGAAGGCGATGGCGCTTTCTACGGCCCGAAGATTGACTTCCACCTGCAGGACTCCATCGGCCGTACCTGGCAGTGCGGCACCATTCAGCTGGATATGCAGCTCCCGGAAAAATTCAATTGCGAATATACCGGGGAAGACGGGCTGAAACACCGTCCTGTTATGATCCATCGCGTTGTTTACGGTTCCATTGAACGCTTCATCGGCATCCTGATCGAACACTATGCCGGCTCTTTCCCCGTATGGATGGCTCCGAACCAGGTTCGCGTAATGCCCATCACTGACAAACAGCAGGCTTATGCAAAAGAAGTCAATGACAAGCTGTTTGCACTGGGTTACCGCACCCAGCTGGACGACCGCAATGAAAAGATCGGCAAGAAGATCCGGGAAGCTCAGGTACAGAAGGTACCCTTCATGCTGATTGTCGGTGAAAAAGAAGCAGAATCCGACACCGTTGCAGTCCGTCAGCGCCACGGCGGCGATCTGGGTGCTATGACACTGGACGATTTCATCGCCCGCATGCAGAAGGATATTGACGAGAAAGTAAACGACTAATTGTGAATTAACCCGCTTAACTCTTGCAGTCAGGAAAAGACCTCACAAAATGGCGAAACGGATCTGAAAACAGAAACGTTTCGCCGTTTCATTTTCCTGATTTCGCAGGCGCTTTATCTTCCTGCAACCATTGCATTTTCCGGAACAAAAACCAAAATTTCATTTGGAGGCAAAATCCTGATATGTTATAATGGTTTTATCTTACAAACATTTCAGGACGAGTAGTATGAAAGAACTTATATTGACACCAAAGCAGAAACAGCTTGCGCTGGCCAAAAAACGGAGACAAAACTGGCGCAGACAGGTGCAAAATCAGGTCAACAAAAATGAAATTCCCCATCCCTGCCATTGCGGTTTCATTGTTTTTGACCTGGAAGGTGCCGGTTTTCTGGAAGAAGATATTACAGAAATTGCCGCTATCCGGATTTCTCCTTCCGGTGAAATCCAGGAGATTTACCAGCAACTGGTAAAACCGATTACAAAATTGAACAAACGGGTGATCGCCATAACCGGAATTACAGAAGATATGCTGGCGGAAAAGCCAAAATTAGCCGATGTGCTGGATGATTTCTTTGCCTTTGTCGGTGACAGTATTGTCTTAGGGCACGATATCGGTTACAACGATATTATGAACATCAATATGGCTTGCCGCAGATTTCACCGTCAGAAGCTCTTCCTGCCCAGATTTCTGGACACGGAGCGCATCGCAAAACGTCTGTTGCCTACACAGACAGGCGGCAAATTCGGTTTGGACGCGCTAATGAAGTATTACAATCTCCAGGCAGACGGCGAACACCGCGCCCTGGTCGACTGCTATTCCGCCTGGGCTCTTTACCGGTGTCTGCTCAAAGATTATGAAAGCAAAAAAGAAGAGTTGTAACAAAGCTTTTTACAGTTTTTGTTACAACCCTTTTTTATTTGAAATTTATCATTTCAGAAAATCACAGAAAATCTGTGTTTCCTTTGTTTGTACTTGATCAAAACGGCTTAAATTTTCTCATAACAGCCCTGGCTACATGATACCCGTCAAGAGCCGCACTCATAATGCCACCCGCATAGCCACAGCCTTCACCGCAAGGGAAAAGTCCCTCATGGGTCACGCTTTGGAAATCTGCGCCGCGTACAATCCGCAGAGGCGCTGACGTACGTGTCTCTACTCCTGTCAGAACGCCAGATGGCCCGTCAAATCCCCGGATCCTGCGGCCGAAGTATTGGATCCCCTGTTTTAATGTATCTGTTACATAGTTCGGGAGAATCGATTCCAATGCACATTCCGCCACACCAGGCCGGTAACTTGGTATGGTTGCAGTAAAAGGCTTTTCGGCTTGCCCGGCCGGACCTGCAGCCATGTTTCGCATTGCCACTTCTTCCAGGTATTTCTGTGCGTCACGTAATGTGGGCTGATTCCCCTGCAAAAAGCTCTGTATGCTTTGGGCAGGGGCTTTATAGTTTTTACCACCTGCCGCAAAAGCCATTGCTTCATATTTCCTCTGAAACGCTACACCCGCCAACGGATCCATCCCAAAATCATCGGGGGTAACATTAACCACCAGCGCGCTGTTGGCAATGCCGCTGTCCCGCTGATACAGGCTCATACCGTTGACTACTACGCCGCCTTCCTCGGAAGCTGCGGCGACGACCTGCCCGCCCGGGCACATGCAGAAAGAATAGGCTACGCGTTTTTTATCTTCCGTATGATAAACCAGCGCATAATCAGACACACCCAGCCGTGGGTGTCCGGCAAAATCCCCATACTGCGCTTTATCAATCAACATCTGAGGATGTTCCACTCGCACACCTATGGCGAAAGCTTTTGCTTCCATGCTAACCCCTCTTGCAGCTAGTGCCTTGTACGTGTCTCTGGCGCTGTGTCCACAGGCCAGAATCACTGTTTCTGCCGCCAGAACCGTCCCATTATTCAGCAACAGACCGGTCAGCTGCTTATCCTTTACCAGAAAATCGACCACCTGGGTCTCGCAACAAATCTCACCGCCGCAGCGTTCAATTTCCGCGGCCAGCCCCTGTACCATTGCCCGTAACTTATCCGTCCCCACATGAGGTTTATGCTCTGTTAAAATCTCCTGCGGAGCCCCTGCTTTAACAAATGCCTGCAGGATGTCAGCCATTACCGGATCGTTGACACGGGTGGTCAGCTTGCCGTCCGAAAAAGTTCCGGCTCCGCCCATACCGAACTGCACATTAGACACCGGGTCAAATTTTCCGATACGCCAGAACCGGTCAACGTCCGCCACTCTTTTCTCTAATGCCCTTCCCCGTTCAAGAACCAAGGGCCTGTATCCATACTTTGCCAGTTCCAAAGCTGCGGTAAGACCGGCCGGACCCGCGCCGATGATAACGGGGCGTTCTTTCATGGAAATATCTCCTAACAGGGGGGCTTCCGGCTGTGCAGGAACAAATATGCTGACACCCGGTTTCCTTAGTATGATCCGGCTCACAGACTGAGGCAGATCCACTTCCGCGGTTACGTGATACAACAGTCCTATATTATTCTTTCTGCGCGCATCGACAGCGCGGTGCAGCGTCTGTACCTTCCGTAATGCCGACTTTCTTACACCCAGTTTGTCCGCCACGCATTCTTTTAATGTTTTCTCTTTCAGCAGGCTCACCCGGACATCATTTACCCGCAGTTGCATAAGCGTCATCGCATTCTTTCTCCACTCTGTCAATCAATAGTTTATATGCTATTTAAATTAAAAGGAAAGAGCTTCTTTCACGCCTGTTATACCCGTGACAAATAACCTGACTCTGCTCTTTCCTTACAAAATAAACATTTATTCATTTGTGTTTTCCGAAGCAGTGCTTTCTACCGTAAGATCAACGTCAACCGTTTCTCTGTCTGCGCTTACTCCGGCAGGCAAAATAATTTTCACCGGCACGGTCGCATTTTTAGTAATTTTGTCCAACTGGACCGGTTCCAGTTCCAGTTCTTTCAGATTATCAATCACGGACGGAGCACCGGATACAGTAACTTTAAACGGATTGACAGTAGAACTTGTCATTTTTAAACCGTCCGGCAACGAGCCTTTGAAGACAGCCTTTACCAGAACGGTCGCAGTCTGGGATTTCTTTTTAAATTTAGTGTGTACTATGATTTCTGCCGGATCAACCGTCACATCCTGCATATCTATGCCGTCTTTCGCCACAGCAAGCGGCTTCTGTGTCACAGTAAAATCTTCACTCCGTCCCCCCACATCTACAGGGACAAAAATCTTATCCAACGCTTCCAGACGGGTAGCCGCCCCCTGAATCTTAACCTCTGACGGTGTAAGCCTGTGTTCTTCTACAGCAAAATCCTTATTGGGAGAACCGATAATCTCCGCAGTGACAGGTACTATCTTGTCCTTCTTCACATCAATAAACAGGTTCACTGCCGGGGGGGTAACCTGCACCACATCCCCTCTGGCAAAACGGGCGTTGATCAGGACCGTGTGGGTCCCCACAGAAAGCTTACTCAGGTTGACAAAAGCAAAAATATCGCTTTCCGGCATATTCGCCAGCGCGGTACGGGTGCCTCTGACCCTCACACTGACTTTTTCAGGCACATTGAACACAATCATGCTTTCCGTCAGGTTGCGTGAAGCCAGAGGAACCGCAAATTCCTTTTCTACGATGGGGTTCTGCTCGCTCATCACATACAGCCATAAACAACAGGCAATAAGTACACACATAAGCCGGGCAAACCATTTATCACGATTCTCCGCATTCTTGTTAATCATGATTTGCCTCCCGGTTTTACAATCTGCTTAACGTCGTTTGCCTCTTTCTCATTTTTATTACGGATCTTATCCAGCTTCTCCAGAATCATCTGTTTCAGCGTAAAATGATTGTGCCCTACAAACGCAGACTGTAACATGTCAATCACATCTTCCCGCCGCAGATAACGGTAAATCTCGCCATTCCTGGTAACTGAGACCGTACCCGTTTCTTCGCTGACTACCACTACCAGTGCATCCGACTGTTCGGAAATACCGATAGCCGCCCGGTGCCGCGTCCCCAGTTCCTGGCTCAGGCCCCTGGCATCCGTCAGCGGAAGCAGACAGGAAGCCGCAATGATACGATTACCCCGGATGATGACCGCGCCATCATGCAACGGAGTATCTTTTTCAAAAATGTTCAACAGGAGACTGTCTGTCACCAATCCGTCGATCTTAATGCCGGTTTCAATTCTTTCTTCCAGCCCGACTGCCCGTTCAAACACAATCAGGGCCCCGACCTTCCGCTGCCCCATGATGACTGCGGCATTGGCCACCGCTTCGATCATGTCATTGAGTTCCGCTTCATCCAGTTCCACCCGTTTACGGAACAGACGGCCGCGGCCGATCTGCTCCAATGCACGACGCAGTTCCGGCTGGAATACAACAGGCAAAGCAACCATCATCATGGTCATAGCTTTTTCCAGGATCCAGTTGATGACGTGCAGGTTCAGCCATTTACTGACAATAACCAGCGCCGCCAGTACCATCAGTCCTTTGACCAATGCTGCAGCCCTGGTATTTTTCAGCATAATATAAATTCTGTACAGAAAAAAGGCAACAAGACCGGTATCAATTACGTCCAGGATACCTATTGTCCTTACTAATGCCTGAAATTGTTCCAGCAACGGTTTCACCCTGTCTTTCTATAGAATAACAAAAAATATATAGGTCATAAACAGGTCATAAACCTGTACATTATATTATAACAAAATGCAGTAGATTTCGCTATAAAAAACAAAACTCTTCTGCAGAAAATTTTCAAAAACCATGAAAACCTTCCGACAAAAGAGTTTTTCAGTTCTGTTCAAGGAAACACCGTTTAATTCGTATGTACCCCGGCTGGTTTTGCCTGCCGGATTATTTCATTCTGTTTCACTCAGACCTTTTCCAACAGTTCCTTCAGCGTTTCTTCCTGTTCTTTCAGGATGGCTTCGCCTTTCTCCAGCTGCTTGTCGTTTTCCACGTAGCTGGGGCCTCCGTAGGAAACCCGGGCGTTAACGCAATGTTCCGGATCCAGGGCCTCCATCAGATCCGGCTCAAACAGTTCGCAAAACTGCTTATATTCATCCAGCGTCATGTCCAGCAGGAATTTGTGTTCTTTAATGGCATAGGCCACGCACTGTCCCACTACTGCATGGGCCTTGCGGAACGGCAGTCCTTTCCGGACCAGATAGTCTGCCAGGTCCGTAGCATTGGAAAAATCGTGAGACACCGCCCACCGCATCCGGTCAGTATTTACCGTCATAGTAGCAATCATGTCCCTGTAGACCTGAAGCGTGAACTTCACCGTATCAATGGCATCAAACAGGCCTTCCTTGTCTTCCTGCAGATCTTTATTATACGTCAGCGGCAAGCCTTTCAAGGTAGTCAGCATAGCCATCAGCTCGCCGTAGACGCGGCCCGTCTTGCCCCGCACCAGCTCGGAAATATCCGGATTTTTCTTCTGGGGCATCATGGAGGAACCGGTGGCAAAAGCGTCGTCCAGCTCCACAAAACCGAATTCCGTACTGCTCCACAGGCACAGCTCTTCGGACAGGCGGCTCATGTGCATCATCAATACAGAGGCAAAAGAAAGGAAATCCAGCACATAATCCCGGTCGCTGACCGCATCCATGCTGTTTGCATACACATTTTTAAAATTTAACTGCTCCGCTACAAAGAACCGGTCAATGGGGAACGTGGTTCCCGCAATGGCCCCGGCTCCCAGGGGCATAATGTCCGCATCCTCCCACACGCCCAGCAGACGGCGGAAGTCACGCTGCAGCATGTTAAAATACGCCAGCAGGTGATGGGCGAAGGTAATAGGCTGGGCCCGCTGCAGATGAGTGTATCCGGGCATCAGGGTCTTGTCATGCTGCTTTGCCACAGACAGGATCACTTTTTCAAACTCCAGCAGCAGTTCCGCTACCTCCACGATCTGCCGCTTCATATACATATGCATATCCAGCGCCACCTGGTCATTGCGGCTCCGGGCCGTATGCAGTCTTGCCCCCGCATCCCCGATCCGTTCCGTCAGGCGCGCTTCCACGTTCATATGGATATCTTCCAGCGCTACGCTGAATTCAAAATTGCCGGCTTCAATGTCTTTCAGAATATCCTGCAGCCCCGCCACGATCTTCGTTCCGTCTGCCTCCGGAATAATGCCGCATTTTACCAGCATCTTGGCATGGGCAATACTGCCCCGGATATCCTCCTGATACAAACGCTTATCATAATTAATGGACGCATTGAATGCGTCCACTAATTCGTTCGTATTCTTACTGAACCGACCGCCCCACAATTTGGCCATTATTTTAACGTGCCTTTCTTCATCATGGCCCGTACGGCTAACGGCAGGCCGAACAGATTGATGAAACCGGTTGCGTCGCTCTGATCGTATACTTCGTCTTCGCCGAAGGTCACATATTCCTGGCTGTACAGGGAATACGGGGACTTGGCGCCGGCGCTGATGATGTTGCCTTTATACAGTTTCAGACGAACCGTACCGGTAACGGTCTTCTGGGTTTCGTTAACGAAAGCTTCCAGTGCTTCCCGCAGCGCGCAGAACCATTTCCCGTCATACACCAGTTCCGCATATTTGATGGCCAGGCCTTCTTTGTAATGATAGCTATCCCGGTCCAGGCACAGGTTTTCCAGCTCATTATGGGCATAGTAGATGATGGCGCCCGCCGGAGTTTCATACACACCGCGGCTCTTCATGCCCACCAGGCGGTTTTCCACGATATCGCTGATGCCTACGCCGTTGCGGATACCGATGGCATTCAGGGTTTCCACCAGCTTCGCCGGGCTCATCTTTTTCCCGTTTACGGATACCGGAACGCCCTGCTCGAACTCCAGCTCGATCATTTCCGGTTTGTCCGGTGCGGTCTCCGGCGTGCAGGTTACCCGGAACATCTTCGCCTGAGGCGCGTTCCAGGGGTCTTCCAGATCGGAACCTTCATGGGACAGATGCCACATATTGCGGTCCATGGAATAGTCGTCTTCATGGGATACGGGAATGGGAATGTTATGAGCTGCCGCGTAATCGATCTCCTGATCGCGGGAACGCAGTTCCCATTCACGCCAGGGCGCGATGATGGCCAGATCCGGATCCAGAGATTTTACGGTCAGTTCAAAACGTACCTGATCGTTGCCCTTGCCGGTAGCGCCGTGAGCCACCGCATCGGCGCCTTCCTTGTGGGCAATGTCCACCAGGTGCTTGGCGATCAGCGGACGGGCAAAGGACGTCCCAAGCAGATATTTCTTTTCATATACGGCGCCAGCCTTTACGCAGGGCCATACATAATTGGCGATGAAGTCTTCTTTCAGATCCAGAATGTAGCATTTGCTGGCGCCGGATTTGATAGCCTTGTCATGCACCGGATCCAGTTCGTCGCCCTGACCCAGGTCAGCGCAGACCGCGATGATTTCGCAGTTGTTATAATTCTCCTTTAACCAGGGGATGATAACGGAGGTATCCAGACCGCCGCTGTATGCTAATACAACTTTTTTGATGTCTTCCTTTTTTACTTTTGCCATTTTAACGGGCCTCCCTTGTCGTAATTGTGATTTCCTGCATATCCCTGCCTGTCGCAGTTGCTGCAGATAAAGTTTTAACATGCTTATTGTAGCACGTAATTAGAAAAATGCAAGTGTTTTTATGCAAATTTTTTCATTTTTTTTGAATAATTATAAAATATTTCATGCATTGCATAGTGTGCTGTTGCACTTTGCAACACTGAAAAAACCAGACGTTTCCTGTGCTTAAACGATATGCATCACAGTTCCGCATCGCTCATCAGCAGCACCATAATGGCTTTCTGTGTATGCAGGCGGTTTTCCGCCTGATCCCACACAAAGGACTGCGGGCCTTCCAGCACTTCTTCCGTAATCTCCTCGCCCCGGTGAGCCGGCAGGCAGTGCAGCACGATAGCCCCGGGGTTGGCCGCCTTCAGCAATTCGCTGTTGATCTGGTAATCGTGGAGCGCTTTCAGACGGATTTCCCGTTCCGCTTCCTGTCCCATGCTGGTCCAGACATCTGTATATAGTACATCAGCGCCTTTGACTGCTTTGGCAATATCTTCTTCCACGGAAACTGTACACCCCGTCTTCGCCGCGTCTTCCTGCGCCTGTTTCAAAACCATTGGATCCGGCTGGTAACCTTTCGGGCTGGCGCAGACCATATCCATGCCGACTTTGGCACAGGCGTACATCAGGGAATGGGCCATATTATTGCCGTCTCCTACATACACCAGCTTACGGCCTTTTAAAGAGCCCAGCTGTTCTTCAATGGTCAGCAGGTCCGTCAGGGCCTGACAGGGATGCAGCAGGTCCGTCAGACCGTTGATGACCGGAATGGATGCATATTCTGCCAATTCGATAACGGAATCATGGGAAAAAGTACGGATCATGATGCCGTCCACCATACGGGACAGTACCCGGGCAGTGTCACGGATCGGTTCGCCGCGGCCGATCTGGGAATCCCGGTCGTTCAGGTAAATCGCGTGCCCGCCCAACTGATGGAAGCCCGTCTCAAAAGAAACACGGGTACGGGTGGATGCTTTGGAAAACATCATGGCCAGAGTCTTGCCCTTGCAGAATTCATGAGGAACTCCCAGCTTCTGCATCTTTTTCAGCTTTTTCGCCACGTCCAGAATCAGCAGCACTTCCTCTGTCGATAAATCGTGGATGCACAACAAATCCTTATGCTTTAATTTCATGATAACCCCTCTCATCTGTATGGAAGTAAAGAACAGGCTGTAAAAGGCTTTCCTGTTATAATTTAGTATTGTACCATATTCTTTCACATTTTAATAGTAAAAATTTCACAAAGTGGCTTTGCCAAATGCGCTTCCAATTGGTAAAATGATGGTATCATAAGATAAATAACGATAATTTGCAGGTCAGGAAAAGACAACCTTTTCACGGAGATACCATGCGCAAGAAGAAACAAAAGAAAAGCCGTCTTCCGCAGATAGTGGGGCTGACTGTCCTATTCATTCTGCTCTTTATCGGCTGGAATATGCTGGGTCCGCAGCCTGAGATTCCCAAGCCGATAAGCCAGGCAGCGGATGACTTTAAAAAGAATCCTAAAATAGAAAACATCATCGACCTGACCGGGCAACAGGCAAAAGCCGCGACTGACAAGGTCGGTGACGCGGCAAAATCCGCAGGGAAAGCACTGGATGGCGCTACGTTGCCGGACAAGGCCGGAAAGCTGGCGGATTCTGCCGCCAAAGGCGCAGACAAACTGGGCAAACAGGTAAAACAGAGCGGTGATTCCGCTTTAGTGAAAGTTTCTACTGTCTGGCATGTGGAAGAAACCGTTAACTCGCTGCGTTCTGATCCAGACTGGGTATCCTTGCAGAAGATTCCGGACCACACCCGGAAAGCCCTGCTTGCCATAGAAGATCACGATTTTTACAAACACGGCGCCCTGGACATCACTGGCATCGTCAGGGCGGCCTTTGTCAACCTGAAAGCAGGAGAAGTGCGGCAGGGAGGCAGTACACTCACCCAGCAGATGGTTAAAAATGTTTTTCTGAGCAGCGAACAGACAATGGCCCGCAAAGCAGAAGAGGCTGTTCTGGCGACCTGGGTCGAACGCAAATATTCCAAAGACGAAGTGCTGGAAATGTATTTCAACACCACTTACTTCGGCGCCGGAGCTTACGGTATCCGGGACGCGGCAAAAAAGTATTTTGGCAAAGATCCGTCACAACTGACTTTGCCTGAAAGCGCCATGCTGGCAGCCATGCCATACGCCCCCAGCGTCCTGAATCCCTATGAGAACCCGGGCGGCTGCGCCAAACGGGTACGGCTCGTATTGAAAGAAATGCTGAAATACGGGTATATCGGCAACACTGAACTAACAGATGCACTGGCAAAAGGTGTGACACTGAAAAACGGCAGAACATTACTGCTTGAATAACCCCAGATTCCCCTATTCGGTCACTTCAGTGACCGAACTTTTTTTGCAACTCCAGTCGAGGTGTCAGCCTGCTCTCTGTTATAAATATAGACAGTCTGTATGTCTTGTATCCAAGCAGCTTATCATACCTTCATTTTATTGCTTTGTTCGGGAGAGCTGCCACTGCGCCAGGCCGTTAAAACAAAAAGGAAGCCCTCATTCCGGCTCACACACATGAATCGGAATGAGGGTTGTTCTTTATTTTGATACATACAGATTATCTTTCACGTAAAACCGCCAGGGCCAGGCCGCCGCTTCTTCCGCGTAGGCCACATTGATGCGGGGGGTTGCAACGATTTGCGCATCCGGAACGTGCCGGTAACGGATCAGGCGCAGCAGGCTGTCTGCTGCGCACAGATCCATTCCGTATTCGTTTTTGCTAATCGCTAACGCCTGGCAGAGTTTTCCCGGCCCGTTGCATAAGTTCCGCACTGACTTCGCGTTGCGCCGCCGTTGCATCAGCTCAAGTCCTATGACCGGCTCCAAAGCGCGGATTAAAACAGCGTTGCCTTCCCCTTCCGGACCGGTCACCACGTTGAAGCAGTGGTGCATACCGTAAATGAAATACACATAGGCATAACCGCCGTCGTGGTACATGATTTCCGTGCGTTCGCTCCGGTTCCGGTATGCGTGGCAGGCTTTATCAATAGCGCCCACATAGGCTTCCACCTCCACGATCATGCCGCCGGCAATGCCGTCCGGTGTCCGGTGAACCAGCAGGCAACCCAACAGCTTGCGGGCCAGCTCCACGGTATCCTGCCTGAAAAACATATGGTTCATAATGATTTATACTAGGATTCTGCCGGCAATTTGCAGCCTGTTATGCATTGCCGCGCAAGCAAACGTCATATCAATGATGGAACAACCGCAGATGCGTAAAGGAAACTGCCATATTGTATTTATCTGCCGTTTCGATCACATGGTCGTCCCGAATGGAGCCGCCGGCTTCCGCCACGTACTGTACGCCGCTGCGGTGGGCCCGTTCGATGTTGTCACCGAATGGGAAGAAGGCATCGCCGCCTAATGCAACGCCGGTGAGCTTCGCCGCCCAGGCTTTCTTTTCTTCTTTGGTCAGCGGTTCCGGTTTTTCCGTAAAGAACAGCTGCCAGGTGCCCTCCGCCAGCACGTCTTCATAGTCATCGGAAATATATACGTCAATGGTGTTGTCCCGGTCCGGACGGCGGATATCTGCTTTAAAAGGCAGGGCCATGACTTTCGGATTCTGCCGCTGCCACCAGATGTCTGCCTTGTTGCCTGCCAGACGGGTACAGTGGATGCGGGACTGCTGTCCTGCGCCCACGCCGATGGTCATGCCGTCTTTTACATAGCAGACCGAATTGGACTGGGTGTATTTCAACGTAATCAGCGATACCAGAAGGTCACGGACAGCTGCGTCGGGAATATCTTTGTTCTTTGTAGGACGTTCTGCCAGCAGGTCCGCTGTGATTTTCGCGTTGTTGCGGCTCTGCTCAAAGGAAATGCCGAAGACCTGCTTGGTCTCCTGTTCCTCCGGCACGTAATCCGGATCCATCTGCATCACAAGGTAGGTACCTTTCCGTTTGCTTTTCAGGATCTCCAGGGCTTCTTCCGTATAACCGGGGGCAATGACGCCGTCGGACACTTCCCGTTTCAGCAGCAGCGCCGTTTCCTTGTCGCAGATATCGGACAGGGCGGCAAAGTCGCCGTAGGAAGACATTCGGTCCGCGCCCCGGGCCGCGGCATAGGCGGAAGCAATGGGTGTCAGTTCAAGGTCGTCTACAAAGTAAATTTTCTTCAGCGTATCGCTCAGCTCCGTGGCAACCGCTGCGCCTGCCGGGCTTACGTGTTTGAAGGAAGCCGCCGCCGGCAAGCCTGTCGCTTCTTTTAATTCTTTTACCAGCTGCCAGCTGTTGAAAGCGTCCAGCAGGTTGATAAAGCCGGGCCGGCCGTTCAGCACGGTAAAGGGCAGATCCTTCCCGTCTTTCATATATACTTTCGCGATCTTCTGATTGGGGTTGCAGCCATACTTCAGCGCCATTTCATTCATGTGCAGTTCCTCCTTGACGTTTTGCTTTTAATCCTGATTCATTACTTACAAAAGACTGATTCGGCAGGATGATCCGGTCAAACACTTCGCTGCCATAAAAGCAAAAGCCGGCCAGTCCTGTGCTTTCGCCCAGACGGTCGGCATTCACAGTCATGCTCCATGTGGTGAATCCACTTCCGTCAGTCACATGACCTTTCTGTTCTTTATTATATCCTTTATAATCGGAACTTGTCAACGAATCTGAAACATTTTAAGAGCTGGCCCTCACCCTGTCAATCATGTCCCGCACATACTCCGATGTAATGCAGCGGGTACATTCAAATTCCTGATCAGTGCCGCGGTGGTGTGGGCAGCTGCCGAAATCGTCGTATTTATGCTCGTAACGTTGGTCGTTGGCACAACTGTGACAGGTGTGGAACTGCTGCACCCGGTAGGGCGTGTGGAACTCCGTTCCCGGCGCGGTGAAGCCCACAATCATCACCACGGGGACGCCTGCGCCCCAGGCCAGCCAGGACAACCCGCTGGCCAGGCCCACAAAGAATGTCGCCCCGGAGATCAGGTCTACCCGCTCCTGCAGGGAACGGTCCCCGGTGAAATCCTCTGCCCCAAAGGGGATGGCATTGCCGAAAACTCCGTTTACCGTCACCCGTTCCCGGTCCACACAGAGTACCCGGTAGCCAAGTTCCTTCAAGTAGGCAACCGTGTCCATCCAGCCCCGGGCGTTGTTCCAGTATTTGCACTGGGCCGTGGCCTGGGTGGCGATACACACGTACGGTTCTTTGGGACGGACCTGCGCCGCCTTCGCCGAGGGCAGAAGCCGTGGCCGCCGTTCCGCCGGATCCAGACCCAGCAGATATGCCCCGTGGGCCTGCAGCCCCATCACCCGCCAGTCCACAGGCTGCAGGTTCCGGTCGTCCCAGGGGGCGAACAGCCCCACGTAATAGGTTGCGTAGAGATTCGACGGCCGCGGGTCCTCCGGCGTCAGAAAGTGAATGTCCGGATACCCCGCCTGCAAAATTTCGCAATAGCGCTTATCCGTCAGCACATAAACCTCGCAGCCGTGCTTTTCCCTGAAATCTTCCGCGCAGGGAAACCAGGCCAGCATATCGCCCAGGGCTGCCCCGGCAAATTTCAGCAGCACCTTCTTGCCTTTGGCGTCGTA
>Ga0129306_1001801_pt1 | contig 21973 bp, 17 predicted proteins | sample P827metagenome_FD_94438 | JGI IMG/M metagenome (GOLD analysis project Ga0129306, IMG submission 94438) | Capybara group fecal microbial communities from Wisconsin, USA - P827 metagenome | ecosystem: Host-associated > Mammals > Digestive system > Large intestine > Fecal | place: USA: Wisconsin... | reverse complement strand
GAGTCCTTCAATTGTAAAATCAAGTCCTTCCGTGCTCAACTAAGAGGAGTATCAGATATAAACTACTTCCTCTTCAGGCTACAAAACATATATGCCTAAACACATACTTTTGGACGTGATCCAAAACAAGCTGTGTTGAAACATAATTTGAAACATCTTACAATTGTAACATTGCTGTGCATGTTACCGTTTTTTACGGCAAATGCTCAGATGGCAAGGCTCTATACAACTGAATCAAGTCTCCCAAACAGTAAGGTAAACAAGATTTATCAGGACAGCAGGGGCTTTGTGTGGATTTGCACGGAGAACGGACTGGCACGTTTTGACGGAAGGGATTTCCTTACCTTCCGCTACCGTCGTGAGAGGGCTGAGGCCCTGGCCAGCGACCTGGTCCTTACATTCATGGAGGACAGCCGCGGAACGCTCTGGACCGGCACGTCAACAGGTCTTCAGATATTCAACCCGGATGTCCGTTCATTCACCAGAGTGGACCTGCAGGACCCCGTTTTGCCAGGCTCCACTCAGCATATATCGTCCATAGAAGAGGTAAAGACGGGGAACGGCTCCACGGAGTTGTGGGTTGCCACTTCGCAACACGGGATATACATCATTGACCCTCAGACGCATCAGCTGAAAGGGGATAGGAGAGCCCTTCTGAACAGCAACCTTCCGTCGCCTTTTGTGTATACACTTTTCCAGGATTCCAGGGGCTGGGTCTGGCTTGCCGGGGAGACCGGCGGCCTTTCCGTTGTGGACGGCGCCACCATGCAAAGCCAGGGAATATCCATGACGCCCCAGACCCAGATACGCTGTTTCGGGGAGGATCCCTCCAGCGGGAATGTCCTTGTGGCCACCATGGGCGGACTGTACATCTATGATGCGTCTTCCGGCACATTGAAGCCATCACTTGATCCTGAGGCGCAGTCCTGCCAGGCGGTCTCGCTCCTTCACAGCAAGACGGTCCAGAAAGTGGGGGAGAGGCTTTTCCTCGTGGGCCTGGAGGCAAAGGGCCTGAGGGTATACGACCTGGACTCTGACACCATGCGGAATGCAGAGATCCCGTCAGTTTCGGAGGATATCTCCCGCTGGAAGGTTCACTCCCTTATGGAGGACAACCAGGGCAATATCTGGGTTGGCGCGTATCAGACCGGAGTGATGGTCATACCGCGTTCCATGTACGGGTTTGAGTACACGAGGGCGGACTACGGCTGCGTGTCGTCCATAGCGAGGGATCCGGCTGGCGGTGCCCTTTGGGTTGGTACGGACGGCGGAGGCCTTTTGAGGATTGCTCCGGACGGCGTCAGGACGGTCTTCAACGCCTCCAACAGCGCCCTTACCAATGACTCCGTAACAGCGCTCCGCTTTGACAGACGCGGTACCCTGTGGATTGCGACGTATCTTGACGGTATTTTTACATATACTCCTTCAAGGGGGTTCAGCCGTTTTGATGATTCCGCTGCCATCGGGTCCTCAAACATGGCCTGTCTGGCCTATGACCCAGAAGAGGATATTATGTACGCGGGCACTTACGGTGCCGGCATGAGCATTATCTCGGCTGCAGAAAGGAAAGTGGTCAGGAGAATATCGGAAGACATTAACAAATGGGTGAGCGCCCTTTATATAGACAGGTTCAGGACAGTGTGGCTGGGAACGTTCAACGGCCCCATGTGCTACGATCCTTCCATCGGAAAACTCATTTCTTACAATGTCGGCGACGAAGCCCTTAACGCCAGGGTGTATTGTTTCCACGAGGCTTCTGACGGCCGCATGTGGATAGGTACGGGAGAGGGCCTCACCGCCTGTGACCGGACCAGGGGAACGGTTTCCTTCTATTCGGAGGCCGATGGTCTTTCCAGCGACGTCGTGGACGCCATCCTGGAGGCCTCTGACGGCACTCTTTGGATATCCACATCCTACGGCCTTAATCGTCTGGATCCGGCCACGGAGGTGTTTTCCTCGTACTATTCCTACGATGGCCTGCAGGGCAACGAGTTCCATGTCGGCGCCTCTTTCAAAGATGCCGACGGAAGGCTGTTTTTCGGCGGTACGGGCGGCGTCACCAGCTTCTATCCCCAGGTGGTGAACCAGAAGAAACATCCTGTCCCGCCCCTGTACTTCAGCCGCCTCATGGTCATGAACCAGGAGGTGGAATACGAGTCGTCCGGGATTACCCTCCCGTATAATGACAACAGCTTTTCGCTGGAGTTTGCCGTGCTGGAGTATACCAACCCCATGAAGATAAGGTACGCCTGCAGGATGGACCGTTTTGACAAGGACTGGAGGGAACTGTCGTCTCCGGTACATGCGGCGTCGTACACAAACCTTCCCGCGGGGCATTATACCTTGAATGTAAAGGCATATTTCGACGGTGCTCCGGAGGCTTTTTCCTCCTCGTCAATCGCCATTAGGGTGCTGCCGCCGTGGTATCTGTCATGGTGGGCCATGGCGCTTTACGTCCTGGCTTTCCTTGGTGTCCTTCTGCTGTTCGTATACTTTCTTAAGCGTCGGAGGGAACACGTTAAGGAAAGGGAAGCGTCTGAAATCAAGGAACTGAAACTGAAGATGTTCACCAACATCTCCCATGAAATCCGTACGCCGCTTACGCTACTGATGTCGCCCCTCAAGCAGATGCGTGAGGCAGAGAAAGACCCCCATCAGAAGGGCCTCTACAACCTCATGTACCGCAATTCCCTGAGAATTCTCCGCCTTGTGAACCAGATCATGGACATGAGGAAGGTGGACGAGGGCAAGATGCAGCTGTTCTTCCGTGAGACGGACATAGTCTTCTTCGTGAAGGATATCATGCAGTCCTTTGACAACATGGCGGTCGCACGGAAAATCAACCTGAGCCTGAGTCCCGCCTCTGATGTAGTCAACCTCTGGATAGATCAGGGAAACTTTGACAAGATTATATTCAACCTCCTTTCCAACGCCTTCAAGCACACTCCGGACGGAGGGCGCATAAACGTTGGCATATCGGCCCCCAAAAAGAACCGCGGCAGCCTGGCTCCGGATGTGGAACGCCAGGTGGAGATCACCATCACCAACAGCGGCTCACATATAGACGATTCCAACCTTGGAAAGGTCTTCGAGAGATTCTTCCAGAGCGATGTCCTGGATGCCAAGATGGGAAGCGGTGTGGGCCTGAGCCTTACCCAGATGCTGGTGGAACTGCACCATGGCGCCATTACTGCCGCAAATACGGAAGACGGTGTGTGCTTCACCGTAACCATGCCGGTTGGATGCGCGCACCTGACGGAAGAGGAGATGTCCACCACTACTCACCACAAGGACCTCTACGTCAAGATGCCGTCTGCGGAAGACCTGGTTCACAATACTGAAGACATAGCCTTCACTCCCGGTGCAGATTCGTCGGAAAAAGTAATTAAATCCCACCGCAGCGTTGTCATCGTTGACGATGATCCGGAAATACGCGACTACCTCCTTGCGGAACTGGGCAACCAATACAACATAAAGACTTTCGCAGGCGCGCAGGATGCCTGGACCGATATTTCCGCCGCCCAGCCCGACGCAGTGGTCACGGACCTTGTGATGCAGGGCATGAATGGTTTGGAACTTTGCCGTAGAATCCGCCACAACCCCGTTACGAACCATATTCCGGTGATTATCCTCACTTCTTCCTCGGATGAAACAAGCCATCTGGAAAGCATTGACAGCGGTGCGGACCGTTTCCTCTCCAAACCGCTTTCCATAGAGCTTCTGAGAAGTTCCATTGCGCAGGTGATATCGTCCAGAGACACCATGAGGGGTAAGTTCTCCGGCGGTACAAAATACGATTACGAAGAGGTAAAGGTGAACGCCGCCGGCGCCGGCTTCATGGACAGGGTGATGGACGTTGTGAAGCATAATCTGGACAACCCGGAGTTCGGCGTCGAGGACCTGAGCCGCGAGGTGGGCATGAGCCGCGTCCACATGAACCGCAAACTGAAGGAGGCGCTTAGCATCTCTCCTTCCAGCCTGATTAAGTCCACAAGGATGAAGCAGGCCGCTTATCTTCTGGTTCACGACAAGGTTAATATCTCCGAAGTTGCTTACCGTGTTGGCTTTTCCACGCCGTCATATTTCTCAAATTCCTTCCGCAGTTATTTCGGCCTTTCGCCAAAGGAATTCGTGGTGAAGTATTCTGACGTTACAGACCGGGAAACGCTGGATAAACTCTTCGAATGATGCCTTAGGTTATGAATTCTATATAATATGTAACAAATATTACATTCGTGGTTCAATTTTGAAAACCGCTGAAACATTTGAGGCCCCGCTTAAGGGGCCTTTTTGGTAACTTTGTAACATGAAAAAAGCGCTTTTTGTAACACTTCTCTTAGTTCTGGCTTCATGTACAAAGAGCCAGGTTACGCTTCCGCAGGTTTTCTCTGACCACATGGTCCTGCAGCGGGACCGCACCGTCCCCGTCTGGGGCAAGGCGGATCCCCGTTCCAGGGTAACCCTGCTCTGGCAGGGAGAGAAGATTTCCGTGAAGGCGGATTCAAAAGGTGCCTGGAAGGCGGAACTTCCCGCAACTCCCGCCGGTGGCCCGTACACCCTTTCTGTAAATGATACGGTCCTTGAAGATATTCTGGTGGGAGATGTCTTCCTATGCTCCGGCCAGTCCAATATGGAACTTCCCGTAAACCGCTGCCTGGATGCAGTTGCAGATGAGATAAAGGACTATTCCAATTCCTATGTCCGCTATCTGGAAGTACCGCAGGTATATGACTTTGACGGCCCCCGTGAAGACCTTCCGGAGTGCTCCTGGCAGGTTCTGGACAGTGAAGCCACCGGCCTTGGCTGGAGCGCCGTCTGCTACTTCACGGCCAGGTATCTCAACGAAGAAACAGGTGTTCCCGTGGGAATGGTGAATGCCTCTCTGGGCGGTTCTCCAATCGAAGCCTGGCTGCGTGAGGATGTCCTTCCCCAGTACTCCCTGGAGGAGCTTGCCTTCCTTCGCAAACCCGGGGTCCTTGACAGCCTTGACAATTTCAACGCACATCTTTACGTGGACTGGCAGAACGCCCACAATGCCCTTCCCGCCAACAAATCGGCCAAATGGAAGGGAGTTGACATTTTCTCCAGGTCCTGGGGTGTGGACAGTAGCGGTGACAATATATATGGCAGCCATTTATTAAGGCGCAGTTTCCGCCTCCCCAAGGGCTGGGCGGGCCCTGCGGTACTGCACCTTGGCGCCATCATAGATGCGGACTCCACCTTCGTGAACGGACACTACGTGGGCAATACCACCTACATGTATCCGCCCCGTAACTACAGCGTGCCGGAAGGCATCCTGAAGGAAGGGGAGAATACTGTGGAGATACATCTTTACGCATGCGGAGGTAATGCTCCCGGCTTTGTGCCGGACAAGGAGTACAGCCTGGAAACTCCCCAGGGCAAGGTCTCACTCCTTAAGGGCTGGGAGCACAAGATGGGCAGGAGGATGCCCGCCCGCGAGTCGGAAGTGTTCCTACGCTGGAAGCCGGTGGGTCTTTACAACGCAATGGAAGCGCCGCTGAAGGACTTCGCTTTTGCGGGTTTCGTATGGTACCAGGGAGAAAGCAATACCTGGAACGCAGCAGACTATGGAAACCTCCTGGAAACCCTTGTCCGCACGCGCCGTGAAGAGCTTGCCACTCCTGACCTCCCGTTCTACATCATAGAACTTGCCGCCTTCGAGCATTCGGAGCTCACGGACACGGACTGGGGCTGGAACCGCGTTCAGAAGGAGCAGCGCCGCACGGCAGAGAAAGTTGACGGCGTATACCTTGTGCCCAACGCGGACCTTGGAGAGTGGAACGATATTCACCCCCAGGACAAGGCCACCCTGGGGCACAGGACAGTGAAAGTAATCTTAGAATCCAGACAGTAATATATGAGTACACCAAAGACTGAAGCCAAGGGCTTTTACAAACTAAGCTGGTTACAGAGGATAGGATTCGGGTCCGGAGACATGGCCCAGAATCTTATCTACCAGACCATAAGCATCTGGCTCCTTTTCTACTACACCAACGTCTTCGGCCTCAATCCGGATGTAGCGGCGGTCATGTTCCTGGTGGTCCGCCTGGTTGACGTGCTCTGGGACCCCGTGGTGGGGACTATAGTGGACAAGGGAAATCCCAGGTGGGGAAAATACCGCTCCTGGCTGGTCCTCGGCGGCATTCCGCTGGTGGGCCTTGCCATCCTGTGTTTCTGGAACGGTTTCAGCGGCTCGCTGCTTTATGCATATATCACATATGTGGGAATGTCCATGTGCTACACGCTGGTAAACGTGCCCTACGGAGCGCTCAATGCCTCCCTTACCCGCGACACAAACGAGATTACGGTTCTCACCAGCACCCGCATGTTCATGGCAAACCTTGGAGCCCTGTGCGTCAAGTCCCTTCCGCTTATCATAGCGTTCTTTGCCCCCAAGGTGGACGGAGTTGCCGTCTACAACACACCGGAGGCCGCTCTGGCCTGGTTCATCACAATGAGCATTTTCGCCTTAGCAGGCCTTCTCCTTCTGCTTTTCTGCTTCTCCCAGTGCAAGGAGAGGGTGGTCATGGACCAGAAGGAGGCCGCCAACGTTAAGGTGAGCGACCTCTGGATGGAGTTCGTCCGCAACAAGCCTCTCCGCGTCCTTGCCTTCTTCTTCATCACCGCCTTTGCAATGATGAGCGTTGGTAATGCGGCCGATGCTTATTTCATGAGTTACAACGTGGGAGCGACCCCTCTCCTTACCACCCTGTTCATGTGGCTTGGAACCATCCCTGCCTTCATATTCATGCCGCTGGTTCCTGCCATCAAGCGTAAGATTGGGAAGAAAGGCATGTTCTATCTGTTCCTTGGAGTAGCCATCCTGGGCATGGCAATGATGTACACCTTCGTTTCCATCCCTGCCACCAAGGACAACTTCGTCCTTCTGTGCATTGCACAGTTCGTGAAATCCACCGGCATAATCACCGCCACAGGCTATATGTGGGCCCTGGTTCCGGAAGTCATCGCTTACGGAGAGTACACCACGGGCAAGCGCATAGCCGGAATTGTCAACGCCCTTACCGGCATCTTCTTCAAGGCCGGAATGGCGCTTGGCGGCGTTGTTCCAGGTCTGGTGCTGGCATGGGTGGGCTTCAACGCGGAAGCTGCCACACAGACTCCTCTTGCCCTGCAGGGAATCCTATGGCTGGTTTGCGTCATACCGGCCGCCCTCCTTCTCCTCGCCATCTGGATCATCTCTAAGTATGAGCTTTCGGACGAGCGCATGGACCAGATTAACCATGAGATAGAATCAAGATCATAATGAAAAAGACAGTATTAATCAGCCTGCTGCTTATGGCAGCCTGCGCTCCCAAGGAGCCAACCCTGAAGGACGCTTTCCAAGGGAAATTCGTCCTTGGAGCCGCCGTCAACATGCGCCAGATTACGGGTGCCGATGTCAAAGGGGACTCTGTCCTTGTCAAACACTTCGGCGCCATAGAACCGGAGAATTGCATGAAGAGCGCGGAGATAATGCCCGCCTTCGGCCAGTACCAGTGGGACCTCGCGGACAAGTATGTAGAATTCGGTGAGAAGAACGGCCTGGAAGTGTATGGTCACTGCCTCATCTGGCACTCCCAGTGCACTCCTGACTTTTGCTACGATAAGGACGGCAATCTCATAAGTCCCGACGAACTCAAATCCCGCATGCAGCAGCACATCTCCACCGTTGTGGGCCGCTATAAGGGCCGCATCAAGGGCTGGGACGTTGTGAACGAAGCGGTCCTTGAGGACGGCTCCTACAGGCCAAGCCCTTTCTACCAGATCCTTGGAGAGGAATTCATCCCCTGGGCCTTCAAATGCGCCCAGGAAGCAGATCCAGACCTTGAGCTCTATTACAACGATTACTCAATGCACGAACCCGGGAAGCTTGACACCGTCCTTGAAATGGTGAAACACCTCCAGGAGCGCGGCATCCGCATAGACGCCATAGGCTTCCAGGCCCATATCGGCATGGATTATCCGGACCTGGACCTATACCAGAGCCATATCCGGAGGGTGAAGGAAGAAACCGGCCTGGATGTCTGCATCACGGAGCTGGATATGAGCATCCTCCCCACTGTAACCCGCAGTGCCGACGTTTCCATGACCCGCGAAGCCTGGCAGGCTGCCCTTAATCCCTGGCCGGACGGCGCTCCCCAGGACGTTCAGGATGCCTGGAACGCCCGTATGGGAGAGGTCCTTGACATGTTCCTCCGTAACAGCGACGTCATCCGCCGCATCAATGTCTGGGGCGTCTGTGATTCAGACAGCTGGAAAAACGGCTGGCCCATCCCCGGTAGGCACGACGAGCCCCTCTGGGTAGACAGAAACTATAAATTGAAACCTTTCCTACATAAATATGCCCGATAAAGTTAAAAAGCGCTATCTGTTCCCTGCGGACTACATGGCAGACCCTTCCGTCCATGTCTTTGACGGAAAACTCTATATCTACCCCTCCCATGACTGGGAATCCGCCGCCCCGGACGACGACTTCGGCAGCGAGTACGACATGAAGGACTACCACGTCCTTTCCCTGGAAGGCCCTGACCCCATGACCTCTCCCGTAAAGGACAACGGAGTGGCCCTGGACCTTAAGGATGTCCCCTGGGCCCGCCGCCAGCTTTGGGACAACGAGGTGGTGAAAGGCCGCGACGGCAAGTATTACATGTACTTCCCGGCAAAGGACAAGACCGATATCTTCCGCTGCGGCGTGGCCATATCGGACAGCCCAGCGGGCCCTTTCAAGGCCCTTCCGGACCCCATCCGCGGAAGTTATTCCATAGACTACTCCATCCTTCACGACGACGCCGACGACGAGTACTACCTATACTTCGGCGGCATCTGGGGAGGCCAGCTCCAGCGCTATGAGGACAACCTGGCAAAGGACTGCGGCACCTCATATCCCGCAGATGACCAGCCTGCCGTCCCTGCCCGCGTGGTTAAACTCTCCAGAGACATGCTGCAGTTTGCAGAGGATCCCAAGCCCGTTGTGCTTCTGGACAAGGAGGGAAAGCCAATCGTCACCTCAGACAACGAGCGTCGCTTCTTCGAAGCCAGCTGGATACACAAATACAACGGAAAATACTATTTCAGCTATTCCACAGGTGACACCCACAAAATATGCTATGCCATAGGCGACAGCCCTTACGGCCCATTCACGTACCAGGGAGTCATCCTTACCCCGGTAGTTGGATGGACCACGCACCACTGCATTGTGGAGTATGGTGGCAAGTGGTGGCTCTTCCATCACGACAGCGTTCCCTCCAAGGGTATCAACCGCCTTCGCAGCCTTAAAGTGTGTGAACTCAAGTATAATCCCGACGGAACTATACAAACGATAGAAGGGATTGATGAGTAGGATAATAAATATTGGTACGATTTCATTGCTCCTGATGCTCTCATGCACCCGGAGCAATGATTTACTATGGCTGGATGCCCGTATTCCTATGGAAGGTGCGCCTGCATATGAGTACCGTATCCTTGACCACTGGGACAATCTTGACGATACCGTGGAGCGCGGTTACGCCGGCCCCGGTATATGGGGTTGGACCGCGGAGAAACTCCCCAAAAAGCGCATCCGCACTTATGCAAAGCTGAACCAGCTCATAGGAATAAACGGTGTTGTCCTCAACAACGTAAATGCTTCTCCGGCCATTCTGGACCGATGGCATCTGGAGCGCGCCGCACGTATAGCGGACATACTCAGAAAGTATGGTATCAGAGTATACTTTTCCGTGAACTTTGCTTCTCCAATGGCTCTTGGAGGCCTTCCTACGGCAGATCCTCTTGACCCCTCCGTGGCTGGGTGGTGGACTTCAAAAGTCAATGAGATATATTCCCAGATTCCAGATTTCGGTGGTTTTCTTGTGAAGGCCTCCAGCGAGGGCCAGCCTGGTCCCGGGGACTTCGGCCGCAGCCATGCGGACGGCGCCAACATGCTTGCAAGGGCCCTTGAACCCCATGGCGGCATGGTCATGTGGCGGGCTTTCGTTTATTCTGCCGACGGCCCGGACAGGGCACGCCAGGCATATGATGAGTTCGTCCCCCTTGACGGTGAGTTCTTGCCCAACGTCTCCCTGCAGGTTAAGAACGGCCCGGTGGACTTCCAGCCAAGAGAGCCTTTCAGCCCGCTTTTCGGGGCCATGAGAAAGACCCCGGTAACCCCGGAACTCCAGATAACCATGGAGTATCTTGGCCAGGCCTCCACTCTGGTTTTCCTTGCCCCCATGTGGGAGGAATGCCTCAAGGCCGATACCTTCCGCGACGGTCCCGGCTCCACTGTAGCATCGGTGACCGGTCCTGCTATTGCGGGAGTTGCCAATGTGGGGCAGGATCCATCCTGGTGCGGGAATCTTTTCAACCAGGCCAACTGGTACGCCTTCGGGCGCCTTGCGTGGGACCCCACCCTTACATCGGCCCGGATTGCAGAGGAATGGCTCCGGATTACTTTCCCAAGGCCGCTACTGATGAGCCCCAGGCGCTTTTCCAGGGAATTCATAGAGCCAATGAAAGAAGTGATGCTCACTTCCCGTGAGGCTTGTGTGGACTACTGCATGCCGCTGGGCCTTCACCATCTGTTCGCGTGGGAGCACCACTTTGGCCCGGACCCGGGCTGCGACGTCCCCGGCGCCCGCGAAGACTGGATGCCGCGCTACTACCACAAGGCCGGCCCGGATGGCATAGGCTTTGACCGTACCCGCTCCGGCTCCGCCGCCGTGAGCCAGTACAATGAGCCTTTGGCATCAATGTACAACGACCCGTCGACGTGCCCTCAGGAGCTTCTCCTGTGGTTCCATCACCTTCCCTGGGATTACCGGATGCCTTCCGGAAAAACCCTCTGGGAAGAACTCTGCGCCCACTATTATTCCGGAGTAGAGGCTGTAGAGCACTACATTGAAGTATGGGATGGCATGAAGCCGTTTGTCACCGCTCACCGGCATAAGGAGATAGCGGAACTATTGCAGAAAAATCTTATCTTTGCATCGGAGTGGAGGGATGTCTGTTTGGAGTATTTCAATAATAAGCGTCAATAATGGAAAAAACCTGGAGATGGTTCGGCAAGAAGGACAGGATAACTCTTGCACAGTTAAAGCAAATTGGGGTTGAGGGCATAGTCACGGCCCTTCACGATGTTCCACTGGGACAGGTATGGCCCCGGGAAAAGATAAGGGAGCTCAGGGAGTACATAGAGAGTTTCGGCATGCGCTGGAGCGTTGTGGAAAGCCTCCCCGTGGTAGAGACCATAAAGTACGGCGGCCCTGACAGGGATGCCCAGATAGAGGTATATAAGGAGAGTCTCAGGAACCTGTCGGCAGAAGGCATACACACCATCTGCTACAACTTCATGCCGGTCCTGGACTGGGCTCGCACAGACCTTACCCATCCCAATCCCAACGGCTCCACAAACCTGTATTTCAATTACGCGGAGTTCGCATATTTCGATATTTATATATTGAAGCGTCCCGGCGCCCGGGAAGAATGGGCTGCATTCAGTTTCCCCGCCGGAGTGGGCGAGGGGAGGAATGTCCTGGAGGAGGCCGATGCACTTGCGGCCACCATGACCCCGGAGAAAGACCACAAACTGGTAGAGAACATCGTCATAAAGACCCAGGGCTTTGTGAGCGGCAATTTCAGCGAGGACGATGCCGCGCCCGTCCAGAAGTTCCGTGAGTTCCTGGCCCTGTACAAGGGAATAGGCAAAAAGGAACTCCGGGCAAATATGAAGTACTTCCTGGAAGCCATAATGCCCACCTGCCGTGAGTACGGCATGAACATGTGCGTACACCCGGACGATCCCCCCATCGAGGTCCTTGGCCTTCCCCGCATAGTGCGTACGGAAGAGGATATCCGCTGGTTCCTGGACGCCGTCCCGGACCCTCACAACGGCCTCACTTTCTGTGCTGGAAGCCTGTCTGCGGGTGCCTACAACGACGTTCTGGACCTTGCCCGCAAGTTTGCGCCCAGAACGCACTTCGTGCATCTTCGCTCCTGCCACATCTTTCCCAACGGTGACTTCACTGAGGCCTCCCACCTTGGCGGAAGGGCCAACCTGGTGGAGCTCTGCCGCATTTTCGAGGCCGCCAATCCGGCCCTTCCCATGCGTGTAGACCACGGCCTCACCTTCACTGACGCCCCCGGCGGCATCTTCGACGAGAGCTCCCACGGCCACAACTCCGGCTACACCCTGCTTGGCCGCATGTTCGCCATGGGCCAGGTGCAGGGAATCCTTGCAGCCGTAGACAAGGAACTTGGCATAGAGTACAAACAACCCGGATTCTTTGACTGATGAAACTAACCGATATCCTTACTCCCGGCTTCGACCCCGCCCCCTGGAAGGGCTATGAACTTCCGCGCTACAATATCCAGAAACTCCGTGAAGATACCTTCCGGGAGCCCACGTGGGTGCATTTTGGCGGAGGCAATATCTTCCGCGCCTTCCCGGCAGCAATCCTCAACGACGCCCTTAATTCCGGCAGGTACAACCGCGGCGTCATAGTGGCGGAGACCTTCGACTACGAGGTCATCGACAAGGCCTACAGACCATACGACAACCTTTCCCTGTACGTGAGCCTGAAGGGTAACGGTACGGTGGAGAAAAAGGTCATCGCCTCTGTCACGGAGGCCCTCAAGGCAGATTATGCCTTCCCGGACTGGCAGCGCCTCCGTGAGGTTTTCCGGGCGCCGTCGCTTCAGATGATATCGTTAACCATAACGGAGAAGGGGTATACCTACAATGATGCAGACCTTGCCCGCGGGCTTCAGCCGGTGCTGGCTATGGGAAAGGTGGCGGCGCTGCTTTACGAGCGCTGGCTTGCCGGCGCCCTTCCTGTTACCGTTCAGAGCATGGACAACTGCTCCCACAACGGAGATAAGGTCAAGGCTGGTGTGCTGGCGTATGCTGAGCGGTGGGTTTCCGGCGGTCTGGTCCCTAAAGACTTTCTGGATTACCTTCAGGACGGTACCCGCGTAACCTTCCCCTGGTCCATGATAGACAAGATTACGCCCCGCCCCCATATCAAGGTCAAGGAGATGCTTGAGGCAGACGGCTTTGAGGACAACACCTATATAGAGACAGAGAAGCATACCTTTACCGCACCTTTTGTAAACGCGGAGCAGACTCAGTATCTGGTTATCGAAGACAATTACGTGAACGGCCGCCCTCCGCTTGACCTTGGCGGAGCGCTTTATACTACGCGTGAGACCGTAGACAAGGTGGAGACCATGAAGGTCACAACCTGCCTGAACCCCCTGCACACGGCCATGTCGCTGTACGGGTGCATGCTGGGGTATACCCTGATATCGGCAGAGATGGCAGACCCGGACATAAGCGCCCTGGTGCTCAAGCTGGGGTATCTGGAAGCTATGCCGGTGGTGACGGACCCCGGAATCATAAACCCCAGGGAGTTTATAGATGCAGTGATAGAGCAGCGGCTTCCCAATCCCTTCATGCCGGATGCTCCGCAGCGTATAGCCATGGATACTTCCCAGAAGCTGTCCATCCGTTTTGGGGAGACCATAAAGAAGTATCTTGCCCGTGGCATGGACATGAATTCCCTGGTACTTATCCCGCTGGTGCTTGCCGGGTATGCCAGATATCTCAAGGGTATTATGGACTGTGGAACACCCTTCCAGTGTTCTCCGGATCCTCTTTTGGAAGAGCTGCAGGCCACGGTGGCGCCTTTGGAGATTGGAAAGCCGGAGCAGGACTGGAGCTGCCTCAAAAAGTTGTACAGCCGTGCCGATGTCTTTGGCGTCAATCTCTATGAAGCCGGTCTTGGAGAGCGGGTAGAGGGCATGGTAAAAGAACTTTATGCAGGACCGGGCGCCGTGCGCTCTACCCTGCATAAGTACGTTGTCGGGGTGATGTGACTCGAACACACGACCCTCTGGTCCCAAACCAGATGCGCTAGCCAACTGCGCCACACCCCGTAGTTGTGGACTGCAAATTTACGCAAAATTTGTATCTTTGCAAACCAATATGATTATTAAGGCTGGCAATATCGTCAAGAGTTTCGGTACCGTCGAGGTGCTGAAGGGGGTGGACTTCGAGGCTTCCGAGGCGGAGGTCGTGGCAATAATGGGCGCTTCAGGCGCCGGAAAATCAACTCTGCTGCAGATTCTGGGGACGCTTCTCACTCCGGATTCGGGATCTCTTCTGATAGATGGCGTGAACCCTCTTTCAATGGGTACCAAGGCACTTGCGGCTTTCCGAAACAAAAGAATCGGCTTCGTTTTCCAGGCACATCACCTGCTTCCGGAGTTCAGTGCCGTGGAGAACGTCATGATTCCGGCCCTCATCGGGGGAGTATCGTCCAGAGAAGCCCGTGACCGGGCAGAGGAACTGCTTGGCATGGTGGGCCTTGGAAACCGTTTTTCCCATAAGCCATCGGAGCTGTCAGGAGGTGAGCAGCAGAGGGTTGCAATTGCCAGGGCCATCGTCCGGCGCCCCTCCATCCTTTTTGCCGATGAACCCTCCGGCAACCTTGACTCCCGCACCAAGGAGGAGATTCACTCTCTGTTTTTCCGCCTCCGTGAAGAGCTTGGCCAGACCACCGTCATCGTCACCCACGATCCCTCCCTCGCCGCCCTCTGCGACCGCACCTGCCACATGCAGGACGGCCGGTTCATATAATCCCCGCACCCAATGAAGAACATCCGAAATTTCTGCATAATAGCCCATATCGACCATGGTAAATCCACACTGGCGGACAGGCTGCTGGAACTCACCCGCACCCTCAGCGACAGGGAGATGGAAAACCAGGTCCTGGACGACATGGACCTGGAGCGCGAAAAGGGAATCACCATCAAGAGCCACGCCATCCAGATGGATTACCACCGGGACGGGGAGACCTACAGGCTCAACCTCATTGACACTCCCGGCCACGTGGATTTCAGCTACGAGGTTTCACGCTCCATAGCGTCCTGCGAGGGCGCGCTTTTGGTCGTTGACGCCTCCCAGGGCATTCAGGCACAGACCATTTCCAACCTCTACCAGGCCATAGACCATTCGCTGGAAATAATTCCGGTTCTCAACAAGATAGACATGGACAGCGCCCAGCCGGAACTGGTCCAGGACCAGGTGTGCGACCTTCTGGGCTGCGACCCGGAGGAGGTGCTCAGGGTATCGGCCCGTACAGGAGAGGGCGTGCAGGCTGTGCTTGACGCTATTGTGGACAGGGTTCCGGCGCCCAAGGGAGACCCTTCGGCCCCCCTTCAGGCCCTTATCTTCGACTCCGTGTTCAACCAGTTCCGCGGCATAATCGCTTACTTCAAGGTCGTAAACGGCAGCATAAAGTCCGGAGACAAGGTAAAGTTCTTTGCCACAGGGAATGAGTACGAGGCGGAAGAAATCGGCAACCTTAAACTGAAGCTGAACCCCACCGGAGAGGTCCGTGCCGGGGATGTGGGATATATCATCACGGGCATCAAGGCGGCCGTGGAGGTGAAGGTGGGAGACACCATCACCCACGTGGAAGAGCCTTGCCGTGAGGCCATTGCAGGTTTCGAAGAGGTGAAGCCCATGGTCTTCGCCGGCCTGTATCCCGTGGACGCCTCCAAGTTCGAGGAACTCCGTGCCACGCTGGAGAAATTCCAGCTCAACGACGCGTCGTTCACCTACGAACCTGAGAGTTCCCTGGCCCTGGGCTTCGGTTTCCGATGCGGCTTCCTTGGACTCCTGCATCTGGAGATTGTCCAGGAAAGGCTGTTCCGCGAATTCAACATGGACGTAATCACCACCGTCCCCAACGTATCCTATAAGGTGTACACCACCAAGGGCGATGTCGTGGATGTCCACAACCCTTCCGGCCTTCCTCCATCAACCATCGTAGACCACATTGAGGAGCCGTTCATCCGTGCCCAGATTATCACGAAGGCCGATTTCTATGGCCCCATCATGAAACTATGCATGGACAAGAGGGGCACCCTGATTGGCCAGCACTACATAACGACGGACCGCGTGGAACTGAACTATGACCTGCCTTTGTCCGAGGTTGTCTTCGATTTCTACGACAAACTGAAATCCATCTCCAAGGGCTATGCCTCCTTCGACTACCATGTCACTGATTTCCGCCCTGCACGCCTTGTGAAACTGGACATCCTCCTTAACGGAGACCCTGCCGATGCACTCAGTACCCTCATCCACGAAGACCACGCCTACGACTTTGGCCGGAAGATCTGCCTCAAACTCAAGGACCTCATTCCCCGACAGCAATTCGATATAGCCGTCCAGGCGGCCATAGGCGCCAAAATCATAGCCCGTGAAACCGTGCGCCAGGTGCGTAAGGACGTTACCGCCAAGTGTTACGGCGGCGACGTCACCCGTAAACGCAAGCTCCTTGAAAAGCAGAAGGAAGGCAAGAAACGCATGCGCCAGATTGGCACCGTCCAGGTGCCCCAAAGCGCGTTCATGGCCGTCCTGAAACTGGATTGATATGATTGCCGCCATCAAATCCATGCGCCTCCGCACCCTGCCTCTTTCTATGGCGGGAGTGCTGCTTGGCATTCTGCTTGCCGTGGCAGACTACAGGGTAGACCTCTGGGCTGCAGTGCTTATTGTGCTGACTACAATTTGTTTACAGATACTCTCCAATCTCTCCAACGAACTTGGTGACGTCCTTCGCGGCACAGACACCGCGGAGCGTGAAGGCCCCGGTTACGGGCTCAACACCGGAGAGATGACCGTTGGGCAGATGAAGGTTCTGATTGGCGTGTTCGTGGGGCTGTGCATGGTCTTCGGGACACTCATGACATGGCGCGCTTTCGGCACTCTCTGGGGCCTTACTCCTGTCCTTGTGCTGCTTCTTGGCGCCACCGCCATTGCCGGAGCAATGAAATACACGCTTGGCCGCAACCCGTACGGGTATCGTGCCAAAGGAGATATCTACGTTTTCCTGTTCTTCGGCCTCGTGGCAGTGCTGGGGGCTTATTTCGTGTGCACCGCAGGAGTGGGCCTCACATGGAAACTGGTGTTCCCTGCAGCGGGAATCGGCTGTTTCAGCGTGGGCGTGCTTAACGTGAACAACATCCGTGACATGAAAACGGACGCCGCAAACCGCGTTACAGTTGCAATAAAGTTGGGAGAGCATCGTGCCAAGATGTACCAGACTGTCCTTATTTCCCTGGGATGGTGCTGCATGATTGCCTACACTCTCCTGTGCTGGCCGGACTGGCGCCACTGGCTCTGGGCTCTCACCCTTCCGCTTTACATCGTCCACCTCCGTGGCGTCTGGACACGCACAGGCCGGGCACTTGACCCTATGCTTCCCCTCCTTGTCATGAGCACCTTCGCTCTCTCCCTCCTCATGGGACTTGGCTTCTGCATCTTCCTCTTCTGACAATATGAAACAAACCATCATCATCGCTACGGCACTTGCCCTTGCCGCCTGCGCCCCACAAGAAACGGGCATTTACAAGCTTTCCAACGCCAATGGCATGGAAGTTACCGTGACAAACTACGGCGGACGTATCATGTCCGTCCTGGTCCCGGACCGGGAAGGGGTGCTGCAGGACGTGGTCCTTGGCTTCGACAAGGTTGAAGACTATTTTCCGGAGAACAACCAGACGGACTTCGGAGCGGCAATAGGAAGGTATGCAAACCGCATTGACCAGGGGCGCATCACCATTGACGGTAAGGAGTACCATCTGCCGCAGAACAACTTCGGTCACTGCCTCCACGGTGGCCCCACGGGCTGGCAGTACCAGTATTACAAGGTGGTTGAGGCAGAAGCCTCGCACATAAAGCTCCTCATGGAATCCCCTGACGGAGACAATAGCTTCCCCGGCAACGTGAAGGCGTACGTGACCTATACCCTTACGCCGGAAAACGCCATTGACATTACCTACGAGGCCACTACGGACGCCACAACGGTCATTAACATGACCAACCACTCATACTTCAACCTGTCCGGAGATCCCACCCGCACCGTGATGGACCATCTCCTGTTTATCAGGTCCACCACGTTCACGCCCACGGACAGTACGTTCATGACCACCGGAGAGATTGCCCCCGTTGCCGGAACGCCTTTTGACTTTTCCATTCCCAAGCCGGTCGGTCAGGATATAGATGCTGACTGCGAGCAGATCCGTAACGGCAAAGGCTATGACCACAACTGGTGCCTGGACACCTACCGGGACGTTACGCGAATCTCCTGCGAACTCTATTGCCCGCTCACCGGAATAGACCTTAAAGTCTATACGGACGAACCCGGCGTGCAGGTCTACTCCGGAAACTTCCTGGACGGTACAGTCACGGGCAAGAAGGGCATAGTGTATAACAGGAGGACCGCCATATGCCTAGAGACCCAGCACTATCCGGATTCTCCAAATAAAACACAGTGGCCGTCAGTAGTCCTCCGTCCTGGAGAAACCTACCGCAGCCACTGCGTCTATGCTTTCAGCGTGAAATAACTACATCTCCGCCGGCTCTGAGAAGGGACGTCCCTGGCGGTTGCCGCCACGTTGTCCGCCCTGCTGGCCACCCTGGTGACCGCCCTTTCCAATCTTTCCAATCTGCTGATGGCGGAAACGCTCTTCGCTGAGAACCAGCTTTGCCACCTTCTCCTTGGGAAGAACCTTGGAGTACTTCTTCACGGAGTCGTTTTCAAGTTCCTGGATCTTCTTTTTGATGGCAAGGTACTTGTCCATCTGTTTTTCCGTATCTTCACCCTTCTGGACAGCCTCCTCAAGGGCTTTCATGGCCTGGAAAGACTCTTTGTAGGCCTCGCGGCGGCTGGCCTGGATTTCATTGTAGACGGGCCAGAATTTCTGGGCCTCGCTTTCTGAGAGATTTAGTTCCGATGTGATGAAGGCAACCTGCTCCGCGCGGACTTTTTCGCGCCACTGCTCCCTGTTGCCCTTCTTTTCGTCCTTCTGCGCAAAGGCAACTGCGCCAAGGACTGTTGCAAATACCAAAATACTAATGATTCTCTTCATAACTAACCAATTCTTCTAAGGTAACACCGTCGTTGACCAGATAGTCCACAATGTCCTGGTCCTCAAGGGGGGTGTCTTTCCAGTCATAGGTGGCGCCGTCCGGATCCAGCGACTGTGCCAGGTATGAAAGGTAGGACCACTCTGAGGACGATTCCTCCTCCAGAGTTACTGCAGTCCTGCGGAGGATGAAGGTGCCGGTAAGGACCAGTACCGCAATGGATGCGGCATAAGCGAAGTACGGGGCCAGGTGCACCCTGCGGGGGCTCTTCGCCTCCGGGATGGTGAGCAGCCTTTCCTGCAAGTCGCTGAAATACCCGTCCGGGACCCTTATGTCTGTGTTCTTGGTCATAACTGCTTACTTTGACAATTCATCGGCCTTAAGGTTTAATGCGGCCTCAATTTTTTCCCGGGCAATGTGGTAAGAGGCCTTCAGGGCGCCGATTGATGTTCCCGAAATCTCCGAAATCTGCTCGTAGGGAAGTTCGTCCCACCAGCGCATTATGAAAACCTGGCGCTGCTTGTCCGGAAGCTTGGCAACAGCCTTGGCGAATTCCCTCTCCGCGGCTGTTCCGTTAAAGTAGGGGTCGGCCATAATCCTGCGCTCCATTTCCGCATCCACGGACGACAGGCGGATGGCAGCGCGGACTTTCTCTCGACGGAGGAAGTTGAGGGTTTCATTGGTGGCGATGCGCCATACCCAGGTGCCAGGCTGTGCCTCCCCACGGTAAGAGGGAAGCGCAGTCCATACCTTTATGAATATGTCCTGGAGGATGTCATCAGCGTCCTCATGGGAGTTCACCATGCGGCGCACGTGCCAGTACAGCTTCTCGCTGTTGTCCCTGACTATCGCGTTGAATATTTCCTCATTTGTCTGCACGGGAGCCATTTCTGCATAACCCGTGCCACGCGGGGGACATTTTGAATAATCCCAAATAATGATTATTTTTGTAAATACGAACAATCACATTTTCTCTATATGAAAACAAACGATCAGCTCAAGGCCATTTCCACCCAGGTGAGAAGGGATATCCTCCGCATGGTGTGCATGGCAAAATCTGGCCATCCGGGCGGCTCCATGGGCAGCACGGATATTCTTACCACCCTTTATTTCAATGAAATGAACCATGATCCCGCAACCTGGACCCGTGACGGAAATGGGCAGGATATGTTCATCCTCAGCGCCGGCCACATGACTCCGGTGTACTATTCGGTCCTTGCCCGTGCCGGTTATTTCCCGGCCGCCGAACTGGGCACCTTCCGCCAGATGGGAACCCGTCTCCAGGGCCATCCTTCAGTGCGCAGACAACTTCCCGGAGTGTTCCAGGCCTCAGGCTCCCTGGGTCAGGGCCTTTCCGCAGCGGCGGGTCTGGCCCTTGGTAAGAAGCTGGACAAAGACCCCAACCTTGTCTACTGCCTCTGCGGAGACGGTGAGTCGGAGGAAGGCCAGATATGGGAAGCAGGCATGTTTGCCGTACACCACAAACTGGACAACCTTATTGGCATGACAGACTGGAACGGCCAGCAGATAGACGGCCCGGTAGCATCCGTTGCCGGAGAAGGCGACCTGGCGGCAAAATGGGAAGCATGGGGATGGAATGTAATAGTTGCCGACGGTCACGACTTCGACTCCATCCAGCAGGCTTTTGCCCTGGCAAAGGCAGGCAAGGGCAGCGGAAAACCTGCCATGATTCTGTTCAAGACGGAAATGGGACACGGCGTGGACTTTATGGCCGGCACCCACAAGTGGCACGGCTCCGTGCCCAAGCCGGAACAGCTTGAAGACGCACTCAATCAGCTTGGTACAACACCCTTAGGAGATTTTTAGCATGAAAAAGTATATAGATACAGGTAAGAAAGACACCCGCAGCGGCTTTGGCGTGGGTCTTCTCAAGGCCGGTCAGGCCAATCCCAACGTGGTGGCCCTCACCGCAGACCTCAAGGGCTCCCTCAAGATGGACGCCTTTGCTGCGGAATTCCCTGAAAGGTTCATCCAGTGCGGCATTGCAGAGGCCAACATGGTAGGCGCCGCCTCCGGCCTTGCCATCACCGGCAAAGTGCCCTTCATCGGCTCCTTCGCAGAGTTCGTAACCGGCCGTGTATATGACCAGATCCGCCAGGAAGTGGCCTACGGCTGCACCAACGTCAAGATTGCATCGTCCCATGCTGGAATTACCCTTGGCGAGGACGGCGCAACCCACCAGACCATGGAGGACATAGCCCTAATGCGCGCCCTTCCCGGAATGGTGGTCCTGAACCCCTGCGACTTCAACCAGACCATGCAGGCAACCCTTGCCGCCGCAAAGTACAACGGCCCGGTATACCTCCGTTTCGGTCGTCCTTCCGTTCCCAACTTCACGCCGGAGGACGAAGAATTCGTGATTGGCAAGGCCATCGTAATGAACCCCGGCACGGATGTCACCCTCATCGCTACCGGCCATACCGTCTGGGAAAGCCTTCAGGCAGCGGAAGCGCTTGAGGCAGAGGGAATAAGTGCAGAGGTCCTGGACATCGCAACCATCAAGCCTCTTGATGAAAAATCCATCCTCGACAGCCTCCGCAAGACCGGCTGCGCCGTGGTGGCAGAAGAACACAACCACGCCGGCGGTCTTGGTGAGGCCGTTGCCGGAGTACTTGCCCGCGAACTGCCCCGTCCGCTGGTCTTCGTGAACGGCGAGGACAAGTTCGGCCAGTCCGGTACCCCCGCCGCCCTCATGGCCGCCTATGGCCTTGACGCCTCCCACATCGCAGAAGCCGCCAGGAAAGCCATCGCCCGCAAATAGCCAGGCTCTTCTCTATACATACCTTCCGTCCGGGAAAATGCCCTTTTTCCGTAAGCGTCTCCGCAGACACGGCCAGAAAAGTCTTTTCGTCGGCTCAGAAGCCCCTTTCCGCCGTTGAGCGTAAGTATATCCTCCTGTTTATGTCCGGAAAATCCACCGAGGAGATTGCCGGTGCCATGCACGTTGAGCCGGCCAGCGTGTATACAATGAAATACCGCATCAAAAAGAAGTATCCGGATTCATTCCCACTTCCTTTC
>Ga0129306_1001800_pt1 | contig 21988 bp, 20 predicted proteins | sample P827metagenome_FD_94438 | JGI IMG/M metagenome (GOLD analysis project Ga0129306, IMG submission 94438) | Capybara group fecal microbial communities from Wisconsin, USA - P827 metagenome | ecosystem: Host-associated > Mammals > Digestive system > Large intestine > Fecal | place: USA: Wisconsin... | reverse complement strand
TCCACCTGTTCCCATCTCGAACACAGTAGTTAAGCTCATAAACGCCGAAAGTACTTGGCTGGAGACGGCCTGGGAGGATAGGAAGCTGCTGATTAACTAAAACGGACTAACCAAATGGTTAGTTCGTTTTTCTATATGGGAGAGACATTGAGATAAGTATAACACCGTTAACTGGGAATGTGAGAGACAAAATTCGCGTTATTATTTCCTTAATTTTATAAAATTCTATTTCCATTATTATCGATATAGTGTATAATATACCTATTAAAAGAGGAGGAATTTATGTTTTTAATTAATCGTAATTTACACAGTTTTATAGATGAAGGTCTATTAATTCTTCGCATTACTATGGGGCCGCTTATGGCTATCCATGGAATTCTAAAAATTTTAGCGGGTGCTAAAACGCTAACAGCTATTGGTAGTGCGATTAGTATATTGGGCATTAATGAAGGATTTTACTTCTTCGGCTTGATAGCTGCACTTTCAGAGCTTATTGGCGGTACATTAGTTACTATTGGTTTATTGACTAGAATTGGTGCACTAATGGTTGCAGCTACACTTGCAGTTGCGACATTAGTGAGTTGGAACAATGGATTTATGGCATATTCTAAACCACTTGAAGATTTAGTGGTTATGATTGCTATTTTTATTACAGGTCCTGGTCGTTATAGCCTTGATCAGGCTATCTTTGGTGGGAAAAAGTAATCGTTATAGATTGGCGAAACACAGATAGCTTTGATATTTCTTTTAGAGATAATACCTAGTCAAAATATGTTGACACTCACTGCTTACGGAATAAGCAAGGAGTGTCTATTTTGATTAAACTTTATTGACAGATTATTTTAGATTAGTTATAATTACATAGTCGATAAGACATGGAGATACTAATTAAAGGTAATTTGTTGTTGACGGATTAGCGCCTATCATGTATACTTATATAGTCGTTGATTGACGTAGGGGTATAGCTCAATTGGTAGAGTAGTGGTCTCCAAAACCATTGGTTGTGGGTTCAAGTCCTACTGCCCCTGCCAAAACTTTATATGACTCAGTAGCTCAGCTGGATAGAGTATTTGACTACGAATCAAAGGGTCGGGGGTTCGAATCCCTCCTGGGTCACCAAAAAAAGCCGTATGTATATACGGCTTTTTTATATTTGATATGATAATTATTTTGATATGATAAGTTAAGATATGAGGTTATATTTGATATAATCAGTTAAAATATGAGTTTATATTGGGTTTAAGGCAGTATAATATATTATACAAATGTTATATAGAGGTGTATATGCATATAACAAAGCACCACATATGGGCATCTAGAATTAGTTTCTTTATCCCTGGTGGTTACATGGCAATTTGGGCGGCTTTTGTGCCTTTCTTTAAAGAACGCCTAGCTATTGGCGAAGATTTATTAGGAAACTTAATTTTACTGCTAGGGCTAGGTGGTCTTTTAGCGATGCCATTAGTACCCAAATTGGTTCAAATGACTAACTGTAGATGGATTATTAGTTTAGGAAATATAGGCGGGTTATTAACCATAATAAGCCTTTTAAATGCAGACAATATCTATATGGCAGCGTTGTGTATTTTCCTTATAGGTTTGTTTATGGGCATGAGTGATATTAGTGCGAATGTGCAGGCAATTATGTTAGAACGTATGACGGGAAAACATCTTATGTCTAGCCTGCATGGTGGTTGGAGCTTGGGGAGTGCAGTAGGGGCTCTCTTATTAATTTTTTTGTTGCAACAGGTGCAATTTAGTATGAATTGTACAGGATATATTACAGTTGCACTTTTACTCGGCTTATTGTTATATGCTATGCCAGGCTTTTTAGGAAATGTAGATATTGAGGAGACAGAAAGCAAAAAAACTTCTAAAGGGATTCTATCATTACATCCGTGGGCAGTACTTGTGGGAATTATGACTCTTATTAACTTTACGATTGAGGGAGCAATTGCGGATTGGAGTGGGTTATTTCTATATACAGAAAAAGGATTCCCCATTACATCAGCAACCATGGGATACTTGTGTTTTAATATAACGATGACCTTAGCTCGTTTATTGGGAGATATGATTCGTAATTATTGTAGTGCTAATATGATTGTTACGTATGGATTATTAGGTAGTGCAATTACTATAATTGGAATTGTAATTGGTTCTGGGTATATTGTATTGGGCTGCTTTGTTGTTTTAGGCTTTTTATGTGCCAATATTATTCCTATATTATTCTCCTCTGTAGGGGAACAACGTAAGCTTGATGTGCATTTAGCACTTTCTACTGTGACTACATTGGGGTATACAGGTGTATTATTGGGACCAGCTTTTATTGGACACATTTCCCATTGGTTTAGTTTGAAGGTTGCCTTTGGTGGCTTAGGAGTATCTTTATTAATCGCCTTGCTTATTTATAAAAGAGTTGTGGCTATGCAAAAGAACATGATGTATTAAAAATAGGATGTATTAAAAATAGGATGTATAAATAAATGAATAATAGAATTTGACATTCTATAAAGATAGTGATATTATCATCTTGTAAATAAAGATAAAAATTTATATTAAATAAAATATTTGGGAATAGGTGCGAAAGCATAACAGAGAAGTCGGTACAAGCCGACACGGTCCCGCCACTGTAGGGTTGAGCGAATCCAATTATGTCACTGGGAAACTGGGAAGACTGGATGAGCGTTGAAGCCGAGTCAGGAGAACTACCTATTCATCGATCACCACTTGACCTACGAGCGATAGGAAGGAGATTTATAGTATTCTTTTTGCGTACATGAATCCTTTTTGGCGTTGGTCAAAAAGGATTTTTTTGTTACAGAAATCTTGGTGAATTATATTGGTGATGACACATATATGTGTTTATCATATTTTTTAGAACAGGGTAACTGTTCGCTGATTTTATGCAGGGCTCACTGCAAAGTCAGAACTCTTCCCGGGGAAGGTCCCCCTAACCTTCCCCAATCGATATTATCACGCAAGTGTTAATATAAAGTAAATTTGAAAAGTGTATGGGCGTACATTTTCATTACCTCCTAAAAGCAGTATCTAGGCTAATAGATACTGCTTTTTAAATATAAAAATATTCAGATAATAAGGTTTTATAAAAAAGTTTGAAAAGTTGTTGACTCACGATTCCAATCTATGCTATTATGTCTATGTTGGAAGCGCGGGAGTGGCGGAATTGGCAGACGCACCAGACTTAGGATCTGGCGCCTTACGGCGTGGGGGTTCAAGTCCCTTCTCCCGCACCAATATCTTTAATGCACCTTGAGGGTGCTTTTTTTGTACCTAAAATTAGATAAGCATAAATACTGTGCTTAAAATTAGGTAAACATAAATACGATTTGTTATAATAAGATATATACTTTATGATAACGGCAGATGAGTAATGAGCTTGTATCTGCACATCTATGAAGTATGTCAGAATTCATAATAGGGCTTTAGCGATGCTGAAGCCCATTTTCGCATGAGGTAATTAATGAGTACAATACAGGAATGGCTGGTACAAAGCGATAGTTTTTTAGAAGCTACACGAGCGTTTTGTAAAAAAGGGATTACTCAAATTTATGGTGTAAGCGGTTCGCAAAAGTCCTTTTTATTTAGCCAAACTATGCAAGATAATCCAAGACCAACTCTTATAGTGGTCCATGATAAAGAACATAAAGAACGTTGGGAGCGTGATTTGGCATTTTTTATGCCACAATATGAAGTTATAAATTTTCCCTTAGTCGATAAAGTTAGATTTACAGTTACTGCTAAAAGCTTAGAGAATCAAGCGACACAGATGCGTGCTTTAAGTGCGATTCTTATGGGAAAACCAGTGGCAGTAGTGGCGCTTGCAGAGGAAGCTGCGCAAAAAATTCTTAGTCCTACAGCTTTAGCAGATAACATGCTTTCTTTTAAGACGGGGCAAGAGGTCGTACGCACAGATTTGTTAGATAGCTTCATAACTTTAGGCTATGAACGAGTAGACCAGGTTGAACAACGTGGTCATTTTGCTGTGCGTGGTGATATTATTGATATTTTTCCTGTAAATGAACCTTCTCCATTGCGAATGGAATTTTTTGGGGATGAGATTGATACAATTCGCATATTTGATGAAGAAACACAGCGTTCTTCTGAACATGTAGTGGATTTTGCCGTTATGCCTCTTCATTTGAAAGCCATAGAAGAAGAATCTTCCTTGCTCAGTTATGGGGAAAAGGGAATTATCATTTACGATGAACCTAATCGCATTGAAGAGCGCCTTAAAAATTATATTCATGAAGTACGAGAACATGAAGAGACCCATCATAAGTGGACGGGATTTATAAAATCTGCTGAAAGTCCTACCAAAATAGTACTTAGTTTTTTACAACAAAAACTACATGGATTAATAGCTTCGCATACGATTGGATTACAGTCGAAGTCTATGAGCTCTTTTGAACGGCAAATTCCTTTATTTGTGGATGAAGTGGAGCATTGGTTGTCCATTGGACGCCAAGTTGTTATTGTAATGAATAACTTGCAGCGGCGGGAAGGCCTTCAACGAGCTTTTGAAGAGGGGCATATACCGTATTTTGTAGGTAAGGAATTGCAAGTATTAGATAAGACCGTACTGATTTTAGAAGGGCTTTTGTCTGAGGGCTTTGAATTGCCACAAAGTAAGTTTACGATTGTTTCGGAAGGTAATATTTATGGACAACAAAAGCGTAAACTTCGCAAAAAGGCAAGTAAAGGGCAAGAAATTAATTATTTTACTGATTTAACCGTTGGTGACTATGTCGTTCATTCCATTCATGGGATTGGCAAATATGCCGGTCTTAAAACAATAGAGACGGAAGGTCGTCATAAAGACTACATAGAAATTGATTATGCTGGTACTGATCGCTTGTTTTTACCAGCAGATAACTTGGACCAGTTACAAAAATATATTGGCAATGAAGGCGAGGCACCTCGGCTTCATAAAATGGGCGGTTCTGAATGGCGGCGCATTAAAGGAAAAGCACAAAAATCGATTGATGATTTAGCGGCTAAATTAGTAACACTTTATGCGGAGCGTGAAGTTGTACAAGGGTATGCTTTTTTGCCAGACCAACCTTGGCAAGAAGAATTTGAAAGTGCGTTTCCTTATGAAGAAACAGCAGACCAGCTGCAGGCTATTAAAGAGATTAAAGCATCTATGGAAAAACCACATCCCATGGATCGATTGTTATGTGGTGATGTAGGATTTGGAAAGACCGAAGTTGCTATGCGCGCTATTTTCAAAGCCGTAATGAGTGGAAAACAAGTGGCTGTACTAGTGCCAACAACGATTTTGGCTCAGCAGCATTATCAAACTTTTTTCAATCGCTTTAATCCTTTTGGTGTAAAAGTAGAGGTGTTAAATCGTTTTCGCAGTATAAAAGAAAAACGACAGATTTTAGAAGGTGCTCTTCAGGGGACCGTTGATGTTATTATTGGTACCCATGCACTACTCAGCAAAGATGTAAAGTTTAAAGATTTAGGCCTCTTGGTAGTGGATGAAGAGCAGCGTTTTGGCGTAGCACAGAAGGAAAAATGGAAAACCTGGGCGAAGAATGTAGATGTACTTAGTCTCAGTGCAACTCCGATTCCGCGGACTTTGCATATGTCATTAGTGGGCGTTCGTGAAATGAGCATTATTAATACGCCACCAGAAGAGCGATTGCCCGTACAAACCTATGTGGTTGAATTTGATATGGAACTTGTAAAAGAGGCTATTCGCCGTGAATTACAGCGCGGTGGACAAGTATATTTCATATATAATCGCGTAGCGTCTATAAATCATATGGCTGACCTGTTAGAAGCAGCTATGCCAGATTTAAAATATTGTGTGGCTCATGGACAGATGACAGGTTCACAAATGGAATCGATTATGGTCGATTTTTATGAAGGGCGTTATGATGTACTTCTTTGCACAAGTATTGTAGAAAACGGTCTAGACATTCCCAATGCAAACACAATAGTCGTATATGATGCGGATCATTTGGGCTTATCTCAACTTTATCAGATGAGAGGCCGTGTAGGCCGTTCTCGTCGTCGTGCCTATGCTTATTTCATGCATCGCCCCGATAAAGTTTTGAGTGAAACCGCAGAAAAACGTTTGCAAGCCATTAAGGAGTTTACAGAGCTAGGTGCGGGCTTTAAGTTGGCTATGCGTGACCTTGAAATTCGTGGAGCAGGTAATTTGTTAGGCTCGCAGCAACATGGAAATATTGCTTCTGTGGGGTTTGCTATGTATTGTACTATGCTGGAAGAAGCCATTGCAAAGGCACAGAATCGTGAAGTGTCAGATCCTGTGGTTGCAGATCCCACAATTGATTTGGGAGTCGATGCATTTATAGATGATACATACATTTCAGATAATGCACGAAAAATATCCTTGTATCAACGATTGCTTCATATTAAGAGTCAAGCAGAATTAGCAGACTTTAGAGATGAATTATTTGACCGTTTTGGGACGCCAACGGATGCCGTAGATAATTTGCTACGGTTAGCGGATATTAAAGAACGAGCCCGTACACTCGGTATTAAGAGTATACTTCTCCGTGAACATATGTTGACTATTGTATGGGCTACAGATGATTTAATGCAAGGTTGGGATATCGGTGCCGTTGATCAAACTATGTGGAAACGTATGAAGTTTAAAGAAGGTAAACCAACTACGTTGCGCGTAAATACAGCTGGTATCAAACAGTCTATTTTAGTGTTTGTGGAAGCGCTATGTACAGAGTTAAGCAAGCGTGAAATCACAGTATAGGAGGGTGTGTGAATAGATTTTTAAAAGGTGCTATGATTTTGACGTTGGCAGGTATCATCGTCAAAGTTATTGGTGCTGTCAGTAAAATATTGATTTCTCGCCTCCTAGGTGGTGAAGGAATCGGGCTGTATCAAATGGCTTACCCTATATACCAGTTAGCTGTCAGTGTGGCTACAGCAGGCTTACCAGTGGCTATTTCTATCATGGTAGCAGATAAATTAGCTACAAAAGATATGAAGGGCGTAGGAAAAATATTCCGCGTGTCGCTGGCACTGTTAACGTTAATGGGTGCGCTCTTTAGCGGATTATTATATGTAGCAGCTAATTGGTTAGTGGGGACTCACCTTGTGGTAGATAGTCGTGCCTATTATGCCATTGTGGCCCTTGTACCGGCTATTTTTGTAGTGACTATACTCAGTTGTTTACGTGGGTATTTTCAGGGGTTCCAAGATATGGTTCCGACGGGGGTATCGCAGATTTTTGAGCAAACGTTTCGCGTTGTAGCGATGGTAGGCTTAGCGATTTATCTCATGCCTCAAGGGCTTGAATTTGCGGCAGCTGGAGCGACTTTTGCTACATTGCCTGGTGTTGCAGCGGGCCTTACGGTACTCTTATATTTTTATTTCAGACAGCGAAGCCTTCGCATACAATTGTTACAGGAACAGGAACAGGAACAGGAACAGGAACAAGCTATAGGAGCCTTTGCGGTAGAATCTACATGGGCAGTAATTAAACGGCTAGTTATCTTAGCTATACCCGTGTCTGTAGCGAATATTATGATTCCTGTAGTATCTAGTATCGATTTATTTATTGTACCCAAACAATTGGTAGTTGCCGGTTATGATGTAGAGCAAGCAACTGCATTTTTTGGCTATTTAACAGGGATGGCTACGTCTTTGGTGAATTTACCAACCATATTAACCGCTTCCTTAGCGGCGAGTCTTGTACCGGCAGTGTCTGAAGCCTTTACGCTAAAACAGATGGAGTGTGTACAAGAACGTACGCGTACAGCTATAAAAATCTGTAATATTATTACTATTCCTGCCTTTGTGGGAATGTGCATTTTAGCAACTCCCATTTCGCTCATGCTCTATGCAACACCACATGCCGGTGATCCTATTGCCATTATGAGTTTAAGCATTATCTTATTGGGGGTTCAACAAGTAACAACAGGCGCATTACAAGGCCTTGGATATACCTTGATTCCGATGTTGAATCTCGTGTTGGGCATTACTTTAAAATGCGTATTAAGTTATTATTGGACGGCTATGCCTGCCTTTGGAATTAATGGAGCTGCTTGGGCTACGAACATAGGATTTGGAGTGGCTGCTTGTTTGAACTTAGTTTTTGTATACCATTATATCGGTTACCGGTTACAGTTTGTAGAGATGAGTAAAATTATCTTCTCCGCGATGGCGATGGGTGGTGGCACATATGTGCTATATTATTTTTCTGAACATATAGTAGGGAATACGTTAGCCGTTATTTTATCTATTATTGTAGCGGTTATTATTTATGTAGGGGCTCTATTTATGGTGAAAGCCTTGTCTGTAGATGATTTAGCAGGATTGCCTATTATAGGTAAACGCTTTAAAACATAGAGGGAATATGAAAGCTATTATACAAATCTGTGAAGACTTAAAACTGAATATCGGTGCAGGTGTCACTCTATTAGATGGTAACCACATACATGCTATACCTCGTGATATGAACGGCACTCTTTTGTTAGGGCCGGTAGTGCTATCAGAGGTACAAGGTGCCTTATTAGAATATTTTGGAGGGCTTACAGTGGTAACCGTTGCTTTTGTAGAAGCCGCGGACATTACCTATCAGCAAGCGACAATTGATACATTGTTAACGATTTCACCTACTTCTACTAGTATTACGTACATTATCTTATCTGTGTCTGATACAGTCGCGGCACGTCACTTCAATATAAAACCCTTAATCGATGTGATGGCCGTATTGCGTTCCCCCAATGGTTGCCCATGGGATAAAAGTCAAACACATAGCTCATTACGCCGCTATTTTATAGAAGAAGTTTACGAAGTGATGGAAGCTATTGATAACGAAGATATGGATAATCTTTGTGAAGAATTAGGCGATGTGTTATTACAGATTGTATTTCATGCGAGAGTGGCAGAGGAACATGGCTTTTTTTCGATGCAAGATATAATAAATGGAATTGTTGAGAAAATGAAACGACGCCATCCTCATGTATTTAAGATTGATTCACAGGGGAAATTAGGAACAAAACGTTTATCTTGGGATGAAATTAAGGCAACAGAAAAGGGAAATTCTAAAAAAAAATTATTAGATGGGATTTCCAAAGGGTTACCGGCACTTTTGCGTGCACAAAAATTGCAAGAAAAAGCCGCCAAAGTAGGATTTGATTGGGTTTCTGTGGAGCCGATGTGGGCGAAACTATACGAAGAAATTGACGAATTTAAAGCTGAATTAATGCAAGAAAATATTAAAAATGCAGAATTAGAGGGAGGAGATATACTTTTTTCCTTGATTAATCTGTTTAGATGGTATAAAATAAGCGGTGAAAATGCGCTAAGCCGTACAAACAACAAGTTTGAACAAAGGTTTGCCTATGTTGAGGCTCTAGTTGAGAATAGTGGACGGTCGTGGAATGAATTTTCATTAGACGAATTGGATACGTTCTGGTGTGCGGCAAAATTGCAAGAGGTCGCAAACTCACATTGAGTTTCCTTGCAATGGCGATATTATCTCATTTACTTTTATAAGGAGGTTCTGTCATGAATAAAACAGAATTAATCGCAAGTGTAGCTCAGAAAGCTGAATTAACAAAGAAAGATGCTGAAAAAGCAACAAAATGCTTATTCGAAACAATCGAAGCTGAATTAGCTAAAGGTGGCAAAGTTCAGATTATTGGCTTTGGTACTTTTGAAGTTCGCGAACGTAAAGCTCGTGAAGGCCGTAACCCTCAGGACGGTTCCACTATTAAAATCGCAGCTTCCAAATCCCCTGCTTTCAAAGCTGGCAAACAGTTAAAAGAAAAAGTAAATACTAAACCTGCTAAAAAACGTAAAAAATAATTGGGATTAATAAATATAGGACCTCGCAAGAGGTCCTTATTTATTTGTGAAAATAGTGCTATAATGAAGTAACTATACTTGTAGGAGACGTGTGATGAAAGTTTTATTGATTTCTGCATCTATCGGGACGGGGCATACGCAAGCCGCCCGTGCAATAGAAGAATATTGGCAACTGCAGTACCCTGATGCTGAGATTAAGCATGTCGACTTTCTCAGCAGTGATACCTTATCCATTGATAATCTAGTGAAGGAAACGTACATTAAAATGATTGATGTGTTTCCTATGCTATATGATTTGATTTATTGGGGATCCCAAGGTGAGCATAAAGGAGGCCTTTTACAAGGGGTCGCCTCTTGGCTATTAAAAAGCCGCATGCTTAAGTTATTACGCAAGGAAGAACCGGATGTCGTTATTTTTACTCACCCTTTCCCTTGTGGAGCTGCGTGTATTTTAAAACGGCAAAATCTTATTGATATGCCAATTGTCGGGGTCATTACCGATTTTGCATCGCATCAATTTTGGATTTATGACCAAGTAGATTTGTATTGTATACCAGATGCGTCACTGATTGCAGACATGACAAAAGCGGGTATCGATAATAGAAAACTTAAAATAACAGGGATTCCTGTGCGCCGTCTCTTCTTTGATATCGATAACACAAGAGAGTATAAAGAAGACATGAAGCCAGCAAAAGTTCTCGTTATGGGGGGCGGATTAGGTCTTGGATCTATGGAAAGTGCACTTAAACGATTGGATGGCATTGAAGCGATTGCTTCTTTTGAAGTGGTGGCAGGGCGTAATGCGTCTTTATATGAAGACCTTATCGACTTAGCAGACTCTATGAAAACACCTACTCATGTACATGGATATACAACGGAAATTCCTCGCCTTATGAAAGAATCCACTTTGCTTGTGACAAAGGCTGGTGCGTTAACTTGTATGGAAGCGGTAACAGTAGGCATACCGATGGTGTTCTTTAATGCCATTCCAGGGCAAGAAGAAGCCAATGCGAGTCTTATTGAGCAATGGGGCTGTGCACGGTGGGCGCGCGATATTCATAACTTAGAGGACGTGGTGACAGCGCTTTTAATAAATCCACAGCGATTACAGAAAATGCATGATGCGGCGTTAGAACATCGCATAGATGGCGCTAAACTTGCCGTAGATGCCATTGTAGATTTAGTGAATGAAGATAAAGCCTTGAAACTAATAAGTAGACCGGAAGTGCTACGCACATAACAGTTTTGAGCAGTTTAAGTTGCTTCTTATGGATAAACAAGAGGATTAGTAGATATTACTAGTCTACAAGAAATCGATAACTATAAAGAACGCAGTCATGCAGCCGGAGCCTCTTTATCTACCAGCTTTACTGCTATAGATAAGCCAGATTTTAATATAAACGCTAGTAAAGGAAAAATAGATAGTACCTATGCAAGTGTACGCGAACGTGCGGGTATACAAGCTGGTGAAGGTGGTTACCATGTGAATATAGGAAATACGACTACATTAACGGGTGCTGTCATTGCAAGTCAGGCTGATAAAGATAAAAATACCCTATCTACAAAACAACTTGAAATGAAAGATGCAGAAAATAAGGCATCGTATTACTAAAACAGTAACTTCAACTACGCGAAGTGCAATTAGTGATGGTACTATAGTGGTAGTTGGCAAACAACTAGATACGAAAACCATTAATACAAACACAGAAGAAAGTGTACATACCTTATCTAAAATCTTTGCTCGTAAGAAAATTGAAGAACGTCAGCTATTAGCCCAATATTTTGCTCAAAATACAATGGAAGAGGTCCATCGTCTTGGCGCTAAAGCCCAAGAGAAGTTGATAAATACAACCGTGAATATCCAAATGACCCACCAAAAACAAATCCATGGCGTGATGGTGGCGCACGCAAAGTCTTATTACATAGTGCAATTGCTGAGATTACAGCACTACTTGCTGGTAATGAAGTTGGTTCCGGTGCGTTTGTAGGTGCTGTAAATGAAGCAGCAATTAATGCTATTGTAGCTAAAGTGGCTAAAAACCATCCAGATATGGCACAAATACTAAGTGCTGCTTTAGGAGGTACCGTAAACCATGCTTTAGGTAAACCCGCTGTTGCAGGAGCGTCGGTAGCACAATATGGGACTAAGTGGAATGAAGAATTAGAAGATCTAATAAATCAATTACCTTCATCGGAAAAAGAAAAAATTGAAAAAATGGTAGCACAAGGGGCTGAAATACGAGCTATCCGATATTTAACTCAATATACAATAGATCATTACCCAGAAATGGTTAAAATAGCACCAGGCGCATTTGAAGGAGTACGTTTTTTAGGAAAGCGGAATGCTGCTTATACTGTAGCCTCGGGAATGTATGGTCTTATTAAGTATAAATATGATACTAGACCAATTACAGAAAAAGAATATGCGGAATGGTTAGAAATGCATAGAGGGGATGCTTAAATGAAATTAGAGATGAAGTGTGCATTGAGGCTCGGTAAAATTTTAATTGATATTGATTTTTTGTAAATTAACCCGTCCCCTAAAATTAGATTTTTAAGCTAATTTTAGGTTATTTTACAAATGTTGGGGATTTACACCTCTAGCCTTCTTTTGGACTGGCGACAATTTTGTTGTCAGTCCTTTTTGTATATTGAAAACTCCCAAATAGTACGGGGGCGGTTAAGCTTTAGCGTTGAGTCTTTAAAATTTTGACTCCCTTAGGTATTATTTTATTGCGGTTCGTCAACTGCAATAAAATAAAACCCAAAGGAGGGCACACAATGTATGACAATCAAAATCTAGTACATACACTGCAAATATCATATTGTGTTTGCACCGAAGTATAGATGAAAAGTATTTTTTGGACAAAAGCGATTCGAAATTGGTGAAATTCTGAGGGAATTATGTCGATAGAAAAATGAGGAGCTTTTGTCTGCAGAAGCATTCTCGATCATATTCATATACTAGTAGCTATTCTGCCTAAAATGTCAGTATCATCTTTCATGGGAGGCCTAAAAGGGAAGCGTAGTTTGATGATATATGAAAAATGGGGGAATATGAAGTTTAAATATAGGAATAGGCAGTTTTGGTGTAGAGGATACTATGTAGATGTAGTTGGTAAAGATGAGAAAAGGATTTCAGAATATATTTATAATCAGCTGAAGCACGATGAAATGTCCGAACAACTCGTATTAGATTTCAATGCCTCGTTTGATAGGAAGTAGGTATATAATGCAGGTGATGGATCAATATGTGCTTTCATGCACTGTTGGTATGATTTAGCCTTATAGGCTAAAAGAAGAACCACCGGCTATGCCGGTGGTTACCTTTTATACAGTTTTAGTTTTCTGCTTTAGCAATATTTTCCAAGCGAATATCTTTTAGATTATTTAGCAAATCATCAGTGCTTTCAAAGCGATGGAAAATTTCTTTAAGGCTTTCAGAGTCTTCTAAGGTAACACTCCACTGGAAGGCATCATTGGTATCATATACAGAGAAGATGATAGGTGATTCGAGGCTAGATGGTAATGCCCCTTCTTCATCCGTTACAGTTGCATAGTCACCTTCATCAGATAATTCAAAGAATAGGGTTTCACGGTCATCAATTTCTACAATTTCAAAGTTCAAACCTTCATAAAATGATTCAAGCCTATCTGTATCCATTACAGTCCTCCTATATAAACAAGAAACATAATATGACATCATTGTACATAAAATTAGTAAATCCTTCAAGTAATTGCCATAAGCTTTCATGTAATAAGATGCGATGCAGATTACAAGGGAATTAAAGCAAAAAAGCGGTGAAATATGGTATACTGCTACATAAGAGTATAAGGAATGAATTAGAGGTTGGGATACGTATATGAATGTATTAACGCTACAACAAGTAGAAAAATCATACGGTTCACGTGCTTTATTTAAAGGTGTGAACTTGACTTTTACAACAGAACAACGATTGGGTCTTATTGGGATTAATGGTACGGGTAAATCCACATTTCTAAAGCTATTAGCTGGGGAAATTGAACCGGACACGGGAAATATAGACCGCAATGGGAAGGCATCGATTTATTATTTGCCCCAGTCGCCTATTTTTGAAGAAGAGGCGTCTGTGTTAGAAAATGTTTTCCTTGGTTCACATCCGTTATTGGCTCTCGTTCGTGAGTTTGAAGGTACGACAGATACATCGACAACAACATATATGAAGCTACTGACGCGTATGGAAGAAGAGGGGGGCTGGGAGGTAGAGCAACAAGCTAAGGTGATTCTCTCTAAGCTGGGGTTTGATGACATATCCGTGCCTGTAAATCGCTTGTCAGGTGGTCAGCGTCGTCGCTTAGCATTAGCGCAAGCATTGCTATATCCTTGCGATTTATTGCTCTTAGACGAGCCTACAAACCATTTAGATGAAGAAAGTATTGACTGGTTAGAACAGTTCCTTCATACGCGAAATGGCGGCTTTTTAATTAGTACACATGACCGGTATTTCCTTGATGCGGTTAGCAATGGAATTTTAGAACTCGATCGCCATCAATTTTATATGTATGAAGGCAATTATGCGAAGTTCTTAGAATTAAAAGCAGAACGAGAAGAAATGCAAGCCGCCACAGAAGAAAAACGGCGCCAGTTTTTAAAACGGGAGCTCGTTTGGGTGAGACGTGGTGCACAGGCTCGTAGCACAAAACAAAAAGCGCGTTTGCAGCGCTTTGAAGCCCTCAAAAATATGGAATCCACAAAACGAGCAGATAATTTAGATCCTATTGCATTGAAAACACGGCTAGGGAAAACGATTTTTGATATAGAAAATATCAGTTTTAGTTTTAATGACAAACGTATAGTGTCAGATTTTACCTATCATGTAGTTAAACATGACCGCATTGGCATTGTGGGACCTAATGGTATTGGTAAATCCACCTTTATGAAGCTACTAGATGAAGAGTTATTACCCGATAGTGGTACCATGGGGCGAGGAGAAACAGTTCGTATAGCACACTTTAAACAAGAACTGCCATCATTTGATGATGACATGCGTGTTTTGGACTATATTCGTGAAGATCATCGTTATATGGTGCTTGGTGATGGATCTACACTTAGTGCTGGACAAATTTTAGAACGGTTTTTGTTTACCCCTGAACTGCATGGTGTGCCTATACGCAAGCTTTCAGGTGGGGAGAAACGGCGCCTTTATTTATTAAAGTTATTGATGAGGGCACCTAATGTATTATTATTAGATGAACCGACAAATGATTTAGATATACCAACGTTGGAAGTGCTAGAAGATTTTTTAGATACCTTTAGTGGTATTGTAATAACCGTTTGCCATGATCGTTACTTTTTAGATCGTGTGGCGGATAAACTGTTTGTTTTTGAAGGAAATGGCAAGATTAGTATTTATTACGGTTCCTATTCTGATTATAAAGAAGACGGTGAAAATGATGCATATGTAACGGGAAGTCGCGGCGGCCGCTCTATAACTGGCGGTGTAGTAAGTAGCAGTGAGAAAATAGGAAAAGCTAAAGGGGAAAATGTTGCCATTACAACTTCCAATAAAGCGAAAGGGCTTACCTTAGCAGAAAAGACAGAATATGAAGCTATAGAAGGTAAATTGCCTGACTTAGAACGTATGATAAAAGCCTATGATGCGATGTTGGCAACTATTGGCAGTGATTATGAGAAAATGAAAGATATTTTAGCCGAAAAAGAAGAAGTACAGAAACAGCTAGATACATTGACAGAACGTTGGTTAGTATTAGCGGATAAAATGTAAATTAATTCATACTATGAATAGGGGAATTTATGGCGGTTTATGCATAGTATGGTTATGAAAATGGTGTTGGACGTGTAGTTTAGCTATGATATAATAGCGATATATAACGATAACAACGTTACACAGTTTTAGGAGGATTGTATGAGTAAGTACCAGTTTTTAGATCGCCGCGTTCCTATTGAAGACGGCAATGTAGCCGTAATCCAAGATTTAGAAAAATGTAAAAATTGTAGTTTATGTCGCAAAGCTTGTGCTGTAGACATGGGCGTTTTTGATTATTATAACTTGGAGACGAACGGAGATCATCCAATTTGTATTCACTGTGGTCAATGTGCGTCTATTTGCCCATTTGACTCGATTACTGAAAACTATGAATATGAACAAGTAAAAGCAGCCATTGCTGATCCAGATAAAATTGTTGTATTCCAGACAGCGCCTGCAGTGCGTGTCGGTTTAGGTGAAGAATTTGGTCTTGAACCAGGTACTTTCGTAGAAGGTAAAATGGTAGCAGCCCTCCGTAAACTAGGTGGTGACTATGTATTAGATACTAACTTTGGTGCGGATATGACAATCATGGAAGAAGCCTCCGAATTACTTGAACGTGTGCTTCATGGAGAAGGGGAACTTCCACAGTTTACAAGCTGTTGCCCAGCATGGGTTAAATTTGCAGAAACGTTCTATCCAGAGTATATCCCTAATCTATCTACTGCTAAAAGTCCAATTGGCATGCAGGCACCAACACAAAAGACGTATTTTGCAGAAAAAATGGGAATTGATGCGAAGAAAATCGTAGCGGTATGCGTAACTCCTTGCACGGCTAAGAAGTTTGAAATTCGCCGTGAGGAAATGAATGCGTCTGCGGCGTATTGGAATGAACCAGACATGCGCGATACAGATTATTGTATTACCACACGGGAACTTGCAAAATGGTTGCGTGAAGAGGGGATTGATTTTGATAATCTAGAGGATTCTTCCTTCGATAAATTATTAGGGGAAGCCTCTGGTGGCGGTATTATTTTTGGTAACACTGGTGGTGTTATGGAATCTGCTGTTCGTGCGGCTTACCAGTTCGCCACTGGAGAACAGCCACCAGCTAATTTAATTCCTTTTGAAGATATTCGAGGCATGGAAGGTGCTCGTGAAGCGGATGTCGTTATTGGTGACAAAACATTACATGTAGCCGCTATTCATGGCACTGGCAACATGCGTAAGTTCATTGAAGAGCTTAAAAAAGGGGAAAAGCATTACGATTTCATTGAAGTGATGGCCTGCCGGGGTGGTTGCATTGGCGGTGGCGGACAGCCAAAAACGAAATTGCCTATGGCAGATAAAGCTAGACAAGCACGTATTGACTCCTTGTATAAACGCGATGCAGAAGTAACGGTTAAAACTTGTATTGATAATCCTGAAATTCAGGCACTATACAAAGAATTCTTCGGTAAACCATTAAGTGAAAAATCTGAAGAAATTCTACATACTAGTTTTGTAAGCCGTGCGGCAGATCTTGGCCCAGAGGGCGCATGTACACCTGAAACGTGTCCTACTTCAGTGGCTAATTTAAAGAAGGCAGCAGATGCTGCAAAAGCTATACAAAATTAATCTAATTCTTAACGTATAGAATTTGAAAAAAAGTTTATACGTGATATACTAGGATAAAGGAGCGGTTCCAATCAAGATACATTTCTTGTGATCTCCTTTTGTGATGGCAAAAGAGTTTTGTTCTTTTATTTTGCGGAGGTGTCGTGTAATGAAGAGCAATAATTGGGGCGGCAAACGCGTTGGGGCAGGTCGCAAAAAATCCCTAGTGGTCAGAAAAGGCCGTACTTTTAGATTGACTGATGAGGAATATTTAGAAGTTAAACCCCTAGTTGATACTATTCGGCGTCGTTCGGATGAGGCAGCTAATAAAAATCATTAGTCTAAAATCTTACAAATGGAACCCTCAAAAGCCTCCTAGCTATTTATAAAGCTAGGGGGTTTTTGTATATTATTTGTATATTAGATGTAGTACATATACGATGTAAAGGTTGTTGTAAAGAGAGGAAATATGAAAAAAACACGATGTTCTTTTGCTTATCGTAGCGAGGAAGAAATGCACTATCATGATACGGAATGGTGTGTGCCTTTACATGAAGATCAGAAAATTTTTGAATTTCTCGTGTTAGAAGGCATGCAGGCAGGCCTTAGTTGGACAACAGTATTAAAAAAGAGAGAAACTATGCGTAAAGCCTTCGATGGCTTTGATTATCATCGTATTATTAACTATGATGAAGCAAAAGAAGCGGAACTTATGCAAAATCCCGGTATTATTCGCAATCGCTTGAAAATAAAATCCTTGCGTAAAAATGCACTTGCTTTTATGTCGGTACAGCGGGAGTTTGGTAGCTTTGATGCCTATATTTGGTCTTTTACAAAAGGGCAACAGATTGTTGGTAATTGGAAACATGAAAGTGAAATTCCAGCTACATCTACATTATCTGATACGATTAGCAAGGATATGAAAAAGCGCGGCTTTACATTTGTAGGGTCGACTATTATCTATTCTTTCTTGCAGGCTATAGGCATTTTGAATGATCATATTGTTAGTTGTCCATTTTACATATATCCAAATACAGTAGACTGATGTATAATGTAAAAATACAATTATTTTTACATGAGAGAATGGGGGATTTATATGAGTGAAGAGAAAGAAAATCAAGTAGACAGTACGTCGCCAAAGGTGGGATTGGCAGGGTGGCTCTCGTTAGCCTTTCTTGTTATTATGTTTTCTGGCGTATTTGCACAGGCAGATAACTTTTTACGAGCCTTTGATTTTGGTAATTTAACAGGTACGTTCGGAAAAGTAGCAGGTAATGCAGATTTTCATGGTAAAGGTGGTACTGGTGCTAGAGAAGGTATGATGTATGGACTTACGTTACTACCTACAGTTATGTTGGCGGTGGGACTCATTGATGTAGTCGAAGCTAAAGGCGGATTGCGGGCCGCAGAGAAGTTATTTCGCCCTATCTTGCGTCCACTGTTAGGCATTCCAGGATTGGCAGGTATTGCCTTTATTGCATCTTTTACTAGTTCTGATGTAGCTGCTGTTATGACAAAAGAATTAGTAGATAATAAACAGATGACAGATGCAGAACGTAGCCATTTTTTAGCGTATCAGTATGCGGGATCTGCGGTAATTATGAACCTTATTAACACCCAAGCTCCCTTATTACCTATTGTTTTATTTGCAGTAGGGCCTTTATTACTGGTGATTGTTCTTTTAAAAATTATGGGAGCGAATATTATGCGCCTTTATACAGCTTACGAAAGTCGTAAAGTTCATAAGGAGGTGGCATAATGGGGAATACAGTAACTAAAGTAGAAAATCAAAAATCTATCATTGAGATTTTTATGAATGGCTGTAAAAATGGCTTTTACATAGGTTTAAATAATATCTTACCAGCTATGGTACTAGGGTTTACTATTGTGCAGTTTTTGCAATTAACAGGCTTAGTACCAATTATTGGTAACGTGTTTGGTCCTATTATGCAAATTTTTGGCTTGCCAGGGGAATCGGTTGTTGTTCTTGTATCTGCATTTTTTGCAAAAGCAGCAGGGGCAGCAACGGCTGCGAATATGTATAGCCAAGGCATGATTAATGAAGTACAGGCTACGATATTATTGTTGCCATGTATGCTTATGGGCACGCTAGTAGGCCACTATGCACGCGTTATACTGGTAGGAGATGCCAATCCTGCACATCGTGCCATTTTGTTAGCGATTCCAATTATTGATTCCGTGGTAGGGATGTTGCTGATGCGTGCGTTATTAGCCGCTATGGGCTATTGATATGAATGAGGTAGAGAGATGAGAGATACAATTTTTGCATACATTGATAATCACAAACAAGACATGTTGGCTTTTTGGGAGGCGTTAGTTAGTTCGGAATCTGGCTCCTTTGATAAAGCGGATTTAGATAAGACTCGTGATTTTTTAGTGGAGCACTTTAAACAAGCTGGTGGTGTAGTAACGGTTACTCCTTACGAAAAAGCTGGCGATTTAATCGTAGCTGATTTCAATACAGCGGTAAAAACAGAGCCAATCATCTTTAGTGGACATTATGATACGGTGTTTAAACATGGTACTGTAGCAGAACGCCCTTTCACTATAAAAGATGATGGCAATGCTTATGGACCAGGCTGTGTTGATATGAAAGCGGGTATTACCATGGCCTTTTTTATTACAAAAGCGTTGTTAGCAGCTAATTATGACAAACATCCGATACGAATTGTTCTTGCTGGCGATGAGGAAGTAGGACATCAGTGGTCAAATGCAACTGTAGATTTTGGCAATGCGGTTAAAGGCGCTTGTGCGGCCTTTAATTTTGAAACGGGTTACACGGATAATGGTTTTGTAATTGGTCGTAAAGGTGGGGCTCGTGCCGTAATTACCATTACAGGTGTGGGGGCTCATGCAGGGAATGAACCAGAAAAAGGGCGCAGTGCGATTCTTGAAATGGCCCATAAAACTATAGAAATGCATAAATGCACTAATTTTGAAGAAGGGATTACCTATAATGTTGGTGTGGTTTCTGGTGGCACGGTGTCCAATGCCGTTCCAGAAAAGGCAGAGATGATTATAGATATCCGCATGCGTACTATGGCACAACTTGATATTATTAAAGCGGATTTAGAGCGCGTTCTTAATAATAATCTGGTACCAGATACAAAAGCTGAGCTTTCTTTCGCCCTTAGCATGGCGCCCATGGAAACCACAGAAGGGGTAAAATCCTTATTTGCACTTCTAGAAGAATCTGCTAAAGAACTTAACTTTGGCGATATTTTTGGCAAATATGTGGGTGGTGGTGCTGACTCTTCTATTGAGGTTATACAAGGAGTACCCACCGTTTGTGCAGTAGGTATTGCAGGGGGAAAAAACCATTCTGTAGATGAATTTGCCGTAGTAGAGACGATGTTTACCAGGGCAAAATTAGTTGCCAATACAGTGTTAAAACTTTAATTTACATATTATGGCGTAGTTTCGATAGCATTGAAACTACGCCTATAGAACTTATTTGGGGGACTATGTGGATCACAATGCAAAAGAAGCGTTTGTACACGCTATAGAAAACGTAGCCCCTGCGTTGACAGGGATTGCATTTATAGGGTTATCCTATGGCCTCTTTGCGGTCAGTCAAGGCTTTGCGCCCATATACCCTATATTGATGAGTCTGCTTATTTTTGCAGGTTCTATGGAATTTATTGCCGTATCTTTATTACTATTACCTTTTGATCCGATAGGAACCTTTTTGTTAACCATAATGGTTAATGCTCGTCATGTTTTCTATGGTATTAGTATGTTAGAAAAATATAAAAATATGGGGTGGAAGAAAACTTTCCTTATCTTTGGTATGTGTGATGAAAGCTTTGCCCTTAACTATACGGCACGATTGCCAAATCATATTGATAGAGGCTGGTATTACCTTTGGGTAAATTGGAGCTTTGAATTTTTTTGGATGTTTAGCACCGCTATAGGAGCTTTGGCAGGTAATTATTTTAGTAATTTGCCGACCAAAGGGATTGAATTTATTTTAGCTAGTATGTTTATCGTTATTTTCCTCGACTTGGTCACTATAGGAAAAGCGATTAAGTCTGGCATTATGGGCATTATTATTTCGAGTGGTTGCTTGGCTGTCTTTGGCGCGAAAGGGTTTATTGTTCCTTCCATGCTTGGGATTTTGCTAGTGTTTTTAGCCACATATCGGTTAGATAAACGCAAAGGTGGTGAGTCTCATGACTGAGCTGCAAATGATTATAACCATTGCTATTATCGTACTGGGAACGATGACCACACGTTTTATATCCTTTATTGTATTTACCAACTATAAAGAACCACCAGCGATTATCTCCTACTTAGGTAAAGCCCTCCCTGGTGCTGTTATGGGCATGCTTGTTGTGTATTCCTATAAAGATACGCCTATTCTTACAGGAACACACGGCATACCAGAACTTATAGCGACGGTGATTACCGTAAGTTTACACTTATGGCGTAGAAATATGCTCCTTAGCATGGTCGTAGGAACTGTAGTGTATATGATTTTAGTACAAATCGTGTTTAAGTGAATAGACCTGAAAATAGCAAAAGCTAGGTAACCTTGAGAAAGGTGAACCTAGCTTTTTCGTTGTAAAAATTGTTTTTAATTGACTTCTAATATTGAAAAGAAGGAAATTCTATCGAATTATGGAAAATTATATAGTAATTGAGAATAAAAAAACTCAATTCAGATGAATTGAGTGAACCCACAGCGGGCGCCCGAAGGCAAGTTGAATAAATTTTTATTTAATTTGGTAGTTGGTTTTAGAACGCAGTAAATACGTATATTACTGCGTTTCTTTTATTGATATTATGTCTAATTA
>Ga0129306_1001798_pt1 | contig 22008 bp, 16 predicted proteins | sample P827metagenome_FD_94438 | JGI IMG/M metagenome (GOLD analysis project Ga0129306, IMG submission 94438) | Capybara group fecal microbial communities from Wisconsin, USA - P827 metagenome | ecosystem: Host-associated > Mammals > Digestive system > Large intestine > Fecal | place: USA: Wisconsin... | reverse complement strand
ATTCTCCGAATATGGATCATAATCCCAGTTAGGGACCTCACAAGAAAATCCCAACAAAGCAAGAGAAAATAGTATTAATAGTCGATATATACTTCTAATGATTCGCATAGCCATTGTTTGTTGGTTCAATTAATAAACTATCCCTCAAGCACAATCTTGCATCATAATAATTGATTATCAAAAATTTTGTTATGTACTAAAAACAAATATATAACTCTTTTTTCAAAAAGCGGGGGTATTCAGGTCTTTTCATTGTTCCCAGAAGCCATTTAATTCCTTGATTTTGCTTAGGTAGTTGACATATAACACTTTGGAGACCCCCAAAGAATATGCTTCTTCGGCAGAAATATCTAAAGACCAGACACCATCTCTACAAACCATACTATTAGCCAATAATGCTGAAGAGTTGGATTGAATGGCACTCTTTATCCTGATTAGCGAAACAGAATCCATTTGACAGACAATTGACGGCTCATTAACTAAAGGTTCAGATATTTGTTGTTCTCCCGCTTCATAAATTGTAGCACATGAACCTAATAGTACTACAATCAAAGCCATAATTGGTTTTATTATTGTTTTACACATTTCTACTGAATATCTGGATTATACTGAAATACCATTACTTCCTGGACCGACTCTCCGGAATCGCCTGCCATGTAACTATATGGAATAATGACCATGTCTTCATCACCCCATGGCTTAAGCTTCTTTACTTCTGTTACGAACACATCGTAGTCTAAAAGCCTGCGGCATAACTCGGCCAGCGTGGGCTCATGGTCAAACACTGCCTCAATGCCCATACAGTGGAATGTCACAGACTCCCCTGTCGCTCCTCCCTTTAACTGGACGATAACCTCGCCCATATCTTCTGTATATAGGTTCCCTAAAGGGTCGACAGGAATCATCCTGGGGAGTGAAAGGCAATGTATGGAATACGTGGTAGAATAAGTGTTAAGGTATCTTACTCTAAAATAAAATGTGTGGTCTTCAAATATTGGCAAGGTTACGTTATACCATCGGCTGTTTCCTTCTGTCCATGTGATGCTGGAAGAGCCCAGTTGTTTTCTCCCCCAACAATACTTTACGTATGACATAAGGCTGTCCGGGATATGTGCTCCGGACGGGGACTCACTTGCGTTTACGGCATATGTGTCGAATGAATATTCATCCCGAGGAGTAAGGTCGCTAGCTATCAATGTATAAGTGGGAAAAGAGATGGTGGACGGTAGATGTCTTCTGAATTTCTGTTTAAGTCTTACGTGACCACCATGCGAGGAATTGAAATCGGCATATATCTTACATTCTCCAAAGCCATGAGGCGTCAGTTCGCCTGTATTGGCATTAATCGTTGCAATATTGGTATCGGAACTGCTCCATGTTACAGTAAAGCCGGGCTTATTTAAGTAGTACTGCTTTCCCGAAACAGTTGACGAATCACATATTTGAATGCCATCCAGCTCTCGAAAGAATGAAAAATCATCGTTGTCCATACTAATGTGCTGGCTGGCAGAACTGCTATGAAAACGGTACCCGTCAAAAGGGATTTTGTTTATGTCAGGAGGCCCTAGGGTGTTAAAATCATGATGGTATAGAGAATCAACAAGGACGTTACCATTCCCGTAACATAAGGAACTTACTGTTGGAACAAATAAAAACCGTTTTTGAAAGTCAATTTCAATGCCTAAAGTATTTAAAGCATTAATAACAGATGGAGATTTCAGGGGTTCTAAAAAACCTATATAATAATATGACCCGTGGACATTATCCAAAGGAATAGCAGAAGAAGGAGCAGTGATGGCTATTTCAGGATTGACAGCTATATATGGTTCTCCCCATGAATGGAGTTTTGTGAAGGACTTTTTATAATGTAACAAAGGATCACTAGCATTAATGAATGGATTAATCTCAAGTTCTTCAAAGATGGAAAAAAGAGATGCTCCATAGAGGCTATTTATAGAACCATCTAAAAGTGATTGAATCAAGTATGTCAAAACCATGATTGGGTTTGTATTAATAGATTTTCTTCCTACTCTAAAAAGTGGAGAGGTAAGAGTGTAGTTATTTCTCCCGCCATTACTTATACAAAGATTCAATGTCCCTTGACTAGTATCGCCATGCGGAAAATCGAGCATGCCTAATGTCTGTTGAAAAGAATTAAACTGGCTGGTGTCAATTGTAAGTAATGGATTAACATAATACTTCAACATTTGTTTGATACCGGTTCCGTCCCGGAGAGCTAAAAACTCATTCCGATAAAGATTTACATAAGCGTGATCACTAATGAGTTGTTCCCCAAGCAAAAAAACATCTCCTGGGCCCATTATTGTTATATCGTCACTTACTATGATAGCGTCTAACACCGATTGGATAAGGTACATATATGCCAAAGGAATATTAGCCCCAAGATGAGGCGAATCATGGCTGACATATAATGAAACTTCATGATTTGGATAAAGGGTATGATTTTGCTCCATCAAGCTTAGAGCATATCTTGCGATAAGCCCACCCATACTTTGGCCAATAAGTATATTCTTTTCACCAACAGGTTTTCTGGCATTAACCCACTCTAAAACATTTATTAGAATATCCGCATTAGACTCAATAGAACAAGTACTATTAAACCAATCAATATAAATAATATCATAATCTCCAATGTTTGGATGATTTTGCAATTCTTCGTAAAAGGTTTTGATATTTCTAAAACCATATCCATATTTATCATCATCTTTTAGAAACAAGCCAAGCGGATCAGAAAAAGGATCAAATCCTTCTGCCACAATCAACGGTTGTTTTGAAAAAGATGAGCCATTGGCATAACGTATGCTTATTTTGGCCTTGGGATATACCCCGTCACTATAAACATTGGATGTAAATGTTTCCACGTCCCATGCGTAAGGGTCATTACCACTCCCAGAGGAAGATGACGATGTGTTTACAACTCTGATCTTACTATTTGCATAAAGTATCTCATTTCCATCGAGTACTACTTTTACACAGATGTTCTTCAGTGAAAATGAGGCATATTCTACAGAGTATGTCCCATTAGATGTAATCTGGTGAAAGCCTGTGTTATCACCAGCATCAAAATATAGCGCCGAAATCGTCCTGTTAGTAAAGCGGAAGTTGTTGGAAAAATCAAACGTTACTGGATTTGAGACAATATTCACATATGGAGAAAATGCGGCGAATGTGCATTCCTCATACACATCTGCATTTGACCCTCCCGGGGGCGGTGGAAGATTTACAAGAGCAGGCTCCCCGTTAACCGTTTGGAATTCAACCATGCCGTCACTTAGTGCATTAGGGACTATCTGGTTATAATTATAGACCGCAATGCCAACAGGAATCCGACCGGTATTCTCCAGATGATTTGACATATGAACCATTACCGAATCTGCAATAGGGACGATAACGGAACTACTCACCACGGAAGATTTTACGCCCTTCAAGATATTATAAAAAGTTGATATATCAGAAGAATATGTGCAATTATATGACCCATCAAAGTTACGATAATCGACGGGCGTATATCCCTTATCGTATAGAATGCCAGTATTAACGCCCGTCATGTCTAACTGGCTAAATCTAGGCTCAAGCAAATGATCGGGAACCAATAATGTATCCGGAACCACCGACATGCCTTTTAACCCTAAAGGTATGCTAAACAACAATAATAGTATTGCAATACGTTTCATGCTTTATGAGAAATAGCCCGTGGCCTCTCCTAATACAGAAAGGCCACACACCATAATTAAATAACGAATTCTCCAATGTATACATCACCACTCTCCAGAGTAAAAGTGATGGTCCAATAACCTGATGTGCCGCTGATTGGCATGTATGAAGAGCCGGAACCGGAAATCTGGTTAGTGTATAATTCGTTAGTTGAACTGTTGATTATTTCAACGTACACAAGGTTTCCGGCATTGGAGAGATATGCACAGACATGACAATAATCTGTATCATATCTGGCCTCCACAATAACAGGAGAAGTAGAACGCGGCCCTCCTGGCAACTCGGGGGGTTTGTGACCGATCAGGATGTCGATTTCATCACGGGAAGGTTTTGTAACTGCATCCACACAGCGAGTGGGAAATAGCCATACCAGCACCGCTAGTAACAGCTTAAGCATTGTAGTTCGTTTCATGTGTTTTTTTTAATAATGCCTCACTACAATATTCGCAATTCCTTTTATTATAACCAAGAAATAATGGTTACAATTAATTTTGATAATGCGCTAATTAACAGCAGTTTGCGCATTTTTCGAGGTTACAATAACAACATGTTGATACATTTTTGGTCATTTATTGGTATCTTTGAGGAAATCTTTGACTCATGAAGTTAGTTACGTCGGCCACGGTTGTTTTTGCACTTCTTATTTCCTTTAATTACTGTACGCAAAAAGAGGTTTCTACCATGTCTGCAGCCGAGTCATTTCTGCAAGTCAAGCCCGACAGCTCACTGATTCTCCTGAAAAGAATTGATCCCTCAACTCTGGCTACAAGGCGACAAAAGGCAAAGTATGCATTATTGCTCAGTGCTGCTTTGGACAAAAACTATATTGATGTAACATCTGATTCCCTAATCAGTATTGCATTAAACTATTTTTCTCGCAAAACAGAGAGCCGAGACCAATTATTGTCCTGGTATTACAACGGAATAGTATTAAAGAATGCCGGCATGTACCCACCCGCTGTTGTGTCATTTGAAAAAGCTGCAACAATTGCCGGCAAACTACAAGACTCACATCAACTTGGCCTGATATATAGGAATATTGCGTCCTCATTCGACCAGTCTAACAATATCCCCGCTGCCATTCAATACTTGGAAAAGGCCGTATCCTGCTTCTCTATTAATCCCGCCGATTCCTTATATCACATATACGCATTATGCTCGCTTGCTACGGAATATACTGTCAACAGAGATTACGCTCAAGCAAAACAAGTGTTAAGCTCGTTGAACGGCACTTCAAATAAAACAATTATTGGCCTCAGGGATGCACTCGCGGCGGAGATTTCTATAAAACACGACAAGGATTATAAAAAGGGGATATCAGAGTATATGGCCGTACCAGAGTACCTGTTATCCATGGTGGATTTTATTAACATTGCTTATGCCTATAGTGTAGAAGGTGAACATGACTTAGCTGACATGTGGCTAAAAAAAGGATACTCCGCGGCCAAAAACCAACCTGATTCAGCAACAATAGACTATACCAAATCCTTGATCCTGTTCAATAGAGGCAGGGCTGCCGAGGCCTTCCCCCTACTCAAAAACGCAACGTCTACACAGGACTCTCTTACGAGAGCTCTTCTTAGCGACTCCGTGAGTTCTGCCCAAAGGGATTACTTTAGGGAAGAGGCGTTAAAAGAAAAGGTTAAATCTCTAGAAAACAGAAATATAAGTATCGTATTAGGGCTATTAGGTGTTTTTGCCGCCATTATGGCCTATCTGATTCTGTCACACAAGTCCAGAGAGAAAGACCGCCATCTTAAAGATCTTATGGCTCAACAGGTTATCAATAACAGGAGTATTGTTCAACTGAGTAAAGATAATGCGTCCTTGTTGTCTACTCATTACAGTGAACGAATACGACAAATAGATAAAATTTCGAACCAGTACTTTAATGCAGATACCAAAACACAGAAGGAGGTAATCTTCCGGCATTTCAAAGACTATATACAATCAATTAACGATGACAATGTCTTCTATGACTCTCTTTACAATGATTTAGACAAATACTCAAATGGAATCATGTCTAAACTTAGGGCCCAAGTACCAAGAATCAATGGCCGAAATCAGAAGATCATTGCAATGTTTTTCTCTGGCCTCTCCTATGAAACTGTCGCCATCCTTACAAAAGCGCCATCCGCGAACAGTTTGAAAACCTTGAAAAGCCGGTTACGTGACATGATAAAAGAGTCTGATGCCGCCGATAAGACGTTTTTCCTTGAGATGCTGGATATGAAAAAGCCGCAGGCAAGAAAAACAAAAGAATAAGTGATGAATTATAATCACCTTGCCTGCGGCCTATATAAAAATGGCATGGACTTTCCCTATTCATGCCTGTGGCCCTTGGAAGCCATGTCAACAAATAAGTCAGCCCACGCCAAAGCGTGGACATTTACTGACTTATTCGGGTTGACTTAATAATTCCAAGGTTTCGGACAACCGAATAAATAGCAAATGCTAATAATCTATGTAAGACTTTCTGTCCCGGAACGCCTTGCAAATATAATCATTTTCCGGATAATAGTTCGTTGACCTTGGTGAAATGGTCCTGCATGCGACAGAAAGACTGCACTGTTTCAAATCAAAATAATAATTCGTCAATTTTATTTGAAATTTGACGAATTATGTTTATCTTGCGGCCTAAACGAAAGAGTATGAGAACTGCAAGGTATCATGAAGAAGTCACGGCCCTTCTAAACGAGGGGAGAGAATTAACTACTGCTGATTTCATACAGGCCTGTCCCGGAATGCCAATGCCTTCTGTGTATTCCAGGATTCGTGGTTTGGTTACCTCCGGGAAACTCACAAGAACTGGACAAGGAAGATATCTTCCTGTTCATAAGCCTGCATACCCTTATTCCATTACACCTTGGATGCGCGAAGTGTGCTCATATCTTGAGGAAGAGTGCGTTGGCATCAATTTCTGCTTATGCCAAAAAGGGCCCAATATTCTCATTGATGCAGCAAAGAGTGACCTCCAATTAATTGAACAGTGTCTGAAACAGAACTATCCTAAAGTAGTTTTTGAAAAGGATGCAAAGGCATTGCTTTCACAACTTGATGGGTATATAATAATTGGGCCAATAGTTACTGACGCCCCTCTTATCATAAAACAGGGAGTGCCTGTTCCAGCCATTGAAAAAGAACTTGTAGACTTGCTTGCACAAAAGACCGAGTCATCCGAAAGTGTCAAAAACCTCTTTCAGCGAATAATGGAAGTGTACCCTGTCAATAAAAGCAGGCTAAGTAGATATGCATCTCGACGTGGCCTGACGGATGAACTGTCATCCTACATGAATTCGCTTGACTATTCCAGAATAAACCTGTTTTCAGCTGTCCAAAAGTATTTGGCAAAAACGGCTATAACCAAAGCATGGGTATTTGGTTCTTTTGCGCGCGGTGAAGAAACTCCAGAAAGTGATCTGGATCTTCTTGTTGATTATGACAAAGAGGCCCATATCTCACTACTGGACATCGTCCGTAATAAAATCGACCTTGAGGCAATTACGCACCGGGAAGTTGATCTGATAACTGATGGTACATTAAAACCGTTTGCCGTTGAATCTGCCAACAGAGATAAATACTTAATATATGAGAGATAAGATTAATGACCCGGCACGTCTGCAGTTGATGAAAGAGGCCATTAGCAATATTGAGACGTTTATCGGAACCAGCTCTTGTGAAGCATTCATTGCTAACAAACTTCTATGTCATGCCGTAGTGTATAATCTTCAATGCATAGGAGAGTGCTCTTATAAACTGTCAAGGGAGTATGTCTCCAATCATAGGGAAATAGACTGGGAAGCCATAGAAGGTTTAAGACACGTTCTTGTTCATGACTACTATACCGTGGACATGAATACCGTATGGGCAATTCTGGAGAAAGATCTTCCTGTTCTGAAGGAATATCTCAACAATCATGCGTAAAGAATGGCCACGGCTTCCTGACGATTTCAAAGTATCAGAAGAGATTCTTGCTTTCCAGATAAAGGACTGGAAAGAACCTTCCATAGAGGAACTAAAATCCAATCCAAAACTAGCCCATCTGCTTGGAAGCTCTGACAATCTACAGCCTAAAGGAGTAATTAAAGATTCCGGGTCAAGCCCGGAATGACGGAAAGGGGTGCCCGGAATGACGGAAAGTTTGTAACTTTGCAGCGATATGAAGATTGGAGACATTGACCTTGGATACCGTCCGGTGACGCTGGCTCCTATGGAGGACGTGACGGACGCCAGTTTCCGCATCCTTTGCAGGGAGGCGGGGGCGGCCATGGTCACGACGGAGTTTGTGAGTTCGGACGGCCTGGTACGGGATGTTTCCAAGACCATCGCCAAGATGAAAACCCTGCCTGAAGAGGCTCCTGTGGCCGTTCAGATTTACGGCAGCATCCCGGAAGCAATGGTGGATGCAGCCAGAATGGCGGACCGTGCGGCGGAACTTGCAGGAGGCCATGGGGCCGATGTCATCGACATAAACTTCGGCTGCCCCGTCTCCAAGATTGCAGGCCGCGGCGCCGGTAGCGGAATGATGCGGGAGCCGGACAAGATGGTATCCATAACCAAGGCAATAGTTGATGCGGTTGGAAAACCTGTTACAGTCAAAACCCGTCTGGGGTGGGACGATTCCAGCAAAATCATCGTCGACCTTGCAGAGAGACTGCAGGACACTGGCATCGCCGCCCTTACCATTCACGGACGCACCCGCTGCCAGATGTATAAAGGCGAGGCTGACTGGACGCTGATAGGCGAGGTCAAGAACAACCCGCGGATGCATATTCCCATTATAGGCAACGGTGACATAAATACCGCAGCCAAAGCTAAGGAGGCCTTTGACAAATGGGGTGTTGACGGCATAATGGTTGGCCGCGCCAGCTTTGGTCACCCCTGGATATTCACGGAAATCCGTTACCTCCTGGATACCGGTACGGAACTGCCTCCAATGTGCGTTGCAGACCGTGTTGCCCTTGCAAAAAGGCATTTCCAACTGTCACTGGACCTGAAAGGCCCCGTGACCGGCGTCTACGAAATGCGCCGCCACTTCTCCTGCTATTTCAAGGGTCTCCGTGACTTCAAGGAAACCCGCATCAAACTTGTCACATCCAAAGACATCGACGAAATCTTCGCCACCCTGGACTACGTGGCACAACGTTGGGGCAATGACGCTCCGGATGTTGAAGGCGCCTACGGGCTATAGCGGAAGTTCTTCGATGAAGGTGAGGCCGTTGGTGTAGACGCCGCTGACGGTAAGCTTGTGCTCAGGGACGTCCGGAAAGAGGAGAATCTTGGCGTTGGCCTTGCCGGTAGCCTGGATTACGCCGCCTTCAACTTTCCAAGTGCTTTCCGCAACGTCAGTGCCTTCTATGCGGATGTTCTGAGAGTCCGCAAGGACGCGGAACTGGACGGGGTGCGGGAGCATTACATCGGCAAAGAAGTCGCGGAGGGCGTACTGGATAACGTAGGATTCCTTGTTTATCTTGAAGTCGTCGCCTATGTTGATGGAATGGATTCCGGGGAGGTCATACTTGTGGAGGACGGCCTTTATGCCACGTTTCTTTACGTAGGGAATTATTTCTCCATCACCGTACATTACAGGGGTAATCAGTTTATTGCCAAAGACTTCCTGGAACGGATGGTCTACTCCGAAGGGAACCACAGGGTCCCCGGTGCTGTGGAAGGAGATGATGGGTATCTTCTTGTTGTCAAGGACGGCGAGGTCGTTCACGGCGCCCCACATGCTGCCCACCGCACGGATGGAGAAGTCGGCCCTGGTATGAGGATTAACCGCGTCGATGGGGCCCTCCCCCTTTGCCGATGAAGGAATGTTCTCTTCACGCATATAGGCAACGTTGAGGGCGGTGATTGCCCCTGCGCTTGTTCCGGCCACAAATACCCTCTGCGGATCAACGCCATAGTCCTTGTAGTTTTTGACGATGAACCTGATAGCCGCGTTCACATCCTGCACGGCGCGGTAACCGGCTTTTTCGATGGACGCCTTGTTGGCGTGGAAACCAAGCCTGTAGTTGACGGAAGCGACCGTGTAACCAAGGCTTGCAAAGTACTCTCCCCATTCCTTATAACCGGCGTTGGTCTTGTTACCGTTGTAGAAACCGCCGCCATGGATAAGGACCAGGAGCGGCCTGGAGGCAACGCCCTTGTCCTTTGGCATGTACACGTCCATGGTGAGGGGAATCTCCTTCTTTTTCTTGTCTCCCATCTTCTGCATGTAGATGCCCAGGAAGGGTTCGTCGGAGTCCGGGTAATCGGCCCAATAACCCACTGCACGGCCGTAGACGATGTCCTTTTTGGTCTTTACGGAATAGACCGAGTCCCTGTATTCACAGGTCTTGGGGCGTTCTATGAACATGGGCTCGGAATACGGGGTAAGCTCTTTCAGGAAGAGTTTCTCACCTGTATCTTTCTGGTAATACCCCTTGCGGGACTTCTTTATGCGGAGATTCTGCTTCTGGGCGTAGAGAGTGCCCTTGTCTGCATATAAAGTTCCCTCCCAGGTGCGTAGGCCGGCTTTGTGAAAACTGACGTAACCGGAATCTGCTGCGGTTTTTACCTTATAGAGTTCTCCGCTGACAATCTTTGCGGGACGGCCATCGCAGGCAGTAAAAACTGCAAGCAGTGAAAGGGTCAGTAGGATTCTTTTCATTCTAAACATTGGTGATGGTTTGGATAAATGACAGCTTGTCATTCTCACACAAAAACCGGGCCTTGACGGGTATGTAGAAGAGCCTTTGTTTCACGGCGTCGGGAATTTTTTTCACGTCGCGGAGGCGCTGGGCATCCTTTTCCGTAGTCATGATGCAGGCGGTGGGGTTCTCCTTCCGGGCGCGGGAGATTTCCCGGATGTCCGCACGGGTAAACTTGTGATGGTCTCCGTACTGCAGTTTGCGGGATATCTTATAGGTATCCGACAACTGGCTCCTAAGAGGGGCGTCATTGGCAATTCCGGACACCAGTACAAGGCGCTTGGAGTAGATGAAGCGGGGGTCCGCCTCCGGAAAAACGGCAACGGGCGCCTCATAGCCAATGGTGGTGAAAAACAGTTTCTGGCTGTCCTGAAGTTTCAGGTGCCGGCGCCACTCCTGACGGTCCCAGTCGCTCAGCTCCGCCGGACATTTCGTGACAATTACCACCTGTGCACGTTTAATCTGCGAAGGCAAATCCCTGAGCCGTCCCCAAGGCATAAGCTTATCCTTGAATATGGGCCTGTTGTAATCTATCAGGACAATGTTCAGGCTTGGAGTGAGCCTCCGGTACTGGAAGGCATCGTCAAGGACTATTATCTCCGTGCCGTCCTGGGCCAGTTTCTGGCAGCCGCGCACACGGTTCTTATCCACAGCCACTTTCACGGAAGGGAACTTGCGGGCTATCTGCAGGGGCTCGTCCCCGGCAAAGCGCGCCGTGGAGTCCCTCTCCACAATCTGGAACCCCTTGCTTCTGCGTTTGTACCCGCGGGACAGCACGGCAATGTTCCTGAAGCCCCACTTGTCGCTTGCCAAAAGCTCACGAAGGATCATTTCCGTATGGGGAGTCTTTCCCGTGCCGCCCACGGTGATATTCCCCACACATATTGTGGGAACCGTGGCCTTGTATGTCTTCTTCCACCCTTTGTCAAAGGCAAGGTGCCTCAGGGCCAGTACCAGTCTGTAAATCATATTATACAAATATACTAAAAAACCCGTTTCCCCACTCCTCCCGTCCGGATTTTTGGCGTTTTTTGCGGACGGCGGCGGCAAAAAGGGAATTCCGTCCCTGAAAATGGCGTTTTTTGCGGACGGCGGCAGCAAAAAGGGGGCTCCGTCCCTGAAAATGGCCGTTTTTGCGGACGGCGGGGGAAAAACGGCAATCAGAGTTTCTGCACGCGGACAGATTCGTCGTGGATGGCGGTCATGATGGCGCGGATGGCCTCGCGGGAGATTCCCAGGGCCTCCGCCCTTTCTTCCATGGAGGAAAGGAGCGATTCCCAGCGGCCTGCCTGGAGTATGGCAACGTTGTGCTCACGCTTATACTCCCCTATTTTCCGGCTCACGTTCATGCGGTCATGGAGGAGGTTCAGGAGGTTGTCGTCAATGACGTCGATGCGGGCGCGAAGGGCCTCGATTCCGTCCCGATAGTTCTCGTCCTGGGAGGTGCTTTCCCTTATTGCAAGGCTTTCCAGAAGGGTCTGGAGGTCCCGCGGGGTAAGCTGCTGCCTGGAGTCCGACAGGGCACAGTCCGGGTTGCAGTGGCTTTCCACCATAAGGCCGTCCAGGCCAAGGTCCATGGCCCTCTGGGACAGTTCCAGGAGGTATTTCCGGTCCCCCGCCATATGGGAAGGATCGGCAAAAAAGGCCATGCGTGGATATCTGGTGCGAAGCTCGATGGCCATCTTCCAGCCGGGGTCGTTCCTGTATGGGATAGGGGCCGATGTGGAAAAGCCCCTGTGTATGACGCCCAGCCTACGGAGCCCCGCACGGTTCAGCCTCTCCAGCGCCCCAATCCAGAGGTCAATGTCCGGGTTAACCGGATTCTTCACAAGGACCGGGATGTCAGTGCCTTCCAGGGCATCGGCAATCTCCTGCATGAGGAAAGGGTTTGCCGATGTGCGTGCGCCAATCCAGACCATGTCCACCCCGTACTTGATGCACTCCAGGACGTGCTTCTCGCTTGCGACCTCCGTGCACACCCACATGCCAAGCTCCTGCTTGACGCGACGGAGCCACCTGAGACCGGGAACGCCCACGCCTTCGAAGGAACCCGGATGCGTACGCGGCTTCCAGATACCGGCGCGGAAAACATGGATTCCGAAGGCGGCAAGGCCGCGGGCAGTTTCCATCACCTGCTCTTCGCTTTCAGCACTGCAAGGGCCGGCAATGCACATGGGCCTGGGGAGGGTGAAACACCCCCAGGCGGTTCCGGGGATTATATCAAGTTCGTGGGACATCTATCTTATGATCTTCTTTATTCTGTTGGCTTCGAGGATAAGCTTGCGGAGGGTTTCCTCATCGTACCCGTCCACAGCGTTTCTGAACTCCTTCATCTTTTCTATATAGGTATCCATCACACGGAGCACGTTGTCCCTGTTCTGGGACAGGATGGGAACCCACATGTCCGGGTTGGACTTTGCAAGGCGCACCGTGGAGGAGAAGCCGCCTGAGGCAAGGTCGAAGATGTGTTTCTCGTCCTTTTCCTTGTCCAGCACCGTCAGGGCCAGAGCAAAGGAAGTGACATGGGAGATGTGGGAAACGTAAGCAGTATGGAGGTCATGCTGCTCTGCGTTCATGTAAAGGGGCCTCATGTTAAGCACATCGTACATCTCCTCAATGGTCTTAACGGCCTTGGGGGCCGATTCCTCAGCGTTCGCGAAGATGCACGCCCTGCCGTCGAAAAGCCCCGGCTGGGCAGCCCACGGGCCGCTGTACTCCGTTCCGGCCATGGGATGCGTGCTCACGAACTGCCTGCGATGCGGATGATACTTCACCGCCTTGCAAATCTGCTCCTTCGTGGAGCACACATCTATTACAATCTGCTCCCCCGTCATGCCGTCAAGTATCTCCGGCACCATCTTCACGGCCGTTCCTACCGGGACGGCGACAATAATGACATCGGCCTCCTTCACGCACTCCGGAAGGTCGACCACCTTGTCCACAAGGCCTATTGTGAGCGCGGCTTCCGCGGCCACGGGATCTGCCTCCACGCCCAGCACTTTGGACGCGAAACTGCGGCGCTTGAGGTCTATTGCCATGGATCCGCCAATGAGGCCAAGGCCTATGACTCCAACCTTTTTCATAGATTCCTGATTTTCTCATGCGCCTTTTCCAGCTTTTCCACGCTGGCGCAGAGGGATATGCGGATGTAGTTTTCTCCGTTCTTTCCAAAGATGAATCCGGGCGTGATGAAAACGCCGGCATCGTACAGCAGCCTGTCGCTTACCTCAACACCCTTCTGGCCTTCCGGAAGGCGGCCCCAGACAAAGAGTCCGGCGGCGTTTCTGTCATAGGAGGCACCAAGGATGTCCATTATGCGGTAGGCCACTTCCGCGCGGCGGTAATACTCCGCATTCAACTCTTCGAACCAGTCCTCCCCTGCTTCCAGGGCCTTTGCGGCAGCCATCTGGAGCGGGCGGAATATACCGCTGTCCATCTGGCTCTTTACCTTCAGGATTTCCTTGATGTAGTCTGTCTGCCCTGCCACCATGCCAAGGCGCCAGCCTGCCATGTTGTGGGCTTTGGAGAGCGAATTCATCTCCAGACAGCCTTCCTTTGCGCCGGGGACTTCAAGTATGGAGAGGTGCTCTTTGGTGCGGATGAAACTGTAAGGATTGTCGTTTACGATGAGGATGCCGTGGCGCCGCCCGAAGTCAACTATTCTACGGTACAGCTCCTTCGTCGCCTGGGCCCCGGTGGGCATTCCGGGATAGTTGGTCCACATCATCTTCACGCCCGTAAGGTCCATTTTCTCAAGGGCGTCAAAGTCCGGATACCAGCCGTTTTCCTCCTTGAGGTCATACTTGAGGATATCCGCCTCCGCCATAAGTGAGGCCGATGTATAAGTGGGATATCCCGGATCCGGGACAAGCACTTTGTCTCCTTTGTTAAGGAAGGTGAGGGAGATTATGAGTATGCCTTCCTTGGAACCCGTAAGGGGCTGGATTTCGCATGAAGGATCCAGCTCCACGCTGTAATAACGCTTATACCAGGCGGCGAAAGCCTTGCGGAGCTCCGGGATGCCGGTATAGCTCTGGTAGCCGTGGACGCCGTCCTTGACAGCTTCAAGGGCCACTGTCTGCAGGGCTTCCACCGGCGGAGTTCCGTCCGGAGAGCCTATGCCCAGATTGATTATTGAATCAAGCCCGGCCTCCGCGCGCTGCGCATTGAGCCGGGCCATTTCCTTGTTCTTGACGGAAAAGTAATACTCCTTAACCGACAAGGTACGGGTTGCTGGCTGTATGATCATACCGTAAGGATGTCCTTTTCTTTGGCTGCTATGACTTCGTCAACCTTCTTGACCCACTTGTCAGTGACTTTCTGGAGCTCTTCCTCGCCTTCCTTCTCGCCGTCTTCTGAGAGGCCGTCGTTCTTCTGGGCCTTCTTGAGGAGGTCTATGCCGTCCCTGCGGACGTTGCGCACGGTGACCTTGGTGTTTTCACCAGTGGCTTTTGCCTTCTTGATGAGTTCCTTACGGCGTTCCTCCGTGAGGGCGGGAACCATACAGCGGATAATTTCTCCATTGTTGGAGGGCGTAAGGCCAACGTTGGCGTCCAGAATTGCCTTTTCTATCTTGCCAATCATATTGCGCTCCCACGGCTGGATGGCTATGGTCTTTGCATCGGGCGTGGTGATGGAGGCAACCTGATTCAGGGGCGTGGCATTGCCGTAATAGTCCACCATAACGGGATTGAGGATGGCCGGGGATGCCTTCCCTACACGGTAGTTCTTGAGGTCTTCTTCAAGATAATCCACAGCGGCCTGCATCTTTACGGCCATTGCGTCAACAATTTCTTTCGCTTTAGGTAACATAACTCTAATATTTTAGCGTATCTGCAAATATAACAAAAAAACGGCAAACGCCGCCACCCGTCCTCAAAAACAGGGCCAAAACAAGGGCGCATTCATTATTTTTTATAAATTTGCAAGTCTAAGATATATACGAATATGTTAAAGAAACTCAGAGTTGTGCTGGCGTGGGTGTTCATCGTTGGAATCACCCTTCTGCTGCTGGATTTTTCCGGAGCGCTGCACGCATGGCTGGGATGGATGGCAAAAATCCAGTTCCTGCCGGCGGTGATGGCGGTGAATTCCGCCGTTGTGATTGCCCTGGTGCTCCTGACCCTGGTATTTGGAAGGGTCTATTGCTCCGTGATATGCCCCCTTGGCATTCTGCAGGACGGTATTTCGTTCATAGGCAGGGGCAAGAAAAAAGCACCCTATAAGTACAGGAAAGAACTCAAGTGGCTCCGCTATGGAATATGGGCGGCATTTGTAATTGTGTTTGTGCTTGGCATACAGTGGGCTGTTGCCCTTCTGGCCCCGTACAGCGCTTACGGGCGCATGGTCCAGAGTCTCAAGCACCCATACCTTACAACTGCAATAGTGGCAGCAGTAACGCTGGCCGTGGTCTTTGCCCTGTCCTTCAAGGGCGGACGCACATACTGCAACACCGTCTGCCCCGTGGGAACCACGCTGAGCTTCTTCTCACGCTTTGCCATGTTCCGCCCGGTCATTGACACATCAAAGTGCGTGAACTGCGGACTGTGCGGCCGCAAGTGTAAGGCCCAGTGCATAGATACAAAGAAACACAGGATTGACTATTCCCGCTGCGTGGATTGCTTTGACTGCATAGAGAACTGCAGTGCAGGGGCGCTGAAGTACAGGTTTGCATGGGGGAAGAAGGATGTCCCCACTCAGGTCGGGGATGACGGAAAAGGCGCTGAAAGCGGCCGCAGGGCCTTTATGGCGGGAACGGTGATGGCTGTGGGAGCCGCTGCGCTGAGGGGGGTGACGGCAAGGGCTCAGGACGGGAAGAAACTGGACGGCGGCTTTGCGGAGATACTGCCTAAAACAGCCATCGACAGGGAAACGCCCATCACTCCTCCCGGATCAAAGAGCGTGAAGGATTTCTACCGCAGGTGCACCGCCTGCCAGCTCTGCGTGGCGCAGTGCCCCAACAATGTACTGAGGCCCTCCACAGACCTTAACCGCCTGATGCAACCGGAAATGGGGTATGAAAAGGGCTTCTGCCGTCCGGAATGCACACGGTGCTCCCAGGTATGCCCCAGCGGAGCAATTGTCCCTATAAACAAAGAGGAGAAAACCCAGTATCACATTGGTACGGCAAAGGTAAACCTTGAACTCTGCCTCAGCGCCACGGGTAAAACCCACTGCGGAAAATGCGCTTCCATGTGCCCTACGGGCGCAATCATCATGGTTAAAGCTGACGATGGCCATTCCCGTCCGTCCGTGGCGGAAGAGGTGTGCATAGGATGCGGCGCCTGCGAGCAGTACTGCCCCTCAAGGCCAATAAGCGCCATCACTGTCAATGGTAAGGAGGTTCACGTATGAAAAGAAGAGACTTCATAAAGATAAGCGGTGCCGCGGCTTTGGCGGCTGCATGTGCACCAAAAGATTCCCGGTCAAAGCCGGGAATGACGGGTGGATTGGCCGACGGGCCGGAGAGCATGCTCATCCGGGAGAATCCAAGAAACGGGGACAGGGTGAGCGCCCTTGGCTTCGGCTGCATGCGCTGGCCAATGATTAAGGATGCCGACGGTAAAGACATCATGGACCAGGAAGCCGTGAACGAGATGGTAGACTATGCCATTGCCCACGGAATCAATTACTTCGACACTTCACCCGCATACCTTCAGGGCCTGAGCGAGAAGGCCGCGGGAGACGCCCTGAGCCGCCATCCCAGGGAAAGCTACTACATAGCCACCAAGCTTTCCAACTTCGGTGACAGGTCCAAGGAAGCATCCATAAGGATGTACCACGACTCCTTCAGGCAACTCAAGACGGACTACTTCGACTATTATCTGCTGCACTCCATAGGCCGCGGCGGAAGGGATGCGTTCAACAAGCGCTATGTGGAGAACGGCATGCTTGACTTCCTCCGCAAGGAGAAAGAGGCCGGACGCATCCGCAACCTGGGCTTCTCCTTCCACGGCTCTGCAAAGGAATTTGACGGTTTCATGGAGATGTACGACAGCGGGGAAATGCTCTGGGACTTCGTGCAGATAGAGATGAACTACGTTGACTGGAGGCATGCCGACGGCCGGCGCAACGCCAATGCGGAGTACCTGTACGCGGAACTGGACAAGAGGGAAATCCCAATTGTCATAATGGAACCGCTGCTGGGAGGACGCCTGGCAAATGTCCCGGAGGGAATCGTACGCCAGATGAAGGAAAGGGAGCCGGACCGGAGCGCCGCTTCGTGGGCGTTCCGGTTCTGCGCTACCTATCCAAGGGTTCTTTGCATCCTTTCCGGCATGACAAACATGACGCCGCTTAAGGAGAACGTGCAGACATTCGGCCACTTCAAGCCCCTCACGGAAGAGGAACTGGAGTTCCTGGAGCAGATGGCCGTCCAGATGAAAGAATATCCGCTGGTAAACTGCACGGACTGCAAATACTGCATGCCCTGCCCGTGGGGCGTCAATATTCCCGGCGTATTCCAGCACTACAACAAGGCCATCACTGACGGCACCTACGCCCAGAGTTCCGCCCAGAAGGACTACAACAAACTAAAGAAGGCATATCTCAAGAGCTACGACAAAGCCGTCGAGACCCTCCGTCAGGCAGACCGGTGCATAACCTGCGGCGAATGCTTGTCTCACTGCCCGCAGAGTATACCAATACCGCGCGAACTCAGAAGAATCGCGCGGTACGTAGAAGACCTGAAGCAGGACAAACTCTAATACTTCAGGAAGTTTATTTTCTGAGTGTCTTCACGTTCCGGCGTAACGTGAGCCGTATACAGTCCGGGTGCGAGGCCTGTTATGTCTATCTCTATGGGCATAAACAGGCTTCCTTTTTCAGACTTGGACAATACCTTTGCACCTTTACCTGAATACACCGTAATACTGTATTTTTTCTCCTGCGCACTGGCTGGCCAGATGCTGGTCTTATCCGTGGCAATTTCCGGGTAGGCTTCCGCGCCTTTCCCCTTGTCAGGATTCTTCACTGCAACCATGAAAGCGAACGATGCTTTCTCACCGAGGCCGTCCGTAGCGGTAACGCTTATGGTTGTAAGGCCATAGTCCACAGAGGTGACAGTAAACCGGCTTGCATCTTCCGCAAGGGTTGCGACCTGGGGATTGGAGTTCTCAACCTTGATGTCCAGCTGTTCACCGTCCTCATCGTCAAAAAGGACATTCAGGCTGGTGGGTTTTGTCTTGCTTACGGAGACCCCAAGGGCATTGAAGGCCATGTTTTCGAATTTGTAGCTGCCAAGGCTCACCTGCGGCGCATGGTTGGGAAGGAGAGTGTACGGGAACTCCAGGGTAAAGACGTCTTCTCCGCCGGCCCTCAGGACAAACCTTGCCTTATACTGACCTGGCTGGGCATTCCGGCCTGTGATTGTTACCGTACCGGCCCCATCGTACACAAGCGCATCCGACCCCGGTTCGCAGTTTACGGAATAATCTGTTTCCTCTGTATTTACGCTCAGGTGGAGGGTCCTTGTTGCATGTGCACGGACGGTTACCGAGCGCACTCCCAGGGACAGCGGCTTCCCATCCTTGGTTCCGCCGTAGTCGAACGATGCCAGTGCATCAATCTTTTGGCCGATGGGAGTATTCCCGCCAATTTTGTTGCCCAGTCCTGCGAACAGGATATCCCTAGCAGATTCGGCCGTAAAACCCTCTCCGCCATAATACGAAACTATTAGCGCAGCCACACCGGAGGCATGGGGGCAGGCCATTGAAGTTCCCGCCCAGCCACGGCCGCCGTATCCGGAAGCTCCTCCGGAAACATTGATTGGCAGGGTGCTCCACGTGCAGTTTGATGCAGTCTTTCCCTCTCCGGCCGGAGCGGCAATATCCACCCATGAGCCATAATTGGAGTACGATGCCTTCTGACCGTTCTCGTTGAAAGCGCCAACTGCGATGACGGGTTCATAGGCGCAGATGGGATCGTAGTCTATGTTCTCGTTACCGGCGGCGAAGAATACCAGGCCGCCCTTCATGGGAGAATCCGGACGCTGGGCGCCGTACTTGTCACAACCGGCATTCTGGATAAAATAGTCTATGGCGGCTTTTATCGCAGGAGCATCATTTTCCAGGGTAAGGGACTTGAAATCTGACAGCTCGGTGGAGGTGATGGTACCGTCCTCGTCGACATCGGCATAATACCCCCAGCTGTTCTGGGAAATCACGGCGCCGTTGTCAGCGGCCCACTTGAAAGCCCTGGCCGTTGCGGCATCGCTGGCGCCCTTGTCGCCGGAGAAAATGGCGCATGACATAAGGCGTACGCCCGGGATACCGGCCTCATAATCTCCGCCGGCAATTCCGCAAACACCTATGCCATTGTTGTTTACAGCAGCAATCGTGCCGGCGACATGCGTGCCGTGACCGCTGTCACCCTTATCTTCTGACGTAGATGGAGGACGGATTGTGAGGTCGTAACTGTCACGTGCAAAATTGTACCCGGTATGGCCATAAGAATCCTTCCAGAGGTTGGCTATGAGGTCAGGATGCGCCGGGGCTATGGGTTCGTCCACAACGCTTACAATCACGTTGCTTTCACCAACGGTATAATTCTCCCAGACATCCTTCACATTGATGTCAACACCGGGCCGGACACTGTTTATAAAATGCCACTGCCTGTCCAGAAGGGGGTCGTTGAAAACGCCGCGGAGCCTGATTTTCCGGGAAGGTGCCGCCGATACAATCCCCTGGACGGACTCCAGGGTTGCGGCGGCCTTTGTGGCGGGGACATCGTCCCTGAACTTTACAAGGTAAAAACGGTGAAGGCCGGCCTTGCGCGTACGCTCCTCGAACTCTCCGGAATAGGGAAACATTCGCTCCATGCTCTCTATGTTGAGCCCCGTTACCAGGGCGTCCAGGGAGGCCGATTTGGTGGCCATACCGCCGGCGAGGTCCCGCTCCACAATGGCAGTCAGGGCGTCGTCGAATTCTACGGTGGCTTCGCCTTGCACAAAGGGCGTAGAAACCACAGGCTCCGAGGGTTTCGGAGCCTGGGTCTCTGCGGGTTCTTGCACCGTACAGGCCACAGCCAGGATGGCTGCGGACCAGTACTTAGCGAAGTTTCTTGTAGCCGTAGCGAGCTTCATCGGCAAGTTCAATCTCAATGCGCATAAGACGGTTGTACTTGGCAATACGGTCTGTACGGCTGAGTGAACCGGTCTTGATCTGGCCGCTGTTGGTTGCAACTGCTATGTCAGCGATGGTGGTGTCCTCGGTTTCGCCGGAACGGTGGCTGGTAACGGTGGTGTAGCCGTGACGGTGTGCCATCTCAATGGCGTCCAGGGTCTCCGTGAGGGAGCCAATCTGGTTCACCTTGATGAGGATGGAGTTACCGGCACCCATCTCGATTCCCTGCTGGAGGTACTTGACGTTGGTTACGAAGAGGTCGTCACCCACAAGCTGGCAGCGGTCGCCGATGGCCTTGGTGAGCTTGACCCAGCCTTCCCAGTCTTCCTCTGAGAGACCGTCCTCGATGGAGTCGATGGGATATTTGGTGATGAGCTGCTTGAGGTAATTGATCTGCTGGTCCGTGGTGAGCTTGCGGCCGCGGGGATCTTTCTTCTTGCCGTCCTTGAGCTGCTTGTAATCATAGTAGAACTTGCCGTCCTCCTTGAAGCAGAACTCGGAAGCTGCGCAGTCCATTGCAATGGTTACATCCTTTCCGGGAACATAACCCGCGCCTTCGATAGCTGCGATGATGCAGTCCAGGGCGTCGTTGATGCCCTTGAGTGCAGGGGCGAAACCGCCTTCGTCACCAACTGCGGTGGAAAGGCCGCGGCCCTTGAGCACCTTCTGGAGAGCGTGGAAGACCTCTGCGCCCATACGGACGGCCTCTGCCTCATTCTCTGCGCCGATGGGACGGATCATGAACTCCTGGAATGCGATGGGGGCGTCTGAGTGTGCACCGCCGTTGATGATGTTCATCATGGGAACGGGAAGCACATAGGCGTTGGTGCCGCCGATGTAGCGGTACAGCGGGAGACCAAGCTCTGCAGCGGCTGCCTTTGCAACTGCCAGGGACACGCCAAGGATAGCGTTAGCGCCAAGCTTGCTCTTGGTAGGGGTACCGTCCAGCTCTATCATGGCCTTGTCGATAGCCCTCTGCTGGGTGGCGTCCATGCCGATGATTTCCGGGGCAATCACCTTGTTCACATTCTCAACAGCCTTGAGAACGCCCTTTCCGCCATAGCGCTTCTTGTCGCCGTCACGGAGTTCCAGGGCTTCGTTTTCACCGGTGGATGCACCTGAAGGAACAGCTGCTACACCAACAAAACCGGAATCAAGGGTAACTTCTACTTCAATGGTAGGATTTCCGCGGGAATCAAGGATTTCCCTACCGAAAACAGATACGATTTGCATAATTTTATAAAATTAGAAAGTAATATTCTCTTAAATCATGCAAATTTAACACTTTCCTAGGAATAAAAAAAGAGTCCCGACAGTCGCAAGACCATCAGGACTCCAAAAAACCGCGGCGACTTACTCTCCCAACTGGTAGGTCAGTACCATCAGCGCGGGTGAGCTTAACTTCTCTGTTCGGAATGGGAAGAGGTGGGTCCTCACCGCTATAGCCACGGCAATAT
>Ga0129306_1001797_pt1 | contig 22024 bp, 26 predicted proteins | sample P827metagenome_FD_94438 | JGI IMG/M metagenome (GOLD analysis project Ga0129306, IMG submission 94438) | Capybara group fecal microbial communities from Wisconsin, USA - P827 metagenome | ecosystem: Host-associated > Mammals > Digestive system > Large intestine > Fecal | place: USA: Wisconsin... | reverse complement strand
TTTTTACCCATTTGTAGTAAATTTGTAGTAATGTGGTAAAAATTGGTACGATTTTGAGGTTTTCAAGCCCGCAAACCCTTGATTTTACTGGGTTTTATTCCTTGATGGACTTCATTGTCGGGATTGGATTGGTCAGTTCTTACGTCCTATTCCGTCTTTATCCCCTTAGCTCCGTCCAAATGCTTTTCGGCGTCTTCGAGGATTGCCGTCCTGTTCCGTGATAATGTCTTAGCGTGTGGTACTGGATGCATCACTTTTCATTTTTCGGTCAGTCCGTGGATTAAGACGTAAAGTTAAATTTGTGAGAAAAGGCACTGCTTTAACAGGCACTTTTAAATCACAAAAATCTTATCTTCCATCTTCTTGATCACTTCCTGCTTCTTCTCCTCGGTGCAGTCCGCGTAGATATCCATCGTCGTCTGGATGTCCTTGTGTCCCATCACCGTCTGAATGACCTTGAGGTTCGTTTCGTTCTCGCAAAGCCTGGTACAGAAAGTATGTCTGAGATGGTGAGCGGAGAAGTCCGGAAGGAGAAAAGGCTCTCTCTTTTCTTTCTTCGCTCTGGCAGTTTCTTCTTCGTTATACTCTGCCGTGATGTTATGAATCGCACGATTCACTTCAGAAGGTATCGTAACCGTTCCTCCCGAGCTTGTAAATACGAATCCTGAATATCCATCGATCTCCTGTGTGCAAAACCCCGTAATCTGCTGGAGCTGGTATTCTTCGAGAAATGCCTCGTATACCTCACTGATCATCGGAATCTTACGACAACCGGCCTCTGTCTTTGGAGTATTGATATGAAGGCATCCACCTTCCTCATCTACTCTACGGTGCACCAGATTGTGATTGATGTCAATGATACGATTCTCAAAGTCAAGGTCCTGCCATCTCAGGCCCAGGCATTCACCGATTCTCATTCCGGTTCCGATCAAGACTGTAATGATAGGCTTCCACCCCTGGTACTGATGATTGGCATACAGATAATTCATGAATGCCTTCTGCTCAGGTACCGTGAGCGACTTACGCTTGGTCTTTACCCACACATGACTCTTCTTGATCTCTCCGAGAACCCCGGATGCCGGATTGGTACGAATGAGTCCGTTACGAACTGCCATCGTAAATGCCGGATGAAGCTGCGTATGTACGTTATCAACTGTAGCGGGAGATAATCCCTGCTCAACGATAAGTGAATAGTAAAACTCCTTCACATCCGTATAACGAACCTTTGACAGCTTCCTTCTTCCGAAGGTTTCCCTGATGAAGTGATCATAGGTGTAAATGTAATTCACCCTGGTCGTCGGTTTCAGGTCGTATTTCTGTTTGATGTACGAATCAAATACATCGTTGACTGTAATACGCTCTGCTCTCTGGGGATCCAGCCCATCCTCCAGATCGCGTCTGATCTTCTGCTCCTTCTTCCTCAGTTCGACCAGATCCTTGCCATAGACGGTGTGCCTCTTACTATTGTGATCCGTATAAGAGTACGAATATCGTCCGTCTGCTCTTTGGCTCTCTCCCGTCCTGAGCGCATAGCCACGGGAGTCCTTTCTGCTTTGTGCCATCTGCGTTCCTCCTTACATTAAAGAAGGAACAACTCTCTTATGGCTTGGTCTTATACAGCAGCTCAAGTGCCTGCTGGAAGACCTCTGCTTGGGTAAGATTCATCTTCTTGCAGTATGCGAGAAGTCTGTCACGTTCTGCCTCGGTAACTCGGAAGCCTACCTTAATATACTTCTTATTCTCTACCGGGGGACGTCCTACTTTCGCCATAACCGCTCCTTTCAAAACCTATATACACATTATAGTTTGTGCCCCACATAAATTCAATGTTTTTTGAGAGTCGTTCCTTTAATTTTCGTTACGTCCTTCTTCGTTAAATGTCTCTGAAGTTCTCAAGATATTCTTCGATGATCTCGGTATTTACCAAGACGATCCGTCTGATGCGGTAAACCGCTTTGGCCTCCTTAGCCAGGTCCATGAAGGAATGAATCCCCATGGAAAACATCGCTGCTCCTTCATCATACTTTACGAACTTCTTCTTGCCGTTCGTAAGAAGGTTCTCCATATTATCATTTTCTTTTCTCTTGTATCCCATAGTCGTTCACTCCTTATAATGTTTCCCTGAAATAGGGCACCGTTCTGCTTTCCAATAACTTCTTGATCTCGCCGATCAGATTCTTCACCGTCTGATAAGCCAGGTTTCTGTCCTCCGCAATCTCCAGCATCTTGCGTTCCTTATTAATAAAGGTAAATACGATGTCGTGTTCCTTCGTCGGAAGAGCTTTAAGAGCTGTGTCAAAGACTTCGAATTCTCTCCGCATCATGTGGATTGTGAGGATATCCTGTTTATATTTCTCCGGATTATCCGTTTCCTTCAGGATGTTCCCTGAGAAATTGCATTCCTCAATGGCATCGCGTATCATGATATGCTCGATTGCTTTGGATGCTGTCGGATCACTGCGATGACTGGTCTGGACCCTCACGCCCAGGTCGTCATCATTTTTCTTGCGTCTGTTGTACTCAACCTCGAAAAGGATCCGGTTGAACAGCCCCGTCTCATAGCAATCTACCAACTGAGGAAAGATGCTGTAGTTCTTGTAGATCAGTAGGAAGCGTTCATGCGGATTTGAACTGCCGTATGCTTCCACCAGTCTTTCTTCTGTAATGCACATGTTCGCACCTCCATTACGTTTCTTGGAGGTTAGGCTTGCCGGCTTGCGTCACCTCTTGCTTACATATGTCATTCTACGGAACGCCATGTAAAAAGTCGTTCCCCAAACCTTGTACTTTTCAGCTCAAAAGTACAACGGCATTGTACTTCAGCCGAAATAAAAAGCGCCGGATCCGCTCCGACGCCACATTCTTTATATAGAAGAAAGCTCTCTGATCTGAGCCAGCGCAACCTGTTTGATCTTGGGATTCTTCAGAGCTTTATAGATACTGACCAGCTCCATCAAATCCTCATCGGAATCCTCCAGTCCCAGCAAATAGTTCGGCGATGTATTCAAAACCTTGGAGATTTCAACGAGAATGCTGCCCTTGATATCAACCTTATCGTTCTCATACATAGAGACCGTAGACTTCTTCACACACAGCGCTTCTGCAAGTTCTTCCTGAGTCATCTGCATCAAGGTTCTCTGTTCTTTTATCCTTTCTCCGAGTGTCTTCTTCATATTATTAATTGTAGCCATTTTCTCCTCTTTCCGGGCGTAACCGGAAAAAGGGAAAAATAAAGACGCACAAAAAGATTCCGTTTACCGGTTATCTTTTCATGCGTCCGCGGTGGGTCATGCCCCCATATCATGAAGCCCTCATTCAATTGTCATTATGCGTGGCATGCACGCCTGTTTTCTTCCTAAATATGGATCTTATAAGTAGCACTTTCCAAGAGCATCCGTTCTCTTGATGATCTGCCCCTCTGTGAAATTCTTAAGGGTCACTACTCTGGTACACTTGTGAGTATGGCATTTTATCATGATGCCGTTCATGGCCGGAGCCTCTTTATCTCCGGTAAGTGCATAGGAGATCCGCATGGACTTCCTGCACTTCTTACAGTAAAAATCAATCGCCTGCAATTGGCTCTTCACCTCCGATTCAATGTATTGATCTGAAGTCTGAAAAGGAAAGGGAAAGTCACCTTTACAGATTACTGCCAAACGTTGATTAGTCGATTGGCAAAGCGAGCTGACTATAATACCCCGAGGTCCGGGCAGCTCACTGAAAACCTCTGTATTCAATTCTACGTCCTGCGCAGAGAGAAGCTCGGTCATTTCCCTCCACGCGTGTAAACAATCATGGACATGTTTATTACCTCCATAAATTCCCCAATCATGCAGCCGTGTTCCGAGTACACCGAGGTAAGTGACGACTGCGTTACCCTCTTGACATGTTCAACTATAAATCAACTTATAATCAATTTCAACGGGATTATATATCACAATTATCAATTCTGTATTGAATTCAGAACATACGTGTGTTATAGTCTATTTACACTAATTGATCCCCCAAATCCCTTCGGGGTAGAAAGAGGAAGACATGAAAAAGAATATCGGAGAGGTTATCGCAGAGCATCGGAAGCAGATGAAGATGTCCCAGATTGATCTGGCAGAGCAGCTTGCAAAGCATGGCATCGCTATCACCAATGCGGGTATCAGCGCATGGGAGAAAGGAAATACCACTCCCGGCGGTGAAGCTCTTCTGGCAGTATGCGAGATACTTCATATTAACGATATCTATACAGAATTCATTGGAGAGAATCCTTTGGATCCCTTTAAAGACCTCAACGAAGAGGGCAAGAAGAAAGCACTGGAATACATTGCGCTTTTAAATGCCTCCGGAGAATATAAGAAACAGACCGCAGAGATCATCGATATCAGGCCTCGGCTTATGAAGGTTGCTTTGACCAGAGCATCAGCCGGAACCGGAAACTTCCTGGATGATGAAAACTTTAATCTTATGGAAATCAGCAGCCCCGTTCCGAAGAAGGCCGACTTTGGCGTATATATCGATGGGGACAGCATGGAACCGCAGTTCCACAACGAAGAACTCGTCTGGATCGAGCAGACCGATGTACTTGAAAGCGGCGATATCGGACTCTTCTTCCTGGACGGCTTAACTTACATAAAGAAATACATCGTAAATAACTTAGGCACATTCCTTGTATCACTTAACGCAAAATATAAGCCTATTGAAGTAGGAGAATTCAGCACTTTCAAGATTTTTGGCAAGCTCGCTGTGGATTGAGTACGTTTTATTGGACATGCCCTCATATACAATGATACTTGTCAGATAGTCATCATTTTTATGAAGGAGGAGCATGTTGTCATGAAGCAAAAGAGAAATTTAATCTACCGTAACAATGTTTATGAGTTCCGCACAGAACTCGGCATCAGCCAGGAGAAAATGGCGAAAGACCTGGATATCAGCCGCCGCTCTATCAGCAAGATCGAGTGTGGTGAGCAGAATGCTTCCCTGGAGATGGTATACCGGATCTGCGCTTACCTTGAGCGCATGGTGCCCGATGTATTTCCGCTTCTCGACTCGACACACCTTCCTACCTATCGGGAATGCCTAGATAAATGAATGGAGATGATTTCATGGATTATACGATCATCGCCGTGGACTTTGACGGAACCCTTTGCTATAGCAACTGGCCTGAGCTCGGCGAACCAAACAAACCACTAATTGAATACCTCCGCGCTCAGCAAAAGTCCGGGAACAAACTCATCCTCTGGACCTGCAGGGCTGGTGAAGCCCTGGAGAAGGCAGTCTCCTGGTGCAAGGATCACGACCTGACCTTTGATGCAGTCAACGACAATCTCCCGGAGATCATCGAAATGTACGGCAACAACTCACGGAAGATCACCTGCGACTATTATATCGATGATAAAGCCGTTCTCCCGGCCATGGTAAATGCTTAGAGCTCACCCGATGAAGGTGAGCTCTTTATCTCTCTTTCGGAACAAATCTCCACTGTTTTATTCTTTATCTCCGGAGTATTTATAATTCAGCGCCTCATAAACGGCATCGAAAACACTCATGTCAAATTCCTTTTTAGATATATCCATCGACTTAAGCATCTTCTTATTCCTTCGAAGAGCCTTCCATAATAGCTTCTTATCTCTATCATTTAATTCAATCTTGTAAAGGAAGTTTGCTAGTGACACTATCAGGTCTCTGTACTTATCACAAGTTTTAGCATCAGCTTTCTTTTCTTGCCACGCAATGAACTGATCTAAATCTTCGGAATTATATTTCGGCTGTATTCCCTTTATCGGGTTGACGAGCAATTGTGTTGATGAAGACATCAGGTTTACGTATGAGCCTAGTTCATACTGCTGCTGCTCACTCATTGCATTATAATCCTGACCAAAAGTCTTTATAGTCTCTATTGCATCCTTTAGTTTGGAACTCTCATCAATAATACGATCAATTCTCTCATTCAATTCCACAATAGCCAGATCATATGACCTTACATCTCTCTGGCTGATTGATGTGAAAACAGACTCAATATGTCCCTGATCCGTCTTTGTTTTCCAGAACATCAAGCCGCTTGCCAAAAGTGCAACACCAGCAATAGCCCATCCCACTGGACCTGCAAGCGCCAAAAACGCCTCACCGGCCGCCATACCACCTCCACCGGCCGCAAGCGCGCCTCCACCAAGCCAAGCAAGAGCTGCATTAGTTGCTGCGGCTCCACTCAATGTAGAAATAGCTGTTCCGGTAGATGCCACACCAAAAGTGGTTGCAACTCCCATAGCTACAGTAGGCCCCATAGTAACAACAGCTACGCCAACACCTGCACCTGCAGCTCCAGCTCCAGCATTTTTGACTGCTGCTTCCTTATAATCCTTTTCTATCTTTTCAGCTTGTTGTTTCCAATTCAATCGGATCTTTTTCAGCTCTTCGTATTTGAGTTTCTTATCACTCGGAACATTTCTGATAAGGTCAAACACAGATTGGATCTCAGTCAATTCATCATATAGAATACCAGTTTTATCACCAAGCTCCTCAATTTTCTCATTCGTTTTATTTATCGCATTTTGTGCTTCTTCCTGCGCAAGCTGAAGCTTTGACTTTTTCTTCTTAAACATGATCAATTACCTCCCCTGAAATAAGAATCGATATCTGCCTTCGATTCAAGTATTTCATTTGCCGGGACATTCCTCTTCTTTGCCAGCTCAGCAGATTTCGTGAAAGCAGTTTTGTACATATCACTATTTTTAAGATCATCCACAAAGGTCAGCAGATCTCTGTCATCATAGATATCTGAAAGATACTTCAGTCCTTCTATATAATCTTCAATAATGATTCTCTCTCTCATTAGGAAATATACATTTTCTTCTTCCTTATTCTTTTGAACTCCACGATCAACCTCGCCATACAGCGAAATAGCAAACCTTCCAACGCCAACGATATTTAATCGCATGGCAAATTCAGCAACATTGAATGAACCTCCGCCTGTAGCAAATCCTCTTATTACTGCATCTCCGGTATCTATTAAACAAAACGTTCCATGCGCCACAGTAAGCATTCTCTTTACCGTATGTCTGTTCTCAATGACATATATTTTGTTGAACACATCAATATATGACGGATGAATTGGGAACAAATCCACGAAATCCTCCATCTTCGATGACATACCACCATATAACCCGGAGAACTTTTCCAAATGCGCTCTGATCATAGCCTTCTGCTCCGAAGTCTTTTTCAAGATACGCTCTGAAACAACGAATGCAGTAGCCTCTTTCGTTATGACAATCTGAGTAAAACGATCTCCAACTTTCTTCAACGTTTCGCTTACAAAACTGAATCTCGGATTATCAAATACTTTTTCCTGTACACCACAGATTAAACGGATTCTTGACTTCGAGCACATTTCAGCCATCGACTGAAGGAACGCAAGATCCAAAACAATCTGCTTCTCATCTCTAGATGTGAGATAAGAAAGAAGCTCATCTATAACGATCAAATATCCCTTATCGGAATACTTCGACTGGAACACCTGCATCACATCTTTGATTAGGCGAGCATTGTCACGAACATTGTTAAGATCAGGAACACTATAATCAAGACCACGCTTTGCAAAATCATCCTCAATTTCAGCTAGAATGATTTCTCTGAGCGGCATTGTCAGTCCATCAACCTTAAGTCTTAATACCTCGAACTTTCCTGCAACAATCTCCATGTCTTTCGCAAAGCCCTTATTCTGAGCAAATTGTAGATTGTCGGCATCAGTTGCTATAGCAGAAATAACCGACATGAGATGTGATTTACCTGTTCCATAGTTACCGACGATCATTACCGCCTTGTTATCTACAACCTCTTCCATCTGTAACTGATCTATGACAGTTGCTTTTATATTCTCAGCCATTTTGTCAGACATGACATATGTCTGAACCATATCTTGAGCGACTTTTTTATCAGCCGTTTCAAGCAGCTGAATGGTAGATTCAATCGGCTTAAAGCTAATCAGTTCTGAATACTTCATTTGCATTTCCTCCTATCTCACGCAGGTGATATCGTAATCTGCTATTTTATACACTTTATAATCCGGATAACCTTCTTCACCGTATATCAATTTTCCATCTTCTAAACGACCCGGCCAAATAATGCTGTACCGCTTTCGCTTCCTTGCAGCAATTAATATCTTCAGCACATCCACCTTGTAATCCGGATTGAACATCACATCAATATCCTTGATTGTCACACCATCTGGATACCTGTCCAGCACTTTATTGAAAATCTGTTCCAGTTTCATGCTTCGACGTTCAGACTTACATGCAAGCAATTCGTCAGCCATCTCTTTGGAAACAGATTGTGGTTCAACAATTTCTTTTATTTTTTTCAAGTAAATCAACAACCTTGATATCATAGCCTCTTCACTGGGCAATTGAATGAAATCAATAATCGTTCCCATAACAACACCAATTAAATATCCTTTTCATCGTTTTCATAACTCATAATGTCGCCGAAATTGCAATTGTACTTTTCGCAAATTTTTTCCAGGATGTTAATTGACACAGCATCCCCTTTGCTCATCTTGGCCAATGTGCTACTGCTGATTCCAATGTCATCTATGAGATCTGTTTTCTTTTTGTTCTTGTCAATCAGTAACTTCCACAAACCGTTGTATGATATAGCCATTCCATTACCTCACATTATTTATCCGCCTCGATTTAGCTGAGGACAATCAAGGTTAACAATACGAGATAATTATATCACAAACCGTCGTGACATTGAAACAAAATATTTGCATCTGCGAATATTATTTTCTATACCAGTGATATTGAATTTGAATTATCTCTTTTTAGTTCTTCAAAAGGACTCTTCTGACCTGACCTCCCACTATCTATTATTCACATTTTGTGTCCGTTAAAACGGACTTCAACTAGGTTTTTCACAAATTGGCAAGCAATGTCTGTGTCCAGACAACTCGCTCCGCTCGGCTTGTTGGGAGTTGCTCCCAATCCCTTCAAACATCAGATTTACATCTGCTGATCTACGCCCTGCTTGCGGTGCTGAGTGCTTCTCGCCGGAAGCGAGAAATAAAAAAAGAGGGGCATCCCACCAGATAGATTTCTGATGAAATGCCCCATGTACTATAGTGCCTCTTCTTTCGATTTTGCTTTTTCCTTCTCGCGAGTTTCCTCTTCTTTTTCAAGATTCAGGAACCGTTCGATGTCATATTTTGCCGTAGCAAAGTCCGTCATCTCCTGCTTCGCTTTTCGATATTCCCGGTAAGCCTCCTTCTTCTTGGCAAGGAGTTCTGCAAACTCTTCGTTCAGCTGCTTCACCGTCGGAAGCTTCTCCACGCCCAGATCTGAAAAGGCCTGCTTCGCTGCTTTGTGAAGAGTAATCTCTTCTCGGTGAGTCTCAAAGAAGGCTTTGCTATAGCCCGACTTTCTGTAGGCAACGTAAACATCCTTGGTCTTCACATAATTCAAAATGTGAGTTCTGAGAACCGATATCTCAGCCATTCTTTTCTCAGCCGACTTGATCGTTGCGGAGAGTTCATTGAAGTGATCCGCTGCTTCCTTGGCTCTCTGATTTAGGGTTTCGAGATCTCGGATGTCATGCTCTTCCAAGAATAAAAGCGCCTTAGCCACCTGCTTCACATTGAAGACTTTCGCCCATCTCTCATATCCGGCACCCTTGCCCTGGGCAAGTTTTGCTTGGATATCGATGAGCATATCCATGCTCTTTTCGGGCTTCACATTCTTCTTCCGGATCTCAGGATCCCGCTCCATTTCACCGGAGATGATCTTCTCAAGGTCGTCTGGTCTATAACCTTCTCCAAGAGACTTGAAACGGATAAAACGCTTCTGTTCCTTTCCCTTGATTGCCGGATTCTGACCTCGCTTAATCTGATATTCTTCTTCCTCTAGGAATCGAAGTAGTTCTTCAAAATCTTTCGGATTTCTTGCAAGCCCACGGTCGATTGCTTCACGGATTGCATCGCGGTAAGCAGATCGTCTTGGATAATCCGTACGCTTCTCTCTGTCCCGATATGCTCTCGGTTTGATAACTGAGAGTCCGTGTTCCAAACATAATCTGTCGCTGATCCGCTGGATAACAAACGATGAAAGAAAGAAGTTTTTGAACTTCCTGTCACAGGCAAGGTTCGTAGAATTAAAGATGATGTGATTATGGATATGTGCTTTATCCGTATGAGTTGCGACGATAAAAGCATACTCACCTTTGGTGAATTTCATTGCAAGCTCATAACCGATGGCATTGGCTTCTTCCGGCGTTATCTCCCCCGGTTTGAATGACTGCCTGATCTGATATGCGATCACATCGTGTGTCGGGACCCGGTGATCCTTCACGTACTCATTCCGGGCGGAATAGAATTCCTGGTCAACAATTTGAGGATTGCACTCATAGGCAGTTACATATTCACCCTCTTCAGTTTTTTCTCCGTTCTTCGCGTAATCGACTCTGTCTTTCAAGCACTGCGAGACGGTTTTTCCTTTGTTCTCATGCAAAGGGATCAGTCTTGTAGCTGCCATGAGTTCCTCCTTAAATACTTGATAAACGATCCAGTATCTCACCCATCAGTCTCAAGATCTCCTGATGGCTTTTCTGCAGATCTTTGATATCCGCTTCGTAAATGCTGCCGGTTTCATTTGCTCTTTTTGCGTACTGATTCAGATTGTTGGAATTGATATGAAGGAGGCGAAGTACCTCCTTCACATCCGACAGATCCAGCTTGATCAGATAACCATTCAGAGCCATTTTTCTTATAAATGCGCTCATGTTCTTCATACCGACTTCAGCCATTCGTTCATGGATCTGTTTCCATTCATCCTTCGTAACGCGGACATAGATCATTCCGTTCTGGCGTGCCATCAGACTCTCTCCAAATCTCCGCAAAGCACGCAGCCGTTTACAGTCTTCGGCTTATCAGGAACCGGCGCAGCCTCCTGAAGCTTCTTCAGCACAGACTTCTTTTTCTGCTCTTCCTCAATCACTTCGGCAGCACTTACCTGGCAAACGGGCTTGGGTTCAGGCAGGTTGTTGATCACTCCATCAAAGGAATTATCATTCTGCTCCACCATATCCTCGATGCCCCTCATGGGATTCCTGCTCATAGAAGGACCGGCACCGGGAGTCTCGTCAAAGGAACCGGCAACCTCTTCGATCTCAGTCTCAACTGCTCCGCCGACCTCATCCCATTTCTGGATTTTCGTCTTCTTCTTTTTCTCCATATCACTTTGCTCCTTTCGAAAAATCTAACGTGAATTGCGGTGCTCCGTTATCCGATACGGACAGGACCACCGTGGTGTCATATGTTTTTCCCGTTTTCACGGATTTGCACTTTTTAAGCTTCGCCCTGCCTCTGGATAAGAGCTGTTCCGCCACCTGTTTGGTCAGCTTCTTTGAGAGAGAATCAAAGAACCGGTTATCCTTCCAGAGAGCGAACTTACAGTCTTTGTTCTCGCAAAAGAAACCTTTCGATTTCTCGATGACATCGGATCCGCAGTGAGGGCATTTCCCAAGAGGCGCGTATGCCGGTTTCATCAAAACCTCTGCATCCTGCACGGTCTCGTAGGTATCAACCAGTTCTCTTACCATACTTTCGATTTCATCCATAAACTGATCTGCGCTATAGGATTCCTTTTCAACCTCTAGGAGCTTTTGCTCCCATTCGGCAGTCATAGATGCAGACTGGATTGCTTCCGGGATGACTGTGATCAGCATCTCGCCTTTATGAGTCGGAACAAGATACTTGGTCTTCTTATCGCCTTTTCTTTCGATAAAACCGATGCGGACAAGCTTCTCGATGATGCCTGCACGAGTCGCCGGAGTACCGAGTCCTTTGCGCTCCGCTTCATCGGGAGTTTCATCACTTCCCGCCTTTTCCATAGCTGAAAGCAGCGTATCCTCCGTATAGGATTTCGGAGGCGTAGTCTTTCCTGCTTTTACACCGGACTGCGCAACTTTTATCTCATCACCTTCGTGAATAGAAGAAATGTCGCCCAATGGAGTATCATCCGGATTATCCTTTTTCTTCTCACCGATTTTCGCCACTCCTTTCCATCCGGCATCTATCACAGCCTTCCCTTTTGCCCCAAAGCGCTCGTTTTCACACTCACCCTCTAACACTGCCTCAGCATAAATGCAGGGGCTGGAAATGGCTTCTAAGAGCCTTATAGCGATAAGTCTGAGCACCTCTCTTTCGCCGGTCGGAATTTCTGAGAGATCTGCCTTATCGACGGATGCCGTAGGGATGATCGCATGGTGATCTGTGACCTTCTTGCTGTTGATAACGCAGTGATGGTCTTGGGCTTCGGTAGGTTTCAGACCGCTGACTTTTTCTGCTTTAGCGATCAGGTTCGGGAGCGAGGCTTCCATATCATCAGTCAGGTACCGGCTGTCGGTTCGAGGGTAAGATACCAACTTCTTCTCATATAAAGACTGAGTATAATCCAGCGTTTGCTGAGCCGTATAGCCGAGCATCTTATTCGCTTCACGCTGAAGCGTTGTCAGATCAAAAAGCGCCGGAGCCTTCTCCTGCTTTTCCTTTTTCTCCGCCTTTGTGATCGTAATCTTGCCTGCCAGCATGCACTTCGTAAGAAGAGTCTTGGCTTCGTCTCTGTCAGAAAAACGCTTACTTCCCAGGTCTCCGATCGAGGTTTTCAGGATCACGGTATAAAAATCTTCCGGTCTGAAAGCTCTGATCTCAGCCTCTCTTGCAACAGTCAGTGCAAGTGTCGGAGTCATCACGCGGCCTACGTTCAAAGTCTGGCCATACAGTGAGGAAAAGAGCCTGGTGGCGTTGATACCAACGATCCAGTCGGCACGTTCTCTGCAGAGTGCAGCTTCGTAAAGCCTGTCATACTCTGCTCCGTCCTTGAGATTTTCAAAGCCATCGCGGATTGCTTCATCTTCCATCGAAGAGATCCAAAGCCGCTTCATGGGCTTATTGCATTTCGCCTCGTTATATACCAGGCGGAAGATGAGCTCTCCTTCTCGTCCGGCATCGCAGGCATTTGTAACGCAGGATACATCATCCCGGTGGAGCAGTTCTTTCAAAACCTTGAACTGTTTTCTCGTAGACGAAGCTATCTGATACTGAAATTCATCCGGGATGATCGGAAGGTCTTCCTTCCTCCAGTTTTCATATTTACCGTCATAAGTTTCCGGTTCGGCAAGCTCAACCAGATGTCCGACACACCAACTCACAAGATAGCCACCTCCGGAGAGGTAGCCATCCTGCTTGTCGTTACATCCAAGAACTTTAGCGATTGACTGAGCCACCGAAGGCTTCTCAGCAATCACCAGATTCATCGTCAAAATCCTCCTCGTCATCATCATCGATGCCATACTGTGCCTGAATGGCGTCCAAAAGATCTCTTGAAGCATCAAGAAGATCGGCAGATGCTTCGAGATACTCAGATGCCTCCTCGCAGATTTCATGCGCTTCATCGAGTTCCATCAAAGCCTCAGCCTTATACTCCTCAGCCTCCTTGATGTTCTTTCCGATCTTACAGATTGCTCTGATCAAACCTCCGCCGATAACAGCGATTCCTGCAACGATTCCAAATACGATTTTCTTATTCATGTGATATCCTCCTTAAATGGCTTCCTGAAGATCCTTCTTGGGATCCTTCTTGGGTGATTTGGTTTTCTGTGACTTTGCTTTTTCTGCCTTGAGTTTTTCCTTTACGGAGGTCTTCTTGGCAGTTTCCTTTTCCGGTGCTTCCTCGGGTTTCTCAGCCTCGGGCTGTTCCACGAAAAGCTTGATAGGTCTGTCCGTCTGGTAAGTACTGAAATCTACCGGAGGTTCGATCTTGATAAACCCTGCCGGCTGATCGGCCTCCGGATTATCGAAAGGGAGCTCATCACCATGAGCCGCGATAAACTCTTCTACTTCCTTTACAGAATCACGCGCCTGCAGCTTCTCATCGATCTTTACGATGATGTCCGATGCAGTTCTGCGGATGGTATCAAGGGATGCCTTAAGCTCCGGTACTTCCTTATCCGCAGACCAGGTTGCAACGTAGGCGAAAGAATAATCCGAAGTGTCGATGCCGTAATGCTGGCAAGCAACATAAGCGACAGATTCTGCTTCCGTCTCTTTCTGACTCTTAGATTTCTTTTCGCCGGATGCATCCATAGCTTCCTTGGAATGAAGCGCCTGATGTGCAGCTTCATGAATCGCAGTTTTCACGGTCTGCGCTTCGCTCATGCCCTCCTGAATGGCGATACGGTTCTCTTCCAGATGGAAGTAACCTTTGGCACCGGAAGGAATATCCTCGAACGTGATAGGCACGGGAACTACTTCTTTGATTGCTTCAAAGAGTGCATTATAGCCTTCCACGGATCCGGTAAGTTCTGCGGTACCGATGGTGGGAATAGGTTCGCCCTCAGTCTGGCTCACATCAAAAGTGCTGACAGGTTTGAAGGCATTTACTGTGATCTCAACCGTTTCCTTTACAGGCTCACCGTCCTTATCAACGATGGGCTTACCGGAAGGATCCGTCTTATCCTGTTCCTTCTGCATCTTGTAAGGTGCAGGAGCAAGGATACGGATTCCCTTTTCCCCTTTCTTTACAAAACGCCCCATCTCCTTCCAGCCGGTGAATGACTGACACATGGTAGCGTCAGGTCTCTGCAGCATGATCAGGATCTGATTGTTCACGGAATATCTGGGAAGCTTCGCGCAGAAGTTCAGATAATCTTTGTATCCGGCAGTGGTAAAGATATCCTTTACACCTTGTTCCAGTTTGGTAGTCATTTCTTCCATCTCGGCCTTACGAGCTTCCGCTGCAGCCTTAGGATCAAATGTGCTCTTATCGTATTCAGCCATGTTACTTGTCCTCCTTCTCAGATTTCTTGTTTGCTTCCTTTGCTTTCGCCTTCATCTGGGAAAGCTTGTCTTTAACGGAAAGAGCAGGCTTTTCAGCCTGCCCCTTCACTGCATTTACGTATCCTTCAAAACGTGATCTTCGTGCCATTATTCATCATCCTCCTCATCATCTTCCGGATCCTCATCATCAAAGCCGGTGATCTCCGGATCTTCTGTTTCAGCTTTTTCATCCTCATTCATGATGTCCTCTACCTCATCGGCAAGACCATCGAGCAGATAATCATCCTCATCCTCGTTGTAATCTGCATCAGGATCGGGACCGTTTTCTACCTTGGGCTTTTTATTCTTAACCTTCGTGAAGTAGAAGTATCCGCCTGCACCACCAAGAGCCAAGATCAGTACGATAACTAATGCGCCGGAACTCTTCTTTTTGGCAGGTTCCTCGGGTTCGGTTGCAGGCTCGGGTTCTTCTGTTGGAGCAGGCTCCTCAGTAACCACCGGTTCCTCTTTTGCTTCCTTCTGGGCGATATAATCGCTTACTGCATCTTCATCCATGAGCGCTAAGAGATCTGCCTCATCAACCATGTTCAGGAAGTGAACAGTCTCAGTGCCGTTATCATCACGGTCGATGATGATATAAAAGTAATTGCCGGACTTAGTGACAACGGTTATAAACTGTTTTCCTGCCTGGCTGGGTGCACCGTAATCATCCACGAGGGTCATATTGCCATCGGGAGTAAGAGGCCCCCACTCTTCTTCAGGCTCCTCTGTGGGCGTAGGCTCAGGTGTTACCTCAGGCTCTGATACTGTTTCCTTGGTAGTATCGTCTCCACAGCAAAGTGTGTAGTCGATCTTACAAAGCTCACAGTTAGGATCGATGCAATCCTCCGTACATTTGTGTTCACAGGTACATTCATATCCGCCGGCATGTGCCATGATCGGAGTCGTCCCAAATAAAAAAGCTGCAACAATTGCTGCAGCCGAGACCATTCTGATCTGTATCTTGTTTTTAATTCTCTTCATCTTCGAAATCCTCCGTTTCATCTTCGTTTTCAGTTTCGTCAGTGTAGGCACTTTTTGCCTCATCTGCTCTGTAGCCTTTTTCTGTTCCTGCTGAGCCAAGCTTTCCGCTGGTAGCAAGCTTCAAGAATTCAGCCAGCTGTTCAGGCTTCAGCTTCAGTGCGCCGACATCAGCCAGGATCTGTTCATTCTCTGCCTTTTCAAGCTTTTCCTGTGCCTGGCGAAGCTTCGCCTTATCATCTTCTATTCTTTGCTCCCAGCGCTTTACTTCCGCGCGGAGCTTATCAAGTTTTTCGTACATAATGCCTCCTTATTGAATTCTGCCGTAGCAGTAAAAATGCTGTCTCCAATAGTTACTGTCGTAGCTTGCGTACTGGATCGGATTGCCGCAATGGATCATGATCTTGTTTACCGGATCGACTACGATTCCGACATGGCTTGCACCGGATGTGTCATAAGTTCCCTGGAAAAAGATAAGATCTCCGGGCTTTACATCACTTGCATTTACTCTGGCCGTGGCATTCTTCCAGCCGTTTGCCGTAAGCCTTCCGTAGTTCCAACCGTTTCCGCAATTGTTAATCACGTAGCTCACAAAGCCTGAACAGTCAAAACTTGTTGACGGACTGCTTCCTCCCCAGACATACGGATATCCGAGATACCTTTCCGCTTCGTTCAGCATGTTTGCAAACTGCTGATTCGTCAGATATTCCGCCGGTACATCGTAATCCTGATATTCCGCAGACACTCCCGGATTTGCATATGGATTATCACCGAAGATATCCGGTTTATTTCCTCGCATCTGAAGAAGTATCGCGTAGCGTCTCATCTGCTCATCGGTTAATCCAAGGGCATTTACCGCGGCCTGAATACCGTTGTTGGTAAGTGTCGTGTTCAAGATGTAATACTCGTACTCGACTTCAACCTCATAGGATTCATATTCCTGATACGGAACCGATACGGTGTAGGTGTATGATTCAAGATGTCCGTTTACCCAGCGGTACCCGGTCCTTTCCTCATCCCGGTAGTACGTTACCCAGTGCCATCTGGTCTCGGTGCGCGTCCTGGTCTCAACAACACGCTGAACGCTTAAGGAATACTGGTAATCGAAGATGGTCTGCAGCATCGCCTGTGCTTCGCTCTCGGTGTAATCCTCATACAGAACCGTAAGCAGTGCCGCCAGTTCAAAAGGATTATGAGAAATCTCGCTTAAGGAATAGTTGTACTCATCATATCCGGGATAATCCGTTTCGATGTTATCGATCTTCCTCTGGAGATCTGCTTCCAAGCCCTGATAATCTGCTTCAACCGCAACGATATCTGCATCCTGAGCCGTAAAGCTTGTCGCTATGACCGAGTTACCGCTTCCACCCGCCATGATGGAGCAGGAACTGAGCGTGCAGGAAATGACCAAAACCACGATCAAAACCGCACCAGCGATTAGGACACCCAAAGGATGCTCCTCAATAAATTCAGCTACAGCCTCGGCAAGCCTGCCTGCCATATCCTCCGCTTTATCGACAAACCTCTTCATGAAGCCGCCCGATGCATTTGCGGTTTCCCTGGCACGTTCCTTAAATGCCTGCCTCTGGATCTCTTTTTTCATGAGATTCTTCTGAGCTTCATGCCTTCCGGCATTTGCTGCAGTTCCGCCTTCGGCAGTTGCTTCACCATGTTTTACACGATGGAGCTTCACGCTATAACCATTGGCATCTGTAGATTTACCGGATCTCTTTTTGATGCTGTATAATCCGCTTTCTGCAACCTGGCTTCCTGCGTTGATTGCATCACCGCCTGCGTTCTGATCTTCATTGGCTTCATTCAGCTGATGTCTTATTTCGCCGGAGACCACAGCGTTCTTTCTCGCAGCCTTTCTTCCCTGCTTATGGATTTTCGCTGTCTTTTTGATCTCCAGCTTTGTTTCAGAAGTATCCGCCTTTCCGGTACGAAGCTTTTTACGCATGGCCTCTGCACGGGAAGTCTCGTTTTTGAGCTTCCCGGCATGTGACCTTTTCTGTGTCTGGTTTTCAGGTTCTACGCGCCGTTTGGCGCTCTTATCCCTGGTGTAAATCCCTTCATTCATTTATCCATGTCCTTTCACGCTTTTTCTTCTTCCTTAGCCTCAGTGATCTCCGAAAGCTTCGTAGTCATGATGCGGTAGAGCTCGATATCCGTAGGGAATCTGTCTACAAAAGGAAGGATGACATTGCCGTAAAAAATAAGCCCTTCACCCGCTCCGCTGTGTGTTACATACGAAAGCTGATGAGGACTGATATTGAGCTGCTTTGCAAGGATCTGTCTGTCACCGACCGCCTGGTTTAACATATAGATGAAATCGGAGTTCTCGAAAATGTTCTCGACTTCCTTTGATGCCAGAAGGTCTTTAACGTTCTGTGTGATACCGGTAGGAATACCGCCCCACTTTCTGAAACGCTTCCAAATCTCAACCGTATAGGCTGCTGTCTGGTCTTCACGAAGAAGAAGGTGCATCTCATCCATGTAGTAGCGTGTGCTCTTTCCCTGGGCGCGGTTCTCTGTAACTCTGCCCCACACCTGGTCCTGCACTACGAGCATCCCGATCTTTTTAAGCTGTTTACCGAGTTCCTTGATGTCGTAACATACAAGGCGGTTTGTGATATCCACGTTGGTTCTGTGGTTAAACACATTCAGTGAACCTGATACGTAGATCTCAAGTGCAGTCGCCACATGCTTGGCTTCAGGCTCATCCTGCTTAAGCAGTGCATTGTAAAGATCTTCGAGAAGAGGCATCTTCTCCGGTCTCGGATCTTCAAAATACTTCTGATAGATCTGATGGATACATCTGTCGATGACCGTCTTCTCAACCGGCTGCAAGCCCTCTTTTCCGCCTACGATAAGCTCACACAAAGACAATATGAAATCTGCCTTAAGAGCAATAGGGTTATCATCATCCGAATAGTTCATGTTGATATCCATCGGATTGATGTACTGCGTGCTGGTAGGCGCAATCTTAATGACCTGACCGCCGAACCTTTCCACCAGCGGAGAATACTCTGCCTCGGGATCCGATATGATCACATCATCATCCGTTACCAGGAATGCATTTGCTATCTCCCTCTTTGCAGCGAAAGATTTACCGGAACCGGGAGTACCAAGGATCAGACCGTTAGGGTTTTTAAGCATCTTTCTGTCCACCATGATAAGGTTGTTGGAAAGAGCGTTAAGCCCGTAATACAAAGCCTCGTCCCCTGACTGGAACAACTCCTGTGTCGTAAAGGGAACAAAGATCGCCGTACTCGAAGTTGTCATTCCACGCTGGATCTCGATAAGGTTATTTGCCAAAGGAAGCGAACTCATAAGTCCCTGCTCCTGCTGGAAGTCCAGGCGGACCAGATTGCAGTTATGCTTCTGTGCGATAGACTTTGCCTGGAACACATTGTTTTCAAGCTCCTGCTCTGTGCGTCCGGTATTCATGATGAGAAATGTAAGTAAAAACATTCTCTCGTTCTGGCTCTGCAACTCCTTAAGGAGTGCTTTTGCATCCTTACCGAAAGTCGCAAGATCCGAAGGGATGATATCCATATCGTATCCGGCACGTACTGCCTTCTTCTGTTCCTCGATCTTACTGCGGTCAAGTTCTGTAATCGTGTGTTTTACGGTCTTAATGGCTTCGTTCTGATCCACCGACTGAATATGCATCGTCACGATCTGACTGGATTCCATGTTGAGGAAATCTGCCAACATTCTGTCTGAAATATCAGATGCGTCGATTGATAAAAAACTCATTGCCCCGTAAAGACTTCCCATGGTAAATCTCTTTCCGGTAGGGAATGAGAAGCTGCTGGGCGCGATAAAATCCTTTACGGAAAGACCGGATCCAAGAAGATACTTCCAATCGAAATTGAACTTCTCCCTGTCTCCCATATGGAACTGCTGATGCATGAGCGCCAGTCTTTCTTTACCGTTGAGGACTCTCGCCTGAACTCCAAGACGCTTAAAGTTATTTAAGATGTCCGTTTCGATATGGATGATCCTGGGCTTTGCAGCCTTAATGGAATCCGCATGAATGCCGAAAGTCAGATACTTGGTCTTCGTAAGACCGTTATTTCCGGCTTCCATCTGATGAAAAAGCATGGAACTGTATTCGTCTCTGACACCGTTGAATTCATCTTTTCTGTGCGGGATCGCGATACCTGTACGGAAATCATCCACATCCGTTGCCATGTTCATGAAGCTCAGTTCGAAGTGTACCGAGCTGTCAAAAAAGTTAAGGAATGCACACCATTCCTCAAAAATCTCTGTCTTATCCTCCTGCAATGCAAGCTGATAGTTGATATCCTGGAACTGGATCGTCTTCGTGTAATAATCACTTCCGATCCTGCAGATACCGTCCTGAAACATTCTGTCAAAAGGGATTGACTGCTGTGCCGTTCTGGGAATGCCATCATCCCCACTCGCCTGCTCGATGATTCGTCTTACCTCTTTCTTCTCAGCTGCGGTCAGATTTGCGGGAAGCTTTAAGTCTCTTTTCTCTTTTTTCCTGAAAATACTGATCAAAGTCAGGTTCCTCCTTCCTGTGTCTGTTTCTCTCCGGCTCCATAGCCAGGTTGTACATGATAATGTTTATGATCTCGTCGTTTGCCTGCGCATATCTTTCAAGCGCCGCATAATTATTGTTTGTCTTGTAAGGTCTTTCCTTCGGCCTTACAAAGGTTGCCTCGATCAAATGTCTTAAGATAACCTCAAGATGCTGTCCGTTCTTTTCGTACATCGCCAGGAAAAAGAAGGGCATCATGATGACCATCATTCCTATGGCTGCCGTACTTGTAGAAGCGATCTGCTTTATCAAAAAGAATGACGGCACCCCGATGAGTGCCGCCACACTAAAGCAGATCAGCTGTCTTTTTGTCAGATTGAACATCACCTTGCTCTTTACCTTCGTAAGATCACGAGGCACCGAGATATATGATGCTGCCATAATAAAAGTCCTTTCTTACGTTTTGCAGTGACATTTACAGTGACATTCATAGTGGCATTTTTGTCACTGCAAGTGATCACTTCATCAGTGCGCATGGAGAATGCTCTTTGCGACCGCTCCGGTCTTAAAGAGTGTGAATGCCAAAAGTATCGTGTAGCCCATAACTCCCCAAAGGGATCCGATGATATCGGATGAAAAAGCTATACTCTGGATAAGCACTGCATAGATTCCTACGCACACCATGATCAGGAATCCCTGGAAGCCCAGTGCAAACAGTGACCTTAAGTAGTTCTGCCCGATCATGCTCTGCTCTCTGTTTCCGAAAGTCGAAAAAGGGATAGGTGCAAGAGATACCATAAGGTAGATCTCGATCATACGGGCATATACGATGACAAAGATCAGTGTTGACAAGATATACATCAAAAACTGCACGATCAATGACTGCAGATAGATGGATAACAACGGTCCGATATCCATGGCTTCCAGCGTGCTCTGCATCGATGCAAGGGTACTGGCATCTACCGCAGTGCTTGACCCGATCAGTCCTCCTGCCTGGGAAACCACATGCTGCGCTACATCAAAAACTGCCATGGTGATATTCATCGTATTGGTTATTAAGGTTACTGCTACAAAGGTTTTGAAGATCCACTTCCAGAAGATCCAAGTTTCAAAGTTTGCCAAATTGTTATGGCCGATGACCAGCTGGATCAGCTCGTAACAGGCGATAAAAGTAAGTATCAATCCGGCGATCGGCATGATCACGTTCTCGGAAAGAGTGCGGATCATGTTAAATATCGCCGGTGAAAAGTTGGCAGGAGTCTGTCCTACCTCTGCGGCAATCTGCCCTACTTGATTGTTTACCGAATCGAAGGTGTTTGTCAGATTGTCCATAATGCCTGAAACAAGCAGACCTCGAAACCAGTCCTCTATTGACTGAAGTATGCTGTCCACTTGTTACCTCCTGTTCTGCTCAAATGGAGCCGGGGATTTTACCCCGGCTCCGCATCTTTCTTCGCTCCGATCAAAAGAGTCCGGAAAGAAGAGGCACAAGAGTGATACCGATGAGTGCAACACCACCACCGGCCATGAGCTGCTTCATGCCCTGGCTCTTTGCACCGGGGTTATCGTTACCGTAACCTTCCATGAGGTTGATAGCTCCCCAAATGCCAAGACCTGCACCAAGTGCAACTACGAGTGTCTGAAGTACGCCTACTGCGCTCTGAAAAAATGCCATA